>ERZ1370068.8416-contig-7271_pt1 | contig 33480 bp, 41 predicted proteins | sample MGYA00561227_ERZ1370068 | MGnify/ENA primary metagenome ERZ1370068 (study PRJEB38410, sample SAMEA6850437) | metagenome | study: Metagenomic assessment of the ecological functions of the soil: analysis of the soil microbiota associated with the...
AGTTACGTATTGCTGATCGACGTCGTCGTCGTGGTCGCGGGTCAGCCCGCCAAACTGTTGGTCGACATGAAGCCCGAAGCGCGCGCGCTGATCAAGCTGCTCAAGTTCGACGGCGAGCATCCATCCAGCAAGGCGGCGTTGAAGACGTACTTTCTGAGCACCGTGCGTGCGGCGAGCTATCCCAACGTGCTCACCGAGGACGTACCCGGCATTGCGGTGAAAGCCTATCTGGTGACCTACGACTACAACCAGGGCGGCACCAAGAGCCGCCTGGGGCAGTTCGCCAAGTCGCTGTGCGACAACTTCGTCCAGCTGCAGGCCAATGGGCACCCCAAGTGGAAGGAGGTGTCGCTGGCGATGCCTCAGTTGGGCCAGGGCTGGAGCTATTTCACCCCGACTGCGCAGGAACTGGCCCGCTGCGCACGAGAAGGCGCCAGCCAAACCGACCAAACCGTGCACCACCGAGCAGAAGATCCTCGGACTGTGTGAGCAGCCATAGCGGCGCCTAGCCGGGCAGCACGCGCCCAGGATTCAGCGTGTTGTTCGGATCGAGCGCCCGCTTGATCGCCTTCATCATCGCCAGAGCCACCGGTGATTTGCGCTCGAGCAGTTCGTCGCGCTTGAGCGAGCCGATGCCATGTTCGGCCGAGATCGAGCCGCCGAGCGCAGCCACCGCGTCGTAGACGATGCGATTGACGGCCAGCTCCTGTCGATCGAGAAACTGCTGCTGTGACACGCCGGTCGCCGCCTGCAGGTTGTAGTGCAGGTTGCCGTCGCCCAGATGCCCGAAGTTGATGACGCGGCTGCCGGGAATGCCGCCTGCAGCGCGGCATCGGTGCGCTGCACGAACGCAGCGATGGCCGACACCGGCAGCGCGATGTCGTGCTTGATGTTGGGCCCTTCGAGGCTCTGCGCCAGCGGAATCGATTCGCGCACGTGCCACAGCGCGTCGTGCCTGTGCCACGCTTTCGGCGAGCACGGCGTCGGTCGACGTGGCCCTGTTCGATGCGCTGCCTGCAGCAGCGCCTCGACGCCTTCACGCGGCCAGCGCCTCGCTGTGGGCGTCGGCACACTCGAGCAACACGGTCCAGGCGGCAGCGGGCAGCGGCCGAGGCAACTGCGGAAAGTGTTTGGCCACCGAGCTCGAGCGCCGCCGCGCCCATCACTTCGAAGCCGGTCAGCGCGGCGCCGAGGTGGCGACGCGCCATCTCGAGCAGGGCGACGCAGGCGGCGAGGTCGTTGCAGGCCGCGAAGGCAGTCAGCTGCGCGGCCGGCAGCGGATGCAGCTTCATCGTCGCTGCAGTGATGATGCCCAGCGTGCCTTCGCTGCCGATCATCAGGTCGCGCAGGTCATAGCCGGTGTTGTCCTTGCGCAGGCCGCGTCAGGCCGTCCCAGACCTCGCCCTGCGCGGTCACCACTTCGATGCCGAGGCACAGATCGCGCGCGTTGCCGAAGCGCAGCACCTGCGTGCCGCCGGCGTTGGTGGCGAGGTTGCCGCCGATCGTGCAGCTGCCTTCGGCCGCCAGGCTCAGCGCAAACAGCGAGCCCCCTGTCGGCTGCCGCCTCCTGCGCTGCCTTGAGCACGCAGCCGGCTTCGAGCGTGATCGTCGCGTTGGCGATGTCGATCGCACGCACGCGATTCATGCGGGCCAGGCTCAGCAGCACCTGGCGGCCGCTGTCATCGGGCACGCCGCCGCCCACCAGCCCGGTGTTGCCGCCTTGCGCGACGATGCTGATGCCCGAGGCCGCGCATGCACGCACCACCTGTGCCACCTCGTCGGTGCCGCCGGGGCGCACGACTGCGAGCGACTTGCCGCGCCAACGCTTGCGCCAATCGAGCTCGTAGGCCGACAGGTCGCCGTCGGTCAGCACCTGGGCAACACCGACAGCACAACGCAGCGCGTCGAGCAGCGCGGCGCTCATGGAGCCCCGTGGCGCTGCGCGCCTTCCCCCGAGGGGGAGCAAGCGCCTTCGGAACGGCCGGGCGGCGCTCATCGCCCGGGCGCCGGCTGCGCGCGGCTGCGGATGTGCAGCACGCAGGCCACGAAGAGCAGCCCGCACAGCAGCAGCTCCAGCCAAGCCAATTGCGCCGACACGCCACGCTCGGTGGCCGCGCGCATCGCGCCCTCGGCCACATACAGCCATACCAGCAGGCTGAGCGCACGCACGCTGGCGAGCCGCCACGCCCAGACGCCGGCCAACGGCCATGCCAGCGGCAGCACCTTGAGCGCCAGCGCGCGTGACGCCGGTGGGTGCCAGCCACAGCTCCCACGCCAGGCCGAGCACCATCAACGCGATCAGCAACGCCAGCAGGGCAGATCGCGATGCATTGACCCACGCGCCGTTGCGAGCGCACGGTGTCAACGAAGGGTCCGGCTGACATGGGCTGGCATGATAGACGGCATGGAATCGGCTTACGCGCCCACCACTTGGCCGGCTCATCTCAGTGCGCGTGGCGCACGCTACGCACGTGGCCGTGGTTCGACACCTGGGACACGATGCGCCAGCGTTTTGCCGAAGACCGCCTGGGTCTCACGGCCGGCAGCCTGACTTTCACGACGCTGGTCGGCTTGGTGCCGTTGATGACCGGTGATGCTGGCGTTGTTCACGGCGTTTCCGATGTTCGCGCGCTTCCAGACCGCGCTCGAGAGGTACCTGCTGCAGAGCCTGGTACCCGACGGCATCGCCAAGCCGGTGCTGGGTGCGCTGACGCAGTTCGCCGCGAAGGCGAGCCAGGTCGGCGTGCTCGGGCTGGTGGTGCTGCTGGTGGCCGCGCTGGCGCTGGTGTTCACGATCGACCGCACGCTCAACGCGATCTGGCGCGTGCGCAAGCGCCGTCCGTTGGCGCAACGGGTGCTGGTGTACTGGGCCGCACTGACGCTCGGGCCGCTGCTGCTCGGCGTCAGCCTGAGCCTGACGTCGTATGCGATCTCGGCCTCGCGCGGCCTGGTCGACGCGATGCCGGGCGGCGTCAGCGTGTTTCTGATGGCCCTGGAGTTCGGCCTGCTGGCCAGCGGCCTGGCAGGGCTCTATCGGTACGCACCCAACACCTATGTCAGATGGACGCATGCCTGGGCCGGTGGCCTGTTTGCCGCCGTCGGATTCGAGCTCGCCAAGCGCGGGCTCGCCTGGTACGTGGGCCTGGTGCCCACCTACTCGGTGATCTACGGCGCCTTCGCGACCTTGCCGATCTTCCTGCTGTGGATCTACATCAGCTGGGTCGTCGTGCTGCTCGGCGCAGTGATCGCGGCCTACGCGCCGAGCCTGGCGATGCGGGTGGCGCGTGTGCCCGACACACCGGGCTATCGCTTCGCGCTGGCGGTGGCGCTGCTGCGCGAGCTGTCGCGCCTGCGCGGGGCCGGGCAAAAGGGCCTGTCGTTGCCCGCGCTGGCCGGTGCGGTGCACGTCGATCCGCTGCAGGTCGAGCCGGTGCTGGAGAGTCTGATGACACTGGACTGGGTGGCCCGGCTCGACGAAGACGGCGCGCGCCGGCACGTGCTGCTGGCCGATCCGAACGCCACGCTGGCGGCCCCGCTGGTGGATACGCTGCTGCTCGAGCCCACGGCGTCGACAAAGGCATTTCGGGCGCGCGCAGCATTTGCGTCGATGAAGCTGGGCGAATTGTTCTGAGCATTGGCCCAAGCAGTGCCCTGTGAGCGCGCACGGGCGTGATCCCTGCGCGTGCCGGTGGTCGCGGCACAATCGCCGTCAACGGATCTTGCAGGCGAGACCATGGCCACCGATTTCATAGTCCACGCGCAGCAGCAGCTGCAGGAGCTCGACGCCACGGGGCTCTTCAAGCGCGAGCGCATCATCATCACTGCACAAGGAGCTCGCGTGCACACGGCCGACGGCCGCGACGTGATCAACCTGTGCGCCAACAACTATCTGGGCCTGTCGTCGCACCCGCAAGTGATGCAGGCCGCGCACGAGGCGTTGAACGGGCATGGCTATGGCATGAGCTCGGTGCGCTTCATCTGCGGCACGCAAGACCTGCACAAGGAACTGGAGGCCAGGCTGTCGCGATTTCTCGGCACTGAAGACGCCGATCCTCTACGCCGCTGCGTTCGACGCCAACGGTGGCCTGTTCGAGCCGCTGTTCGGCGAGCAGGACGCAGTGATCTCCGACGAGCTGAACCACGCGCTCGATCATCGACGGCATTCGCCTGTGCAAGGCGCAGCGCTGGCGCTACAAGCACAACGACATGGCCGATCTCGAGCGCTGCCTCACCGAGGCGCGAGCTGCCGGCACGCGCTTTCAGGCTCGTCTTCAGCGACGGCGTGTTCTCGATGGACGGCACCATCGCGCAGCTCGATCGCATGCGCGAGCTGTGCGATGCGCACGATGCGCTTGCTTGGCATCGACGAGTGCCACGCCAGCGGTTTCATGGGCGCGCGCGGGCGCGGCACGCACGAGCATCGCGGTGTGTTCGGCAAGATCGACATCGTCACCGGCACGCTGGGCAAGGCGCTCGGGGGGCGCCTCGGGCGGCTTCACCGCGGCGCGCCGCGAGGTGGTCGAGCTGCTGCGCCAGCGCTCGCGGCCCTACCTGTTCAGCAACACGCTGATGCCGGCGATCGCGGGCGCCAGCATTGCGGTGCTGGATCTGCTCGAGGCCAGCACCGCGCTGCGCGACAAGCTCGAAGACAACACGCGCTGGTTTCGCGACGCCATCGTCAAGGCCGGGCTTCGACATCAAGCCCGGCACGCACCCGATCGTGCCGATCATGGTCTACGACGCCGCACAGGCACAGGCGCTGTCGGCGCGTCTGCTCGAGCTCGGCGTCTACGCCGTGGGATTCTTCTTTCCGGTGGTGCCCAAGGGCCAGGCGCGCATCCGCGTGCAGATGAGCGCCGTGCACGAACGCGAGCACCTGCAGCGCGCAGTGGCGGCGTTTGCGCAAGCCGGGCGCGAGCTGGGTTTGCTCAAGGCATGACCACGGCCGACGCCGCATGACCGCGCCGAAGATCCTCATCGTCGGCGCCAATGGCCAGATCGGCACCGAGCTGGCCGAGGCGCTGGCCGCGCGCCACGGCGACGCTGCCGTGGTGACGAGCGACCTCGCACCCGACGGCCGCGTGCCGCGTCTGACGCACGAGGCGCTTGACGTCACCGATGCCGCTGCGCTGGCCGCGGTGGTGGCGCGCCATCGCATCGACCGCATCGTGCTGCTGGCTGCCGCGCTGTCGGCCAACGGCGAGAAGCATCCGCAATGGGCCTGGAATCTCAACATGAGCGGGCTGCTCAACGTGCTCGAGCTGGCACGCACCGCGAGGCTCGCGCAGGTGTTCTGGCCGAGCAGCATCGCCGCCTTCGGGCCTGGCACGCCGGCAACCGCCGCGCAGCACACGGTGATGGACCCGAGCACCGTGTATGGCATCAGCAAGCTGGCGGGCGAACGTTGGTGCGCGTGGTACCACGCCAACCACGGTGTCGACGTGCGCAGCCTGCGCTACCCCGGGCTCATCAGCTGGAAGACGCCACCGGGCGGCGGTACCACCGACTACGCGGTGGAGATCTTCCATGCCGCGCTGAAGGACAAGCACTACACCTGCTTCCTGCGCGAGGACACGCGGCTGCCGATGATGTACATGGCCGATGCGATCCGCGCCACGATCGAGCTGATGGAAGCGCCGACGTCGAGCGTGCGCGAGGCGCGGCTCGTACAACCTGGCCGGTGTCAGCTTCACGCCGCGCGAAATCGCTGACGAGATCGCGAAGGACGTGAAGGGCTTTGCTCTCAGCTGCAGGCCCGATTTTCGGCAGGCAATTGCCGACAGCTGGCCACAAGTGATCGACGACGCGCAGGCGAGGGCGGATTGGGGTTGGTCGCCTCATTTCGATTTACCGGCGATGATCGACGACATGCTGCGCAACCTGCGCTCGGCACTGCCGACTCAGCGCGCGATGTAGATTGCGGTGATGAACGACATGGATGATCCGCACTTCCTGGAGATCGCGGAGGTCTCGCGCCTGCTCGCCACCCGCAAGGTGTCGGCACTGGAGTTGACCGAGCAGATGTTGCGCCGCATCGAGCGCGTGGATCCGACACTGAAGTCGTATGCGCTCGTCGCACCCGGAGCTCGCGCTGGCGCAGGCCAAGGAAGCCGATCGATTGATTGGCCGCCGCCAGATCTTGTCGCAGCTGCACGGCGTGCCGATTGCGGTGAAGGATCTGTGCTTCACGCAGGGCGTGAACACCGCGTCGGGCATGCCGTTGCACCGCGACTTCATACCCGCGATCGATGCCACCGTGGTGCGCCGGCTGCGCGAAGCGGGCGCGGTGTTGCTCGGCAAACTGCAGTTGACCGAAGGCGCATTTGCCGACCACCACCCGTCGATCGTGCCGCCGGTGAACCCGTGGCATGCCGATCATTGGTCCGGTGCATCGTCGAGCGGGTCGGGTGTGGCCACCGCGGCAGGTCTGTGCTTCGGTTCGATCGGCTCCGACACCGGCGGCTCGATCCGATTTCCCTCAGCAGCCAACGGCACCACGGGCCTCAAGCCCACCTGGGGCCGCGTCTCCCGCTACGGTTGCTTCGAGCTGGCTGCATCGCTGGATCACATCGGGCCGATGTGCCGCAGCGCCACGGACGCGGCGATCATGCTGGGCGCGATCGCTGGCATCGACGCCGACGATCCCACCACGCTGCGCGCCGAGGTGCCCGATTACCAGACCGCCGACGACCGCGATTTGCGCGGATTCCGAGTCGGCTTCGATGAAGGGTATGCGTTGTCAGGCGTCGAGCCCGATGTCAGGCGCGCGGTCGACGAGGCGCGCCGTGGGATGGTCTCGCTCGGCGCGCAGATCGTGCCGATGACCTTTCCGAACGTCGATGCCGCAGTGGCCGACTGGGGTCCGCACTGCGCGATCGAAACCGCGGTAGCTCACGACAAGACTTTTCCTTCGCGGCGGGCCGAATATGGCCCAGGCCTGGCGGGCCTGCTCGATGCGGGCCGCGCGATGTCGGCTGGCGATTACCAGCGCATCCTGCTGCGGCGCCGCGACTTCACCGGCCGCGTGCACCAGGCGCTGGAGTCGGTCGACGTGATGCTGCTGCCGGCGCAGCCGTTTGCGGCACCGACGGTCGCGCGGATGGCCACGCTCGGGCAAGTGCCCGCCGAACTGGCCGCGCCTGATCCGCTACACCGCGCCGTTCAGCTTGTCCGGTCATCCCACGTTGACGGTGCCTGCCGCGTTCACGTCAAAGGCCTGCCAGTGGCGGTGCAGTTCGTCGGCAAACACCTTGGCGAAGTCGACATCTGTCGTGCCGGTCGCGCGTTTCAGCGCGCCACCGACTGGCACCGCCGCCATCCGCGCGTGTGACGCGCAGCCGTGCCTGTGCTCAGGCTTGCAGCCCGCGCCGGCGCCTGCATGCGCCGGCCCTCGCAGGTGCACGCCAGCACGCAGGAGCTCTCGTGCGTCCGGCTCAGGCTGCGGGTTGCTCGGCGCCGTCGATCAGCAACGTCAGCAGCCGCTCGAGTTGGCGCGTGTTGCGTTCGCCGAGCAACGCGCCGAGTTCGGCATGGTGGCGGTCCATGCGGACTGCAACTCGGCGAGCAGGTCGAGGCCGGCATCGGTGGCGTAGACCAGCACGCGCCGGCTGTCCTCGGGGTCGGCGGCGCGTTGCACCATCGACATTGCTGACCATGCGGTCGATCAGTTTGGTGAGCGTGGGCGGGTTGATGCCCTGGCGCTCGGCGATCTCACCCATCGAGTGACCGAGCGCATCGGACAGATGGCGCAACACACGCCAGTGATCGGATGGTGACGCCGTCGAGGCCTGATGTCGCGGCTCAGACGATCAGCCACCGCGCGGCTGGCACGCTCGAGCAGCAGGGCAAGATGGGGTTTGGACGCAGACATCGCTGTGAATCGCTGTGATATTGTAGAAGTCGCTTTCCTTGCAAAGCAACGCGCGGACTGCTCAAGTCCGACGATTGGCGCGGCCTCCGAGGGGTGTGGTCACCATGCAGCTGACGACGGGTGGCATCGTTGCCGCATCCAAGGTCTCGCCGTCCCGGGCGCGCGCCGGCACGGGCCCAACCAGCAGCGCTGTTATCGACGACCAGAACGAATTCGTCGTCGGCCTGCTGGTGCCGATCAACGGTTCGGCCGGCATCTGGGGCCCGTCGTCGATCGCCTGCGCGCAACTCGCGCAAGCCGAGATCAATGCCGATGGCGGCTTGCTCGACCGCCGGCTGCGCTTGCGCGTGATCGATTCGTCCGACGAGGCGCTCGAGGTCGGCCACGTCACCGGCGAGCTGATGCGCAGCGGCGCGATCGACGCGATCGTCGGCATGCACACCAGCCAAGTGAGGCAGCGCGTGCTGCGCGACGTGGCGCGCCAGATCCCGTACGTCTACACGCCGCTGTATGAGGGCGGCGAGCTGCACGCCCGGCGTGTTCGCATTGGGCGAGACGCCGGGCCAGCAGTTGCGGCCGGCGATCGAGCACCTGATGAAGCGCTATCACGCTCGGCGCTGGATGTTCATCGGCAACGACTACGTGTGGCCGCGCGTGTCGCACCGGCTCGCGGCGCGCTACGTGTGTCGACCGTGGCGGAGAGGTGCTGGCCGATCGTTACTCTGCCGTTCGGCGTCGAAGATCACTCCGAGCTGCTCGACGAGATCCGCCGCCTGCGACCCGACGCGATTCTGCTGTCGCTGGTGGGGCAGGACGCGGTCAACTTCAATCGCGCCTTCGGCCGTTGCGGCTGCTGTCGCGCGACATGTTCCGGCTTGTCGTGCGCGATCGAGGAGAACGGGCTGCTCGCCATCAGGGCCGATAACACCGATGGCTTGTTCGTGTCGTCGGGCTACTTCGCGTCGCTCGACAACGACTCCAACATGGCGTTCAAAGAGCGCTACTACAACCACTTCGGCCAACGCGCGCCGACGCTGAACTCGCTCGGCCAGTCGACCTACGAAGGCATGCACTTCATGGCCGCGCTGGCGCGGCGCGCCGCCGAGGGCGAAGCGCCGTTGATCGGGCCACTGGCCACGCCGCTGCCGTTCCGGTCGGTGCGCGGCACGCGCTATCTCGGCAACGACCAGTGCCTGCAGCCGACGTACCTCGCCGAGGCGCGAGGGCACTTCTTTCAGGCTCCGGTCGCGCTGTAGCGCACCTCGACGTCGCGCCGCGCATCGGTGTCGTGCGCCGGGCTGGCGCACGCTGGTGCGATGGCATCGCGCGGCGTTTGACCTCTGGAAAACATGGATCACCGCGGCGGTTGAACTGCTATAGTTTCCGCGGAAAGTAAATCGCGCGATCCCCAAGTCGCGGCGGTGTTGCACGGGTGATCGAGGAGGGTTTTCATGATCCTGCTGGCCTGGCTTTTCGGCGTCATCGCGCTGATCGTCGCGATCGCGATCGCGGTGGCGTTTCTCAATCGCTTCTACCGCAAGACCTCGCGCGACGTGGCGCTGATGCGCACCGGCTTCGGCGGTCAGAAGATCGTGCTGGCCGGCGGCACGCTGGCGCTGCCGTTCCTGCACAAGGTCGACGAGACTCAACATGCGAACGATGCGCGTCGAGGTCAGCCGCGCTGGCGCCAAGTCGCTGATCACCGAAGACCGCATGCGCGTCGACGTCGAGCTCGAGTTCTACCTGCGCGTGCAACCCACCGTCGACGGCGTGGCCACCGCAGCGCAGGCGATCGGCTCCAAGTCGTTGAGCCCCGAGGGCGTGCGCAACCTGCTCGAAGGCCGCTTCATCGACGCCATCCAGGCGCACCGCGGCAGGCCTGACGATGGACTCGTTGCACGACCGCCGCGGCGAGTTCGTTCCGCACGATCGGCGAGTCGGTGCGTGTCAACCTCGCGCACAGCGGCCTGCAGCTCGAATCGGTGTCGCTGACGCGCATGGACCAGGCCGCGTTCGCCGCGCTCGACGACAACAACGCGTTCAACGCGGTGGGCCTGCGCAAGCTCGCGGAGATCATCGCCACCAGCAAGAAGCAGCGCGCCGAGATCGAGGCCGACGCCGACGTGTCGGTGCGTCAGACCCAGCTCGAGGCGATCAAGCAGCGGCTCGATCTGTCGCGCCAGGAAGAGCAGGCGCAGATCGCGCAGCGGTTGGAGATCGAAAAGATCAAGGCCGCGAGCGACGCCGAGACGGCGCGCGCCCGCGAGCAGGCCACCGTGGCGTACCGAGAACGCGCGCATCGAGCGCGAGAAGGAAACGCGGCTGGCCGAGATTCAGAAGCAGCGCGAGCTGCGGCGCCTCGAGATCGAGGCGCAGCTGAGCTCCGAGGTGCGCAAGGTCGACAGCTCGATCGCGCTGTCGCTCAAGCACGCCGAAGAAGCGCAAGGCGCAGGCCGAGGCCGAACGCGCGCGCACCGAGATCGTGCTGGCGCAGGAGCAGGTGCAGACCGAGCGCGAGCGCGCGGTCGCCGAGCGCTCGCGCGAGATCGCGCTCAAGCGCGAGCAGGAGCGCGGCGAAGTCGAAGCCTCGAAGGCGCAGAGCGAAACCGAGGTGCTGCTGATGACGGCCAAGGCCGAGGCCAGCGCCACCGACCACCCGCGCCGAAGCTCAGCGCATCCGCCTGACGGCCGAATCGGAAGGCGACGCGCGCTGATCGCGGCCGAGAACTCGCGCACCGGCGAGCTGATGCGCATGCAGCTCGAGCAATACCGGCTCGACCGCATGCCCGAGATCATCGGCCAGATTGATGAAGCCGGCCGAGAAGATCGACAGCATTCGCATCCACCAGGTCACGGGCTTCGGCGGCAGCACCAATCTTGCCGGCCCCGGCGCGTCAGTGGCGGCGGCGATCCGTCGAAGCCGCCGATGACACAGGTGATGGACAGCATCCTCGGCATGGCGCTGCAGCTGCCGGCCCTGAAGAGCATCGGCGAGTCGATCGGCGTGGACCTGTCGTCGGCGGTCATGCCGACGAAGGCAGTCCGGCCGACGGCGCGCCATCACCGGCGACCACCGCCACCAAGACCACGCCGAAGGCGTCAGACCGTCTCGCTTGTCGCCTTTTCGCTCGCCAGCGGGCATCAACCAGGAGAAGAGCATGTCGTTTTCACGTCGCCACTTCATCGCTTCGGCTTCGAGCGTCGCAGCCGGCGGCGCGCTGCCGGTTGAGTCGCGCGCTTCGCGCAGGGCGGGCCGATCAAGCTCGGCTCGGTGCTCGACAACTCGGGCAACCTCGACGCCTACGGCAAGCCGATGGTGCAGGCCACGCACATTGGCGGCCGAGGAGATCAACGCCGCCGGCGGCTTGCTCGGCCGCAAGATCCAGGTGATCCAGTACGACACGCAGTCCGACATCGCGCTGTACACAAAGTACGCGCAGCAGCTGGCGCGCGACGACAAGGTCGATGTCGTGCACGGCGGCATCACGTCGGCGTCGCGCGAGGCGATCCGCCAGACCTTCCGGCGCGCCAACGTGCTGTACTTCTACAACGTGCTGTACGAGGGCGGCGTCTGCGACCGCAACTGCGTTCGTCACCGGCACGACGCCGGCGCAGGCGGTGCGAGCCGATCGTCGAGATCGCGATCAAGAAGTGGGGCAAGAAGATCTACGTGCTGGCGGCCGACTACAACTACGGCCAGATCACCGCCAAGTGGGTCGCGCACTACGTCGAGCAGCGCGGCGGCATCGTCGCAGACCGACTTCTTCCCGCTCGACGTCGCCGACTTCGGCTCGACCATCGCCAAGATCCAGCAGGAGCCAAGCCCGACTGCTGTGTGCGCGGCGCTGGTCGGCGGCGCGCACCTGTCGTTCTTCCGGCAGTGGGCGGCGTCGGGGCATGAACAAGAAGATTCCGCTCGTTCTCCACCACCTTCGGCGTCGGCAACGAGCACCTCGCGCTGTCCGCGGCCGAAGGCGACGGCATCCTGATCGCCGGCAACTACAGCCAGGAAGATCCGTCGCCGGCGAACAAGGAGTTTCTCGCGCGCTGGGGCAAAGCGCTTCGGCGACACCAAGATCGTGCATGAGATCGCGGTGTCGCAGTACCAGGGCATCAAGCTGTGGGCCGAGTGCGGTGAAGAAGGCCGGCTCGCTCGACCGCGACAAGATGATCAAGGTGCTCGAGGCGGGCATCAGCATCGAAGGCCCGGCCGGCACTCGTGACGATGGACGGCAAGACCCACCACGCCGTCGCTCGACATCAAGGTGATGGAGGTCAAGGGCCAGAAGCTGACGATCCTAGCAGACGTTCGAAGCAGCGGCCGCCGACGCGACACCGCCGCGTCGTGCAACCTCGAGAAGAACCCGAACGAGAACAAGCAGTATCGAGAGTGACGATCTAACCTGAGCGCTCCGGCCTGTGGACTACGCTGCCGTCGTCCTGCTCGAGATCCTGTACATGATCGCCTTCCTGGCGCTGATCAGCGCCGGGCTGGCGGTCGTGTTCGGGATGATGCGGGTGATCAACCTCGCGCACGGCGAGTTCGTGATGATCGGCGGCTACACCACGATCGCCAGCATCCGCGCCGGCATCGACATCTGGTTCGCGATGCTGGTGCTGTCGCCCGCTGGTGGTCGGGCATCGTCGGGCTGATCGTCGAGCGCATCGTGATCCGGCATCCTGTACGGCCGCATGATCGACACCATGCTCGCCACCTGGGGCCTGAGCCTGCTGCTGATCGGCGCTGGTGCACGCTGATCTTCGGCAACACCGCGGTCAGCGTGCCGGCGCCGATCCAGTCGCTACCAGGTCGGCGAGCTACCAGATGGGCGGCTACAACCTGTTCATCATCGCGGATCGCGATCCTGCTGATGCTGCTGCTGTGGCTGGTGCTGCGCTACACGCGCCTCGGCCTGATCGCGCGCGGCGCGATGCAGAACGCCGAGGTGGCGTCGTCGCTCGGCTACAACCCGCAGAAGATCTACATGTGGACCTTCACCGCCGGCGCCGCGCTGTCGGGGCTGGCGGGCGGCGTGCTGGCGCCGCTGACGGGCTTGTTGCCGTCCTCGGGGTCGCTTACATCGCCAAGGCATTTCATCACCGTGATCACCGGCGGCGCCGCGATCATCTCCGGGCACGCTGGCCAGCGCCGCGATCTTCGGCACCGTCAACCAGATCGTCTCGTTCGGCTCGACGCCGGTGATCGGCGAGATCGCGATGCTGGCGCTGGCGATCATCCTGCTGCGCCTGATGCCGCAGGGCATCACCGGCCGCTTCTTCCGAAACTCCACGGCAGGCCGCCGGGCCGCTCCCAAGGCGCGAATACCGGAGCGCTGCAAAGCACGGAGGGCTTCGTCGATACGACCGGGTCGACGTTCGCGCCGGCGCCGGACGCATCCGCTGGGGCTGGTTCATCGTCGGGTCGCTGGTCCTGCTGCTGCTGCCGGCCGTCACCGGACACGCAACACGCCGACGCTTGCTGCTGATCTGGGCGCTGTTCGCGCTGTCGCTCGGGCTGATGTGGGGCTTCGCCGGGCTGCTCGAGCTTCGGCCATGCCGCCTACTTCGGCCTCGGCGCGTACACCTACGCGATCGCGTCGATGAACATCGGCGAGAGCACCGGCGCCGCTGCTGCTCGGCGATCGTGCTGCCGGCCGCGGTGGCCGCGGTGATCGGCGCGATGATGTTCTACGGCCGCATCAGCGACGTCTACATGGGCGTGATCACGCTGGTCGTCACGCTGATCCTGTTCAAGTTCATGAGCGCGACCGCCGGGCGACGCCTACCGCATCGGCGCGGCGCGGCTCGGCGGCTTCAACGGCATCCCGGCGTTCCCGGTGCTCAACGTGCCGGGCGACCCGTCGGTGCAGATCTTCGGCACGCCGTTCTACTACGTGGTCGCGGTGTCGCTGCTGCTGCTGCTATCTGCTGTGCCGCTGGATCCTGGCGTCGTTCTTCGGCCGCGTGCTGATCGGCATCCGCGAGAACGAGGCGCGCGTCGAGCTGCTCGGCTACAGCGCGCCGCTGTACAAGACCGCGATCTTCACGATCAGCGCGGCGATGGCGGCGCTGGCCGGTTGCCTGTTCGCCAACTGGGCCGAGATCGTCACGCCGGCGTGTTCAGCCTCGGCCAGTCGGCCGAGGTGATCATCTGGACCATCGTCGGCGGCCTCGGCACGTTGGCCGGGCCGATGCTCGGCGCTGATCGTGCTCGGCATGGTCGAAGCTGCTGCTCGGCCAGCAGACGCTGATCGACAACTCGCTGGTGCTCGGTGCGCATCCTGGTGCTGGTGGTGCTGCTGCTGCCGCGCGGCCTGCTGCCGGCGCTGACGCGCTGGCGCGAGCGCCGCGCGTGCGCGCGATCAGCCGCCGCCAGGCGAGCAGCACGCGTCGACGCGCGGCGCGCAGGGCGACACGTGAGCGCGCACGGCCGCGCGAACGCGGCACCCGCTTGCGCGAAGCCGCGGCCCAGGGCGCGCCGATGAGCGAGACCGTGCTCGACACGCGCGACCTGTCGATGCGCTTCGGCGGCGTGCAGGCGGTCAACAACGTCAACTTCTCGCTGCAGCGAGCGCGAGCTGCGCTGCCTGATCGGGCCCAACGGCGCCGGCAAGAGCACCGTTCTTCAAGTGCCTCACCGGCCAGATCCGCCTCAACCACACGCCATGGCCGCGTCTTCATCCGCGGCCACGACGTCACCGGCTGGCGCGCCTACGAGATCGTGCGCCTGGGTGTCGGCATCAAGACGCAGGTGCCGTCGGTGATGAACGGCCTGAACGTCGAGGAGAACCTGTGGCTGTCGGCGCGCCGCGTCAACGGCCGCGAGCCGGCGCCGCGGCGGTGGCCGAGGTGATCGAGCAGAGTCGTCGCTGGGCGACATCGCTCGCGCGCACTGGTCGGCGAGCTCGCGCACGGCCAGCGCCAGCTGGTCGAGATCGGCCTCGTGCTTGCGCAGCGCCCGTGGCTGCTGCTGCTCGACGAGCCCGCCGCCGGCATCACCGGCGCCGAGGCCGAGACAGCTCGTGCGCATCATCCACGCAGGTCAACCAGAAGGCGACCGATCGTCGTCGTCGACCACGACATGGAGTTCGTGCGCATGCTCGGCGCGCGCGTCACCGTGCTGCACCAGGGCGCGATCCTGCGCGAGGGGCCGGTCGACGACGTGCTGGCCGACGCGCTGGTGCGCGAGGTCTACATCGGGAGCCGCGCGCATGAGTGAAGCGACACCGATGCTGCCGACACGGCAACGCGCAACGCAGCGGCGCGAACGGCGCGGCCGTCCGAGACGACGTCGTGCTCGACGTCGCCGACCTGCGCGCCGGCTACGGCCACGTGCCGGTGCTGCACGGCATCGACGTTCCAGTTGCACGCCGGCGAGGCGGTCGGCATCGTCGGCCACAACGGCGTCGGCAAGACCACGCTGCTGAAGGCGCTGATCGGTCTGGTGCCGGCGACCGCCGGGCCGCATCTCGATCGACGGCGTCGACGTCACGCGCGATGAAGGCGCACGAGCGCAGCCGTCTGGGCACTCGGCTACGTGCCGCAGGGCCGCGGCATCCTGCCGGGCCTCACCGCGCTCGAGAACCTGCGGTCTCGCCTGGACGCCAGACGCCGGCGAGATCGAGCAGGCACGCGATCGAACGTGTCGTCGATGCACGTTGCCGCGCCTGCGCGCCGTTGCTCGATCGCAAGGGCGGCGCGCTGTCGGGCGGCGAGCAGCAGATCCTCGCGCTCGGCCGCGCGCTGATGCCGGTGCCCTGGCTGCTGCTGCTCGACGAGCCGTCCGAGGGCATCCAGCCGTCGATCGTGCAGGAGATCGGGCGAGATCCTCGCCGCAGCTGCGCCAGCGCGACAGAGCTGTCGCTGATCGTGGTCGAGCAGAACCTCGATCTGGTGCTCGACGTCGCCGACCGCATCGTCGTGCTCGAGCGCGGCCGCATCGAGCGCGAGGTCGATGCGCACGCGGTGCAGGCCGGCGGCGCTGGCCGAGCTGCTCGGCATGGGTGCGCGGCGCGTGTGACGCAGCGGCGCGCAGCCGACCCGCCGCGAGCTGCTGCTCCGCAACGCCGGTAGCGCCGTGCCAGCATGCCGCGCAGCGCCGACTCGACCGCCCGCCACTCGGCATGCGCCTGCGCCGGCCCGACGCGCCAGAGCACCAGCCCGCTGCATCACCGGTCACAGCCGCACGAGCCGCCGCGCACCGCACCCAGCAATCCAGGTGACACCATGTCGATGGTCAAACGACCCACGATCGAGCAGCTGCAGAAGATCGTCGCAATCGCTGCACATGAGCATGTCGGACGCGCGAGATCGGCGAGTACCTCGACGTGCTCGATGGCACGATGCAGGCCTACGACCGCGTCGACACAGCTGCCCGACTACCTGCCGCGAGGTGCGCTACCCGCGCACGCCGGGGACGCGCCCGCGCGCCGGCCGAGAACCCGCTCGGCGCCTGGTGCGGTGAAGTCGCGAGGTGCAGGGCGCGCCGTACGGCCCGCTGGCCGGCAAGCGCGTCGTGCTGAAGGACAACGTCTGCCTGGCCGGCGTGCCGATGATGAACGGCGCTTCGACGCTCGAAGGCTACGTGCCCGACGTCGACGCCACGCGTCGTCACGCGCATCCTCGATGCCGGCGGCACCATCGTCGGCAAGGCGCACTGCGAATACTTCTGCCTCTCCGGCGGCAGCCACACCGTCGGCGCTCGGGCCCGGTGCACAACCCGTACAAGCATCGGCTACTCGCGCCGGCGGCTCGTCGTCGCGGCTGCGCCGCGCTGGTCGGCGCCGGCGAGGTCGAGATGGCGATCGGCGGCGACCAGGGCGGCTCGATCCGCATGCCGGCGTCGTTCTCGCGGCTGCTACGGCATGAAGGCCGACGCACGGGCTGGTGCCGTACACCGGCGTGATGCCGATCGAGGCGACGATCGACCACACCGGGCCGATGACCGGCGACGGTGGCCGACAACGCGCTGCTGCTCGAGGTGATCGCCGGCGCCGACGGGCTCGATCCGCGCCAGTACAACGTGCGCGTCGACAAGTACACCGCCGCGCTCGGCCGCGGCGTCGCCGGCATGCGCATCGGCGTGCTGACCGAGGGCTTTCGCCATCCGTCGTCGGAGCCCGATGTCGATCAGAAGGTGCGCGAGGCGCGCCGAACGCTTGCGCGCGCTCGGCGCGATCGTCGAGGAAGTGTCGATCCCGATGCACCTCGACGGCCCGGCGATCTGGACGCCGATCGCGCTCGAGGGCCTGCAGGCGCAGATGATGCACGGCAACGGCATGGGCTTCAACTGGGAAGGGCCTGTACACCACCAGCCTGCTCGATGCGCACGCCAACTGGCGCGCGCGCGCCGAACGAGCTGTCGCGCACGCTGAAGATCTCGATGCTGGCCGGCGAGTACTTCATCCGCCAGTACCGCGGCCACTACTACGCCAAGGCGCAGAACCTGTCGCGCCTGCTGAAGAAGACCTACGACGACGGCGCTGTCACGCTACGAGCTGCTGCTGATGCCGACGCACGCCGATGAAGGCGACGCCGATTCCGCCGCAGGACGCGCCGCTGGCGCTGTATTGCCAGCGCGCGTTCGAGATGCTGCCCAACACCGCGCCGTTCGACGTCAGCGGCCATCCGGCGATGAACGTGCCGTGCGGACTGTCGTGCAGGGCTGCCGGTCGGCATGCAGCTGGTCGGCGCGCACTACAACGAGTCGACGATCTACCGCGCCGCGCACGCGTTCGAGCAGCTCGGCGACTGGCGCAACTTCTGACACCGGGCAACGGACTGAAGCGTCGAATGTCGGCCAACCCGTTTCGCTCCGACTGGCTCGACGGCGCCGCCGGCGACCGGCTGCGCCCGCAGGGCACGCAGTCCTACGTGTCCGGGCGCGACCGACGAGCCGCTGCGCTTCATCACGATGTCGCAGCAGCTCGACAAGACGCGTATCGCGCCACGGCTCGCGCGATGCCGCGATCTTCGATGCACCGGGCGTGCGGCTGTCGTGGTACGACCTCAAGCGCCAGGCCGACGACGCTCGCTGCTGGTCTGCTCGCGCTCGGCCTGCGCCGCGGCAACCGCGTCGGCATCTGGGCACCCGAACCGGCCCGAGTGGGTGGTGACGCAGTTCGCGACCGCGCGCATCGGCCTCGTCCTGGTCAACATCAACCCGGCCTACCGCAAGACCGAGCTGGAGTACGCGCTCAACAAGGTCGGCTGCCGCGCGCTGGTGATGGCGCGCCGCTACAAGAGCAGCGACTATCTCGGCATGCTGGGCGAGATCGCACCCGAGATCCACTTCAAGGGCGCCAGCGAGGTGCTCGACAGCGTGCGTCTGCCTGACGCTGAAGCACGTCGTGTTGCTGGATGAACGAGCTCCTGGCGGCTTCGCCGCCGCCCCGGGGTTGAGTGGACCGGCAGAGCCGGATCACTCAGAGCCGGTGCCGCCACGCTGCCCGTCGTATCGCCAGGTGATGGCGCTTGGCGGCCCGCGCAGCGCGCGCGCTCGAGCGCTGACCGCAGCGCTCGACCCCGACGACGCGATCAACATCCAGTTCACCAGCGGCACCACCGGCTCGCCGAAGGGCGCGACGCTGTCGCACTTCAACATCGTCAACAACGCGCGCTATTGCGCGAGGCGATGGCGCTCAGTGCCAGCCGACCAGGCTGTGCATCCCGGTGCCGCTGTACCACTGCTTCGGCATGGTGCTCGGCGTGCTGTGCGCTGCCACGTCGCGGCGCGACGATGGTCTTCCCGGGCGAGGGCTTCGACGCCGCCGACACGCTGCGACGTCGCTGGCGCGAGCACCGCTGCACCGCGCTGCACGGCGTGCCGACGATGTTCACCGCGATGCTCGACGCACCCGCGCTTCGCGCAGCTACGACCTGTCGAGCCTGCGCACCGGCATCATGGCCGGCGCGCCTTGCCCGATCGAGACGATGCGCAAGGTCATCGCCAAGATGCACATGCGCCAGGTGACGATCGCCTACGGCATGACCGAGACCATCGCCGATATCGTTCCAGTCGAGCCTCGATGACCCGCTCGAGCGCCGCGTGTCGACGGTCGGGCGCATCCAGCCGCACCTCGAAGTCAAGATCGTCGACGACGGCCGGACGCATCGTGCCGGTCGGCCAGACCGGCGAGCTGTTGCACGCGCGGCTATGCAGTGATGCGCGGCTACTGGGACGACGATGCGCGCACGCGCGAGGCGATCGACGCCGCCGGCTGGATGCACAGCGGCGACCTCGCGACGATCGACGCGCAGGGCTACTGCAACATCGTCGGCCGCGTGAAGGACATGCTGATCCGCGGCGGCGAGAACGTCTACCCGCGCGAGATCGAGGAGTACCTGCTGCGTCACCCGAAGGTGCACGACGTGCAGGTGTTCGGCGTGCCCGATGCCAAGTACGGCGAAGAGGTGTGCGCCTGGATCGTGCCGCGCCACGGCAGGCGATCGACGAGCAGGAGATCCGCGACTTCTGCCGCGGCGAGATCGCGCACTACAAGGTGCCGCGCTACGTGCGCATCGTCGACGCAGTTCCCGCTCACCGCCACCGGCAAGGCGCAGAAGTTCGAGATGCGCAAGGCGATGATCGAACAGCTCGGGTTGCGCACCGAGCGCACTGCCTGATCGCACGCGCGGTCGGCCCCGTCGATCTCCGCTCGCCGCAAAGGACAAGCCGCGCTTCTACACTGCCCAACGCCACACGACACGGCGCGAACCGCCGCTGGATGCGGCCACGACAGAAGGAGACAACGACGATGAAACCGACACCATCGATTGCCTGGGCTGCACTGTTAGTCGCTGCGGCGCTGGGCGTGCCAGCCCACGCGCAAGGGCTGGATGTGCCCGCGAAGAAGCTGCCGGTGCCCGACACCGTGAGCCCGCAGATCCAAAAGCTCATCCAGGCGCCGCGGCGCACGGGATGGGGACGTGCTGCCCAAGACGGGCGAGGTGGAAGCCGGTGGCCGAGGCCGGCGCGGCCGGTACGATCAAAGCGCTGCCCGGCCTGATGGAGCGCATGAAGGTCAAGGTCGAGAAGACGACGATCGACGGCGTGCAGCGCGTTCATCGTGACGCCGGAGACGATCGCCCCGGCCAACCGCAATCGCGTGCTGATCCAGATGCACGGTGGCTGCTACGTGCTCAATCCCGGCGAGGCCGGCCTGCCCGAGGCGGTGATGATGGCCGGCATGGTGGCTTCAAGGTCATCTCGGTGGACTACCGCATGCCGCCGGAAGCGTACTTCCCCGCGGCGCTTGACGATGGGATCACGCGTCTATCGCAACACGCTGAAAGCGACGCCGCGCCAAGAACGTGGCGATCCTCGGCACGCTCGGCCGGACGGCGCGCTTGACGCTCGAGATGGTGCTCGCGCGCCAAGCAGCTCGGCCTGCCGGTGCCCGGTGCGATCGCGCCCGGCACGCCGATGTCCGACGTCACCAAGGTCGGCGACACCTTCTACACCAACGAGATGGTCGACAACGTGCTGGTCGCGCTACGACGGATTCTGCGACGCCGGCGCCAAGGTCTATGCCGCCGGCCACGACATGAAGGATCCGCTGCTCTCGCCGGTCTACGGCGACATGGCGGGCTTTCCGCCGACCATCCTGACCAGCGGCACGCGCGACCTGCTGCTGAGCAACACGGTGCGCGTGCACCGCAAGCTGCGCCACGCCGGCGTCGAGGCGGTGCTGCAGGTCTTCGAGGGCCAGTCGCACGCGCACTACCTGCGTGACGACAGCGCGCCGGAGACGAAAGAAGCCTTCGGCGAGATCAGCGCGTTCTTCGACAAGCACATGGGCAAGTAGCCGTCACGCCTGCGCACCGCTTGGCGAGCAGGTCGATCATTTCGGTCGGTGCGTGCACCCGCGAATCAACTAGCGAATCGCGACCGGCGCCACGGTTGAACCCGAAAAGCCCGCCGCCTTCAACGGCTGCATCACGAACGCGAACTCGTGCACTCGCTTGGCCACCAGTTCGTCGAGCTTGAGGTTCTCGAGCAGGTGGATGCCGTTGACCACCAGCGCCACCTGGTGCACCGGCAGCGACAGCGTGGCGTCGGGGTTGGGCGCCACTTCGACCGGCCAGTTGTCGGCGCCGATCAGCATCGGGTCCTGCTTGGCCAGCCACTCGGCCGCTGCGATGCCGATGCCGGGGCAGCTCTTGACGTAGCGCGGATTGTCCTTGCCGTACAGGCCGGCCCCAGCCGGTGTGGATGATCACCGCGTCGCCGGGCTGGCCAGCGTGAGGTTCTGGCGCTTCAGCGCATCCTGCAGGTCCTGCACCGTGATCTCGTAGGTGTCGGGCAGCGTCTCCACGCCCTTCAAGCCGGCGACGTCGATCAGCACGCCGCGCGTCATCAGCGTGCCAACCTTGTCCATGCCGAACTTGGTGAAGCCGCCGCGCGTGGCGATGTCGCCGGTCTTGAAGCAGTTGTAGTGGCTGTCGTGGTGCGTCTGGTGCGCGAAGCCGTCGAACTGCGTGCCGACCTGGCCGATCTCGCGACAGCACCATCTCCTCGTTGCTGCCGCGCATGTTGGAGAACGCGTTCATGAAGGTGCGCTTGGTGTGCACGTCGAAGCGGCGCGTGCCGAAGAACGCCATCTTGTCGTTCAGCGGGTGTGCGATCTCGATCACCTCGCCGCTCTTGATGAGCTGCGCGGCGCGCAGCACGCTGGCCGGCTTCATGTGGTTGCCCGAGCCGCGCTCGTCGGCTGCGCCCCACTTCGACGGGCAGCGCACGGACTCGGCAGGCACCGTCCACGTTTGTGCATGCGACCACGGCGCACCCAAGCGCGACCACGAGCATCATCGCCAGTCGGAATGCCCTCATGTGCTTGCCTCCGCCTTGGTTTGTTCGCGCGGTCACCTCGCTGCCGAGGTGACCGGGATCAGGATGCGGCGTTGACCCGCGCCGCAGCGGGCGTCTAGTCGAGCACGATGCGCGGAAAGTAAAACGACACCACCCAGTTCGGCACGTCGACGATCGAGCTGATGCGCAGGTCGGCGCACACGCTGCACAGCATGTAGGCGTCGATCGGCGTAGTAGCCGTAGCGGCTGGCTGAGCAGCTCGATCATCTCCGACACCGCCATGCGGGCGCCGGCCATCAGGTCGGGGCCGATGCCGGTCGTGACCTCGTAGCCCTTGCTGTCGAAGTGGCTCGTCACCGGGCCGGGCGGTGACGTAGCGCGGCATGCGCAGCTGCGCGCCCTTGACCAGCTCGAACTTCAGCGCGACGTCGATCGCGGCTTTCGATCGCGGTGCCGCAGACCTCGCCGTCGCCTTGCGCGGCGTGCGTGTCGCCCACCGAGAAGAGCGCGCCCGTCGACCTCGATCGGCAGGTAGAGCTCGGTGCCTTCGGCGATGTCGCGCACGTCCATGTTGCCGCCCACGTTGCGCGGCGGAATGATGCTGTGCAGGCCCGGCGCGCGCAGGCGCGACGCCGATCGTGCCGGCGAACGGCTCGCAGCGGCACGCGCCCGCCGGGCCCGTACATCGCGGGCGTCGAGGCCGGGGTCGTAGTTCCAGTGATGCAGCCGCGCGTTCGGGAACTGGTCGGTCAGCAGCCCGAAGCCCGGGATGTTGCCGGTCCAGCCCCAGCCCGATGGCCGAAACGACAGCACCGTGACCTTCAGCGCATCGCCTGGCTTGGCGCCGTCGATGTAGACCGGGCCGGTGACCGGATTGACGCGCGCGAGGTCGAGCTTCGCCGAGATCGGCCGCGGTCGACGATCGCGTGCAGCTGCCCCGACGACGCGTCGACGCGTCTCGAACTGCACCGTCTCGCCGGGCGCGATCTTCAGGCCGCGGCGGGAATGCGTTGTTCCAGCCGTGGTGGATGTGTCGTCGGTGGATCGTGTGCTGCGCATGGTCGTGCGCGCTCACGGGTTGCGCTCCTACACGGCCACGGTGAGTGCGCCGTCGATCACCAGGTTGGTGCCCGAAATGCGGCTGGCCATCGGGGCTGGAGAGGAACACCACGCCGTTGGCCACTTCTTCGGCGGTGCCGAAGCTTGCCCGGTCGGGTTGACCTTGAGCGTCGAGTCGAACAGATCGGGCATGTTCTTCTCGATGTTCTGCCAGATGCCGCCGTCGAAGTAGGTGTTGCCCGGCGACACGCAGTTGACGCGGATGCCCTTGCCGACGAGCTGGCGGCTCAAGCCCTTGGCGTAGTGGATCAGCGCGGCCTTGATCGCGCCATAGGAGCCGGCGGCGAAGTCGACCTCGAAGCCCGAGACGCTGGAGATCAGCACGATCGACGCCGCTCTCGACTTCTCGAGGAAGGGCACGCGCCGACTGCCACCGCGTTGACGCTGTGCATCATGTCGACGCGAAACGACTTCTCCCAGGTGTCGGCGTTGTCGCCGACCGCCAGCGCCGCTGACGTTGCACACCAGCACGTCGATGCCGCCTAGCTCCTCGGCGCTGGCCGTGACCCAGCCGGTCAGCGCAGCGCCGTCGGCCACGTCGAGTGCGCGGCCGAAGGCCTTGCACGCCCTTGGACTTCAGCGCTGCCACCGCGATGCGCCACCTCGTCGGCGTTGCGCGCGCAGATCGAGACATCGGCGCCCTCGGCCGCGAAGCCCTCGGCGATGGCTCGCCCGATGCCCTTGCTGCCCCCCGTGACCAGCGCCCGCTCGCCATTGAGCCCGAGATCCATGACGCACTCCTTGTCGGTGGATTGATGACGCACAACCAGCGGCCCAAAGTATGTCACCGCGACCGCCGTGCGCAAGGCCGGCGGAGCAGGGCGCGCAAGCGCAGCGCGCGCCACGGGTCTACAGTTCGACCGCGCGACGCGGTCTTGGATCCTGGTATCCCAGACGAGCCATCCGGGTGGCCGGCTCGGTGGGCCCTGCTGTTGTCGCTGTCATTGAGCGGCGTATCTCCAGGCGGTGGAGGTGCAGACCGGATGCGCGCGCCGCGCCGGTGGCGCTCAGTGCGCAAGAGGCGCGGCACATCCTCGCACTCGGTCCATGGCCGCTGGCACCGCGGCGCGATCCGGGCAACCGGGTTTCGGGCAACGCTTTTGGCCATCGAGCTCGGGCAGCCAGCTGTTTCGCGACCCGCGCATGTCGCCGGTGGGCTACATCGCCTGCGTCACCTGCCACCAGCCCGATCGAGCGTTCACCGACGTCAAGGCGCGCGCGCACGGCCTGGCCGATCTGCCGCGCAACACACCGGCGCTGGCCAACCTGAGCCTGCAGCGCTGGTACGGCTGGGGCGGCGCCAGCGACAGCCTGTGGATGGCCAGCATCAAGCCGATCCTCGATGCCGCGCGAGTTCAACGGCAACACCGCGCTGGTGACCCGCCTGTTCGCGCGCGAACCCGACTCGCCGCGTGCTACCGGCGCGTGTTCGGCGTCTCGCCGCAGCGCAACCCGAGAGCGCACGGTGGTCAGCGTCGGCAAGGCGCTGGCGGCCTACGTCGAAACGCTGGTCACCGGCGCGCACGCCGTTCGACGAATTTCGCGACGCGCTGGCGCGCGCGGCGACGCGTACCGGACGACGGCGTATCCGGCGCCGCGCGTGCGCGGGCTCAAGGTGTTCGTCGGACGCGCTGGCTGCGTAGCTTGCCACAGCGGCCCGAATTTCTCGGACGGTCGGTTCCATCGCCGGTGCCACGCCGGCGCGACGACATGGCTGCGGCGGTGGCGCGCCTCGCTCGCCGACGATGGCCGGCTCGGTGATGCGCGGTACCTCAAGGCGAGCCGCTTCAACCTGCGAGGGCGCATACAACGATGACGCCAGCCGTCCGCAACGCGGTGGCGACGCGGCACCTGGCCGTGAATGCCGGACTCGCCGGACAGTTCCGCACGCCGACGCTGCGCAACGTGGCAGTCACCGCACCGTACTTCCACAACGGCCAGGCCGAGCAGCTTGACCGAGGCGCTGCAGCACCCGCACTTTCCGGCGTTGGCCGCCGGTGTCGGCGCCGTCCGAGCCGCTGCTGGTGGGCGAGATCGACGACCTGGCGGCGTTCCTCGGCGACGCTCACCGATGCTGCAGGGTTCGCGCCGTCCGTGGAACCCGTCGGGTCTGACGCGTTGTCCGTGACCATCAGGGCGTTACGCCTGCCAGACGCCGTAGCGCCTGTTCGCGCAAGCCGATCGCCAGTTCGACCTCCATCTCGCGCGCTGCCTCGTAGGGCATCGGGTTGAACACCGCGTAGAGCTCGGGCAGCAGGCGCACGCCGTAGTCGCGAACGAACCGGTTGGCCTGGATGCCGGCCTTGTGCTTGTCGAAGCGCACGTCGGGGTCGAGGCCCGTCATGCCAACGTAGACCAGCGGCTTGCCCAGCCGATGATCGGGGTTGGCGCGGCGAAAGCTGGCTTCGTTCCACACGCGGTCGGACAACTCTCGACCACGTAAACGTGGTGCGCCGTGCGCGAGACGGCGGCGAGGCTGGTCATGCTCGGAGGCGTTGCGGTCGTGGAAGCCTTCAGCATGCCACCGTCGATGCTGCCGCGGTGGTGCGCTGCAGTGGCAGCCACGTGCCGCAACCCTGATTACCTTGGCGGGGCGTTTGCGCGCTGGTGGGCACCTGGAGGGACGGGCCTGCGCGGTCCGCAGAAAGGTCTGCCACGGCATGATCGGAGCATGACCGTTAGAAACGCCTCCCGGCGGCTGCCTGGATCCTGATCGCGATGGTGATCGGAATCATCCTCGGCTACATGATCTTCGTCAGCTTCCCGGACAAGAAGACGGCGCAGCGCAGATCGCCGGCTACATCTCGATCATGTCGGACGTGTTCCTGCGCGCTGATCAAGATGCTGATCGGGCCGCTGGTGTTCTCCACGCTGGTGGTGGGCATCGCGCACATGGGCGACGCCGCCTCGGTCGGGCGGGTGTTCGGCAAGGCGCTGGGCTGGTTCATCACCGCCTCGCTGATCTCGCTGGTGCTCGGCCTGATCATGGCCAACCTGCTGCAGCCGGGCCACAACCTCGGGCTGCCGCTGCCCGACATCGGCGCCTCGGCCAACCTGGCGACCTCGAAGTTCACGCTGAAGGATTTCGTCAGTCACCTGGTGCCCAAGTCGTTCGCCGAGGCGATGGCCAACAACGAGATCCTGCAGATCGTGGTGTTCTCGATGTTCTTCGGCGTCGCGCTGGCGTCGCTCGGCGAGAAGGCCAAGACGCTGGTCGCCGCGATCGACGAGCTCGCGCACGCGATGCTCAAGATCACCGGCTACGTGATGAAGCTGGCGCCGCTGGCGGTGCTGGCCGCGATGGCCGCCACCGTGGCCGTCAACGGCCTGGAGATCCTGCTCGAAGTTCGCCGGTCTTCATGGGCGACTTCTACCTCGGGCCTGTTCGTGCTGTGGGGCGTGCTGATCTTCGCCGGCTTCGTGTTCCTCGGGCCGCGCGTGTTCAAGCTGCTGGTGCTGATCAAGGAAGCCGTTCCTGCTGTCCGTTCGCCACCGCGAGCTCCGAAGCGGCCTATCCGAAGATCCTCGACGCGCTCGACCGCTTCGGCGTCAAGCGCAAGATCTCGAGCTTCGTGATGCCGATGGGCTACTCGTTCAACCTCGACGGCTCGATGATGTACTGCACCTTCGCGGTGCTGTTCATCGCGCAGGCCTACGACATCGAGCTGCCGCTCGGGCACGCAGATCACGATGCTGCTGATCCTGATGCTCACCTCCAAGGGCATGGCCGGCGTGCCGCGCGCCTCGCTGGTGGTGATCGCCGCCACGCTGAACCAGTTCAACATCCCCGAGGCCGGGCTGCTGCTGATCCTCGGCGTCGACACCTTCCTCGACATGGGCCGCTCGGCCACCAACGCGGTGGGCAACTCGATCGCCACCGCCGTGGTGGCCAAGTGGGAGGGCGAGTTGCTGACCGAGGGCGACGCCGAGGCCAACGCGCGCGTGCTCGACGCCGCGCGACCGCGCGCACGCCGACGCAAGCGTGCATGCCGCTGATGCTCGGCTGCTGGCGAGGTGTCGCTGGCTGTCGGGCTGCTGGCGTGTATCGGCTGCGCCCGGCGACGCCAGGCGCAGACCGAGCCGCACGCCGTCGACGCCAGCCGCGCTGACCGGCACGCTGGCCAAGGTGCGCGAGTCGGGCACCGTCACCATCGGCTACCGCGAGTCGTCGGTGCCGTTCTCGTATCTCGTCGCCGCGCAAGCGAGCCGATCGGCTATTCGATCGAGCTGTGCAAGGCGATCGTCGAGGGCGATGAGCGATGCGGTGCACAAGACGCTCGTCGATCAAGTGGCTGCCGGTGAATCCGGCCACGCGCATCGACGCGGTGGCCGACGGCCAGGTCGACCTCGAGTGCGGCTCGACCACCAGCAACCTCGAGCGCCAGAAGCGCGTGAGCTTCTCGCCGACGATGTTCGTCTCGGGCACCAAGTTGCTGGTGAAGAACGGCTCGCCGATCAAGTCGTTTCGCGACCTGGCTGGCCAGACGGTGGCGGTGACCGGCGGCACCACCAACGAGAAGACGATGCGCGACCTGTCGGCGCGCTTCAAGCTCGAGCCTGAACCTCGTGGTGTCGCCGGACCACGCCGAGTCGTTCGCGCTGGTCAAGGCCGGCAAGGCCGCCGCGTTCGCCACCGACGACGTGCTGCTGTACGGCCTGATCGCGCAGGACAAGGCCGCGAGCAAGGGCGCAGCGACTACCAGGTGGTGGGCGAGTTCCTGTCGTACGACCCGTACGGCATGATGTTCCGCAAGGGCGACGCGCAGCTGGCCAGCGGTGATCCACGACACCTTCGTCACGCTGGCGCAGGACGGCGAGATCGAGCGCCAGTACAAGCGCTGGTTCCTGCGCAAGCTGCCTGCCGGCACGAGCATCGATCTGCCGATGAGCCCGCAGCTCGAGACCATCATTCAGATCGTTGGGTGGCAAGACCGAGTAGTGCCACCCTGCGGGCGGATCGCGTCAGCGCGACGCGCTCGACCGATCGCTCGTACACCACACCCCACAACGTGTCCCAGTCGGCACCAGCCATGTCCGTGGTGCGGCCGTCGGCATCGAAGAAGCGATTGGGAATCTGGAAGAACGCGAGGAACACGCCGCCGTTGGGCGACCACGCGCCGTGCCGGCTGCCGGCAGGACGCCAGATGAACTGGCCGGCCTTGCACTCGATGCCGCGCGTCGGGGCCGCTGCGATCGACCAGATGGCCTTCGAGCACGAAGGTCTGCTCGATGCGCACGTGCTCGTGGTCGGGCAGCACGGTGCCGGGCGCCATGCGCGTCAGCGAGGTCACCAGGCCGCTGGCGCGATCGAACAGCAGCGTCTTGATCTCGATGCCCGGGTAACGCGTCTTCTGCCATGGCAAGCGTCTCGACGTCGACCAGGCGCGACGCCAGCGGCGCCAGCGCGGCATGGGCTTGCACATCGGGCGTGACGGCGGTGGTCATTGCTGCGCTCCTCGCAAAGCTGCCGTGCATTATCGGCGGGCTCGCCGCATCTCTCGCTGAGAGGGATCACCCTCACGATGTCGCCCCTGATCGCTGGTGTTCAGCGTTTGCGCCTTTGCCAGCGGCTTTGCGATGCGCATCGTCGATCCGCTGATCCCTGCCGATTGCCCAGCGCTTCGAGGTGACGCCGGCCACCGCGGCATTGCTGACCTCCGCCTATGCGCTGCCCTATGCGCTGGCGCAGCCCTTTCTCGGGCCGCTGGGCGATCGTTTCGGCAAAGTGCGTTGCGTCCAGGCCTGCGTGGTGGTGCTGGCCATCGCGCTTGGTGCTCGGCGCAATGGCGCCCAGCTTTCAGTTGGTTGCTGGGGTCGCGGCTGGTGGCCGGTGCGTTCGCCGGGCGGCCTGATCCCGCTGGTGCTGGCAGGGCCTGGGCGACGCCTACGACCTGCAGCGAGCGCCAGGTGATGGTGGGTCGCATGCTGGTGGCCATCATCTCCGGCCAGATGCTCGGCTCGGCCGCCTCGGGCGTGGTCAGCGATGTCGTTCGGTTGGCGCGGCGCGCTGGCGCTGCAGCCGCGCCGTGGCGGTGCTGGCGGCAGCTGTCGGGCGTGGACGTTGCATGCCGCGCGCGGCGCTCCCGGCTGCGCCGGTGACGGTGCCGTCGTTCGGGGCGCTTGTACGCCCGCGTGCTTCGACAACCGCAAGGCGGTCTGGCTGTACGCGCGCGGTGGTGGCCGAGGGCACTGCTGGTGTTCGCGCCGTTCCCGTACATGGGCCAGCTGCTGATCGAGCATAGCCGGCGCCGCGGCGAGCGCCGCGCCGCACGCAGGCGGGCCTGGTGCTCGGCGCGCCTTCGGCATCGGCGGCATCGTCGGCTACGGCCTCGCGGTGCGCCGCATCGTCGCCGCGCTCGGCGTGCGCCGCATGTGCGCGATCGGCTCGGCGGTGGTGGGCGACGCGGCTACGCCGCATTCGTGGTGCTGCCCGCCTGGTGGCTGTTACGCGCTGGTGATGGCTGCCTGCGGCATGGGCTACTACATGCTGCACAACTAGCCTGCAGATCGAAGCGACCGAGCTGGCGCCAGCGGCACGCGGCTCGGCGGTGGCGCTGTTTGCGTGCGGCTTCTTCGGCGGCCTTGCGCTCGGGCCGCCGCTTGTTCGGCGCGCTGATGCATACCGCCGGGTTTATCTTCTCGTTGCTCGCGCTGGCGTTGGCGGATCGCGCTGCTCGGGCGGCTGGTGGTGCGCACGATCGTCGGCTGAGTCGCAACGGCGTTCGATGCAAGACCTGCCGATTGCCGGGCCGGCGATTTGCCGCACCATCGCGGCAGCCACGGAAGGTGGCCAAGGGGTGCGGCGTGGTCCAGAACGAACACGAGCACAAAGACAGCGACGGCGGTTTCACGCTCGACCCATCGCAGGCTGGCCGAGCACCGCGCGGCCAGCGAGCGCCGGATGCACACGATCCAGATGCCTGTCGGTGCGCGCGCTCGGCTTCGTCATCGTGTGCGTGCTCGTCAGTCGCTGGACGACTGGCGCACCGGCGAGTCGCTGACCGAGCCCGTCAGCTGCTGTGGCTGATCGCTGGCAACCTGGCGTACGCCACGCTGAGCTGGCCGTTGCTTGCGCTGGGCCTGTGGCCGCGGTCGGCATCGACTGGAGCCTGGTGCTTTCTGCATGTCGACGTGCTGGTGTGGCTGCTCAACCTGCACCACCTCGAACCGAGCACGCTGTTCTTCGCCTACTTCCTGTTGATGCGGGTGGCCGACCAGGTGGGTTTCGGTTTTCGACGCGCTTTCTACTTCAATCACGTGGTGTGCTGGCGCGTACCTCGCCTATTCGCTGTGGATCGCGGCTGATGCGAACCGGCGCGGGCGCAGTGGGCCGACGCGTCTGGTGCCTGCTGGTCACGATGTACCTGCTCGGCGCGTACCTGGCCACCACCGGCTCGGTGACCGAGCGCCTGCGCAGGCCGCACGAACAGTGCGATCCGCGCCGCGCGCGAGCCTGGTCGCCAGTCTGGAGCACCAGCGGCGCACGCTCTGCAGAGCACAGGCGGTCGAGCTCGAGCAGGCGCGGCGCCAGGCCGAGTCGGCCAACGTGGCGAAGTCGCAGTTCCTGGCCACCATCAGCCACGAGTTCCGCACGCCGCTGAACGGCATTCTCGGCACCACCGAGCTGCTGCTCGACAGCCCGCTCGACCCGCAACCAGCGCCGCTTCGCGAAGACCGCGCACCTGTCGGCCACCGCGCTGCTGGCGCTGGTGGACGACGTGATCGACCTGTCGCGCATCGAGGCCGGCAAGTTCACGCTGCGCAACACCAGCTTCGACCTGCGCGCGCTGGTCGACGAGGCGATGGACCTGATGGCGGCGATCGCGCGCGACAAGCCGATCGCGCTCGATCGCCACCTGCCGCCGCAACTGCCCGAGCGCGCTGCTCGGCGACCCGGTGCGCTTGCGGCAGCTGCTGGTGAACCTGCTGCACAACGGCGTCAAGTTCACCGACCGCGGCAGCGTCACGCTGCGTGGTGGCGCTGCTAGGGTCACGACGACGCGGCGCGCTGCGGCTGCGCTTCGAGGTGCGCGACACCGGGCAGGGCATCGCGCAGGACTACCTCGACTCGGTGTTCGACGCCTTCACCCAGGCCGACGCGTCGACCACGCGCCGCCACGGCGGCAGCGGCCTCGGCCTGGCGATCGCCAAGGACCTCACCGAGCTGATGGGCGGCCAGCGTCGGCGTCGAGAGCCGCCCGGGCGAAGGCTCGACGTTCTGGTTCGAGCTGGCGCTGCAGCCGGCTGTCGAGTGCGCCGGCGAAGGCGCCACCGCCGCCGATCGAGATGGGCGAGCTGGCGGCGCATGTGCTGCTGGCCGAGGACGACAGCGTCAACCAGATGGTGGTCGAGGCGATGCTCACGCGGCTGGGCTGCATCGTCGAGGTGGTGGCCGATGGCAACGCGGCGCTCGAGCGCAGCCGCGCGCACGGCACTACGACCTGATCCTGATGGACTGCCACATGCCGGTGATGGACGGCTTCGAGGCGACGCGCCGCATCCGCGACGACGAGGTTCGAGCGCAGCCGGGGCCACACGCCGATCGTGGCGCTGACCGCCGACGCGCTGGCCGGCGACCGCGAGCGCTGCATCGAGTCGGGCATGGACGACTACATGACCAAGCCGGTCAGCAGCGCGATGCTGGCGGCCTGCGTCGGAGCGCTGGACCGGGCGCAAGACCACCGCACCATCGCAGTGGTGAGTGCCGGTGGTCGGTGAGCCGGCGGCCGTGCAGAATCACGCATCCACCGCCGCGCCGCCTTGATCACACAGGAGCTCTTGCCATGGCCAAAGGACAACAGCGCAGCACCAAGGAAGCGAAGAAGCCGAAGAAGGACGCTGTGCTCCGCCAAGCCGGTGTCGCCGCACCAGCGGTGATGCCGACCATCACCACGGCGATCATCGAGCGCGGCAAGAAGAAGAACAAATAGAGCGGCTGCGTCGCGCAGCGCAGGCCGCGCACCGCGCATGTCTCGGAGGCGCCGATCTTGCCGGTCCAGATGTCCTTGTACATCGCCCAGTCGCCCATCAAGCTGTACAGCGGGCGCTTGAAGCTGGCGGGCTTGTTCTTCTCGAAGGCGAAGTGGCCGATCCAAGCGAAGCCGTAGCCGCACAACAGGGCGTACAGCAGGATATTGCGGCCGGCCGCTGTAGACCAGCATCGCCAGGCACAGCAGCGCCAACGTGGAGCCCACGAAGTGCAGCCTGCGGCAGGTGCGGTTGCTGTGCTCGCTCAGATAGAACGGATGAGAACTCGGCGAACGAGGTGAACGTCTTGGGGTCGGCGCGCGCCGGCGCTGGTGTTCATCGTGGCTGCTCCTCGGCAATGCATCGTTCAATGCGTCGTTGATCGCATTGAGCACGCCGTCGGGTGCCTCGGCCATCAGGTTGTGCCCGATCGGCAGCGTGACGACACGCGGCTTCAGTGCCGCGACGATCGGCGCCACCGACGTGCGGCGACGTCATCTGGTCGCGCTCGCCGAGTACCAGCGTGACCGGGCAGGCCACTCTTGCGCGCAGCTGCCTCGAGGCCGGCATAGGCATCGCAGGCCGCGAAGTCGGCGAAGAACAGGTTGCCGCCGCGCATAGCCGTCGCTGCATGCGCCGCGCCAACGCGCGGTTGCTGCCGTGGATCGAAAAGCCCGGCCCCGGATGCGAAGGCTTGGCCGCGTGCGTCGGAGTTCGACAGCGCGTTGACGAGGTCGATCGCCGCCAGCGCATCGCGCTGGCACAGCTCGAGCAGCTTGGCGACACCTTCATCGGATACCCGCGTGCCCACCATCACCAGCGCGCTGGCGCGCTCGCCCAGATGCGGCTGTGGCCTCCAGCGCGATCAGCGAGCCCATGCTGTGGCCCACCAGCGCGGTGCGGCGCAGGCCCGCTGGCCTCGATCAGACCGGCCAGCCAGCGACCCGCGGCCTCGCACGCCGAGCGGCGCGCCCGCCGCTGCGGCCGTGGCGCCGGCAGGTCCACCGCCAGCACCGCGGCGGCCGTGGTGCGCCAGGTAGCGGCTTTGCAGGATCCACACGCTGTGGTCGTGCAGCGCGCCGTGCACGAACGCCACGCCCGGCAGCGTTGGGGTCGAGCGGCTTGCCGCCGGTGTAGGCGTAGGCGCTGTGGCCGTCGAGGTCGATGTTCATGCGGCGGTCCTCCGCCGAGACCGCCTCGAGGAGGACGGCCCTTGGGGGCAGCGCGAACAGGAGTGAGCGTAGGGCTCATCAGCTTTCTGCGCGGCCTTGAGCGCACGGCCGAGGTCGTCGATCAGGTCGTCGGCATCTTCCAGGCCGATCGACAAGCGGATCGTGCCCGGGCCGATGCCGGCTTGGCGCGAGCGCCGCATCGTCCATGCGGAAGTGTGTGGTCGATGCGGGGTGGATCACCAGCGAGCGGCAGTCGCCCACGTTGGCCAGGTGCGAAAGATCTTCAGCAGCTTCGATGAAGGCCTTGCCCTGTTGCGCGCGAGCCTTTGATGTCGAAGCTGAACACCGCGCCGCAGCCGCGCGGCAGCAGTTGCTTGCGCAAGCGCATGGTCCGAGGTGCGACGTCGGAGCTCGGGATAGGCGACGCTGCCGACCATCGCGTGGCCGCTCAGGAACTCCACCACCTTGCGCGTGTTGGCGACGTGGCGCTCCATGCGCAGCGGCAAGGTTTCGATGCCCACCACCATCGAGCAATACGTAAC
>ERZ1370068.10079-contig-8807_pt1 | contig 33479 bp, 39 predicted proteins | sample MGYA00561227_ERZ1370068 | MGnify/ENA primary metagenome ERZ1370068 (study PRJEB38410, sample SAMEA6850437) | metagenome | study: Metagenomic assessment of the ecological functions of the soil: analysis of the soil microbiota associated with the...
CACATACTGCTCGACCGGCTCCCGGCGATGAAGCCGCGGCCGCTGACCGTCGCGAACGCTCCCTGAGCAGGTACTGGAGCACGTCGGCGAGGTGGACCCCGAGCGTCGAGCCGATCGCGCCCTTCTCGCGGAGGTGCCGCCACGCGGTCAGGGATGATCCGGTCGTCGCCGCCACCGAGGCTGGTCGTCGCGAGGTGGATCCCGCCGAGCATCCCGGACGCGACGACCGCCCGCCCGACGTGGTTGGTCGGGCTGGCGGTGGAACTGCCCTCGACCGCGAGGATCGCGCCACCCAGTGCCGCCGCGTTCGGTCATGACCGGCAGCCGAGGACCGTGATGGACAGTGGCTTCGCGACAGTACGTGGCGGCCGGCGAGAGGGCCGGCATCCGTGAGCCGTGTGATGGGTAGAGGGCTCGGTCGCGATGTCCAGGGCGACGATGTCGCTCGTCGGCGAGGACCGTATCCGCGCGAGCCGGATGGCTGGTCGCCGGTCGAGCAGCCGCTCGGCATCGTCCGCCGCTCGGGGCGGCGTCCGGATCGAGGCTCCACACGGCCGCGAGCGCTCGAAATCGACAGGCCGACGTCGGCCAGGGCGGCTCAGCCCCGGAGGCAGCCCATCGCCCCGGGCACCCGACCAGCAGAGCGGGATGCGGCCTGGGCGGCGAGCCCGTGCGCCGGTTCAGCCGGCGGCCGGTTCCGGCCAGGTCCATCTCGGGGGCGCAAACCGTCCCGGTCGGCGCGGCCTGACGACCTCGACGATGATGCTGGTCGCGGTTCGGGTGCTCGCTAGCACGCGTGAACGCCGCCGTCGGCCGACCGGCCGGCAGCCCGTTCCGGACCTGGCTGACCCAGCCGTGCGAGCGGCCGCGGCGGCGGCCGCCGGCTCGAGAGTCGTCCGCGTAGACGCGTGATGTGGTGGAGGCTCGCCCCGCGTCGTCGAGGTGCATCACCTTCCCGTGCTGATGCTCGCGCCACTCGAGCGCGCGGGATCAGCGCCGACGTCCATGACTCGCCCGATAGCTGCCGCCAGCGCGTTGCCGGATCCTCGGAAGCCAGGTGGCCGGCCGGCCAGCAGAGATAGGTCATCCCGGTCATCGTCGGTGCACCGACTGGAGTAGACGTTCCAGGGCCCCGATCCCTGAGCGCTCTGGCGTACGCCCGCACGGCCGGCTCCCGGGTCCGGGACGATGAGGTGATCTGCCGGATCGGCGAAAGGAGCAGCGACGGCGTAGGGCAGGTAAACCGGCGTCGAGGGAGCAGGCATCGCGCGCGGAGGGACATTCGCAGTCAGGCGACCGCGGTTTCGGGCCGGTGGAGAAGACCGCGCCGATCTCTCCTCCGACCTGATCGAGTCGAATTCCTTGCAGGCCGGAAGCTTCGACGCGGCCCGGTCAGCAGATGACCTGTGTACAGCGGCGGGGATGGTCTCCAGCGCTCGTCCATGCAGACGAACGGGCAACACGCGGCGCAAAGCGGCAGCCCCCGGTGACCCGGCCGGCCGACGCCTCGGGCGAGCTTGACCTCGTCCTCGCCCCAGCGCTTCGTCCGATCGGCGACCGGGATCGACGATGGCCGGGCAGCTTGGTGTACCGGGTGCTTCGATCGCGCGGATGACCCGCCCCCGACTGAGCCCGCCTCGGCGACCGTGCCCCCGGTACAGGTACGACGATGTTGTCGCAAGACCTGGTAGGCCGTCGTCAGGTCGTGGGTGATGTACAGCAGCGAGATCCCGAACTCGCTGGTCGTCGATCTTTGCGCAGCACTTCGTCGAGGATCGATCGCCCGCAGCGAGGCGTCGACCGCCATCGACACCGGCTCGTCGGCTGGCGATGATCTTGCAACGCAGCATGAGGGCCCGCGACGTTCGCGATCCGCTGGCGCTGGACGCCCGACAGCTCGTGCGGGTGGCGGCCCGCAGCGTCCTGGCGCGCGACGCAGCCCCGACCATCTCCAGCGCCTCTTCCATCCGGCGCCGCACGTCCTATGCGTCCGTCACGCCAGCCGGAAGTTGCGGAGTGGCGTCGAGAGCACGTTGTCGATCTTGTAGAACGGGTTGTAGACCTCCGAAGGGGTCCCGGAAGATCGGCTGGACCTCCGCGCCGGTACTGACGGGCCTGGGTTCGGGTCTCATCTTGGCGAACGTCGACGCCCTGGTAGATGATCTGGCCGCTGGTCTGGCCCGATGGAACCCAGCAGCAGGCGCGCCATCGTGGTCTTGCCGCTGCCGGATTCGCCGCCGCCGCGGTCGAGGTGGCAACTCGCTGGGCACGACCAGCGAGGCGTCGCGCAACGCGACCGTCGTGTTGCTGGCGGTCTTGCGGATGCCGCTCTGGAAGACCTTGGTGACGCTGCGCGAGCTCGAGGAGGGGCGTCGCCATCGTCAGTGGTCCCTTCGATGGTGCAGCTCGTCGAGATCCGACTGGCCGAGCTCGGAGATGCCAGCGGCCGAGTCGGGCGGCCGGGCGCCGGGTCCGTCCTGCCCGCCATGGCCGCCGCGAGACGCGCCTCGGCGTCGGCTCGGCCTGGGATCCATCACGGCCTTCCATGGCCGCCGAGGTGACGTCCATCGGGGCGTCGGGGTCGAGCTGGACCGAGGACGGCAGCGGGGCAGGACCGCGTGATCCGGATAGAGGTGGCAGGCCGCCCGCACGGTTGGGCGCTACCGCGGCGTCGGCCGGGATCTCGACCTCGCAGCGGTCGAACGCGAACGGGCAGCGCGGGTGGAAGGCGCAGCCGCCGGCGGCAGGCTCAGAGCGCGGGCGGGAGACCCGGGATGCCGACCAGCTTGCGCTTGCCGGGTGAGCTTCGGCAGGCTGTCGATGAGCAGCCTGCGTATACGGGTGGCGGGGACTCGACAGGATGTCGTCGACCGGCCCGATCTCGACGAGGCGGCCGGCGTACATGACGCCGATGAGATCGGCGAACTGGGCGATCAGGCCCATGTCGTGGCCGATCAGGACGACCGCTGAGCCGATATCGCTCCTGGAGCCGGCTGAGCGTCTGCATGACCTGGCGCTGGACGACGACGTCGAGCGCGCTGGTCGGCTCGTCGGCGACGATGACCGCGGGCTGGAGGACGCGTCGAGATGGCCGATGCACACGTTCGCTGCTTCATCCCGCCCGACAGCTCGTGCGGATAGCGGCGGCGACCGTCCGGGCGCGAGACCGACCTGGCCGGCTGGGCCGTCACCCGGGCATCGCGCGCCTTCTTGGAGCCGCCCGATCGTGGGCCAGGATCGCGTCGATCATCTGGTCCTCGATCCGCATGACCGGATTGAGCGAGTTCATCGCGCCCTGCGGCACGAACGCGATGTCGCGAAGGCGGATCTTGCGCAGCGCCGCGTCGCTCGAGCGGCATCAGGTCGCGCCGGCCGAGCACGACGCGGCCGCCGATGATCTTGCCCGGCGGTCGGGTCATCCGGATGCAGGGCGGTGGCCATCGTCGTCTTGCCCGGAGCCCGACTCGCCGGATCAGGCCGAGCCGCTCGCCGGGGAGCAGCGTCAACGACACGTGCGTCGACGGCCGGCGACGTCGCCGGCGCTGGTCCGATAGACGACCTGAGGTTCTCCACCCGGAGGATCGGGCTCCGTCCGGGGCGGCGCTGGTTCGACGGTGGGATCGGCGTCTCGATGGCCATCAGTCGCGACGGAGTCGTGGGTTCGCGCGACCGATCATGCCGGCCGAGCGTCACGAACAGGGCCAGGAAGATGAAGGCGATCATCGCGATGGGCGGTCCCCACCACCACCAGAACCCGCGCAGGACCGCGGTGTATTCCTGCGACCAGTAGATGGTCACGCCCGAGGTCTGGGTCTGGATCGCACCAAGGCCGAGCGCCTCGAGCCCGATGGCGGCCAGGCATCGCACCGCGACGGCCCCGACGAAGCTGGCGGATGACGAACGGCATGAGGTTGGGCATGATCTCCTTTGAAGATCAGCCCGAACGAGCCCGGCGCCGTTGGCCCGGGCGACCTCGACGTACGAGCGTTCACGGATCGACAACACCTGCGACCGGATCGTCCGGCACGGGAACATCCAGGCGAGCGCGGCCACCGTCGAGCGCCATGATCTCGGATCGTCATCTGCTCCACGTTCGAGGCGATGATGACCAGGATCGAGCGATGCCGGGCACGCGTCAGCAGGCGAGTCGGAGATGATCCGGATGACCGAGTCGCGGCAGGCCGCCGAAGAAGCCGGCGATGAGGGCCAGGACGAGTCCGGATGCCCACCCTGACGAAACCCGGCGATGAGCCCGATCTTGAGCGTGTTCCGACCCGAGCGCCATGACCGTCCACAGGTCCCGGCCCTGAGTATCCGTGCCCAGGAAGTGCTGGAGGTTGGGTGCCAGGCGCGGCGTGGTCGCCCCGACTCTTGGCCATCTTCTCGTCGACGACCAGCGGCCCGACGATCGCGAACGACCACGGTCGCGTGCAGCATCAGCACGCCCGACGATGAGCTGGCGGGTGATCCGCGGGTCGCGCAGGAACCTCGATGCGGCGGCGGCACCGACCGCGCGGCATGGACGATGTAGCGGCGGCAGCGGTCGATCGGTCATGTTCGGTGTCGATCCTCGGGTCCAGGACGTGGGCATGATCGAGGTGCGATGAGTTGTAGCTAGCCGCGACGGCCAGGGTGACGATCAGCATCAGCACGATGCCGTTGATCACGAAGATGTCCTTGCCCAGGATGGAGCCGAACAGCAGCCCGCCGAGACCCGGGATAGCTGAAGATCGCCTCGACCAGCACCGCGCCCGACAACGACCGTGCCCAGGGCCGGGGCGAGCGCGGCGATCTGGGGCAGGAGCGCGTTGCGCATCCCGTAGCGGACGAAGATCCGGTTCGGCTTGAGGCCCTTCGATTCGGCGTACACGATGTAGTCCCCGCCGAGGACGTTGGACCATCAGGCCTGCGCATCCCCGAGGGCCCAGAAGCCGATGGCCCCAGGACGATCGACAGGGCCCGGCAGGAACGCGTGCGGGGCCGATGTCGAGGATCGAGTTGATGTTCGGGCCGATGATCGTCGTCGGGCTGAACCCGCCGGCCGGTGGGAGCAGCCTTGAGGACCACCGCAGGAAGAAGATCAGCAGGATCGCCAGCAGGTAGTACGGGATCGCACGACAGCAGCAGGAAGTGGTGGGGCGAGGATCCGCACCATCGCGTGGCGATTTGGGCCAGGCGACGAGCGCGCCAGCCGCGAACGTGCCGATGAGGAACGCTGATGATCGTCGACACTCCGAGCAGCCCGATGCGTCCACGGGATGGCCGCCGCGATCTTTCTGGGTGACGGGCTGCGGGAAGCTCTGACGTAGCGAGCAGCCGAGGTTGCCCTGGGCCAGCGTCCGACCAGTAGTTGAGCTGTACTGGGAGTAGAGCGGCTTGGCGTCGAAGCCGAACTTCTCGTTCCAGCCTTCTTCAACGCGACCGCGTCGAGCGTCTGGCGAGCCGCCGCGGGCGCTACGCAGGCCAGCGCGGTGTCGACCGGGTCTCCGGGGATCATCCGCGGGATCATGAAGTTGATGGTCCCGGCGACCGCAGATCTACCAGGACGAGTTGGATGAGGCGCGGCGACCGATGTAGGTCGAGTGCTGCCAGCCATGAGTCGGCTGAGCCCTCCTCAGAAGCCGCTGGATGCCGATCCGATGGTCGGTCTGCGGCACCGATTCTGGATGCGTTTCGTTGACACGACACGCACCGCATTCTATGTTGCCGCCGCGGTCCGGGAAGGATTGCAGAGCGTTGGCGACAGTGTCAGGTCGCCGGAGGAGGAGGAATCGTTGAGCATTCGTCTCAGCGCCAGCGGCGGGGCGTCCGCCTGTCCGGAACACCACGGCGCGATCGCCACGGAAAGGCGGCCACTTGGCTGTCCGGACTGCGCGATCGTCCAGGTCTGCTCGTGGCAGCGTGCGGAGGCACGACCATCATCTAGCCGTCGACCGCTCTCGACTGGCCGCCGTCGGCGGCGCGGCTTCGTGCAGCCGCCATCCGGTCCGGCGGCGCGCGTCGACCGGGAATACGGGTGGCCTCAAGGAGGTCGCGCGGAACAAGACGTCTCATCTTCTCGCCGTGGGGCTTCGTGACCGAGATCCCGAGCCCCGACGAACTGGAACATCTACGCCGCGGTCACCTACAACCACCAGCGCGAGATGGGCCTGAAGGGCATCTACGAGGGGCGCTCTTCTACACGAACCCTCAACACCGGCGAGCTCGATCCCGTGGCAGGGCGAGAGCTACCACGCACAACGCGGACTTCACCGCAGGTGACGCCTCAAGCTGCGCGACGGCATCACGTGGTGCGACGGCGAGAAGTTCACCGCCGACGACGTGAAGTTCACGCCTCGAGATGCTCCGCGACAATCGCCCCGACCTCGACGTACTCGGGGACCTACAAGGAGTACGCTCAAGGACGTCACGGTCACCGATCCGCTGACCGCCAGTCATCAACCTTGACCAAGCCCGCGCCGCGGTTCTTCCGCGACAACCCTGGCCCCTCGGCCATGAGAACCACCAGGTCATCCTGCCCAAGCACATCTGGGCAGGCCAGGACTCGAAGACCTTCACCAAGAACTTCGACGTCGCCAAGAACTGGCCGTGCGGCACGGCGCCGTACCAGCATCGTCTCAGTCCACCGCGCAGCAGCAGATCGCCGACCGCTACGACAAGTGGTGGGGCGTCACGTCCGGGCTTCACGACGGTCACCTGCCGGCACCCGAGCGCCTGACCTCATCCCCGTCGCGAGCCGACGAGGCCATGGTCGCAGCTGCACATCGCCAACCGCGATCGACTACGGCAACCCGCTCCAGCCGGGCACCTTCGTGGGCGCCCAGGCCCAGAACGGAAGCTGCAGTCGTGGTCCGGACACGGGTCCCGTGTGGGGCGCTCTGACGGCTGCGGCTACGGCTTCGTCTTCAACAGCATGAAGGCCCCTGGACCGACGCTGAACATCCGCACGGCGATCAACTACGCGATCAATCGGCAGCAGATCAGCACGACATCGGCTACGAGGGCGCCAAACTACCCGGAGATCATCCCCTTCTCGGCCTACATGGCCCCGAAGTGGCAGCCCGGGCAAGATCCAGGCCGTCATCGGACAAGTACGACCGCGGGCACGCCTTCGCAGGCTAAGGTCGACCGAGTTCATGGGCAAGGCCGGCTACGCCAAGAACGCGCGACGGCAAGTGGGCGAAGAGGACGGCAAGTGTCCTGAAGGTGCCGGTCGGTACGGGACCGGCGTTCTTCCGGGCCGCTGGCGCCACCGCTCACCCAGCAGCTCAATGACGCGGGCTTCGATGCCGCGCAGGAGCTGGATGAGAAGTGGGACGCGCAAGTTCACCGTCGGCAACCACGACACGCTGTTCCTTGTCCACTGCGGCAGCCTGAGCGAGGCCCTACGACACGCTCAAGGACCTCCACAGCAAGAACTCGCGAAGCCGATCGGCAGCGGCGATCACGAACGTCATCGCCGGCACCCGGTACGAGAACACGGACATGGACAAGATCCTGGACCAGATGGATGCGATCCAGGCCGATCCCGACCAGAGCTCCAAGTACATGGACCTCGCGGCGCAGGCGGTAGACATCTACCTCCGTGACATTCCCGAGATCATGCTCACCGAGGAGCTCCACGTCGTGACCGCGAACACGACCTACTGGACCGGCTTCATGAACAAGGCCGATCCGTACGCCGCCCCGTATCCCGTGCTGGGAGGCGTTCTACCTGGCCATGTTCAAGCTGCAGCCGACCGGCGCTTGACCGTAAGCTCCTAGGCACGACCCCGGCGGGCATCGCCCGCCGGGGTCGCTTCTGCAGTCCGGGCGTGGTGGGCCGGATCGCCCGCCCAGGCCGATCGGCTTATCCGACCAGCCGCCCGCCTTCGAACGCCGCAACGCCTCGGGGCCGCCCAGGACCTCGATCCCGGATGCCCGGCCAGGTCGTCCAGCAGCCCGGCGACAGCCACAGCTCGCCGAGGTCGAGGGTGTCGCGGATCCGCGCCAGCCGGATCCGCGAGGGACTCGGCCGCGCGCGCACGCCATGGCCACGCCGCGGCGATGCGCGTCGCGATCGGTCGGCATGGCCATGGCGGCAGCTGGCCCGCGCTGGACGCCCCGAGCCCGACGTCAGGGAGTTCAGGTACAGTCGCCTCCATGTCGATCTTCTCGATGAGCCGGAGCGGGACGACGTCGGCCAGGCCGATCCAGGCCGCGTTGCCGTGCGACGCGTCGGTGTCAGGTCGAGGACGACGATGTTCGTGATCCGCGGCCGCTCGAACTCGGGCGTGCCCCGGATCATCATCCGGCCGATGACGTTGGTGTCCATGCCGGAGCCGGACTTGTCCTCTGCCCATCCGGCTCGATGACGAGGACGTCGGCGGCGTCGAACGGCAGGGCCGGCGCGAGCCGCTTGGCCTCGGTCAACACGCGCCGCCTCGGCCGGGCCGCCGATCTCCGACGGCCTCGAGGAACGCGATCCGCGGCGCGCCCGGTCGTGGCCGTCCTCGACGATCCCGAGGCCGCCCAGCAGGCTGCCCGGACCCGGCGGTGACGGCCGCCGCCCGCGGACCCAGTGCCCCAGGCGCGCCGGACCGAACGAATGGATGCGCCTCGGCGCCGGCCCGCTTGCCCGAGCCCGATCGCAACGATCTTGGCCAGCCCGCTCTCGACGGTCCCGCTGAAGTCCGTGTGGGCCTTGATCCGGTTGATCGCGCCATGATCCCGTCGGCTTCGGCCGCGTTGCGGTCGAGATGGACCGCCGGCTCCGCCATCGAGCTGCGCCAGCACGACCGTGTCCATCGTCGCCAGGGATCGGCATCCCCATCGACGCCCTCGGTGATCCGCAGGTCGGCCAGCAGCTCCACCTGGCCGTCGGCGACCTAGCCCGGCCGTGCGAGCCCATCGCTGGCACGATGAACGGGTTCGCGCCCCAGCTCCGGAGCTCGCCCGCGCGGCGCGCAGGATCGCCGGCATTGTCGCGGATGCCCTCGGGCTCCGGCGGTCAGCGCGACCCGCATCCCGGCCCGAATGCGTGGGCGGCAGCGCCAGCGTCGGCCGCGGTGGCCGCCGGCGAGGTCCGGCCAGCGCCTCGTCGGACAGCCGATCGGAACGTGGACGACGGGCGGCAGCAGCTCGGCCTGGACCGTCAGGCCACTGGACGGCCTCGAAGGGTCCCAGGCCGCCATCCGCGTCGGCCATCGCCCGGTCAGCCCTCCAGGTAGCGCTGGCTCTGCGGCGACCAGCCCAGCAGCGCACTCGCCTTGGTCATGTTGTGGTCGACCTCGTGCTCGTCGCCCGGAGATCAGGGACGGCGTCGAACCGGTTGCGCCCGACCTTGACGACCTCGAGCGCGGACAGGATCGCGTTGGCGAGGTCCCTCCTCGTCGAGCACGTAGAGGTCCTTGTGGATCGGCACCCGGCGCTCCGGCCAGGTACGCCTCGCGCGTCCGCGGACCGGTGATCCGCAGGCGATGAGGCGCATGTCGAAGTGCTGCGGCGAAGTGCTGGCAGATCCAGCTCGCCGAGGCCCTTCGTGAACCCGTAGACATGGTCCTGCGTCGAGGGCCATGCGTCCCTCGGCCTGGTAGCGGCGATCCGGCCGTCCTGGCCGCCGGCGCTGGAAGTGGACGCTCCGCGTGCCGATGTGGACGCCGGCCTTGATGCCCATGCCCTGCGCGGTCCGACAACGGCAGGTGGAGCCCCCACCGTGTTGACCTCGTAGTTGTTGAGGATGTCGCTCGAGCTCGTAGTTGGTCTCGTTTGCGCCGCCCGGGTTGCGCATGACCATGTTGACGAACGAGTCCATCCCCGTCGAGGCGCGGGCCACGTCGTCGGGTTGGAGATCGAGCCCGGGACGTACTCGACCAGGTCGGCGCTGCCCGGCGGCCGGACGTCAGGACGCGGAGTCTCGTGCTGCTTCGCTTGCAGGTACGGCGTCACGAACGGTGCCGACCATCCCCGAACCACCGACCAGCAGGACCTTCACCTGGCGAGCTCTTCGAATGCCTCTCCGGCGACCGCGACGACGGTCGTCGCGTCCCATGATCCGGTCGTAGCGCGGGACCGACCGCCCGTCGATCCGCGTAGACCAGGATCGAGATCGGCGGCGCTCGTCATCCGTCCGGACGATCCGGTGGAAGGCACCGGCCGGCATGACGATGACGCACGGGCCGCGGAACGGGTCAGCGTCACGGACTCGAGGTCCGGGCCGTTGAGCAGGTATCCCTCGCCGCCCTCGATGACGATGAACTCGTCGACGTCGGCGTGGCTGTGAACGTCGACGACCGATGGCGCCCGATCCCACGACGACCCGCGCGAGATCATCACGAACAGGCTGTCGTACCGCGTGTCGACGCGCGCAGGACGTAGCCATCCTGGCTGGTCGTAGCCGACGACGTGCGCGTGCCGAAACCGCGCCTGATCCCGCCGCCAGCCGTCGCTGCAACCCCGAGCCAGCCTGCCCTTCTGGCGCGTCCTACGGCTCGGCGACGACGGCCGGCGGCGACACCACGGTCAGGTCGGCGAACGTGACCTTGCCCGAACCGGTTGAGGCGGCTGGCGGTCGGCGAACGGGACGAGGACGGTGCCCGGGACCGTGAAGAAGCACGTCCCGATCGCGCTGGCCTCGGGATCCATGACGACGTGATGGAACGACGCCGGCCGGTGCGACCAGCACGACCCGGGCCTGTGAACCGACGAAGTCAAGGCGCCGGGATCGGCGCCCTGGTAGAGCGTCCCGGATCCGGTCGGGATGACGATCGTCTCGTCGTGGTCGGCGTGGGCGTGGACGCGCAGCGGGCGCTCGACCGCGATCCCACACCCCGTTGGGGACCCGCAGGATCGCCGAGGCTGTCAAGGCCGCTGTCGAGGCCGACCACGGCCTCTCAGCCCGCCGCCCGGTGGCAGGCTGACGCCGTCCAGCCGTCGCCGCCTGAAGCCCGATTCGCGCTGTCGCGGCGCGGCCGGCGGGTCGTACACGGTCATGCCGGGAGCTCCAGTCCGACACCCCGCTCGCAGGCCCGCCGGTACGCCAGCTCCGGCCACCGCGACCGTCCTCGATCCCGATCCCCTGGAGCTCGACGAGGACGACCTGGTCGAGCGAGGTCCGGCCCGCCCGGTTGCCGCCGATGACGTCGTGCAGGGCGACCGCCCGGTCCCAGCTGAACAGCCCGGTCTCGGCGGCGCGCATGAAGCTCGCCCGCCTCGATCTTGGCGTTGTCGATGTCGTCGACCACGACCAGGTCCGCGGCGGCCGCGATGGCCGGGTCGATCTCGCTGCGGAGCCACGTGTTGTTGCCGGCCGCGACGACCGTCAGCCCGGGCCGGAGGTGCTCGGCGCGGAGCACCGGCTCGGCGGAGTGTGGTCATGACGCGACGACGCACGGTCGCGCCATCGAGCGCCGCGTCGAGCGACTCGACGGCGTGGACGTTGACCCCGGTCGACTCGGCCATCCGGGCCGCGAAGGCGTCGCGCTTCTCGACCGATCGGCCGACCACCCGGATGTCGGTGGCGCCGGTGGCGGCACCAGGCCGTTGACCTGGGCGGTCATCTGGAACCCGGTCCCGACGACGGCGATCGGACCGCCCGGTCGGGCGGCCAGGTGACGGGCGGCCAGGCCGGTCGCGGCGCCGGTTTCGCAGCCCGCTGAGGCGGCCACCGGCCATGAATGCCAGCAACCCGCTGCCGTCGGCGGCGTACAGCGTGACCTGGAACGAGGCGCCCTTGGCCGACGCCGTGTACGTCTTCTGGCCCACCACGCCACGCCTCGATCCAGCCGGCGGGCATGACGTTGTACGCGCCGGCCGTGATCGGCGACGCGTGTCCGCGGCCGGTTGACGATCTCGCCCCTGGCGCGTGCCCGGAACATGTCTTCGAGCGTGTCGAGGACGTCGGGCATGGTCAGCAGCGAGCCGACCTCGGCCTCGGTCAGGTACAGGGCCATCCTTCCTCCAGGTGGCGCCGCGATGCGGGCGCAGATCGGTCGGCGACGCCGACAGATCAACTTCGTTCGAGGATGTCGGTATACGGCGGGAACGTTTCCTATTTGGCTGCCCGTGTCCCGTTTTCGCTACCCAACGAGCGCACGTGAGCGCCGCGATCGCGGCCGGGGAGGAGCGATCGGTGATCATCGACAGCCACTGCCACGCCTGGAGCGACGTGGCCGTACGACACGACGGTCCCCGATCCCGAATCGCGCGGCCGGATCGAGCAGCTGCTGTTCGAGATGGATCGGAACGGCGTCGACAAGGCCGTCCTGATCTGCGCCCGGATCGACTACAACCCCGACAACAACGCCTACGTCGCGGAGATGGCCACCGACGTACCCGGACCGGATCATCCCGTTCCCCCGACGTCGACTGCGTCTGGTCGCCCGAGTACCACACGCCCGGCGCCGCGGACCGGCCTGCGCGTCGCGATCGACCGCTGGTCCATCGCCGGGTTCACCCACTACGTCGGCGAGGACAACGACGGCTGGCTGCGGTCGGACGAAGGGCGGGCCTTCTTCGATCTCGCCGCCGAACGTGACCTCATCGCCAGCCTGGCCATCGGGTCCGCCTGGTTCGAGGACCTCGGTGAGCCTCGCGGCCGGACCATCCGACGCTGCCGATCCTCGTCCATCACCAGGGCCTGGTGCGGGCCGTCGACGGTCCCGGTCGGCCGGCCTGCACGCCCTCGGAGCGGCTGGCCGAGCACGCCAACATCGTGGTCAAGGCGTCCGGCTTCTACTACGGCTCGCGCGACAAGGCGGACTACCCGTACCTCGACCAGGTCGCGATCTTCGAGCGGATCTACCGGGCGTTCGGGGCCCGCCGGCTGCGCGGGGCTCCGACTTCCCGGTCAGCCGTGGGTCGCCTGCACGTACGCCCAGACGCTCGAGGTCATCCGGCGCCACTGCCCGTTCATCGACGACGCGGACCGGGCGTGGATCCTGGGCGACACCCTGGCGACGATCCTCGAGACGCGCCGGCCCGGTGGCGGGGTAGGCGCACGGCGATCGACGGGCGACGGGTCGGGAGCGGCCGATGCGGCTGAGCTACGTGGTCTACGAGCCGGTGCCCGACCTGGTCGAGCTGACGGCGCCAGGATGGCCCGCCTCGCCGAGCTCGGCTACGAGGGGATCGAGCTCCACGCGACCGAGCCGCTGGGCTTCGCGGTCGACGACCTCGCTGCGGCGGCAGACCGCGCCGGGCTCCCGGTCGTGTCGCTGATGACGGGCTGGGCGTACGCCAACGAGGGCGTCTGCCTGTCAGCCCGGATCCTGACATTCGGGACCGCGCGGTCGCCCGGCTGGTCGCCGACGTCGAGCTCGCGGCGCGACTCGGACGCGCTGATCGTGGTCGGGCTGCTCCAGGGCCTGCGCTCGGACGAGCCCGATCCGGCGGTCGCCGACGTCCGGATCGTGGACGCCTTGCGCCGGGTCGCCCGGGTCGCGGAGGAGCGGCGCGTGACGATCGTCATCGAGCCCGTCAACCACCTCCAGGTCGGGTTCAACCACACCGCCGCGGAGGTCGTCGGACTGATCGACCGGGTCGACTCGCCGGCGGTCAGCCTGATGCTCGACACCATCCACATGAACATCGAGGAGCGTTCGGTCGTCGGGACCATCCGCGACCACGCCGATCGCCTCCGTCACGTCCACCTGGCCGAGACGAACGGCGGCCTGTTCGGGGACGGCGCACCTCGACTTCCCGGCCGTCCTGGCCGAGCTGGACGCCGTCGGCTACGACCAGCTCGTGTCGGTCAAGATCTACCGCACGCCATCAGTGGGAGGTCGCCGCCCGATCCGCGATCGAGTTCGTCCGGGCGATCCCGCCCGCCGGCCGAGGTGCGCCCTCAGCCCGCCGCCCCGGCCTCGACCAGGCCGCGCCACACCCGCTGCGGGGTCATCGGGAGCGTGCGATAGCGGACCCCCGTCGCGTCGGCCAGGGCGTTGGCCACCGCCGCGGCCGCGGCCCGCACACCGGGCCCCTCGCCGATCCCCTTTCGCGCCGTACGGCCCGTCGGGGGCCGGCACCTCGACGATGATCGTCTCGAAGACCGGCGCGTCGCGGCGCCGAGCGGCAGCGCGTAGTCGAGGAACGTGCCGGTCAGCAGCTGGCCGCTCGTCGTCGTAGACCATCGCCTCGCGCAGCGCCCAGCCGAGGCCCTGCGTCGCGCCGCCGTGGAGCTGGCCCTTCGATGATCGCCGGGTTGAGCGCCCGGCCGACGTCCTGGGCGATGACGTAGTCGGATGACCTCGGACCGCGCCGGTCTCGCGGTCGACCCGGACGTGGACGAGGTGGCGCGGAGGTCAGCGGCGCGAGGACCGGCGGGACCGACCCGCCGTGCCCCTCCAGCGGCTCGAAGTCGGAGCGTGAACCCGTCGAGCGATCTCGCCGATCTGGGCGAGGGTCATGCCCGCTCTCGGGCGTACCCTTCGGCCGGACGGTGCCGTCGACGAGCTCGAGGTCGCGGACGTCGATCTCGAGCAGCGAGCGATGCGTAGGCCAGGATCTTCTCGCGGAGCGCGTCGGTCGCCCGCTGGACGGCCCGGCCGGTCGAGTAGGTGATGACGCCTGCCGCCGCTGACCGGCGACGCGGGGCGCCGAGGCGGTGTCGGCGCCGACGTCACCGAGACATCGCCGAGCTGTCGATGCCGAGGCCTTCGGCGGCGAGGGTCGCGAAGCCGGTCATCGTGCCCGAGATGTCGACGACGCCGGTCACCACGGTGACCCGGCCATCGGGCTCGAGGCGGCAGATCGCCGACGCGGGCTGGCGGCCGCCCGGCCAGGCGCCGACGGCGAGGCCGACGCCTTCGCCGTCCGGGAGGTGTCGCCCGATCGCGCCACAGCGGATGCTCGGCCAGCCGGGCGAGGCACTCGTCCAGCCCGATCCCGCCCCACGCGGTGCCGTCGGCCATCTCGTCGTCGGGGGCGACCAGGTTGCGCCGGCGGAAGTCGATCGGGTCCATGCCCGAGCTTCGCCGCCAGCTGGTCGATCAGCTGCTCCGAGGGCGAAGGTGGCCTGCGGCGCGCCCGGCGCCCGGTACGCGCCGGTCGCCGACCCGGTTGGTCTCGACCCCGTAGGCGACGACCTCGTGGGCGCCCCAGTGGTACGGGCCGACGGTCAGGATCGCGGCGATCCCCTCGATGCTGTTGCTCGGAGAAGCCGCCGGTCTCCATGCGGAGCCGCGCCCGGATACCGGTCAGCCGGCCGTCCTTCGTCGCGCCGGCGGTCACCTCGAGGATGGACGCCGGGGCCGGGTTGCTCATCCGGAAGTCCTCGTTCCGGGTCAGCTCGACGCGGACCGGCCGGCGCAGCGCTGAGCGTGGCGCCGGCGGCCAGCGGGTCGACGACCAGGAGCTTGCCGCCGAACCCGCCACCGAGCGTGGCTCCGGTGACCCGGACGCTCGCGATCGGCAGGCCGAACAGCTTGGACATCTCGGATCGGACATAGAACGTGCCCTGGGTGGCGGCGCGTGATGTGGAGGGACCCGTCGCGATCCAGCCGGGCCATCGAGGTCTGCGGCTCGATGTAGCCCTGGTGGACCCAGCTGGTGACGAACCGGCCGTCGACGACCGCGTCGCTCGCGGCCAGCGCGGCATCCACGTCGCCGCGCCGGTAGCCGCTCCGCTTGACCACGTTGCCGGACAGCGGCTCGTCCGGGGTGAACTGCTCCGGTCCCGCCGCCGACGGCGGCATGCTGCGACTCGGCCGACGCCTCGAGGTCGATCGCCTCGCGATCGAACCGGGCGCGATCTGCACCGGGCTCGACCGCCCGGTCGAGGTCGACCACCGGGGCGAGCGGGGTCGTGTCGACGAGCACGAGCATGGCCCCATCGGCCGCCGCCTCCGGCGTCTCGGCGACGACGAGCGCGACCGGCTGGCCGGCCCACAGGATCTCCTCGCGGGCCAGCGGCTGGTGGAGCCGGTCGGTGCCTTCCTCGACGATCGGCAGGTCGGCGGCGGTCAGCACGGCCACGACGCCCGGCACGGCCAGCGCCTCGGACGTGTCGATCGACACGATCCGGGCGTGGGCCGGGAGGGCCAGCGACCGGCCGGCCATGGAGGAGGCCGCGCACGTCGACATCGGCTGCGAACTCGGCGGCGCCGGTCACCTTGGGGCGTCCGTCGACGCGTGGCACGGATCGGCCGATGGCGCTGCTCAGGGTGTCCATGGTCACCTTCCTCCGGCGATCCGGATGCGTGGGTCGATCCAGGGGTACAGGAACTCCACGACCGAGATCGTGAAGGCCAGGCCGACGATGAGGACGAAGGTCACGTTGCGCATCATCACGAGATCGTCGCCCAGGATGGCTCGATACAGGATGTAGCCGAGGCCGGGGTAGCTGAAGTTCGCCTCGACCAGGATGGACCCCGTCACGACCAGCGCCAGGACGAGGCCCAGCCCCGTTACCTGTGGTAACAAGGATGGTCGCACGAGATGCGACCAGAAAAGCGTCCGCGACGACGGAGCACCCAGCGATCTGCCGAACACGGTGTGGTCGTCGGCCGACTCCGTGGTCACGTTCCCGCGCATCGCGACGGTGAACAGGCCGATCCCGGCCAGCGCGATCGTCGTCATGGGCAGGAACGCGTGGCGCGACAGGTCCCACAGCGTCGCCAGCCGATCCTGGTCCCAAAGGAGCGTCGCGCTGAACGCCGCGGCACCCGGGAACCAGCCGAGCTGGACCGCGAACAACGAGGTCAGGACCATCCCGATGAGGAATGCCGGGACCGACGCCAGGAGGATGATCGGCACGACCGCGATCGTCGACACGCCGCTGTTGCGCGCTCGCCCGAGATAGGCGCCGAGGAGCGTCCCGACCGCGAATGCCACCACGGTCGCCGGGATGAGCAGGGCGAGGGTCCAGGGCAACGCCGCGGCGATGATCCGGTGGGCCCGCTCGTCGCCGAGGCTCTGGACGTACTGTTCGAGCCGGAAGCTGACTCGGCGTCTGGATCGGCACGGCCCGCGGGATGACCAGCTCGACGATGAAATTGAACAGGACGGCCACGACGACGACCACGAAGAAGTGGGCGGCCGACAGGAGCAGCCGTCGTCCCGTGTCGTTGATCACGCGTCCGCCAGCATCCGGCCCGCCAGGACCTCGGCGAGCGCCAGGACGGTCGCGTGGATGTTCGCCCGAACGCTGTCCGGCATGATCGACGCGTCGACGATCCGGAGGCCCGCGACCCCGTGGACCCGGCCGGAGCCGTCGACGACGGCATCCGGGTCGTCGGAACGACCCATCCGGCAGGTGCTCGACACGTGCTGGCCGGTCATCACGCTCCGGTCGAGCCAGGCATCGAGGCTGTCGGCTGTCGCCAGGGCATCGTCGACCGGCAGGATCCGCTCGCCGAGCAGGCCAGCCAGCGGACCGGTGGCGCCCAGATCGATCGCCCGGGAGATGCCGTCGGCGATCCGGCTCCGGTCGACCTGGGTCGGTGAAGAACCCGAGGTCGATGACCGGCTGGTCCGTCGGGTCGGCGGATCGGAGGGTGACGGTCCCGGCCGATAGCTCGAGGTTGTCGACGACCTCGATCCGGAAGGCCCGCGAGCCGGGCTCCGGCCCGGGGATCACCGTGTTCGGGTAGAGCATCATGTCGCCCCGGTTCCGGCGAGCCGGTGGCGGTGTACCGGGCCGAGGTCTGGAGGCCGGGCACCGGTTCGGCCAGCGCGACGTCGTCGCCGGAGCCGCCATTCGACCCACGCCTTGGGGTGGTCGCGCAGGTTTCGCCCGACCCCCGGCGATCGGCGACCGGGGCGATCCCGTGACGCTTCAGCTCCTCCGCCGGCCCGATCCCCGACAGCATCAGGAGATGCGGCGTGCCGATCGCGCCGGCCGCCACGATGACCTCGCCGGCCGCCACGCGGGCCGGCCCGTCCGAGCCCGTCGACCCGCACGGCCACGGCCCGGCCGGCATCCACCTCGATGCGGCGAACGACCGTCCGGGGTCGGATCTCCAGGTTCGGCCGGGCGCGCACGTCGGCCCGTCAGGTAGGCCAGCGGCGGGCTCCAGCGAACCCGGTCGTCCTGGTTGAAGGGCAGGGCTCCGGCGCCCATCGCGTCCGGCGCGTTCTGGTCGCCGACCGCGCCGTAGCCGGCGGCGACGCACGTCTGGACGAACGCCGCCTGGGTCGCCACCCAATCGGCCGGCGCCCACCGTCCGGATGCGGAACAGCCCGTCCGCCTCCAGCGTCCGGAAGGCGCGCGTCCATCGTGGGCCAGTCGACGACCGGGCCCGCGACCGCGCGCCAGCCGTCGATGTCCTCGGGCAGCGCGCGCAGGAAGATCGTGCCGTTGATCGAGCCCGAGCCGCCGATCAGCCGTCCCCGGGGGACGGCGATCTCGCCCGACGTGGGCGTGGCGGTCGCGCAGTAGCCCCAGTCGAGATCGAGGGGCTCGTCGATGATCGATGTCCCGCCCCAGCCGTAGCGGACCATGGCCGGGGTCGTCGCCGGGTCAAGGAAGTCCGGTCCCGCCTCGATCATGACGACGCGGCGGCCCGGGTCCTCGGACAGCCGGGCCGCTAGGACGCGACGCGACCGAGCCGCCACCGGCGATGACGACGTCGGGGCGCGGCCGAAGCGTCAGCCACGGCGCGGCGGCGCGGCCCCGGTCCGATTGGCGATCGTCCGTGGCAGGAGGTCGAAGCGCGTCTCGTGCCCGTTGAAGAACCGCTCGAGCTCGTCGACCATGATCTTGAAATTGCGGGTCCGGGTGGACTTCGTGGCCGCCGCGGTATGCGGGGTCAGGAAGACGTTGCGCAGTTCGCGGATCGGCAGAATCCTCGGGGATCGGCTCAGGGTCGAAGACCTCCAGGCAGGCCACCAGGTCGCCCTTTCGAGCCGCGCGAACAGCGCCTCGTTCTGGACGATCGCCCCACGCGACACGTTGACGAACACGCCCCTTCCTTGATGAGGCCGAACTCCCGGGCGCCCAGCATCCCCGTCGGTGGCCGGCGTGATCGGGGGCGAGGCAGACCACGACATCCGACAGCGACAGGACGTTGTCGAGCGAGGTTGAACGTCACGTCGTAGATGTCCGCGAACTCGCGCGGGACGTAGGGGTCGTACACGTAGGTCGTCGTGTGGAACGGCTCGAGCAGCTCCAGCAGCCGGCGCCCGATGATCCCGGCGCCGATCAGCCCGACCGTGCGGCCGGTCAGCTCGTCGGGCTGGATGACGCGCTCCTCCCACGGCGTGGCGTAGAACGGCGGTCGGCGCTCGATGATGTCGCGGAACTCGCTCGCCCGCGTTGCGCAGCCCGATCCATCGTCATCGCGAGCGCCCATTCGGCGACCCCGTACGACGAGCCGTTCGTCGTGTCCACCGTCCGCACGCCGCGGTCCCAGGCGGCCTCGACGTCGATCCGGCTGGCGAACCGGTCGCCTTCGAGCTCGCCCCACGAACTTCAGGTTCGGGCAGGCGTCGAGGATCTCGGCCGTGATCCGCGGGGCGCCGATGCTGACCACGACGGCATCGCCGTCGCCGATCGCGGCGATCAGGCGGGCGTCCTCCTCGGGGTCGGGCGGTGGCGGCACGGTGTAGTCGGACGGCCGGTCGAAGAGCCACGGAACTCGAAGTCGGCGAACGCCACGAGACGATCGATCTGGGCCTCCGCTGCGACAGCGTCGCGCATGGCTTGGTTGGAGGCGAGGACGACCTGGGTCGCCGGTCGGTCACGTTGGCGCTCCTTTGGTCAGACGGCCATCGCCGGCGAGCCGTCGACTCGCAGCGACACGTTGCGGGGCAGGTACTTGAAGGGCGTCTGGTCGAGCAGCGGAGTCGTCCAGCTCGACGCCGATCCCGGGCGCCTCGGGGGCGAGGATGTAGCCGCCCTCGCGCCTGAGCACCGACTTGAAGATCGCGTCGGCCGGCGCCGTCGACTCGTCCAGCTTGAGGTATTCCTGGGTGACGAAGTTCGGGATGGCCCACGTCGAGATGGATCGACGCCGCGGTCAGCAGTGGGCCCAGGAAGTTGTGCGACACGAGGGGCCGAGTGGTACGACTCGGCGAGCGCGGCGATCTTGCGGCAGCCGGTCAGCCCGCCGGCGATGCCCAGGTCGGGCCGGACGTACTGCGGGCCGCCGGCCTCGAGCAGGTCGCGGAACTCCCAGACCGTGCCTCATCCGCTCGCCGTTGGCGACCGGCAGCACCAGTCCGCTTGGCGATCTGCGCCTGGAGGGATCATCGAGTCGATCTGGATCGGGTCCTCATGAGAACAGCGGCCGGAACTCGACCAGCGCGTCGGCCAGGGCGACCGCGTTCATCGGCGTGAGCTTGCGGTGGATCTCGAAGATCAGGTCGACGTCCATGCCGGCGCCTTCGCGCGCCGCCCCGGCGATGCCCCGCGCGGACTCGATCAGGCGCGACAGGGTCATGTCGGCGTAGCCGGCGCGCAGCAGGTCCAGCTTGATCGCGGTGAAGCCTTCCTCGGCCGCCTCGCGCGAGCTCTTGAAGACCTGCTCCTCGTCCGTGCTCTGGAGCGGCAGCAGCAGGTGGAGCCGGACCTTGTCGCCGGAACTTGCCGCCGAGGAGGTCCCAGACCGGCGCGCCGTAGTGCTTGCCCTTGATGTCCCACAGGGCGATGTCGATGGCCGACAGAGCACCCGACAGGATGTTGCCGCGGAACGGACGCATCCGATAGAGCGACTGCTGGATGTGGTCGATCCGGAAGGGGTCCTGGCCGATGAGGTACTCGCGGAACTGGTCGACGACGGCCTCGGCCGCATCGGGGAAGCCCCACGCCCCCGACTGGCCGATCCCGGTCAGCCCGGAGTCCGTGGTGATCCGGACCACGAAATTGGTCCCGATCAGGTCGCTCCCGATGAGGAGTCCCTCGACCTTCTCGATCTTCATGCGGCAGGCCCTCTGGCTGGGGTCGGCGCCCGGCCGATGGGCCGGCCGCAGCGTGTCGGAAACCATTCTAGCCCGCGTCGGATGGCCGGTTTCCGAGGGCCGGACGTCGCCGATCGGGGGCTCGCAGCGCCCTCGGCCCGATCCTCCGAACGATCAGCCGCGCCCGAACGCGCCCGTCGGCGGAGGTCGGCGAGCCCTCCGGCGTCGTACCCGCCGACCTCGACGAGGACGGCATCCGTGTGCTCACCCAGCCGGGGCGCTCGCTCGGCGGCTTGCCGTGGGCCGGACAGGCGGAGCGGCGAGCGGACGCGGCGGACCTCGCCGAACCGTTCGTGCGGGTAGGCGTCGATCCCGTCGCGGGCGACGACCTGCGGGTCGGCGAGCGCCTCCTCGATCCCGTTGATCCGGCCGACCGGCACACCGGCCGCCTCGAGGTCGGCGACCCAGGGCCGTGGTGTCGCGCGAGCGGAACACGCCGGCCAGGTCGGCCAGCAGCGGATCGCGGTGCCGGTCGCGGCCGGCGAAGTCGGCGTAGCGCGGGTCGGCCAGCAGGTCCGGGCGATCGATCGTCCGGCACAGCCGCTCCCACAGCTCCTGCTTCGGGCACGCCACTACGATCCAGCCGTCGGCGGTGGCGAAGTTCTGGAACGGGACGATCGACGGATGGGCAGAGTCGGGGCGGTGCGGCGGGACGTAGCCGGTGGTGGCGGCCCACGTCCCGAGGTAGGTGAGCAGCGACAGGGCCGTCTCCTGCAGGGCGATGTCGCAGTCGCAGCCGATCCCGTCGCGACGCGACCGCCACAACCCGCCCAGGATCGCGATCGCGGCGACGTACCCGCCGGCGTAGTCGACCAGCGACAAGCCGACCCGTGACGGCTCCGATCCGGGCTCGCCACCGACCCGCATCCAGCCGGCGAGGCCCTGGACGACGTAATCGAGGGCGCCCGAGGCGGCCCGCGGCCCGTCCTGCCCGAAGCCCGACAGCGAGCAGCACACGATGCGTCCGTTGACGCCGCGGAGGTCCTCGTAGCGCAGCCCCGAGACGGGCCGGCTGGTCGCCACGCAGGTTGGAGAACACGACATCCGAACGGCCGACCAGCCTCCGGAACGCCTCGGCGCCGGCCTCGTTCTTCAGGTCGAGGACGATGCTCCGCTTGCTGCCGTTGAAGGTCTCGAAGAACAGCGAATCGTCGCCCTCGGCGAATGGCGGCACGGACCGGCCGACGTCGCCACCGGTCGCCGGATCCTCGATCTTGATGACGTCCGCGCCGAGCTCGGCGAGCTGGTTCGTCGCCCATGGCCCGGCGCCGTATTGCTCGACGGCGAGGACGCGCACGTCGGCCAGTGGGGCCTGGGTCGGTTGGGTGGCGGGCATCTCGGGCCGAAGTGTAGGTTGGCGCCCGGGCGAAGGGTGCATCCGGCCGCACGGGCCCTTGCTATGCTGGCCATGACGCCGGAAACGACACCAGTCGTGGCGACGACCGAGGAGAGGCGATGGCCGTCAGGCGGGCGCAGGCGGACCTGGTCCTCGATGCTCGGTCGGAGCATGGCGAGGGCCCGGCCTGGGACGCGAGATCGGGCGTCCTGCTGTGGGTCGACATGATGGGCGACCGACTCCACCACACCCAGGCCCGACGGCAGCGACGTGGTCACGGGCTACGACCAGCCGGTCTGCGTGGCCGTGCCGCGCGAGAGCGGCGGGCTGGCGCTGGCCCTCGGCGACGGGCTGTGGCTCCAGGATCGCGACGGCGACCTCCGCCAGGTCCTGGCCATCCCGCAACCGGACGCGCTCAGCCGGACCGATCCGCATGAACGACGGCAAGTGCGACCCGGCGGGCCGGCTGTGGGCCGGGTCGATGGCCTGGGATGCCCGACCGGGCGCCGGGGCCCTCTACCGCCTGGACCCCGATGGCACCAGCCACGAGATCCTCCGCGACGTGACGATCTCGAACGGCCTCGCCTGGACGCCCGACGGGACGACGATGTTCTTCATCGACACGCCGACCCAGCGGGTCGACGCGTTCGACGCCGACCCGGCGACCGGCGCGATCGCCAATCGTCGGCCGGTCGTCGAGGCCCCGGCGTCGGCCGGCATGCCCGACGGGATGACGATCGACGACGAGGGCGGCCTGTGGGTGGCCATGTGGAACGGCTGGGCCGTCCATCGCTACACGCCCGATGGCCGGCTGGACACGGTCGTCGAGCTGCCGTGCGCGCAGGTGACCAGTTGCGCGTTCGGCGGGCCCCGCCTCGACGAGCTGTACGTCACGTCGTCGCCGCTCGGGTTGTCGGAAGCCGACGCTGCCGCGCAGCCGCTGGCCGGCGGCCTGTTCCGCTTCCGACCGGGCGTCACCGGCCCGGCCGCGGTCGCCTTCGCCGGCTGACGCGAGCGATGCGGATCACCGACGTCCGGACCACGATCGTCGGCACGCCCTGGCGGGATCTCGTGCTTCGTCGAACTCGAGACCGACAACGGCCTGGTCGGGACGGGCGAGGTCAGGCCGCTCAACAAGACCGATCTCGTTCGCGGCCGTCGTCGGCGAGCTGGCCGGTCGCTACGTCCTCGGGACGGACCCGTTCGACGTCGAGCGCCTCGCCTGGTCGATCGAGCGCCTCGAGTACGGCCGGCCCAGCGAGCACGGCCAGTCGGCCCTCGCCGCGTTCGACCTCGCATCGTGGGACCTCATCGGCCAGCACCTCGGCGTCCCGGTCTACCAGCTCCTCGGTGGGCGCTTCCGCGATCGGGTGCCGGCCTACGCCAACGGCTGGTACCAGGCCGACTACGAGCCGGCGCGGATCGCCGAGCTGGCGATGGGCGTCGTGGCCCGCGGCTACCGGGCGATGAAGCTCGATCCGTTCGCGGCCGCCAGCGTCCGCCTGAGCGCCGCCCAGATGCGCGCCGCCGTGGGCGTGGTCGCGGCCGTGCGCGAGGCGGTCGGACCCGACATCGACCTGATGATCGAGATGCACGGCCGCTTCTCGCCCGACACCGCCGCCCAGGTCGCCGCGGCTATCAGAGCCCTACGCCCCGCGCTGGATCGAGGAGCCGGTCCCACCCGAGAACGCCGCGGCGCTCGCCCGCGTCCGGCGGGCGACGAACACCTCGATCGCCACCGGCGAGCGGATCCACACGATCTGGGACGCGATCCCGTTCGTGGAGGGCGGCGACGTCGACATCATCCAGGCCGACCTGACCCATTTCGGCGGGTTCACCGGGATGCGCCGGCTGGCGGGCTGGACCGAGGCGCACTACCTGACGCTCGCCCCGCACAACGTCGGCGGGCCGGTGGCGACCGCGCGCCAACGTCCACTTCGCCGTGGCGACGCGCAACGTCGACATCGTCGAGCACTTCAACGATTTCGCCGACGCGTGGGTGGCCGAGCTGGTCGACCACGCGCCGGTGGTCGACCCGATCCGATGGCTGCTTCGCGCTGCCGGACGGCCCTGGGCTCGGCCTGCACCTCGACCACGACGCTCGCGCCCGGCATCTGCATGACGGGGCCCGCCTCCAGCTGTTCGTGGAGGGCTGGCAGAAAACGCGAGGGCGGGTGATCGGTTCGTCCCGCGACCCACGCCGGCTCCGGAGCGCGCGTCCCGCGCTGGTCGCGTGGCCCCGCCGGGGTCGAGGGCCGGACCCTCCACAACTACGGGATCGTCCAGCGCGACGCCGTCGCGGTCGGTTCACGCTCGCCGCGGCGCCGTTCCTCGGCGCTCTACCTCGCCCGGTTCGGGGCGTCGCCGTCTCGACCTGGGCTCATCACCGCCCTCCCGTCGATCGCCGGATTGTTCCTCGGCGATCCCGCTCGGCCAGTTCCTCCTGCGACGGACGTCGATCCCGCATTGGCTGGGGGTCAACCGGATGCTCGCCCACGCGACGTATGGGGTCATCGGGCTGCTGCCGTTCTTCGTCCCGGCGGCGGCCGTGGTGCCGATCGCGATCCTCGTGTGGACGCTGTCCTCCGTACCGCAGGTGATCATCCCGATCGCCTTCAACGTGGTGATGTCGATGATCGCGGGACCCCACGGCCGGTTCGGAACTGCCTCAGCCGGCGCTGGTCGATCGCCGTGCTCACGACCGCCCTGACCGTGGCCGTCGCCGGTCGCGTCCTCGATCTCCTGCCGTTCCTGCTCAATTACCAGCTGATCCTGGTCGTGCTGTCGCTGGCGGGCCCGATCAGCCTCGTCCTGATGGACCGGCTGCGGATGCCGGAGCGCGAGCTGCCGCCGCCGGCGCCGCCGGCCCGCCCGGTCCGTGAGCGGATGGCCGACTTCGCACGGCTGATCCGGGGCCAGCCGGCGTTCGTGTCGTTCGTCGCCCGGCAGCTCCCGTTCACGGTCGGCGCCCGGATGGCCCTGCCGCTCATCCCGCTGTTCTACGTCACGACCTGGGCGCGACCGACGGCGAGGTGGGACCTGATCGCAACCGTCCAGTCGTTCGCCCTGCTGGCGGGCTACCTTGGCTGGACGCGGCTGTGGCGACGACGCGGTGGCCGGGTCATCCTGCTGATCTGCGGGGCCGGCCTGGCGCTTTATCCCGCCGCGCTGGCCGCCAGCCGGGAGGTCTCGATCGTGCTCTCGTCACCGCCGTGGGGTCGCTGGTGCAGGCCGGCTCCAGCTCGTCCTGTTCGACGAGCTCATGCGCCGCGTGCCGGTCGCCTACAGCCCGACCTTCGTGGCGGTCGAACAGAACGTCGCGCACATCGCCGGGCTCGGCGGCCCGCTGCTCGGGGCGGCCCTCGCCGCGGTCGTGGGGTTGCCGATGGCGCTCGTCCTTGCGTCGGCCGTCAGCCTCGTCGGCTACGTCCTCCTGGCGCTCGACGGGCGCCGGGCGCCCTCCCCGTGGCGGCCACGGCATGAGCGGCCTCCATCCACGACGGTCCGGCCGATGACCGACGAGCCGATCGGCCGCATCCGGACCGTCACCGGCGCCATCGAGCCGGCCGCGCTCGGCGCGGGCGAGCATCCACGAGCATCTGCTGACGATCCTCGACGGGGTCGCGTTCCGCCCGGTCGACACGGACGAGGGTCGCGCCTTCGCCGAGGCGCCCGTCACGCTCGCGACGCGCTGGTGGGTCCGCCAGCAATGGGTGAGCGTCCGCGACAACCTGCGCCTGACCGACGAGGCGACCGCGATCGCCGAGGTGGCCCGCTTCGCGGTCGTCGGTGGCGGGGCCATCGCCGACCCCACGACCGACGGCATCGGGCGCGATCCCGACGCCCTGGCCCGATCTCGCGGGCGACCGGCGTCCACGTGGTGATGGGCGCGGGCTACTACGTCCACGGGTCGCATCCCGACTGGATCGACTCGGCCGGCGAGGGGGCGATCGCCGACGAGATCGTCGGTGACCTGACGTCAGGGCTGGGTCCGGACCGGATCCGGGCCGGGTTCATCGGCGAGATCGGCTGCTCCTGGCCGATGACCTCGCGCGAGCGGCGCGTCCTGCGGGCGGCCGGACTGGCCCAGCGCGCCACCGGAGCGCCGCTCATGGTCCATCCCGGCCGGGATCCGCCGCACCCGACGAGATCCTCGCGGTGCTCGACGACGTGGGGGCGGATCTCGAGCGGACGACCATCTGTCACCTCGAGCGGACCGTCGCCGGCGCCGAGCAGCTCGTCGACGCTCGGCCGCCGGGGCGCCTGGCTCAGCCTCGATTGCTTCGGGCTGGAGACGGCGTTCTATCCGCTCAACCCGCGGGTGGCGATGCCCAACGACGGCGGCCGCCTGGCCCTCGCGGAGACCGTGATCGCGGCGGGTCTGGGCGGGCGCTGCTGCTCGCCCAGGATGTCTGCCAGAAGCACCGCCTGGCCGCGTTTGGTGGCCACGGCTACGACCACCTGCTGCGCGACGTGATCCCGATGCTCGTGGCCCGCGGACAGCCGCCGGCGGTCGCCGACGCGCTGGTCACGGCCAATCCGCCCGATTCCTGGCCTGGGCCGGCGCCGACTGACCGCCGGCCGCGACCACACCCGACGCATACGACCCCGCACAGGAGGCTCCGATGACCGGGTACGAACCGCTCGACCTGTCGACCGAGGTCAACGCGGGCGCGGATGGGTTCAGCTCCTCGCTCCGGCCGGCGGTCGGTGCCGTGGACGCTGCGCGGCTCCCCTTTCGGATCGGCTCGGGAGAACCGAGGATCCCCGGCCCGTACGTCCGGTTCGGTGCGGGCGGTCGTGGCGACCCGCTCCGGCTCGAGTTCCCGTGGCCGGCTCGGACGGTCATCGTCGCGCACCTGCTGCTCGACTCGGACATCCCGACGGGCGGTCGGCTCGGATCGGCGGTCGCCGACTACGAGCTCGGGCTCGACGGCGGTACGCCGATCGTCGTCCCGATCCGGGAGACATTCGAGATCGCCGCGCTCCCGCAGCTCGACGGCCCCATCGCCGAGTCTCTGGCCTGGCGGGTGAGCACCGCGTCATTCCTGGCCCTGCCCGACCGTCATGACTCGCTCGCCGCGCGTGGCGCCGGCCCGTGGGAGCTGGCCGGCCGGCGGCTGATGGAGTCGGAGCAGGCCGCCCCGGACGGCTACCGCCTGTGGTCGTGGCGCAGCGCCGACGGCCGTTTGGCGACGAGCCTCACGATCCGGCCGACCGGCGTGGCGTTCATCGTCGCCGGGGTCACCGTGGGCGACATCGACGAGGATCCGTTCGTCCGGGCCAGTCGCGAACCGGTGACGATCACCCTGCTGGGACCGGCGGCGGAGGGCGAAAGCCAGCCGCTGCAGACCGTCGTCGATCGCGGCGTCGCCACGTTCACGCGTCGCACCCAGCCCGGGTCGCCCGACACCTTCCTCGCGGATCCGATCGCCGGCTGGGGTCAGGCCGCGGTGCCCGCCGATCGAGTCGGCCAGCCCGGCAGCCCGGCCTACGCCCACATCGCGGCGCACCCGTCGGCGACCATCGAGGTCCGGCGCGGCGACACGACGATCGGCGCGGTCCGCTGGGGCGACGTCATGGACCGGGGCAGCGCCGTAGATCCCGGTCGGGTCCGCGTCGAGTGGGTGGGATCGGACCCGGCAGTGGGTCCACACGACCGTGGTCGACGGAGCCACCGGCCGCCCGGTGCCGTGTCGGATCCACTTCCGGTCGGCGTCGGGGATCCCATGGCAGCCGCATGGGCATCACGACCACGTCAACGACGACCTGCCGTCGTGGCACATGGACGTCGGCGGCGACATCCGCCTCGGGGCGGTGCCGTACGCGCGTCATCGATGGCCGATGCCAGGGCTGGTTGCCCGAGGGCGATGTCCTGGTCGACGTGGTCCGCGGCTTCGAATACGAGCCGCTGCGGACCGCCGGTGCGCATCCAGCCGGGGCAGCGCGAGTTGACCCTGACCCTTGACCGCTGGACGGACGAGCGCGCCGCCGGCTGGGCCAGCGGGGACACGCCACGTCCACTTCCTGTCGGTCGACGGCGGCCATCGCGAGGCGGCCGCCGAGGACCTCCACGTCGTCAACCTGCTCCAGGCGCAGTGGGGTCACCTGTTCACGAACACCGAGGACTTCACGGGACGGCCGTCGGTACGGTCCGAAGGCGAGACCGTGGTCCACGTCGGGCAGGAGAACCGCCAGCACGTGCTGGGTCACCTCGGCCTGCTCGGCCTGCGCGAGCCGGTCATGCCGTGGAGCAGCGACGGACCCGGCGAGGGCGAGATCGGCGGGGCGCTCGAGGCCACCCTGTCCGATTGGGCGGACGAGGGACGCGCCCGCGGTGCGCTCGTCACCCTCCCCACTTCGGCTTCCCAACGGCGAGACGGCCACGCTCATCGCGACCGATCAGAATCGATGCCGTCGAGATGATCTGGTTCGGGGCGTATTTCCACCGCGAGTACTACCGCTACCTGGACGCCGGCTACCGCCTCCCTCTGGTGGGCGGGACGGACAAGATGACCAACGAGGTGCCGGTCGGCATCTACCGGACCTACGTCCAGCTGCCGGCCGACGAGCCGTTCAGCTCACGACGCCTGGACCCAGGGTGTCCGGGCCGGCCGGACGTACCTGTCGGCCGGGCCTATCCTGCGCTTCGAGGTCGACGGCGCCGGGATCGGCGACACGATCTCGATGGGGCGCGACGGCGGGACCGTGGAGGTCGTCGCCTCGGCCGAGTCGGCGCCGCCGTTCGAGTCGCTCCAGGTCGTCGTCGGCGGGCGGGTCGCGGCCGAGACGACGGCGCCGGCGGGCGCACGCCGGCTCGAGCTGCGCGAGCGGATCCAGGTGCCGTCCGACACCTGGATCGCCCTGCGCGCCGGTGGCCCGGGCTACTTCGACGCCCGCCGGACGTTGTAGCTCGTTCGAGCGCGGGGTGTTCGCCCACACCTCGCCGATCTACCTGCGGAGCGGCCCCGACGCCGACCGGACGACCGACGACGAGACGCTCGAATACCTGCTCACGCGGGTGGATGCCGCTCGAGCGTACGTCGCGTCGATGGCCCCGACGACGCGCCAGGGCGGTGGCGGACATCCGCATGGCGAGCCCGACCACCTTGCCCATCTCCTCCGGCCGTTCGACCAGGCTCGGGCGCGGTTGCTGGAGCGGCGCCGGGAGCGCTGACGCGGCCCCATCCGTCGCGCGCCGGGGGCGGGCCGGATGGTACTTCCGGTTTCCACCCTGAGAGAGACCGCAGCGTCGCAACGCCGACGCAAGCGAGAGGAGGACCCAGGTGGCTCGTGTCGCCTGGACCGGCCGGCTGCGTCGGACAAGATCGACGAGTACGTCGTGGCGCACGCGAACGTGCGGCCGGACATGCTCGCGACGATGCTGCAGGACGCCGCGGCGTCCGGAACTACTCCATCTACCTGTTCGGCGACCGCGTCTTCTTCGGCTACTACGAGTGCGACGACCCGGCGGGCGGCCCAGGGCGTACTGCGGGTGCCACCGCGGCCGAGGTGACGGTCCCGCTGGAACGCCGCCATGGCGCCGCTGTTCGCCGAGGAGTGTCGCGACAGCGGCCTGATCAACCTCCCCGAGATCTTCCGGTTCTCGACGCGGAGCGATGCCTCGGATCGCCTTCCGCCTCTGGCTCAAGCCCGATCCCGAGGGCATCGAGGTGCAAGGTCTACGTCTGGAAACCACCTCAACCCGTTCTGACGGCCTGTGCTGACGCGATCCGGGAGGCCGGGATCAGAGCACTACACGATCTGGCTCGATGGGGCCGACCTCTTCCTCACCCGTGAGGGCGATACCCCCGAGAAGGGCGAGAAGCTGGACCCGTCCGACCCGGTCCAGCAGCGATGGGCGGACACGCCGACGCCCGCTCTTCGACGAGCGGGTCAAGCGCGAGGGCGCGGGCCACCCGACCGAGGTCTTCTCGCTGGATCCGGACGGTGCCTGTAAGCCCGGCCCAGATGACCTTACCGTGGGTCGGGCTGCGACCGGGTGCCACGGACACGGTAGTCGCGGCACATCCATCGCGCGGCGACGGACGAGCTCCGCAGGACGCGCCCGGGCGGCCAGGACTCGCCCGCCAGTGGACCTGGGTCGAGGACGGCTCAGCCTGGACCTACCGCGAGTGCGCCGACCTGGACGCGGCCGTGAGGCCGCGCTGGCCGCGCCGCCGGTTCGAGGCCGCCTGGCTGTCGATTGACTGGATCTCCTCGACGACCGCACCCGGCGCGAGGGTCTCGCGCCGCACCCGCGAAGTCTTCCGCTGCGACCGAAGGGACATCGATGACGACGTACCAGCTGGTGGTCATCCCGGGCGACGGGGTCGGGACCGAGGTCATCCCCGAAGGCCTCAAGGTCCTCCGTCGTGCCGGCGAGGTCACGGGCCGGTTCGACATCGCCACGCGCGACTTCCCGTGGTCGTGCCAGTGGTACCTGGAGCACGGCGCGATGATGCCGCCCTGATGGCATCGACCAGCTCCGCGACTCGGACGCGGTCTACCTCGGCGCGGTCGGCTTCCCGGCGTCCCCGATCACGTCTCGCTGTGGGGACTGCTCCTCCCCATCCGCCAGGGCTTCGACCTCGTACATCAACCTGCGACCTGCCCAGCTGCTCGAGGGCATCCCGGGCTCCGCTGCGCGACCGCAGCCCGACCGACATCGACATGCCCTGCATCCGCGAGAACACCGAGGGCGAATACGTCGGGCTCGGCGGCCGGTTCCACCAGGGCCGGCCGCAGGAGACGGCGCTCCAGACGTCGCATGTTCACGCGGCGCGGCGTCGAGCGGCGTCGTGCGCTACGCGCTTCGACCGCGCGATGGAGCGCAAGCGCACGCTGGCCAGCGCCGACCAAGTCGAACGCGCTCAACTACACCGCGGTGTTCTGGGACGAGGTCGGACGCCGAGGTCGGGCGGGACTATCACCGGACGCCAAGGTGACGACGCTATCACGTCCGACGCGCTTCGCCGCCCGGATGATCACCGCCCCGGACACGCTCGACGTCATCGTCGCGTGAGCAACCTCTTCGGCGACATCCTGACCGACATCGGCGGCGCCCTCCGAGGGCTCGCTCGGCCTGCCGGCCTCGGCCAACCTCAACCCCGAGCGGATCTACCCGAGCCTGTTCGAGCCGGTCCACGGCTCCGCTCCGGGGCGGGCCGGACAAGGCGTCGCCAACCCGATGGCCACCGCTCCGGGCGGGCGCCATGCTGCTCGACCACATCGGCGAGACCGGAGGCCGGCCGGCTGGTCATGGACGCCCTGCGCTCGGTCGCCAGGGACGGGCCGCGCACGAAGCGGACCTCGGCGGGACCGCGACGACGCGCGAGGTTGGCGACGCGATCGCAGGCCGGATCGGCACGACCGGGTGATCGCGCGGTGACGATCCGGATCGGGCTGGGCCAGCTGCAGCCAGCTGTCGCCCGACGACGCCGCCTTCGCCCGGCAACCGGGGCCGACCACGATCCAGCTCAACACCCCGGCGATCCCCGGCGACGACGGCTTCTGGTACGAGGCGTGACCTGGTCCGGCTGCGCGACGGCATCGCCGCCGAAGGCCTGACGCTCGAGGCGCTCGAGAACGTCCCGATCGCCTTCTACGACAAGGTGTCATGCTCGGCAAGCCGGGCTGGGAGGACCAGCTCGAGCGGTACTGCATCACGATCCGGAACGTCGGCGCCGCCGGGATCCCGTTCCTCGGCCATCACTTCATGCCGACGTTCGTGTGGCGGACGTCGCTCGAGTCGCGGGGCCGCGGTGGCGCGTTCGTGTCGTCGTTCGACGCGGAGCTGGTCGGGGAGGGCAACAAGGTCGACTACCCGCAGGCGCCACCGACCGAACAGGTCAGCCCTCGAGGAGATGCGGATCAACTACGGCCGCTTCCTCGATGCGACCTCTGCCGGTCGCCGAGGCCGCCGGGGTCCGCCTGGCGCTGCACCCGGACGATTCGCCGGTGGCGGCGATCGGTGGCGTGGCTCGCCTGTTCGACAGCCCCGAGGCGCTCGGCTGGGCCATGGAACGGAGCGGTGGCAGCCCGGCCTGGGGATGGACCTGTGCCTGGGCACGGTCTCGGAGATGGTCGGCGGGCCTGATGCGGTGTTCCGGGCGATCGACCTGCTGGGTCCGTCCGGCCGGATCTCTACGTCCACTTCCGGCAGGTGCTGGGCACCGTCCGCACTTCCAGGAGGCGTTCCTCGGCGAGGGCTCGTACCCGCCGGCGCAGGTGTCTCCGGCACCTCGCGGACGTCGGCTTCGACGGGTTCCTGCTCGACGACCACGTCCCGCACATGATCGGCGACACCGCCTACGGGCATCGGGCGCGGGCCCATGCCATCGGCTACATGCAGGGGCTGCTGGAGGCCCTCGCCGTGGGAGGTCTCGACTGATGCGGGATCGTGGTCACCGGCGCGGCCGGCGGCATCGGCCGCCACGTCGTGGCCGACCTGCTCGCCCACGGGCACGAGGTGCACGCGCTGGACCGCGTCGCGCCGCCGGCCGAGCTGGCCGGCCAACGGCGCGAACTGGTCGCAGGGCGAGGTCCGCGACCCGGCGCTTCCATGGCGGGCCGCGATGGAACGATCGCGAGCCGAAGCGGCTGATCCACCTGGCGGCGATCCCCACCCCGTTGCTGGGCACGCCGCTCGAGCGTCTTCAGCACGAACGTCGAAGCCGCGTCTCGTGGCGCTCGAGGCCGCCGGCAACGCCGGGGTCGGGCGGGTGGCGCATCGCGTCGAGCATCTCGCTGCTCGGCCTGCCGTATGGCTCGAGGGGCTCGCGCCGCTCTACGCGCCCGTCGACGAGGGCGCACCCGAACATCGGGACCGATCCGTACGCGCTGTCCAAGGAGGTGGACGAGGCGACCGCCCGGCTGATGCATCGACGCCACGGGTTCCAGGTCGTGGCGCTCCGGATCTCGCACACCGCTCCGATGGACGCACTCATCAAGCGGACGGACGAAGGGGCCCGCCGAGCTGTCCCGGGCGAGCTGTGGGCCTACCTCGACGTCCGCGACGGCGCCCGAGCCTTTGCCCTGGCCGTCGAGCGCGACATCCCCGGGTCCCACGTCATCAACGTGATGGCTCGCGACACCAATTTCCCGACCCCGACCGCCGAGCTGATGGCCCGCTACCACCCGTCGACGCCGCCCGGCGTCCGCTCGTCGGGCGCGAGGTCCCGTTCGACGTCACGAAGTGCCGGAGTTGCTCGGTTCGGAGCCGCAGTACCTGCTGCCGCAGCAATACGTAACTGGAACGAAGTAATAC
>ERZ1370068.13-contig-10008_pt1 | contig 33477 bp, 51 predicted proteins | sample MGYA00561227_ERZ1370068 | MGnify/ENA primary metagenome ERZ1370068 (study PRJEB38410, sample SAMEA6850437) | metagenome | study: Metagenomic assessment of the ecological functions of the soil: analysis of the soil microbiota associated with the...
GATCGATCATCTATCGTGTCGGCTCGCAGCGCGAACGGCTGGCGCAAGCAACGACCAGCTTGCCGACGGCCGCTGCGACAAGCCGTTGCCTCGGGCGTGTGGGCTGCAAGTCGGCGCCTACGGGCTGGTGTTTCACGTCGGACCGTACTTCGCCGCCAATGGCGTAGCGCAGCCGGAGCCGCGGTTCCTGGACGAGGTCGTGATCCGCTTCGGCGTCGCCCGGCCGGACGAGCACTATCATGTGCCGCTGCTGGTCTCGCCCTACGGCTACTCCACCTATCGGGGCAGCTAGGCCGCGCGATGGCCGACGGCATCCGGTTCCTGCTCGGCAACGAGCATGCGCGAACTGCGGGACATCGACCCGACGATGACCGTGCTTGAACTACCTGCGCCGCGTCGAGCGCCGCTGCGGCACCAAGGAAGGCTGCGCCGAGGGCGATTGCGGCGCCTGCACCGTGGTGCTTGGCGAACTGCGACGGCGGACGCGTCCGCTATCGCGCCGTCAACGCCTGCATCCAGTTCTCGCCGCACCTCGACGGCAAGCAGCTGATCACGGTCGAGCAGCTCTGGCGATGACGACGGCAGCCTGCATCCGGTGCAGCAGGCGATGGTCGATTGCCACGGCTCGCAATGCGGCTTCTGCACGCCCGGCTTCGTCATGTCGCTGTTCGCCCTGTTCCACGAGCCAGGCGGCCGGATCGCGGCGAGATCAACGACGCGCTCGCCGGCAATCTCTGCCGCTGCACCGGCTACGGCCCGATCGTCACCGCCGCCGAGAACATGTACGGCAGCCCGCGGCGCATCGACCGCTTCGACGCCAGCCAGGCGGCAACGCTCGGACTGCGCGCGGCGCTGCAGAAGGCGAGACTGGCAGCGACCGTGAGCGGCGACTGCCGCCGCTTCTTCGCGCCGACACGCCTGGACGAGCTGGCGCGAGCTGCTGCTGGACGAGCACCCGACGGCGACTCTGCTCGCCGGCGGCACCGATGTCGGGCTGTGGGTGACCAAGCAGCATCGTGCGCCTCGATCCCGTCATCTATCGTCGGCAATGTCGCCGAGCTGCAGCGCATCGACGTCGACGGCCACGCGATCGACATCGGCGCCGCCGTCACCTATCGCCGATCTCGCACGAACTCATCGACCGCCACTATCCCGACTTCGGCGAGCTGATCCGCCGCCTCGGCTCGACCCAGATCCGCAATGCCGGCACCATGGGCGGCAACATCGCCAACGGCTCGCCGATCGGCGACAGCCCGCCGCCGCTGATCGCGCTCGGCGCGACGCTGGTGCTGCGCTGCGGCGGCCGGCGGCGCGAGATGCCGCTCGAGGACTACTTCATCGCCTACGGCAAGCAGGACCGCCGGCCCGGCGAATTCGTCGGAGCTGATCCGCCTGCCGCTGCCGCGACCCGGCTGGCAGTTCCGCTGCTACAAGATCTCCAAGCGCTTCGACCAGGACATCACGCGCCGCGCTCGGCGCCTTCAACCTCAGGCTCGCCAACGGCAGCGTCGCGCGACATCCGCATCTGCATTCGGCGGCATGGCGGCGACGCCGAAGCGCGCCCGGCCTGCGAAGCCGCTGCTCAAGGGCAAGCCGTGGACGCGCGCGACCGTCGGCCGAGGGCAGCTTGGCGCTGCGGAGCGACTACACGCCGCATCACCGACATGCGGGCATCGCAAGGCCTATCGCAGCCGCGTGGCCGAGAACCTGCCTGCTGAAGTTCTTCATCGAGACGACCGGAAGCCGGATGCCGAGACCCGCGTCGTCGGCGAGCGGAGGCGGGCTCATGGATGACCGCGTCCCCGTTCGCGAGGCCGCGGCCGCCGGATCAAGGGCGGCGTGCAGCAGCGCCATCGCCCATGACAGCGCGCACAAGCATGTCAGCGGCGAGGCCGTCTATATCGACGACATTCCGGAGCCGCCGGCACGCTGCAGCGTCTATGCGCAGCGCAGTCCGAACGCGCCCATGCGCGCATCGTCAAGCTGACGTCTCGCGCGGTGCGCGCGGCGCCGGCGTCGTCGCTGGTGCTGACGGCCGCCGACATCCCGGCGTCAACGATGTCAGCCCGATCGGCAAGCGACGATCCGGTCTTCGCGACCGACAAGGTCGAGTTCGCCGGCCAGGTGCTGTTCGCCGTCGCCGCCGAGAGCCATCGACGCCGCCCGCGCGCGGCGGCGAAGCTGGCCGCCGTCGAGTACGAGGACCTGCCCGCCGATCCTGACGCATCGAGGAGGCGCTGGCGAAGCAGAGCTTCGTGCTCGAGCCGCATGAGATGCGCCGCGGCGATGCGGCGCAGCGCACTCGAGGCGGCGCCGCATCGCCTCAAGGGCCGGCATCGATGATCGGCGGACAGGATCATTTCTATCTCGAGGGCCAGGTCTCGCTCGCCATGCCGATGGAGGACGGCGACGTGCTCGTCCATTGCTCGACCCAGCATCCGAGCGAGGTGCAGCACCTGATCGCCCACGTGCTCGGCCGGCCGAGCAACGCCGTGACGGTCGAGGTGCGGCGCATGGGCGGCGGCTTCGGCGGCAAGGAGACGCAGGCGGCGCAATGGGCGCATCATCGCCGCGCTGGTCGCCAGTCAAGACCGGCGGCCGGCGAAGTTCCGGCTCGACCGCGACGACGACATGATCATGACCGGCAAGCGCCACGACTTCCGCATCGACTACGAGGTCGGGTTCGACGACGAGCGGCCGCATCCACGGCATCGAATTCATGCAGGCCGCCGACTGCGGCTGCTCCGCCGACCTGTCGCGGCGCCATCGCCGACCGGGCGATGTTCCATGCCGACAACGGCTACTACCTCGACAACGCGCACATCACGTCGCATCGCTGCAAGACCAACACGGTCTCGCAACACCGCCTTCCGCGGCTTCGGCGGGCCGCAGGGCATGATGGGCATCGAGCAGGTGATGGATGCCATCGCCCGCCAGCTCGGCATGCGACCCGCTCGACGATCCGCAAGCGCAACCTCTACGGCCAGGGCGAGCGCAACGTCACGCCCTATCACATGACCGTCGAGGACAACATCCTGCCGGAGCTGATCGCCGAGCTGGAGACAGTCGTCGGACTACTGGCGGCGGCGCGCAGGCAGATCACGCGCGTTCAACGCCGCCAGCCCCTATCTCGAAGAAGGGCCTGGCGCTGACGCCGGTGAAGTTCGGCATCTCCTTCACCACCACGCACCTGAACCAGGCCGGCGCGCTGGTGCACGTCTATACCGACGGCAGCGTCCATCTGAACCACGGCGGCACCGAGATGGGCCAGGGCCTGTTCATCAAGGTGGCGCAGGTGGTGGCCGAGGAGCTGCAGATCGATCTCGACCGCATCAAGATCACCGCCACCAACACCGGCAAGGTGCCGAACACCTCGGCCACGGCCGCCTCGTCCGGGCTCGGACATCAACGGCATGGCGGCGCGCGGCGGCGGCGCGCACGATCAAGCAGCGGCTGATCGCATTCGCGGCCGAGACAGTATGGCGTGGCCGCGCGCCGAGGTCGTCTTCCTGCCCAACCGCGTGCGCATCGGCAGCGACGAGGTCACGTTCGCCGATCTGGTGAAGCAGGCCTATCTCGGCGCGCGTGCTCGCTGTCGGCCACCGGCTACTACGCGCACGCCCAAGATCCACTACGACCGCGCCACGGCCGCGGGACGGCCGTTCTTCTACTTCGCCTACGGCGCCGCCGTGCAGCGAGGTGATCGATCGACACGCTGACCGGCGAGTACACGGCGACGCGGCGTCGACATCCTGCACGACGTCGGACCGTCGCTGCAATCCGGCGATCGATCTCGGGCCAGATCGAGGGCGGCTTCATCCAGGGCATGGGCTGGCTGACGACCGAGGAGCTGTGGTGGGACGACAAGGGCCGCCTCGCGGACCCATGCCCCCAGCACCTACAAGATCCCCGCCTGCAGCGACCGGCCGGCGGACTTCCGCATCGAGCTCGTGGACGGGCGGCCGAATCGCGAGGAGACGATCTACCGCTCAAGGCCGTGGGCGAGCCGCCGCTGATGCTGGCCATCTCCGTGTTCCGGCCCTATCCGACGCGGTGGCGAGCCTCGCCGACTATCGCCTGCTGCCCGCTCTCGACGCCCCGGCCACGCCAGAGCGCGTGCTGATGGCGATCGAGGACATCGCAGCGGCGCGATGGCGCGTCGATCTGCGCCGTCAGCCCGTCCCGTGGCGGCCAAGTAGACGCGTATGCTCTGGCTCGACGCAGGCGTTGGATGCTCTCTCGCGCGGCGAGCGCTGCGTGCTGGTGACCGTCGCCGCAGGTGAAGGGCTCCGGCACCGCGAGAGCCGGGCGCCAAGATGCTGGTGTGGGAGATCCGGCACGGCGGGCAGCGTCGGCGGCGGCCGCCTCGAATCCAGGCGCCATCGCCGCTCGCCCATCGCATGTTGGCGGCCGGCGACGGCGGCGCTCCGGCTCATCGAGATCGTCTTCGCTGGGTCCCGACCTGAATCAGTGTTGCGGAGGTCGGGTCAGCCTGCTGTTCGAGTCGTTGGATGATCCGCGCGGCTCTGGCTCGCAGGAGTGGGCGATTGCCGCCGATGGACGCGAAGCCTGCGCGCTGTCCGGCGCGCTGCCGCGGCGACGCCGCCACGCGACGTTCGTGCGCGCCGGACGGGGCTCCGATGACCTGCTATCCCCCGAGCTCCTGCAGGCCGATTCGAGCCTTGCTGGCCGATATCCGCGCCGTTCATGTCATCGATACCGAACGGCGAGCTTAATGTCATCGAGCCCGCCGGCGAGCGGCGCGATCAATCTGTTCCTGTTCGGCGCCGGGCATGTCGGAAAAGCGCTGGTCCGCGCGCTCGCCCCACTGCCCTTTCGGATCACCTGGATCGACGGCCGCGGACGATGCCTTTCCGCCGGATCTGCCGGCCGAATGTCGTAAGGCCGTTTCTGCCTCGCCGCCGGGCGAAGTGACCGGCGCGCCGCCGGATGCGCTTCTATCTCGTCATGACCCACAGCCATCCGCTGGATCTGGAGATCTGCGCGCAGGTGCTCCGGCGCGGCGATTTCGGCTTTCTCGGCCTGATCGGCAGCGAGACCAAGCGCGGCGCGCTTCGCCAGCCGCCTGCGCGCCATCGGCATCCGCGCCGCATCTGCTCGGCCGATTGACCTGCCCGATCGGCGTCCCCGGCATCGACAGCAAGGAGCCGGCGGCGATCGCGGTGGCCGTCGCCGCTCAGCTGCTGCTCGTCGCCGAGCGTCGGCAGGCAGAGCGCAAGCCGCCGATGGCGGCGCTCGAACGTGGGGACCTGACGCTTGCAGACACCGGAACAACTCATGCGCCGCGCCATCGCCCTCTCGGCCGAGAAGATGCGCGCCGGCCTGGGCGGCCGCGTTCGGCGCGATCATCGCGCGCGACGGCGAGATCATCGCCGAGGGCACAACCAGGTCACCTCCAGCAACGATCCCACCGCCCATGCCGAGGTAGATGGCCATTCGCGCGGCCTGCCGCCAGCTTCGGCTCCTTCAGCCTGCAGGGCTGCGAGATGTGCACGAGCTGCGAGCCCTGCCCGATGTGCCTGGGCGCCATCTACTGGGCGCGGCTGGATCGGGTCTACTACGCCAACACGCGCGCCGACGCCGCCACGATCGGCTTCGACGACGACCACATCTACCGCGAGTTCGACAAGCCGATCGATGGGCGGAGCCGTGCCGTTCATCCAGCTGGGCTCGGAGGAGGCGCGGCGGATCTTCCAGCGAATGGCTGGAAAAGCCGGACAAGATCCCGTACTGAATCGACGTAACGATAACGACCGAAGCGCCCGGGGAGGCCATGCAGGGGACGGTTCACGAGGCGATGGCCGAAGCGGGTCGGCCATGGTGACGGTCGCGGTGCGGCCGAGCGCGGCGGCGACCGCGGCGCGGACCGGTGCGCCGCTGCTCCAGCTCACGGGCATCGTGAAGCAGTTCCCCGGCTGCCTCGCCAACGATCGCGTGGATCTCGCGATCCAGGCAGGCGAGATCCACGCGCTGCTGGGCGAGAACGGCGCCGGCAAGAGCACGCTGGTCAAGATCATCTATGGCGTGCTGCGGCCCGATCAGGGCGAGATCCGCTGGCGCGGCGAGCCCGTCCACATCGCCAACCCGGCCTTCGCCCGCAGGCTCGGCATCGGCATGGTGTTCCAGCACTTCTCGCTGTTCGAGGCGCTGACCGTGGCCGAGAACATCGCGCTCGGCATCAACGATCCCGCCCAGCGCAGGGACCTGAAGAAGCGCATCGTCGAGGTCTCCCGAGAGCCTACGGCCTGCCGCTCGATCCCGACCGCGCGCGTGCATGATCTCTCGGTCGGCGAGCGCCAGCGCATCGAGATCGTGCGCTGCCTGCTGCAGGATCCGCAGCTGCTGATCATGGACGAGCCGACCTCGGTGCTGACGCCCCAGGAGGTGGAGCGGCTGTTCCAGACCCTGCGGCGGCTGTCGCAGGGAGGGCCGCGCCGATCCTCTACATCTCCCACAAGCTGGAGGAGATCCGCGCGCTGTGCGAGCGCGCGACGATCATGCGGCTCGGGCGCGTCGTCGCCGAATGCGATCCGCGGCAGGAGACGGCGCGGCGGCTCTGGCCGAGCTGATGATCGGCAACGAGCTCAAGGCGCCCTCCCATCGCGCGACCGCAGCCGAGCGGCAAGCGGCCCGCGCCTGGTCGTGCAGGGCCTGAGCCTGCGATCCGACCAGCAGTTCGGCACCGATCTCAAGGACATCAGCCTGAGCGTGGCCGGCGGCGAGATCCTCGGCATCGGCGGCGTCGCCGGCAACGGCCAGACCGAGCTGACGGCGGCGCTTGTCCGGCGAGACGCTGGCCGAGCGCGCCGACGCGATCCTCGATCGACGGCAAGCCGGTCGGCCTGCTGGGACCGGCGCGCGGCGCGATCAGCGGCGGCCGCCTTCGTGCCGGAGGAGCGCAACGGCCATGGCGCGGTGCCCGCCATGACGCTGGCGCGAGAATGCGTTCCTCGGCGCGCTTCCGGCCGCCTCGGGTTGGTGCGCGCGGGATTGATCGCCGCGCGGCCCGGCGGCGGGCTTCGCCGGCAAGGTCATCCAGTCGTTCGACGTCAGCACGACCGGCCCCGCGGCCGAGGCGCGCAGCCTGTCCGGCGGCAATCTTCAGAAGTTCATCGTCGGGCGCGAGATCCTGCAGGCGCCCGGCGTGCTGGTGATCTCGCAGCCGACCTGGGGCGTGGATGCCGGCGCCGCCGCCGCGATCCACCAGGCCCTGCTCGATCTGGCCGATGCCGGCGCGGCAGTGCGTGATCATCTCGCAGGACCTGGACGAGATCTTCGCGATCTGCGACCGCATCGCCGTCATCTATCAGGGCACGCTCTTCGAGGCGCGGCCGATCGCGCCGTCACCGTCGAGGAGATCGGCCTGCTGATGGGCGGCGCGCATCCGCGAAGCCGCAGGGAGGCGAGCGCATGCTCATCCGGCTTGAGCCGCGCGGCCGCCGCTCGCTCGCTGGGCCTATGGCTCGCCGCTGCTGGCGCTCGCCCTCACGCTGATCACGGCGGCGGTGATCTTCGCGATGCCTCGGCGCAGACCCGCTCGTGTCCCTCTACACGTTTCTTCATCTCGCCGCTGGCCAGCGCCGACCGGCCTGGCCGGAGCTGCTCGTCAAGGCGGCGCCGCTGGTGCTGATCGCGCGTCGGCCTCTCGCTTGGATTCCGCGCCAATGTCTGGAACATCGGCGCCGAGGGCCAATACACCATCGGCGCGCATCGCCGGCGGCGGCATCGGGCTGGCGCTCTATGGCGACGCCAGAACCCGCTCACTGCTTCCGGCCATGATGATCGCCGGCGTGCTCGGCGGCATGGCCTGGGCCGCGATCCCGGCGTTCCTGCGCACGCGCTTCAACGCCAACGAGATCCTCACCAGCCTGATGCTGACCTATGTGGCGCAGCAGCTGCCTGATCTATCTCGTGACCGGCCCGTGGCGCGATCCGGAGGGCTACGGCTTTCCGCAGTCGCGCCTGTTCGACGAGTACGCACCTCGCCGATCCTGGTCGCCGGCACGCGCCTGCATCTCGGCGTGCTGTTCGCGCTGATCGTGGTCGGCCTCGGCTGGCTCGTGCTGGCGAAGATCACTGATCGGCTTCCAGCTGCAAGGTCGTGGGGCAGGCGCCGCGGGCGGCGCGCTATGCCGGTTTCAGCGAGACGCGCGCCTGATCTGGTTCTCGCTGCTGCTCGGCGGCGCGCTCGCGGGCCTGGCGGGCCTGTTCGAGGTGGCCGGACCGGTCGGGCAGCTGACGCCGTCGATCTCGCCGGGCTACGGCTTCACCGCCATCATCGTCGCCTTCCTCGGCCGCCTGCATCCGGTCGGCGTCCTGTTCGGCGGCCTGTTGCTGGCGCTGTCCTATCTCGGCGGCGAGAAGGCGCAGATCGATCTCGGCATGCCCAACGCGCGTCACCGGCATCTTCCAGGGCATCCTGCTGTTCTTCCTGCTCGCCTGCGATCTGCTGATCCTCTACCGCATCCGCCTCGGCCGCCGCGCGCCGCTGGTGGCGAAGGCGTGCATGACCGGGCGGATTCGACTGGTTCCGCTTGGTCTGCTCTCGGTCGATCAGCGCGTCGACGCCGCTGCTGCTGGCGGCGACCGGCGAACTGGTGACGGAGAAGTCCGGCGTCCTCAATCTCGGGCGTCGAGGGCATGATGCTGGCCGGCGCCGTCGTCGGCTTTGCCGCCAGCGTCGCCACCGGCAGCGGCGTTGCTCGGCATCGCCGCGGGCGCGCACGGCGGGCGCGGCTGCTGGCGCTGATCTTCGGCGTGCTGACCCTGACGTTCCTCGCCAACCAGGTGGCGACCGGGCTGGCGCTCACCATCTTCGGCATCGGCTTCAGCGCCCTGATCGGCGCCGGCTATCGTCGGCATCGCGCTGACGCCGCTGCCGAAGCTCGACATCGCCGGGCCTGTCCGATCTGCCGGTGATCGGCCCGATCCTGTTCCACCAGGACGTCCTGGTCTATGGCTCGTTCGCTGCTGCTGGCCGGCGTGAGCTGGTTCCTCTACCGCACCCATGCCGGGCTGGTGCTGCGCTCGGTCGGCGATCTCGCACGATGCCGCCCATGCCGATCGGCTATCCCGGTCATCGCCATTCGCTACGCCGCCGTCGCTGTTCGGCGGCTGCCATGTGCGGGCTGGCCGGCGCCTATATGTCGCTGGCCTACACGCCGCATGTGGGCGGAGAACATGACCGCCGGGCGCGGCTGGATCGCGCTGGCGCTGGTCGTCTTCGCCGACCTGGCGGCCGGCGCGGTTGCTGCTGGGCGCCTATCTCTTCGGCGGCGATCACCATGCTGCAGCTCTATCGTCCAGGGCGCAGGCGTGCGCATCCCCTCGCAGTTCCTGTCCATGCTGCCTTATCTGGCCACCATCATCGTGCTGGTGCTGATCTCGCGCGACCGGACGCGCGATCCGCCTGAACGCCCCGGCCTGCCTCGGCAAGCCGTTCCATGCGGCCGGCTGATGATCCTGTGGCGAGCCATCCGATTCCGCTGGAGACCTAGGCGTCATCAAGACGAAATTCCGATAACAACCAAGGAGGCAACGCGATGCTCAAGAGCAGCAGAACATTCACCAAGATGCTGGGCGGCACGGCCGCCCGGCGCCGATCGGCCGCGCCGCGCATCGCTCGGCCGCGCCGCCGATCCCTTCAAGGCCGGCTTCATCTATGTCGGCCCGGTGGCCGATTTCGGCTGGAGCCACCAGCATGACAACGGGCCGCAAGGCGGTCGAGGAGGCGCTCGGCGACAAGGTGAAGACCACCTATGTCGAGAGCGTCAAGGAAGGCCCGGATGCCGAGCGCGTGATCCGCGAGCTCGCGTCGGCCGGCCACGGCATCATCTTCACGACCTCCTTCGGCTTCATGAATCCGACCATCAAGGTGGCGAAGCAGTTTCCCGGACGTGAAGTTCGAGCACGCCACCGGCTACAAGCGCGCCGACAACCGTCGCGACCTACAACATCCGCTTCTATGAGGGCCGCTACATCCAGGGCGTGATCGCCGGCAAGATGTCGAAGTCGCGGCGTCGTCGGCTATATCGGCTCGGTGCCGATCCCGGAAGTCGTCATGGGCATGAACGCCGTCATGCAGGGCATGCGGTCGGTCAAGCCCGACGGCAAGATCAAGATCGTCTGGATCAACGGCTGGTACGATCCCGGCAAGGAGAGCGACGCCGCCAAGGCGCTGATCGACCAGGGCGCCGACATCATCGCGCAGCACACCGATTCGGCGGCGCCGCTGCAGGTCGCCGCAGGAGCGCGGCGTGCACGGCTTCGGCCAGGCCTCGCGACATGATCAAGCTCGCGCCCGAAGGCCCAGCTCACCTCGTCGATCGACCACTGGGACGCCTACTACGTCGAGCGCGTCAAGGCGGCGATCGACGGCACCTGGAAGAGCGGGGACGTCTGGGGCGGCCTCAAGGCGGAGATGCTGAAGATGGCGGCCTACGCCAACATGCCCGACGACGTGAAGGCGGCCGCGCAGGCGGCGGAAGACGGCATCAAGAGCGGCGAGATCGTGATCTTCAAGGGTCCGATCAAGGACCAGGACGGCAACCTCAAGGTTGCAGGACGGCCAGGCGCTCGACGACGGCGACGATCGCCGGCATGAACTGGCTGGCCGAGGGCGTCGAGGGCAAGCTGCCGTCATAAGCGAAGGGAGAAGAGCTACAGCTGTCAGGGGCGATCCGGTACCCAGGGATCGCCCCTATGACATTCTCGCATCGAGGAGGATGCGGCGTGACGAATGGCGCAGCGTTCGTCGACGGACTGCCGAAGGCCGAACTCCACATCCATATCGAGGGCAGCCTCGAACCGGAGTTGATGCTGGCGCTGGCGCGGCGCAACGGCGTCCGGCTCGCCTACGATTCGCGTCGAGGCCGCTGCGGCGCGCCTACAGCTTCACCCGCCTGCAGGACTTCCTCGATCTCTACTACCAGGGCATGTCGGTGCTGCGGCACCGAGCAGGATTTCTACGACCTCGCCTTGGCCTACCTCGACGCGCGTGCAGCGGCAGAACGTCCGCTACGTCGAGATGTTCTTCGATCCGCAGGGCCACACGGCGCGCGGCGTCGCCTTCGCGACGGTGATCGACGGCCTGCACGCGCGCGCTCGCCGACGCCGAGCGCGCAGCTCGGCGTCGAGCCGCGCGCTGATCATGTGCTTCCTGCGCCATCTCGACGAGGCCGACGCCGAGCGCGACGCTCGACCAGGCGCTGCCGTGCAAGCGACCGGATCATCGGGATCGGGCTCGATTCCTCCGAGGTCGGCCATCCGCCGAGCAAGTTCAAGCACGTCTTCGCCGCGCCCGCGGCAGGACGGGCTTGCTGTCTCGGTCGCCCATGCCGGCGAGGAGGGCCGCCGGCACTACGTGCTGGGAGGCGCTCGACCTGCTCGGCGTCGACGCGCATCGACCACGGCAATCGCGCGCTCGAGGATGCCGCGCTGGTGGCGCGGCTCGCGCGCGACGCAGATGCCGCTCACGGTCTGTCCGCTCTCCAATCTGCGGCTGCGTGTCGTCGACGATCTCGCGCCAGCATCCGCTGCGGCGCATGCTCGACAGCCGGCCTCGTCGCGACATCAACTCCGACGACCCCGCCTATTTCGGCGGCTACATCGAACGAGAACTTCCGCGCGGTCCAGTCGGCGCTCGCGGCTCAGGCGAGGACGAGTTGCGGACGATCGCGCGCAACGGCTTCGCCGCGTCGTTCATGCCGGCTTCGTGCGAGAAGGCGTCCGCGCTGGCGGCGTTCGATCTGTCTGACCTCCCCACCGTCCTGAGAGGTCACCCATGGATCCGATCCTCCTCGACTGGCTGAGCCTCTTCCGTCCGCTGGGCGCATGTGATGCTGGGCATCGGCTGGATCGGCACCTCTTCTTCTTCGTCTGGCTCGACGTGAGCCTGCGCGCCAACCGAATCGCGGTCCCAAGGGCGTCGGCGGCGAGATCCCTGGATGGTGCATGGCGGCGGTTTCTACCACGCCCAGAAATACCTGGTGGCGCCCGGAAGCCCTGCCGAAGGAGCTCCACTGGTTCAAATACGAAGCCTACTACACCTGGGTGAGCGGCTTCCTGCTGCTGTGCCTGGTCTACTACTTCCAGGCCGCGCACCTTCCTGATCGATCCCGACGTGCTGGACCTGACGCCGGTGCAGGCCATCGTGCTTGAGTGCCGGCGCGCTCGTCGCCGGCTGGTTCGTCTATGACAGGCTCTGCAAATCGCCGCTCAGGCAAGCACACGCGCTCGCTGGCGCTTGCCGTGTATCTGCTGGCGGTGATCTTCGCCTTCTTCTTTCAGCGCTGGTATTCAGCGGCCGGGCGGCCTTCCTTCATGTCGGCGCTCTGCTCGGCACGATCATGTCGGCCAACGTCTTCTTCGTGATCATTCCCAACCAGAAGCTGGTGGTGGCCGACCTCATCGCCGGTCGGATGCCGGATCCGGCGCTCGGCGAAGCAGGCGAAGCAGCGCTCGCTCCACAACAACTACCTGACCCTGCCGGTCGTGCTGACGATGATCAGCGGCCACTATCCGATGCTGTTCGCACAGCCCTATCTCTGGCAGTTCGCCGCCGCGATCATCGTCGGCGCCGGGCTGGTGCGGCACTTCTACAATCTCAAGGACGCCGGCCGCAGCGGCAACTGGATCGACTGGCTGCTGGTCTATGCCGCGGGCATCGCGGTCTCGCTCGTCATCGTCAGCATGGACTTGGCCAACAGGAACAGAAGCGCCGCGGCCGGCGGCGAGCCCGTGCAACTGGCCGAGGTGGTGACGATCATCCAGAACCGCTGCGTCGCTCTGCCATTCGGCGACGCCGTCGGACGGGAGTTTCAAGGGACCGCCGAAGGGCATCGCCTTCGACACGCCGGAAGAGATCGAGCGCTATGCCGATCAGATTCTGCGGGTGGCGGTGGAGACCCAGGCGATGCCGCTCGCCAACCGCACGGAGATGACGCCGGAAGAGCGCGCGCTGGTCGGCCGCTGGGCGCTCGGCGGCGGCGCACTGACGCCGTACCTTGGCGTTGCGCGCGCCGAACGGGGCTAGAGCCTCACCCCGGCGGAGCCGCCTCGTGGCGGTAGCGCTCCGTGCCGTCGCCGTCGACGCCGTGCAGATGCACCTCGTAGCCCCAGAGGTCCGCGACGTAGCCGAGCACCGCCAGGGCGTCCTGCTCGGTGAGCGGCACGTCGTTGTTCAGTCGGTGGGTGAGCTCGAGCCGGCGGTTGCCCTTGAGATCGACGCCGGTCACCTGCAGGTTGGGGTCGCGATGCCCGGGATCGTACTGGCGCGCGAGCGCGCGGCGCACCCGATCGTAGCCGCGCTCGTCATGGATGGCGTCGACCAGATAGTGCGGATCCTCCGCCCGGTCGGCCAGCTTGAAGAGGCGCAGCTTGCGGATCAGATGCGGGCTCAGATACTGCGCGATGAAGGAGTCGTCGCGGAACTCCGCCCAGGCGGTCTTCAGCGTGCCCATGACGTCGCCGTTGCCGGCGATCTGCGGCAGGTAGTGCGCGGTCCTCGTCGGTCGGATCGGTACACGATGCCGCTCGATGTCGCGCATCATCTCGAAGCCGAGCGCAGTAGGGATTGATGCCGGAGAAGCGGGGATCGTCGAAATCCGGCTGGACCACGACGTTGGAGTGGCTGGCGAGGAATTCGAGCATGGCGCCGTCGCTGATCCGGCCGAGGTCGTAGAGCCGGTTCATGATGCGGTAGTGAACGTAGGTGGCGCAGCCTTCGTTCATGACCTTGGTCTGCTTCTGCGGGTAGAAGTACTGGGCGATGAGGCGCACGATGCGCACCAGTTCGCACTCCCAGTCCTGCAGGCGCGGCGAAAACTTCTCGACGAAGTAGAGCAGGTTTCTTCGGGCAGGCCGAGCCGATGGAGGGCGGCATCGGTCTTCTTCTCGCGCCTCCGCGGGCTTGGCCTTGGTCGGCACGGTGCGCCACAGATCGTTGAAGGTGCTCTGGTGATGGGCGCGGCGAGCGTCGGCGCGCTTCTTCTCCTCGGCCAGGCTCGGGCGCGGGCGCCGGCCATAGCGGTTGACGCCCTGGTCCATGAGCGCGTGGGCGGCATCGAGCACGCGCTCGACGGCGGCGATGCCGTGCTGCTCCCGCAGCGCGCGACATAGGCCTTGGCGAAACTGAGGTAGTCGAGGATGCCCTCGGCGTCGGTCCCCTCCTTGAACAGGTAGTTGTTCTTGAAGAAGTGGTTGTGGCCGAAGGCGGCGTGCGCCATGACCAGCGCCTGCATCGTCATGGTGTTCTCTTCCATGATGTAGGAGATGCAGGGATCGGAGTTGATCACGATCTCGTAGGCGAGGCCGGTGTAGCCCTTGCGGTAGAGCTTCTCGTCGCGCACGAAGCGCTTGCCGAACGACCAGTGGCTGTAGAAGACGGGCATGCCGATCGAGGAATAGGCATCCAGCATCTGCTCGGCGCTGATCATCTCGATCTGGTTGGGATAGGGATCGAGGCCGAGCTCGCCGATGGCGATCTGCTCGATCGCGTCGTAGGTGCGCTTGAGCGTGTCGAAGTTCCACTCGCCGCTCTCATAGAGCAGGCGGTTCGCGGGACGCTGACGGCGGCGGCCATTCGCACCTCAGGCCGCCTTGCGCGTCTTGGCGAACAGCTGGTGGAAGACCGGGAAGATGTCGGCCTTGAGAAGACCGCGCCGCATCGCGAAGTTCGCGTTGCCGTCGGCCACGGCCTTTGTAGTCGCGCCAGAGGGCGCTCGCGTTCGCTTCCGAGCGGAACATGCCGGCCTCCCGCTCGTCGACCACCTCGACATAGGCGAAGTACTGGCAGAGCGGCAGGAGCTCGTCGCGCAGGAGGCGCGTGCAGGTCTCGCTGTCGCCCGAGTAGTTGTCGCCGTCGGAGGCCTGGGCGGCATAGATGTTCCAGTCTTCGAGCGGATAGCGCTCGGCGACGATGCGCTGCATCTCCGCGAGCGCCGTCGAGACCACCGTGCCGCCGGTCTCGCGTGCCGCGGAAGAAGGTCTCGCTCGTCCACCTCCTTGGCCTGCGAGGTGTGGCGGATGAAGACGATCTCGACCTTCTCGTATTTGCGCGTCAGGAAGAGGTGGAGAAGCAGGAAGAACCGCTTGGCCAGGTCCTTCATGGACTCGCTCATCGAGCCGGAGACGTCCATCAGGCAGAACATGACGGCCTGGGCATTGGGCTTGGGCGTCGGCTCGAAGCGGTTGTAGCGGAGATCCACCGGATCGATGTAGGCGATGTATCTGCTGCGGCGCGCGAGCTTTTCGAGGCGCGCCTTCAACTCGGCGCGGCGGGCCTCGTCTTCGGTCGCGGCGATCTCGGCTTCGAGCGCCTCGATCTCGGGCGCCTTCGGCCGGTGCAACGCGATGCGGCGCGCCAGGCTGTTGCGCATGGTGCGGACGAGGTTGAGGTTGGAGGGCGAGCCGCTGGAGCTGTAGCCGGCGCGCGTCGTCCGCAGCGCGCGTCGCCTCCTTCAGATTGGTCTTGGCGAGGTCCGGCAGCTCGAGTTCGTCGAACAGGATATCGAGATACTCGTCCCGGCTGAGGACGAACTGGAAATTGTCCTGGCCCTCGCCGTCGGGGCTGCCCTCGCGTCCGCCGCCGTCGCCGCCGCCCTGCTCCGGTTTCGGCAGGGTGTCGCCCTGCACGAACTCCTTGTTGCCGGGCAGCACATGCTCGCGGTTGCCGCCGCGGGCGGCGTGATGGAAGCGCGGCTCCTGGATGCGCTTCCTCGGGATGTTGACAACCTCCTTGGTGTCGACATCCCCGAGCGAGCGCTCCTTGATCGAACGGGCGACCGCCTCCTTGAGGGTATCCCGCGCCAACCGGATGAAACGCTGCCGGTTGGCATGGCTCTGCCCTTCGGATTGAGCCGGCGATCGACGATGTTCACGGCCAGCGGCCTTACCGGAGGCCTCATCCCGCTTTGTTCACGCGCATGTACCATTCGACCAGGCGCCGGGTCTGCCGGGCGGTGTAGCCGCGGCTGACCATGCGGGCCACGAACTCGGTGTGCTTCTTCTCGGTCTCCTTGTCGCTCTTGGTGGCGAAGCTGATGACCGGCAGCAGGTCCTCGACCTGGGAGAACATGCGCTTCTCGATGACCTCGCGGATCTTCTCGTAGGAGGTCCAGGCCGGGTTCTTGCCGCTTGTTCTGGGCGCGCGCCCGCAGCGCGAACTTCACGACCTCGTTGCGGAAGTCCTTCGGATTGGCGATGCCCGCCGGCTTCTCGATCTTGGACAGCTCCTGATCCAGCATCTTGCGGTCGAACAGCTGGCCGGTGTCGGGATCCTTGAAGTCCTGGTCCTCGACCCAGGCGTCGGCATAGGCGACGTAGCGGTCGAACAGGTTCTGGCCGTAGTCGCCGTAGCTCTCGAGGTAGCGATTTCTGGATCTCGTTGCCGATGAACTCGGCGTAGCGCGGCGCCAGCTCGCTCTTGATGAAGTCGATATAGAGCTTCTCGGCGGTCTCCGGGAACTGCGAGCGGCGGATCGACTGCTCGAGTATGTACATGAGGTGCACCGGATCGGCAGCCACTTCCTCGTTGTCGAAGTTGAACGTCTCCGACAGCACCTTGAAGGCGAAGCGCGTGGAGACGCCGTTCATGCCCTCGTCGACGCCGGCGACGTCGCGGTATTCCTGCATGGACTTGGCCTTGGGGTCGACGTCCTTCAGGTTCTCGCCGTTGTAGACCCGCATCTTCGAGAACAGGTTGGAGTTCTCGTGCTCCTTCAGGCGCGAGAGGACGCAGAACTGCGACAGCATGTCCAGCGTCGCCGGCGCGCAGGGCGCCTTCGCGAGGTCGCTCGACTGCAGCAGCTTCCGGTAGATCTCGCGTCTCCTCGTTGGAGCGCAGGCAATACGGCACCTTCACCACGCAGACGCGGTCGATGAAGGCCTCGTTGTTCTTGTTGTTCTTGAAGGTCTGCCATTCGGCCTCGTTCGAGTGGGCCAGCACGATGCCCTGGTAGGGGATCGCGCCGACGCTCTCGGTGCCGACGTAGTTGCACTCCTGGGTCGCGGTCAGCAGCGGGTGCAGCATCTTGATCGGCGCCTTGAACATCTCGACGAACTCCAGCAGGCCCTGGGTCGTCAGGTTGAGGCCGCCGCTGTAGCGAATAGGCGTCCGGATCGTTCTGGCTGAAGAACTCGAGCTTGCGGATGTCGACCTTGCCGACCAGGGTAGAGATGTCCTGGTTGTTGTCGTCGCCGGGCTCGGCCTTGGCGACGCCGATCTGCTTCAGCTTCGAGGGATAGAGCTTCACGACGGTGAACTTGGAGATGTCGCCGTCGAACTCCGCGATCCGCTTGACCGCCCAGGGCGAGATCAGGCCGGTGCAGATGGCGGCGCGGGGATGTTGTACTTCTCCTGCAGCACCGGCCCCATGCGCTCGGCGTCGAACAGGCCGAGCGGCGATTCTGAACACCGGGCTGACCTGATCGCCGGCCTTCAGCACGTAGATCGGCAGCTTCTCCATCAGCGACTTCAGGCCGCTCGGCGAGCGACGACTTGCCGCCGCCGACCGGGCCAAGCAGATAGAGGATCTGCTTGCGCTCCTCGAGCCCTGCGCCGCGTGCTTGAAGAAGCCGACGATGCGCTCGATCGTCTCCTCCATGCCGTAGAAATCGGCGAACGCCGGATAGCGCTTGATCGAGCGGTTCATGAAGATGCGGCCGAGGCGAGCGTCCTGGGCGGTGTCGATCACGTCCGGCTCACCGATGGCGGCCGACCATGCGCTCGGCGGCGGTGGCGTAACGTCGTCGGCTCGTCACGGCAGAGCGTCAGATATTCGCGCAGCGAGAACTCGGTCTGCCTGCGGCCCTCGAAGGCACTCGAATAGAGATCGAACACGTCGGGCTGGTAGTTCATTGCACACCTGAGGCTATAGCGATTGAGGCGGCGAACTGGATGCAAGAGGCACGGAGTCCTTTGCTCGATCCGTTCTCCACCACCATTTTGTGTGTTGAGATTGGGGGCGCCGCCGTGGCGGGACGCAGTGCGCCCGCGCGAACGGCGGAGACAAGCGTGTCGCGCGCGCCGCGTGCGGCGTGGGATGCGGCCTAGCGGCGACGGTCAGTCCGCGCGTTAAACCGGGCAGCGGGAACATCGTTGGAGCGTCCTTGAGCCACATCGTGCACCCCCGTCATCCGACAAAGCTTCTTTCATCGGCCTAGCTGCAAGCCGATATATTAACATGCGACACGCGTAGCAGTTCCGTGATTCCGATCCACACAACATGCTCCGAAAAACCGCATCAAAGAATCTGGTTACCTGAGTCGCGGCAGAAAAACCACAACTGTCTCAACGAATGTCAATATGCGCGCCCGAGGTTAACGATGTTTGAAATTTGGGTTTACGCATTGCTTATCTCCTCAAACGCGCGACGGGCCGCTCGCCGTTGGCGCGCATTCGCAGTCGATGGACACATTCGCGTGAGCCGGCGCGCGCCGCTTCCCGTGCGCATCGTCCGGCCCCTAGCGAGTCGGCTCGCGCGCCCGAACGGCGCAAGAAACGGGGTCGACGTGGGTGCAAATTCATCGCTTCGTTGCGCCGCTGGCCTGCGGACAGATCAATATTGCGCGCGCGGGCAGCCCGGCCGATGGCCGACGGACGCCATTCAAGCGCCTGAGAAAGCACGGAGTTCGCCCGGATCAGACGGGGCCGCACGGCGCCACCGGCTACGCGCGGGGCGCCGCTTGCGCCGCGGCAGAGCCGCGCGGCCAGGCGGTCGATATAGTCGGCCACGAGCTCGCGGCCGTCGAGGGCCGGAACAGCCGCATGCGGCCGGTATGGACGAGCAGGGAGCAGGCCGACGGCGTGGCCGAAGAGCGCCGCGCGTCTCGCGCTTCCCGCGGCTCCGGTGCCGGAGGCCGGAGATCGCCGAGTGCCCTCTCCACTTCGCCGAGCACGGCCCGAAGCCTGCCGTTCAGGTCGGCGTTCAGGTCGCGCGTGAGGCCGAGCGGCTTCATGCCGCGGAACAGGTAGAAGCCGAGATCGAGGTCGCCGGGGCTGTCGCGATAGTAGTCGAAGAAGGCGAGGGTCGCGGACAACAGGCGCTCGACCGGTGCGGCGCGCCCGTCGACCGCAGCGAATACGGCCGCCTGCAGGCGGTCGAGCGAGCCGGCCGAGCAGGTCGCCATAAATCTCCTCCTTGCTGGCGTAATAGAAGTAGAGTGCACCGTGGGTGTAGCCGGCCTCCTTCGCAATCGCGCGCAGGCTGGCGCCTTCGAGGCCCCTGATCCGCGAAGACCCGGCGCGCCGGCGGCGAGGATGATCTCGCGGCGGTAGTCGTTGACGGCGCGACGCCGCTCGCCGCGGCTGTCATCTTCTGCGCGCCTCGGTTTCAGCATCCACTTCTCCTGTCTCGGCCCCTCGCCGGAGCCGCCGGCCAAGCGCCAGCCGGTGCGAGCCTGTCGTCGCAGAATCACCATTGCATGGCATTTTTATACAATGGTAGAAAAATATCCATATGGTTTCAATCGGCGTGAGAGCGGCCAGCCATGCTGATGTCGTCATCGGACTATCGGGAGTCGCTGCGCCGGGTTCAGGCCGACGGTGTTCGTGAACGGGCGGCGCGTCGACAGCGTCGCCGACGATGCAGCGCTGGCGCCCGGCATCAACGCCATCGGGCTCACCTACGACTTCGCGCGCGATCAGGAGCACGCGCCGCTGATGCTGGCGACCCAGGCAAGCAGCGGGCGCACGGTCAATCGCCTGCTCCATATCAACGCGACCACCACCGACCTGCTCTACAAGCTCGAGGCGGTGCGGCTGCTCTGCCGGCACATGCGGCTGCGCCCAGCGCTACCTCACCCACGACGCCCTCAACGCCATCTGGCAGGCGACCCATCGGCATCGACGCCGATGCGGGCACCGACTACCACGCGCGCTTCGTCGCCTACCTGCATCAAGTGCACAGACGCCGACCTGACGCTCGGCGTCGCCATGACCGACGCCAAGGGCGACCGCTCCAAGCGGCCCGCACGAGCAGGCCGTGCCCGACAGCTATGTCCGCATCGTCGGGCGGCGGCCCGACGGGATCGTCATCCGCGGCGCCAAGGCGATCGTGACGGGCGCGCCCTACGTCCACGGCCTGCTCGTCATGCCCGGCCGCAGCATGGAGGAAGCGGACGCCGATTTCGCGGTCTGCTGCGCGGTGCCGCTCGACGCCCCGGCATCACCATCGTGGCGCGGCCGGCGGGGCGCGCCCGGCGAGAACGGCGCCCGTTTCTCAGGCAAAATATGGCCAGTCGACCGGCGTCGTCCTGTTCGACGACGTGTTCGTGCCGCACGAGCGCGTGTTCCTGGCCGGGGAGTGGAGCGCATGCCGGCTTTCTTGCCGCCACCTACGCGACCCATCACCGCCACAGCTGCATCGGCGCGCGCGCCGGCTTCGGCGACCTCCTGATCGGCGCCGGCGTGCTGATGTCGGAGGCCAACGGCCTCGACCCCGAGCCAGCCATGGCCACATCCGCGACGCCATGGTCGAGCTGATCAAGATCGTCGAGGGCTTCTTCGCCTGCGGCGTCGCGGCCTCGGTCTACGGCTTCAAGGACGGTTCGGGAAACATCCAGCCGGACGCCGTCTTCGCCAATGTCGGCAAGCTGCTGCTGGCGACCCAGATCTACGACATGCAGCGGTTGGCCGCATTACGTCTCCGGCGGCCTCGGTGGTTGCCCTGCCCGGTCCCGACGAGGACCACAATCCCGGCGACGGCCGCCAGTCTCGCCGCCGTGCTGGCAGGGCGGCCGGACATTCCGGCGGCGCAGCGCATGGAAGTGGCGCGGCTGCTGGAGGATCTCACCGCCTCATTCGGCGGGCTGGTATTCTGTCATCAGCCTCCATGGCGGCGGCTCGCCCGAGGCGATGAAGCGCGAGATCTGGCGGCAGTATCCGGTCGCCGACAAGGTCGCGCTCGTCGAGGGCTGCTCGAACGCGGCGTCGCCGCCGAAATCGCCCGCCCGCGCGACCGCCAGCCCGGCCGCTGCTGCGTCACCGGCTGCACGGTGCCGGAAGCGCCGGCGGCGCGCGCGCTAAGTCTCGGGCCCTGCGATGGACCTCGGCCGCTTTCCCCGCCATCCCCTCACCTTCGGTCCGACGCCCGTCGAGCGCCTGTCTCGGCTGAGCGCCCATCTCGGCGATCGCGGTCGAGATCTGGGCCAAGCGCGAGGACTGCAACAGCGGCCTCGGCGGCGGCGGCAACAAGCTGCGCAAGCTCGAATATCTGGTGCCGGACGTGCTGGCGACGGGCTGCGACACGCTGGTCTCGATCGGCGGCGTGCAGTCCAACCACACGCGGCAGGTCGCCGCGGTCGCCGCCAAGCTCGGCCTGAAATGCCGTGCTGGTGCAGGGCAGCTGGGTGGACTGGCCCGATGGCGTCTATGACCGCGTCGGCAACATCCTCCTGAGCCGCGTGCTCGGCGCCCAGCTCGACTTCTCGAAAGAAGATTTCAGCATCGCCATCAAGCAGAGCTGGGAGCAGGCGCTCGATCGCGTGCGCCGCGCCGGCGGCAAGCCCTATGCGATCCCGGCCGGCGCCTCCGACCATCCGCTGGGCGGCCTCGGCTATGTCGGCTTCGCGGAGGAGCTGCGCGAGCAGGAGCGCGACGCTCGGCTTCCGCTTCGATTTCATCCTCGGTCGCCTCGGGCTCGGGCAGCACGCAGGCCGGCGATGGTCGTGGGCTTCGCCGCCGACGGACGCGCCGATCGCGTCATCGGCATCGACATCACGGCCAAGCCGCAGGAGACGCGGGCCCAGGTCAAGCGCATCGCCGAGCGCACCGCCGACCTGGTGGGGCTCGGCCGCGCCGTCACCGATGCCGATATCGTGCTCGACGAGCGCTACGCTTATCCGGCCTACGGCGTGCCGGCGGCCGCGACCCTCGACGCGATCCGGCTCGGCGCGCGGCTCGAAGGCATGCTCACCGATCCGGTCTACGAGAGGAAATCGATGCAAGCCATGATCGACATGGTGCGATCAGGCGCTTTCCCGGCAGGATCGAAGCTGCTCTACGTCCATCTCGGCGGCGTCCCCGCGCTCAGCGCCTACAGCTATCCGCTCCGCGAGGGTTAGCGGACCACGGCGGTCACGACGGCCGCCGGCTTGACGGCCATCCCCGGCCGCTCCGCAAATGGCCTGACCAACGGATTCCAGCAGTTTGAATCCGTAGAGGATGGCGTACGAAATGGCGCAATAGATGATGCCGACGAATATCCAGATTTCGAACGCCGCGAAGCTGCGCGAAACGAGCACGCGCGCCACCCCGGTCAAATCCATGATCGTGATGATGCTGACGAGCGATGTCGCCTGGAACGTGAAGACCACGTCGTTCGTATAGGCCGGGAGCGCGATCCGAAAGGCGCGCGGCAGGATGATCCGCCGCAGCATCAGCAGACGTGACATACCGCAGGCGCGCGCCTGCCTCGATCTCGCCGTGCGGGATTCCCATGATGCCGCCGCGGATGATCTCGGCCCCGTAGGCGCCGGTATTGAGCGACAGCGTCAACAGCGCAAAGGGATAAGGATTGCGCAAGAAGCTCCACAAGACCGATGTCCTGCAGATAGGCGCGGACGTCCGGATTGTCCGCGAAATACTGCCCGATGCCGTAGTAGATGAGGAACATCTGGACGAGCAGCGGCGTGCCGCGGAAATAGAAGATGTAGGCATACGCCGGCATCCACAGGAACCAGCGCGGCGAGAGCCGCGCCAGTGCAAGCAGAAGGGCGAGGGCAAAGAGCCGAGCACGACGTGACCGCCGTCACTTGGATGGTGAGCAGGGTTCCCGCGATGAACCGGTCGATATTGTCGATGATGACGGATACGTCCATGACGCACTACGCCCTGCGCACGCCGCGATTGGCCCAGGCCTCGACCCGATGCTGTCCGAGCATCGAAAGAATGGTGATGCCGAGGTAGAAGAGCGACGCCAGGAAATAGAACGTGAAGGGCATGTGCACCGCGCGCGTCCGCCGCATCGGCGTTGACGCAACAACTCCGACAGCTGGATGACCGACATCAGCGATGTCGCCTTGATCAGCACCAGCCAGACGTTGCCGAGGCCCCGGCAAGGCGAAGCGCCATGCCTGCGGCATCAGCACGCGGCGGAAGAGCAGGATGCGACTCATGCCGATCGCGCGCGCCGCCTCGATCTGACCCTTGGGCACCGCCAGGAACGCACCGCGGAAGACCTCGGTGGCGAAGGCGCCGTAGATGATCCCGATGGTGATGACACCGGCACTGAACGGATTGATGTCGATCAGAACATCTTGACCGGAGATCAGGCTCAGAAGGCGCTGCAGCAGAATGGTCAGTCCGTAGTAACAAAGCAGTATCAGCACGAGTTCGGGAACGCCGCGCACTATCACGGTGTAGGTATTGGCGATCGTTCGCGCGACCCGATTCTTGGACAGCTTTCCCCAGGCGCCCAGCAGGCCCATGATCACGGCCACGACCGCGGCGCAGATGCCCACCTCGATCGTGATCGCGACGCCGGCCCACAGCGTCCAGCCGTAACCTTTCAGATCGATAAATCCGTCCATTGCGCTCGCGCCGCAAAGCGGATCCGCCGCCGCCCCGGACTCGCAAGGGGCGGCGGCGGATCCAGCTGTTCCTGGCCGCAACCTTACATGCCGGGATCGCCGTAGACGTCGAAATCGAAGTACTGAGCGTTGATCTCCTTGTAGGTGCCGTCGTCGCGGATCTTCTTGATCGCGGCGTTGAAGGCATCGACGAGGTCCGTTTCGCCCTTGCGGATGGCGATGCCGGCGCCTTCGCCGAACCATTTCAGGTCGGTATACGCGGGACCGATGAGGCTCGCGGCGAGGCGCCGTCCGCCGTCTTCAGGGAAGCCCTCATCGAGGCGCCACGGAATCGGCCAGCACGAGGTCGAGGCGGCCGGCGGCCAGGTCGGCATTGGCCTCATCCTGCGTGGCGTAGACGCGGATGTCGCTCTTCGGGAAATTGTCGCGCATGAAGTTCTCGTGAATCGTCGCGCGCTGCGTCCCGAGCACCTTGCCCGCCAGCCCGTCGGGCGTGAATTCCGAACTTCTGGCCCTTGGTGGCCATGAACTTCGCCGGCGTCTTGGAATACTTGCCGGTGAAGTCGACGACCTTCTTGCGCTCATCCGTGATCGACATTTGCGCGATGATGGCGTCGAACTTCTTCGCCTGCAGGGCCGGTATCATGCCGTCCCAATCCTGGACCACGAACTCACACTCGAAGTTGGCGGCCTTGCATGGTGCGTTGGCAATGTCGATGTCGAAGCCGACCACCTTGCCGCTGGGATCGATCGAGTTGAAGGGCGGATAGGCGCCCTCGGTGCCGATCTTCACTTTCTTCATTTCGGCCGCCGCGCTGCCGGCGACGAGGGCCAGCACGACGCCGGCCAGGAGGCTTGCGAAAGCTGCTTCTTCATGATGCGTCCCTGTTGTTGTCGGGCGATTGTTCGCCCGTTGTGGTGAACGGATCGCACGGCCGCCGGCGGCTCGCAGCATTGCTGCTGCCCCGGCGACTCCGCACTGCTCCTAGTAAGCCGCCGATGCATCGCGGATGCAACCGCGATTTAGTGAGGGCCGACGCGGGTCCCCGTCGCGCTCTTTCCCAATTCCTTGATTCCTAACGGGTTTGAAAATGCCGCCAGCCGTTGCCACGCCGTCGCGTCCTCACGCCCGCGCGGACTCGAGGGTCTGGCCACCTTGAGAACTCTCGGCGGCATGCGATCCTTGTTGATCTGCCGCTCGGCGAAATAGAAGGCACGGGTGAGGACGTAGCTGAGCGCGATATAGACGATCGCCGCCGATATGTAGCATTCGTCGAAACGGTAGGAGGCGGCGTAGGCTTCGTTTGCGACTCTCAGAAGTTCGTAGACCGTGATGGTCGATGCGATCGCCGTCGCCTTGAGCAGGGCGATGGTCTCGCCGCTGAAAGTCGGCAAGCTGATCCGGATGGCCTGCGGCAGGATCACCCGCCGCAAGATCAAGCCTTTCGACATGCCGAACGCGCGGGCGGCATCGATTTCGCCGTGCGGCACCGCCAGGATGGCGCCGCGCAGAATCTCGCCGGAGTAGCCGGCCGTGTTGATGGCGAACGCCGCCGCGGCATACCAGAAGGCATCAGATGGCGCCAGAGGAAGCTCGAGCGCACCAGCGGTATCTGGCCGAGGATGTGACCGAGGCCATAGTACAGAATGTATATCTGCACGAGCAGCGGCGTGCCGCGCATCAGCAGGATGAAGAGATAGCTGGGAACGCGCAGCGGCGGATTCCGCGAAACCGGGCGAGCGCCACGGGCAAGGCCAGGAGATTGCCGACAACGCCCGACAGCAACAGCAGCTGGATCGAGACGAAGGCACCCTCCAGCAACTTGGGAAACAGGGTGACGACGAAATCGATCAGCAACGCCGCGGGTTCCGGAAGCCCGCTCAGGAACTGCTGGTACAGATCGGCGATCGCTTCGAGCATGACGGCCAGCTCAGACGCGCCGAACGCCGCGATTGGACCACCGCTCGAGGCGCGCGATCACCGCCATCGATGCGATGGTGATCACGAGGTAGCAGAGCGCCACGATGGAATAGAAGAAGAAGTAGTCCTCGGTGCCGCCGGCTGCCACGCTTTCCGGCATTCATGAGCTCGTTCAAGCTGACGACGCTGACGAGCGCGGCTTCCTTCGTCGTCCCCAACCAGATGTTGCCGAGACCCGGAATGGCGTAGCGCAGCATCTGCGGCAGCAGGATACGTCGCGTCCGCAGCCACCAGCTCATGCCGATGGCTTTCGCGGCGTCCATCTGACCGGATGGCACCGCGCAGAATCGCGCCGCGGAACACCTCCGTAGTATAGGCGCCGACGATGAACCCGAGAGCGGCGACGGCGGCGCAGAAAGGGTCGAGATCGATGGTGCTGTCCGATCCCAGGCGCGCGCCAGCGCCTGCAGCGCCACCGGGGCGCGATAGAAGATGTAGATGATGAGTAGAAGCTCCGGGACCGAGCGGACGACCGTCGTATAGATATCGGAAAAGAACGAACGCTGCTCGCCGTCCGGCCAGCTTCGCGCCGGCACCAATCAGCCGAGGACGATGCCGACGGCATAGGCGCAGGCAGCAACCTGGACCGTCTCCCACGCGCCCCACAGGAGATCGTCGCGCCCAGCCGTTTGGTCCGCCGTAGCCGAGGAGCTCTATGTAGGACGGCTCCGCCATGCGGCTGCCCAAGGCCTCCGATCGACGGGACGACGTGGCTCAGGCTGCCGCCTTAGCCACCGTCGCCCACATCGCCTATCGGAGATCGCCGAGGTGTTTAGCTCGCAGGCGTCGTGCCCATACGCATCGAAGTTGAAATACTTGTCGTTGATCTGCTTGTGCGTTCCGTTGGTCCGCACGGTCTTGATCGCGGCGTTGAGCTTCTCCTTCAACGTCGCGTCTTCCTTTCGGACGCCGGCCCCCACCCCCGCGCCGTAGAGCGGATCATTCGGCGCGAACCCCTTCTTCTCGAAATCCTTGCCCTCATCGGTTTTGAGGAAGTAGTCCATGGCAACGGCGTCGGCCAGGACGATGTCGACGCGGCCGGCGACGAGATCGGCATTCACATTATCCTGCTTGTCGTAAGTCCTGACCTCGGCGACGTCGCCGAATGCCTTCTTTGCATAGATTCGCGTGCGCCGTCGAAATCTGCACACCGATCACCTTGCCTTTCATCCAGTCCTCTGCATATGCCCGTCTCCGGACAAGTATCGACCTTCACCGACTTGGGACCGATGAACATGTGCGGCGTGTCGTAGTACTTGTCGGAGAAATCAATGATCTGCTTGCGCTTCTCGGTGATCAGCATCGACGCCCAGATCACGTCGATCTTCTTCGCCTGCAGTGCTGGAATGATGCCCTCCCAGGCGACCGGCACAAGTTCGCATTTCGCCTTCATCTCGGCGCACACCGCATCCACGAGATCCATCTCGAAACCGACCCACTTTCCCGAGGCGTCCTTGCTGGCGAACGGCGGGTAGGGCTCGTCGGCGACTCCGAACTTTATGGCGTCCTGCTCCTGCGCCTGGGCCGACAGGCTGGCGAGGCGCAAGCAACGCGCCGGCCACGATACCTCCAATAACATGCTTCTTCATGGTACCTCCCTCGTTGTTTGTCGGGCGATCGTTCGCCCGTTGTTATGAGACAAACAGCACGGCGGCCGGCCGCGTCGTTCCGCATCGATGCTGCCGGCGACCACGCTGTTCCTGAGTTAGCCGCCGATGGATGCCGGATGCAACTGCCATTCGTCAGGGGCCGTGGTGCAGGCGCAATGGTATCTAGCGGATTTGACGGCCGAGCCGAACATCCGACGCCAGGCTGTCGCTGAGATAGTCCTTTAGCCGCTGGCGAAAGGTGTCGGCGTGCTCGCGCCCCAGGCGCTCGGCGGTGGCGGCGTCGCCCTTCTCGATGCTGCGCACGATCCGGTCGTGCTCGACGCAGGCGCACTTCAGATGCTTGTCGAGATCGCCGGCGTTGAAGTGATCGAGGCAGATCCAGTTGAGCCGCATGCCATGATTGAGCAGGCCGACGAGAGGGCGCCTCGATATGCGGATTGTGGGCGGCCCTGGCGATCGCCGCGTGCAGGTCGCGGTTGGTTTCCATCATGTCGCCCTGGCTGTATCGGCCGGCCGCCCGCCGGAAGGCGTCGCGCTGGCGGCGGATCTCCTCCAGATCTTCATCGGTTCGACGCCGCGCCGCCCAGTGGTTGACGGCGCACTGCAGCAGTTCGAGCGCCTCGAAATAATGCGCGATGTCCACGAGGTCGAGCGGCGCCACCTGGGCCCCGCGGTTGGGCAGCAGGAAGACCAGGCCCTCGAGGCCAGCCGGATCAGCGCCTCGCGCACGGGCGTGCGGAGATGCCGAACTTGCGGACCAGGCCCATCTCGTCCGAGCTTGGCGCCCGGCTTCAGCGCGAGATGCAGGATCTCGTTGCGCAGCGCCACATGGACGTTGGCGGCGCCGCGCCCCTTGGGCGGTCTGCTCTGGCTCGCTTGGGTCTGGCCTTCGCCACGGCTTGTCTCCCCGATTCTGCTTGCAGCGGAGTTTGGTCCTACCGGCCGCTCGCAATCGGAAACCTGTCCCGGACCAGGGAATATGCTCCCCGATTCAGATCCGATCGGCGCCGAAGGTGTCGCAGGCATCGACTCCGCCGCCGTCGAACCCGCGCTTGAACACACGCACGCGCTGCTCGGAGGTGCCGTGGGTGAAGGAATCCGGTACGGCGTACCCTGCGCTTCGCGCTGCAGCCAGTCGTCGCCGACGGCAGCGGCAGGCCTGCATCGCTTCCCTCGATATCGCCGGCCTCGAGGGATATGACGGGCGCGATCGGCGTTGCGAGCCCAGACCCCCGCAAAGCAATCGGCCTGCAGCTCCAGGCGGACGGACGCCGAGTCGGCTCCGGTCTCGGAACCGCCCGCGCCGAGTCCACCTTGCTCCATGAGGTTCTGCACATGGTGTCCGACCTCGTGCGCGATCACGTGGGCGCCGGCGAAGTCTCCCCGGCGCGCCGAACCGGTCGGCGAGTTCCTGGAAGAGATGACAGATCGAGATATACCCTATGGTCACAGGGGCAATAGAAGGGCCCCATGGCCGATTGAGCGAAACCGCAGCCGGACTCGGCGCCCCCGGTAAAGAGCACCAGCTTCGGGTTCTCGTAATTCGCACTCCAGCGTCCGGAATTGCTCGTGCCAGGTATCCTCGGTGTCGGCCAGAACGACCACACGAAGTCCTTCAGCTTGTCCTCCTGCGCCGGCGTCGGATCTCTGTGGCACATAGGCCGACGGAGGTGTCGCCGAAGTTGCCCTGAAGCAGCTGCGAGGATCGACGCCGAGCAGCAGCGCGACGACAACGACCGCGATGAACCCCAACCCGCCGACGCCCGCGCGACCGCCGGGAATGCCGATGCGCCCGGACATTCTCCCGGACGGAAAGCCCAAACCGCCGCCCAGTCGCCGCGGTTGATCTTCGATGTTGTCGCTCCCTGCGACCGCGATCCCAGCGCATGCTCGATGTCCTTCTCTGGATGGGCGGATCGCCGGGTGTCCAGAGGGCGATCCGCGCTACAACAACGATCTCGCGCCGCCGGCTGTTCCCGCGCCCGCTGCCCGCGGTTCGTCACGCCACCAGCTGCTGATCCAGTTCCGGTCGGAAGCGGCGCAGTTGCTCGCGGGTGAACTGGCTGGCGAAACTCGCGCGGCGACAGGCCGAAATGGGAGCGGAAGCTACGCGAGAAGACCTCGGGGCCGGAGAAGCCGCAGGAGGCCGCGACGTCCTGGATGGGGATGTCACTGTAGAACGAGCGCATTGCGGGCGGCCCTGCAGGCGGACCTGCGAGATAGTAGCGCATCGGGGACTCGCCGACGCGATCGCGCAGAATCCGGCGCCGGGGCGCGCACGGAGAGTGCCGGCGCGCTGCGCCAGTTTGCGCGCCGTCAGCGGCGTTTCCAGGTTCTCCTCCATCTCGTGCGGGATGCGGGTGAAAGGCGAGCGGCTGTCGCCGGAGATGTGCTGCGCTGACAGCCGCTGCGGCTCGGCGTCGCGGCGGATGCGCTGGCTGACGAAGCCGTTGGCCACGATCTGCGCCAGGCCGGGACCGTGGCGGCGGGCAATCAGGTGGCACATGAGGTCGAGGGTTCGCGACGCCGCCGGCGCAGGTGATGCGGTCGCGGTCGATGACATAGAGCTGCTCGCTGACGGCGATGTCCGGATACTGAGTCGCGGAACATGGCCGTCGCTTCCCAATGCAGAGGTGACGCGATAGCCTTCGAGCAGCCCGGCCTCGGCGAGGGCGAAGACGCCGGTGTCGATGGCGCCGAGTACGGCTGCCATGGCGGAGCCAGGCGGCGCAGCCAGTTCAGCGCGCGCTTGCTGAAGTAATGCGTCGGATGGTTGCCGGCGCAGACGAAGACCGTCGGAAACCAGGGCACGTCGGCGACGGCCGCCTCGACCGGGACTGCCATGCCGTTGCCGGCCCTTCACGGGTCGGCCGTCGGCCGAAAACAGATGCCAGCTGTAGAGCTTGCGGCCCTTGTTCTGGTTGGCGACGCGCAGCGCACTCGATCGCCGGGATGAGGCGCAGTACATCGAGAATTCCGGCAGCAGCGGGAAGCCGTAGCGCACGACTTCCGTTTCGCTCGGCGATTGCGTGAGCGGCGTGGCCATCGTCTCCCAGCATCCCTCTGCGCCGTGGTGCTTCCCGGCGCTTGGCGGAGATCGTCAAGTTTTCGTGCGGCAAGAGTCAACTGCTGTCCGGACCCCCTCGCGATAATTCGCACCATTGGCCGAAGCCACAGGGATGCGGGGCATGGATTTCGAACGGGCGAAGAAACGGCTCGAAGGCTGCTACATCACCGTTCCCACCATGTTCCGGGATCCGAACCTGGAACTGGATCTGGCGGCCACGCGGCGCAATGTGCGCTTCCTGCTCGACAACGGCATTACCGAGAAATACGGCACGCTGTTGAGCCGGCGGCGCCGCCGGCGACTTTTCGGCCATGACCTTCGACGAGCGCCTGAAGGTGGCGGAAGCCGTGGTGAGCAGATCCGCCGGGAAGCTGCCGGTATGCCATGGGCGCGCAGACGACCAGCACGCTCGAGCTGAAGCGGCTCGCCAAGGCCGCCGCCGAAGCTGGGCGCGGAGTTCATCCAGGTCTCCCGCCCGTTCTACTTCACCCACACCGAGGAGGATTTCTTCGAATATGTCGCCAGCCGCGCGCTGGCGCCGCCGACTATCGGGATCATCATCTCACAACACGTTCTGGACCAGCGCCGCCGTCTCCTTCAAGACCGTCGAGCGCCTCTGCGCGATCCCAGCGTGGTCGGGCCTCAAATCGGGCGACGCGCGCACCGACGCCATGGAATTCCGAGGACGTGGTCAGCCAGCTTCAGCGGCCGCCTGACCATCATCGATAATCACCTGCTGTTCGCCATGAGCCACGTGCTCGGCGCCCGCGCCTTCGAGGTGCATCTCGCCAACTACTGGCCGGAATGGGGCATCAAGCTGATCGACAACCTGAGGCCGGCCGCCACGTCGAGGTGCAGTGCGCGCTCGTGCGCGAAGCCATGCCGTTCTTACAAGCTGTAGGGTCGAGATCGAGAAGACCTGCACCTCCGGCGACGGCTATCTCGACAAGCTCTGCATGGAGCTGGTGGGTCTCGACGGCAGCCGCTGCCGACGTCACGACGCGCGACGTCCGAGACAAATACCGCGAGCGCTGCCGGAAAATGCTCATCGAGACCGGCGTACCCGGGTGCGGCAGTAGCGCTACGCCGTTCCGGCGCACGCGCGGCCGCATCCGGTCTTCAAAGGCAAACGAGAGAAACGGGAGGTTGCTCATGACCAACACGACACGGAAGACAGCAGGACTGAAGCTCACCCGCCGCGGCGCTCGCGGCGGCCGGCGCTACGGCGTTGGCGGGCACTACTGCCCAGTCGCCGCCTTCGCGGCCGACAAAGTCATCCTGCGCACGAACTGGCTATTCTACGGCTCGCGCTCCGTCTTCTTCCTCGGCATCGACAAGGGGCTGCTACGACCACGAACGGACCTCGACGTCGTAGTGAAGCAGGGCAACGGCTCCGGCAACACCGGTCGCCTCGTCGCCAACAAGGACACCACCTGCCTACGCCTCGGCCGTGACCATGATGAAGGTCGCGGCCCAGGGCGCGCCGATCGTCTCGGTGGCGACGATCGATGCCACCGGGACCGACGCCGTCCTCGTCAATCCGACTCCGGCATCAAGACCTTCAAGGACCTCGAGGGCAAGAAGGTGCTCACCACGGCCGGAGCCGGCGTCAACACCATGTTCTGATCGCCGCCGCCAACGCCGGCGCCGACGCAGTCGAAGATCAGAGATCACCAACGTGGCCGAGAGCGCCCTGGTGGCGAGTTATCTCAACGGCATGGCCCCGGCGATGCTCGGCGGCATGGACGACAAGCCGGCCAGAGATCGAGGCCAACGGCGGCAAGACGCCGGTCATCCTCAACTACGCCGACTATGGCGTCCTATCAGCCGGGCTACTCGATCGTGGCGCACCGCGGCATATGGTCAAAGACAATCCGGACCTGGTGAAGCGGTTTCGTCAGGGGTACGCTGATGGCCGTCAAGGAAGCGCAAGCCAATCCGGACGAGTCGATCCAGTCGCTGATCAACTGGGTTGCCAGCACCTCCGACGACAAGGAGAAGAAGCAGGCGCGCAGGTGCTGGACGTGACCTTGTCCATCCTCTATTCGCCCCAGCAACAAGGACAAGCGCCTGGGCCTCAATGTCGCGGCGGACTGGGCGGCCGCGCTGGACATGCTGCAGAAGTACACTGACCTCAAGACCGACATGAAGGCCGCAGACTTCTATACCAACGACTTCGTGCCGAGTCGGTTTGATCGCGTGGCGGCGCGGCGGCAGGCGCCACGCCTCGCCCGCTCTCATTCGCGAGGCGGCAGCGCTTCGAGCGTGCCCGTCACCCTGCGGGCCGTGCGCAAGGTCTATTCGTCGGCGTCCGGCGAGGTCGAATGCGCTCGGGCCCATCGACCTCGACATCCGCCAGCGGGCGCTTCGTCTCCCTCCTGGGCCCGTCCGGTTGCGGCAAGAGCACGCTGCTGCTCATGATCGCCGGGCTCTCGACATCGACCGACGGCGAGATCGACGTCGCCGGCCAAACCGGTTCACGCGCCACCTCACCGACGTCGGCATCGTCTTCCAGGGCAACGTGCTCGTGGACTGGCGCGATACGCTGGGCAATGTTCTGCTGCAGATCGAGATGATGGGCCGCCGGCGGGCAGGACTACGAGGAGCGCGCGCGAACCTTCTGTCCTCGGTCGGCCTGCAGGGACTTCGCGCACCGCTTTCCCTATGAGCTGTCCGGCGGCATGCGAGCAGCGCACGGCCTTCTGCCGCGCCCTCATCCACGATCCGCCGCTGATCCTGATGGATGAGCCGCTAGGGGCGCTCGACGCCATGACTCGGGAGCAGCTGCGGGTGACCTCGAGCGCCTGTGGATGGCGAAGCCGAAGACCGTCGTTTTCGTCACCCACTCCATCGAGGAGGCGGTGCAGCTCTCCGACGAAGTCGTCGTCATCTCGCCGCGGCCGGGCACGATCGTACGGCGCGTCGCCGTCGATCTGCCGCGCCCCCGCAGCTTCGAGCCACGCCAGGCGCCGCGCTTCAACAACTTGTACCGAAATCAAGCAGATGTTCGTCGGCTACGGCGTCATCTGAGGAGGCATCATGGCTGGACCAAAAACGGCGGACTCCAGCGAGCGGCGAACCATGACCGATGTCGGCGTGCTCGCACTCTTCGTCTTCGCGCAGATCTGTGGCTTGGGAGGCGGCCGTCCGCTTCTTTCCACATCAAGCCCTACATTCTGCCGAACTCCGTCCGCGATGGCGACGCAGTTCGTACGCAACAGCGGGCGCATCTTCGACTAACACCTACCTGTTGTTGTAATACGTGTTAT
>ERZ1370068.6978-contig-5925_pt1 | contig 33473 bp, 47 predicted proteins | sample MGYA00561227_ERZ1370068 | MGnify/ENA primary metagenome ERZ1370068 (study PRJEB38410, sample SAMEA6850437) | metagenome | study: Metagenomic assessment of the ecological functions of the soil: analysis of the soil microbiota associated with the...
GTCCCCGCCGCCGCCTGCGCCGATCGCGCGGTTGCCGTGCTTGGCCCGGCAGGATGTCTCACCGCTGCCGGCGCAGTCCATTGCCTGCATGGTCAGCGGCGAACCCAGAATCACCAGTCTCGACGTCGAGCAGCGTACCAGAAGCTCGCGACTTCCTGACCGCGCGCGATCAGATGCCCGAGCGGGAAGCGCTCGAGCAGAGCTGATAGCCAGCGAAAAGGTGAAGATCAGGGGAGGCCAAAGCGGTTCGGCGTCGATCCTTCCGGCAGCGATGGATCTGATCAGCGCTCATCTGCAGCATGAGCCAGCGGATGCGCCTGACGCCCGGAGCAGCTCGCCAAATCCCTGGAGAGCCAGGGCTGTCCGGCCACGGAAGCGCTGAGAGGCCCGCCTCGTTGGCCGAGATGGTCTGGGGGGCAGCCTGGTGCGCGCGGCCGCTTCATGAGAGCCTCGCAAGTCGGCGAGAAGGACGACGTCAACGACGCGCGCCAGGGGAAAAGCGGCGAGGCGACCCAGGCCGATGCGTCTCGAATACAAGCTGCAGCCGATCGTGCTGACCGTGCCGCGCGTGGCTCGGCGTCAGGCGGCAGTCGACCTGCGGCAAGGGAAGCTGCGCAGCCTTGCGCGAGCGCGTCCAGAGCTGCGAGCAGGCCAGCAGCTCCCTACTTCAAGTCGATGCAGAACGCTAGCAATACGCAACTGAACGAAGTACATCGAAAGCATTACGACATTTCCTGCTGCCGGCACCACGCGCGATTCAATCGATACCGTGCTAACCACGCCCGAACAAAAGTTTCGTCTCATTGATACAGCCGGAATCCGGCGCAAAGGCAAGACCGGCGAGATGGCTGAAAAGCTTTCGGTCGTAATGGCCATGAAGAGTCTGGCGCGCGCGGACGTGGCAATCGTCATTATTGATGCCGAGGAAGGAGCCGACCGCACTTGATGCGCATATCGCGGGTTACGCGCACGACGCCGGCTGTTCAATCATCATCGCCTGCAATAAGTGGGACGCGGTGAAGAACAAAGAGACTAGTACGTCGGCACAGTTTGAGCGCAAGGTCCGCGAGAAAATGAAGTTTCTTGATTGGGCGCCGGTGATTATGATCTCGGCTCTGAATGGTCAGCGTGTCGAGAACCTTCTGGGACTTGCAGTTCGTGCGAACGTGGAACGCAACCGGCGCATTCCCACCTCACAACTAAATGCTTTTTTCGAAGCGGCGGTTTCGCAACCCCGCGGCGGTAGCGCCCCGGCGCCGGTCAAGGGCGGGCTTTCGCGACTTCACGTGCAATACATGACGCAAGTTTCGGTGCGGCCGCCGACTTTTGTGTTGTTTACTTCAGGCGGGAAGTCAGGGCTGCACTTTTCCTACCTGCGCTATCTGCAAAATCGCTTGCGCGAAGAGTTTGATTTCTTTGCTACTCCCCTACGGATTATCGAGAAGCACAAGACGCGTAAGAAGAGGTGAACTTTGAAGTACTTTGAACTTGGTGCTTTGAACTTCGGTTTCTGGGAACTTCTTTGCCGCTCAAAGCCCCGTCTCGAAACGAAAGTTCAAAGCACCAAGCTCAAAGTACTAAGTTCAAAGGACAAAGTTCAGTGCCCAATGAGTAAACCTCCGATAACGTTTCAAGTGTTGGCCCGCGATGGTGAAGCGCGCGCCGGCGTGTTGACCACGCGTCGCGGAATTATCGAGACGCCAGTTTTCATGCCGGTTGGCACTGCCGGAACAGTGAAGGGAATGCGTTTCGAAGTACTCGAAGACGAACTCGACGCGCGCATCATTCTTGGCAACACCTATCATTTATGGTTGCGACCCGGCGTTGAGGTAATTCGAAAGTGCGGCGGGTTACACCGGTTCACCGGCTGGGAAAGAGCGTTGCTCACTGATTCGGGTGGATTTCAGGTTTGGAGCCTGGGAGCGTTGCGGAAGATCACGGAGGAGGGAACCGAGTTTCGTTCCCACCTCGATGGCAGTCTGCAGTTCCTGTCGCCTGAGATCTCAATGGAAGTTCAGGCGGCCCTGGGTTCGGAGATCGTGATGGCGTTTGATGAGTGTGCCGCCGGCGATGCTCCGCCTGAAGCAGCGCGACAGAGTTTGGAACTAACTGCTCGCTGGGCAAGTCGCTCGCGGGCGCAGGTTCGACAGTTTGCAGTCGAGGCTTGTCGGATGAAGGGCGTACGGAGCGAAGCGCACGACATTAGCGGCGGCCAGGCGTTGTTTGGAATCGTTCAGGGAGGCGCCCATCTCGATTTGAGACGCGAAAGCCTGAACCGGACGACGGAGATCGGTTTTGACGGTTACGCCATCGGCGGTTTGAGCGTGGGCGAAGAGAAAGGCGGCAATGTGGCGCGTGGTTGGCGATCTTGCTCCAGTCCTGCCGCGCGGATCAGCCGCGCTATTTGATGGGAGTCGGCACGCCGGAAGATTTGATTGAGGCAGTGGCGCGTGGAGTTGACATGTTTGACTGCGTTCTGCCTACAAGAAATGGACGAACCGGCCAGGCCTTTACTTCGCAGAGGCAAGGTGAACGTTAAGAATGCGCAATGGGCTTCCGACACCACGACCGCTCGACGAGTCGTGCGGTTGTTCGGTTTGTAAACGACACTCGCGCGCCTACCTGCGGCACCTGCATATCTCAGGCGAAATGCTGGCCAGCATTCTGTTGACACACCACAATTTGGCCTTCTTCCTTGACACTATGCGACGCGTGAGGCAATCTATCCGGTCTGGCGATTTCACCAATTTTCGACGAGAGTTCACCGAGAGGCTGAACGCTTACGAGCAAGACAAGGCGCTCAGCAATACTTAGGTGTGGGAGTTTTTGCGGAGTCTCCAGTGCAGCTAATACCTCGAGTAAAGGCAACCAGGTATCTTGATGACACTTCTATTAATGACACTGCAGACCGACCGGAAGCCGTTGAGGCGTCGGGTAACAAGGGAGGCTCTTATGGGTGGTTTAGTCCAGCTGCTCCCGATACTTCTAATCATCGGCGTCTTTTACATTCTCCTGATCCGGCCGCAGCAAAAGCGACAGCGAGAATTGCAGGAAACGATTTCCCAACTTAAAGCGGGCGACCGCATTGTTACCAACTGGCGGAATCATTGGCACCATTACCACGGTGCGCGATACAAGCTTCCTTATTAGAAGCGCCGATAAGTCGATACTCGAGATTTCCCGATCCGCCGTCGCCGGCGTTGAAGAGGAAGAGAAGAAATAAGGTCGCCGCTCCGTATGTCTATATTTAGTGTGAAGATTTCTTTGTAATGAAAAAGAAGAACCTCCTTCAGCGCACAATAATCATTGTCCTAATAACTCTGGCCGGGATTTACGCAGTCATAGGGCCCACGTCGTCGTCCGACCCTGCACGACTTCAGCTGGTCCGGAATCAAAGCTACGTTGGCGACGAATATTCACCTGGGGCTCGATCTCAAAGGTGGTTCGCACCTGGTGATGCGGGTTAAGACCGATGAGGTGCTCAAGAACCTGACCCTGGCCGATGCCGTCGCCATTGAAAGGCTGCTAAAGACGCCGGATTACCACTAAAGGAAGTGAGACCGGAAACGAGCGGTGGTAACTACCGAATCATCCTCGAGACGACCGACCCGGCGAAAATCGCCGAGATAGAAGAAACAGCGAAGACGAAGTTAGGAGCAGACCTTTCGGTTTGGACCTCGAGTGTAAGCGGTAATACGATCGTTTGGACTTTGCCGGCTTCCGCGCAAGCGAATCTGGCGGAGCAGGCCACGCAGCAAGCACAACGAATCATCGAGAGCCGGTTAGACTCCGTCGGCGTGGCAGAACCGCTGGTGCAGCGACATGGTTCGCAGAGCTTCTCACCAGATTTTGGTGCAAATGCCGGGCATACACGATCCGGAACGCGTAAAACAGCTGCTAAAGGCTGAGTCAAAGCTCGAGCTGGTGCACGTAGTTAGTCCAGCCGAGCCCAGCACCAACCCAAACTTATAACACCGAAAAGAAGCAAAGGATTCGCTCGGCCCGGCGATGCCGGCAAATCGTCGCGTGGTGCCATATGCAGAGCGAGACGAACCCACTGCTGCCGGCGGTCAGGCGGCTACCGATGCCGCAGAAACCGAAAAAGTGGGTTGTGATCGAATCGCCTGCCGTAGTTGATGGCAGCGAGCTTCGAAGCGCCGCGGCAGTTCAAGCTCAGGGCGGCGGTGACACCTATTCAATCTCCTTCTCACTTAAGCCAGTTGGATCCCAAAAATTCGGGGCCTGGACAGCTGCCAGCATCAACGACTACATGGGGTCGTCTTAAACGACGAGGTCAAGTCGATCGCCTACATCAAATCGGCGATTTCCGATTCGGGCGAAATCTCAGGCAGGTTTACCAAACAATCGGCGGATGATTTGGCTTTGACTCTGCGATCCGGCGCTTTGCCGGCGCCGATTGAATACATGGAAGAGCGCACCGTAGGGGCCGAGCCTGGGAGACGATTCAATCCGCTCCGGCGTGCAGAGCTTCCGTCGTTGGTTTGATAATGGTCGTGCTCTTCATGCTCGTTTACTACCGCGGCTCCGGTGTGAACGCCGTGGTAGCGTTGCTTTTGAACATGATCCTGATGCTTGCCGGGCTGGTACTTTTCCAGGCGACGCTGACCCTGCCGGGAATCGCCGGCATCATTCTGACAATCGGTATGGCAGTTGACTCCAATGTGCTGATATTCGAGCGCATTCGAGAAGAATTAAGAACAGGCAAGACCATCCCTTCGGCGATAGAGCAGGGATTTGCGCGCGCGTTCGTGACCATTATTGATACGCACGTTACCACCACTGTTTCGTCGTTGTTTTTATTTGTTGTTTGGCACGGGTCCGCTAAAGGGTTTCGCAGTGACACTCGTTATGGGCCTGGCGATAAATCTGTTCTCAGCGGTTTATGTTTCGCGCACAATTTTCATGTGGGAATTGAGTCGCAAAAAGAAGATGGAATCGCTGAGTATCTAAAGCCGCGGCAGGTAAGCAGGTTATTTCAGAGCTTGAAATTGTTGACTGGTTAATATGATTCAATTTTTCAAAGACGTTAAGATTGATTGGCTGGCTAATCGCCGCGCGTTTATCGCGGTTTCGATCCTGCTGATGCTTGCCGGGTCTCGCGTCGGCTATAGCTCGACAGTGGGCTCCGGGTGGTTCGGAGGCGTTTAATCTCGGGGTTGATTTCAAGGGCGGAACTGTAGTTACGGTCAAATTCAAACAGCGTCCGTCCCCGGAAGCTATTCGCGAGGCGCTCGCAAAGGTTGGCGGCAAGGACGCCATTATCCAGCCGGTTACCGATAAGACTGACACCGCACTAATAAAGATTCCACTTGCAGGCCCGGAAGCAGGGAGAATCTCAAGCCCAATTAGACGCTGGTCGAGCGCATGGTTCGTAGTGGCTTGAATTCCTTTGGACCGGAGGCGTCTGCACAAGCTGAATTAGAGGCTGATCCAAATGCTGCGTACAAGATTATCGGTACTGACGCGGTCGGTGCCGTGGCTGGAGCGCAGCTTCGCAACAAGGCCATTGCCGTAACGCTGGCAGCGCTGGTGGGTATCCTGTTGTATATCGCGTTCCGGTTTGAGTGGACTTATGGCGCGGCAGCCGTTATAGCGGTGTTTCACGACGTGCTGGTTACGCTTGGGTTCTTTTCAATTTTCCAGTGGGAAGTGAGTCTTGACTGTGATTGCGGCGCTGCTGACTCTGGTTGGTTTTTCAGTGAACGACACGATCGTGGTCTTTGATCGAATCCGCGAGAACCGGCGCTTACATCGGCGCGACTCGTTATATAAAGTTACTAACGACTCGATCAACCAAACACTCTCACGAACAGTCATCACCTCCGGTTTGGTTTTTCTTTCTGTGCTGGCGATGGTGCTGTTTGGCGGCGAAGTATTGCGCGGCTTTTCACTGGCGCTGTTGATTGGTGTCGCATTCGGTACTTATTCATCGATTGCCATCGCCAGTCCAATCATGGTTTGGTGGGAACAGCGCCTCGAGGCCGCGAACCGCGCTTCGGCGGCGGTAGGAAGCCGATTGGAAACGAGGTCACCCCGAGTGACTGGTGGACCAAAGCGCGAAACCATCCCAGGCAGTGCCGCAAAGCGCTCAAGTGGAGCGGGACGCGCGTAGAAGTTCGCGCATAAACTCGCATTGTAAAACAGTCTTGTTTTCGCAATTGTTAACTCAAATTTGCGCTTGACTTTGCCGCGCGATGCGGCATAGACTGCTGCCGTTGCTGGCCAATTAAATACTCAAGAGTCGACCCGCATTGTGGAAGCGATGGTTGCGTGCGCGGCAGTCTGTTGAGAGGCCGGCGAGTTTTTCCCCGCAGGCGGCTTTCAATTTGACCTGAAGTACTCAAGTTCATTGAGCTGCAGCAATCCCTTCAATTGTAACGACTCAGGCGGGATGTAAATCGACGTTTGAGAGCAATTAAATAGTATCGAGAGAATTCTGCAACCCTGATCCATTTGGCACCGGAATAGGGAGGACAAAAATGTTCGATAATCTTGTAGAGTCTGGTTCGCACAAACAGGATCTGTCGCGAAAAGGCTCATTTCTCTTAGGCACGGTAGCTATCTATGCAGTTATCGGTATCTCCCTGCTGGTGGCAGGGATTTTGTACGCGCCGGCGTATCTCGATGCTCAGGATTTGGAGCTGACAACGCTGGTGGCGCCGGTACCAGTGCCGCAACAGGCCAACGAACCGGAGAAACAGCAAGAGGCCAAACCGCGAAGAAGGACCAGAATGTCGACGTCCGCAAGGAATTGATAGCGGATGTTACCGGAATCTCGCGTTGCGCCTAAAGAAATTTCCGCTAAAGCCAGCGATATTCCGCCAGTGCGACGTGGCGTCACCACTGTGCTTGGCAACGAGTCTTCGAATGCGGCCGTTCCCATCAATGCTGGGCCAGGTACTGGAACCGGGGTCGGTACTGGTCCAACCAAGGTCAATATTGCGGAAGAGCCGCCACCGCCACCAGCACCTACGCCGCCGCGGGCTCCTATTTCCGGTGGCGTGCTCAACGGAAAAGCAATCAGTTTACCGAAGCCTAGTTATCCGCCGATTGCCAGGCAGGCACACGCTTCGGGGACGGTTGTCGTCCAGGTAACAATCGACGAGAACGGCAGCGTGATCTCGGCACATGCGGTGTCTGGTCATCCGCTGCTGCAGGCAGTAGCGGTTGCGGCCGCACGTGGAGCGAGGTTCTCGCCGACGAAGTTATCGGGTCAGCCAGTAAAGGTGACAGGCGTCATCACGTACAATTTTGTGGCTCAGTAAACCGTGGAGGTTCAGCGCCGTGCGAGCCTCTGTGGGCTCACTCTGCGGGTTCCCTGCGCGCTATCAATGTTAGAAAAACCTTTTGGAGGGTTAACGTGACTATTCTAACCAGTCTTCTAGGAACGAAAGCATTTGGCTTGATCGTGTTACATGTGGCAGGCAGCTGAAGCAACATCCGGCCCCAACGCCGGGCGTAAATCACTTTTCGCCCATGCAGATGATTAAGAGTATGGGTGCGGTAGCAATTGGCGTGGTCATCGTTCTCTTGATCATGTCAGTTTATTCAATCGCCATCATGGTCGAACGCTACTTGACGTACACGGCCGCTAAGAAGCAGTCGCGCGAGTTTGCACCGCGCGTCGCTCAGGCGCTCAAGAATGATCGTATCGAAGAAGCGATCAATATCAGCGACAAGCACCGCAAGTCGCACCTGGCGATGGTCGTGAGCAGTGGCTTGCAGGAGTTTCGTGCTCATGAAGGAGCGTCTGACATATCAGGCGACGAGATCGAAGCCTCGAAGCGCGCGCTGCAAAGAGCCATCGCTATCAAGACCGCCGAATTCAAGCGTGGCCTGTCGGGCCTGGCGACGATCGGTTCAACTGCTCCCTTCGTGGGTTTGTTCGGCACGGTGTTCGGAATCATTAACGCGTTCAGCGCGATGGGCGACGCTGGGCAGGCGGGTATCGGCGCGGTGGCGAGCGGTATTTCGAAGCGCTATTTACCACGGCGCTCGGCTTGCTCGTGGCCGTTCCAGCGGTATGGCTGTTCAACTACTTCACCGGCAAGGTCGATGGGTTCATTGTTGAAATGGACAACTCGGCGTCTGAATTGGTTGACTACTTTATCAAGAACCGCACGAAGCAATTGAAGGCGTAAGCCGGGGGCTCAGGTCTAAGGTTGGTGGGACCGGATGTGTCCCACCAATGGTTTATTGGCGTGGGTAAGCGGTTTGGGAAAGGAGTTTTGTTATGGGAATGGCAGCTGGCGGCGGTGGTGGTCTTCAGTCGGAGATTAACGTCACCCCGATGGTAGATATCATGTTGGTCCTGCTGATTATCTTCATGGTGGTGACACCCATGTTGCAGCACGGCGTTACCGTAAACCTGCCGAAGGATCTTAATAATCCGGAAGAAGATCAGCGGATCATTAAAGACAATTCGATTGTCATTGCTATCCCTAATGATGGCGAGTACTACCTGGGCAAGGACCGGGTCTCCAAGGAGCAGCTCAAAGACAAAGTTGAGAAGATGTTGGGAAACATCAAGAAGGAAGAAGATAAGGTGGTTTACATCAAGAGCGGCGTGGGTGTCAGTTACGGAGACGTAGTCAACGCCATCAACGAAGTCAGAGCTCTGGGTGTGGATAAAATAGGGCTGGTGGCGGACAAGAAAAAGGGCGGCGAAGCAGCCGCCACCCGCGAAACCCGTTTAAGGCTTTCGGGGATTTGAGTTTCTTTAAAGGAGTAAGCAGATGGAAGAAGGAAGTGCAAAACCAAAGTCGTCCAAAGCGGTCCCATACATTAATGTGACACCGCTCATCGACGTCCTGCTCGTGATGTTAATCATCTTCATGGTGATTACGCCGCTCAAACCCAGCCGCTTCGAAGCAGACATCCCCACACAGAGAGATCCGAATGAAGATCTAAGTCAGTTAAAACCCAACCCCTTGACACTCGTCGTTTCAATTTCCAATGACCTTCAGTTAAAGCTTAACCAGGACAGCATCGGATCTGTTAACGACACGGCTCCACTCAGTCAGAAGCTGCTGCAGCTGTTTCATCAGCGGGCGGAGACACACGCCTATAAGACTGGGATGGAGACGCGCACCGACCTGCCCGAGAGCCAGCGAATCGAAAAAGACAGTTTTCGTGAAGGCTCCGCGGTCGGTTAAATATGGTGACGTCGTTAAGGTCATTGATGCAATCAAAGGCGCTGGCGCAAATCCTGTTGGGCTGCAGGTAGACGATCTTGCCGCAATAGGATTACTACCGTTTGGTGAAACGGTGCAGAGCACTTTAGCCCCAGTTGGTGTTGGGCCCAATCACTTAAAATGGAGCTACTGATAAATGAAACTCTCTCAAACTAGAGTCGTCATCGCGTTGGCGATTCTTGTTGTCTCGACCTCTGGTTGTAGTCTGGTCAATCGTATTCGGGCAAAGAACCAGCTGAATGAGGCCGCTCGCGCTTATCACGATGGGCATTTTGAAGAAGCCGAGCAGTATTCGAGAAGGGCTCTAGAGCTTGATCCGGACAGCAAGACCGCACCGTTGTTCATCGCCCGCACCATTCACGCGCAATACAAGCCTGGTGTTCAAGCTCCGGAGAACCTAGCCAAAGCGAATGAGGCCATTCAGGCTTATCAGCTGGTCCTTGAGAGAAATCCCAAGAGCGACGAAGCCTATAAAGCGATAGCCTATCTTTACGGGGCGACCAAAGAGACTGAAAAATTGCGGGCCTGGATTTCTGCGCGAGCCAACGACACGAGTCTGCCTCCTGAGAAACGTGCGGAAGGGTTCATTGTTTTGGCAAGCCAGGATTGGGATTGTTCCTTCAAAATCACGGAGCTACCCAGCAATCAAACGAAGACCCTGGTAAACAATAAGATGACAATCGCCTACAAGAAACCGGCGAACCAAAAGGATTTTGATACGGCACAGGTATGCATGAAGCGCGGCCTGGAAGAGGTCGAAAACGCGATCAAGCTTGATCCGAATAGCGAGCCTGCCTGGTCCTACAAGACCAACTTGCTCATCGAAGCCGTGAGACTGGCCGAGATGGACGGCAAGACGGATCAAAAGGCGCAACTTGAAAAGCAGCGTGAGGAGGCGCAAAAGCGCACCACCGAGCTCAATCAAATAAACCAGAAGAAGAAGGAAGAAGAGGAAGCCAAAAAGGCGGCCTCGCCCGCAAAGAAGTAGACAAGCCTGAAGACTGATTTACCGGGTGGTGCTCGACTTTCGAGTCGGGCATCACCTTTTGTTATACTCACTATCTAATGTTCTGATTTCTCCCGGTGACAGACTCCGGCTGGAAAATAGATGATTCGCATTGAAGAAATTGTCGAGAACGTAGCGCGTAACCACCCGCAGGCGAATCTGGATCTACTGCGCCGCGCCTACCTTTTTTCGGCCAGGGAGCACAAGGGCCAGAAGCGCGCTTCCGGCGAGTCGTACCTGGTTCACCCGCTCGAAGTGGCAAATATCCTCGCCAGCATGAAACTTGATGAGGTGTCGGTTGCCACTGGCCTGCTGCACGACGTTGTTGAAGACACGCTGGTTGACCTTGATACCATCCGCCAATACTTCGGCGAAGAGATCGCTCACCTCGTTGACGGCCTTACGAAGATCGCGCAAATAAGCAACATCTCCCGTGAAGAACAGCAGGCGGAAAATGTGCGCAAGATGCTGCTGGCAATGGTTGACGATGTTCGCATCGTGTTGATCAAGCTGGCCGATCGTCTTCACAACATGCGTACGCTTCAGTACCTCAATCCGGAGAAGCGGAAGCGTATCGCCGAAGAGACGATGGAAATTTTCGCTCCCATCGCTCATCGCCTCGGTATGGGCAAACTCCGCGGCGAGCTTGAAGATCTTGCCTTTCGTCATCTGCACCCGGAAGACTATCGCGAGTTGGCGGAGCAATTGGAAAAACGCCGGGCCGAGAATGAGGCTTTCCTCGGCGGCATTACCGAGCGCATTGAAGCGAAGATGAACGAAGCCGAGGTGCCGTTTGTGCGGGTTGAAGGTCGAGTGAAGCGCTTGTACTCCATTTGGAAAAAACTCAAGAGCCAAAAAATTGAGTTGGATCAAGTTTACGATCTGGTTGCGGCGCGAGTGATTACGCCAAACGAAGTGCGGCATTGTTATGCAGCCCTGGGTGTGATCCACAACACCTGGCGGCCGGTGCCTGGCCGCATAAAAGACTGGATCGCAACTCCGCGAGACAATCTCTATCAGTCGCTTCATACCTCTGTGATCGGTGCTGATGCGCAATCGTTTGAAGTACAGATTCGCACTGAGGAAATGCACCAGATTGCTGAGGAAGGCGTAGCTGCCCACTGGAAATACAAGGAGGGCAAACGCGGTGCGCGCGATGATGACAACGCCTTCCAGGCTTTGCGCTCGCTGGTTGAGTGGACCCAGGAAGTCAAAGACTCCCGCGACTTTCTCGATTCCTTGAAGTTGGATCTCTATCCCAAAGACGTTTACGCCTTCACTCCGATGGGTAAAGTTATTCAATTGCCCAGGGGCGCAACGCCGGTCGACTTTGCTTACATGATCCACTCCGAAGTCGGAAACACCTGCACCGGCGCACGCGTCAATGGCCGAATCGTCCCGCTGCGCAATCAAATACAGAATGGTGACGTCGTTGAAATTCTGACCTCGGCGAACTCTCATCCTTCACGCGACTGGCTTAACTTCATCGTCACCTCTCGGGCCCGTAATCGAGTGCGCCACTGGGTGGCTGAGCAGCAACGTGCGGAGTCGATCGACATCGGCCGCAAGCTGTTCGAGAAAGAGGCAGCGAGGTTCCAGTTATCGGCGAAGAAACTTTTTCAGACAGCGACGGCGATATGAAGCGCGTGGCCGGCGAGTATGGCTATGGACGAGTGGAAGATCTTCTGGCAGGTATCGGATACGGCAAGCTGATTCCGCGTAACGTGATCGCCAAGTATCTCGGTGCCGAGCAGTTTGAGCACCTCGATAAACAAAAAGAGTCGCGGCTGCGAAGTGGCGTCCGCGCCGTCAAGCGACTGATCCGCCTGGGTGACGATTCAATCGTAGTGCGCGGCGTCGACGACCTGATGGTCATCCGCGCCCGCTGTTGCAACCCGCTTCACGGCGAAGAAATCGTTGGATACGTCACGCGTGGCAAAGGCGTGGCCGTTCATGAAAAGCGTTGCAAGAACGTGGCCTCGCTGATGATTAATCGGGAGCGAATAGTCGAAGTGGAGTGGGCCGGACGGCCGGAAAAAACAGCTTACGCCGTCAAATTGCTTGCCGTTACCGAGAACCGCACCGGCATGATCGCCGGCATCACCGGCGCGATTTCCGATTTGAAGACAGGCATTCGCGACGCGCGCGCCTCCGTGGCTTCTGACGATAGAGGACATGTCGAGGTGACCGTTGAAGTCTTCGACGTCAAACACCTGGATAAGGTTATCAACTCCATTAAAGGCGTTCCGGGAGTTTTGGACGTCGAGCGAATGCAGGGGCGCGGTCTAGTGACTCAACTCGGTTCAGTTTGGATGAGTCCCGGCAGAATTCCTGAACCTACGATTCACAAATACGAGAGCCGGGAGCCGTAACTCACACCAAACTGAACCTGTCGACCCTTTGCTCCGACTTTGGCCTTCGCTGAGTGTTTCTGATAGAATCCCGCCTTTGTTTGCACAACCAAAAAGAGGCAATCGCAACTGTGAAGGAGATCATCCAAACGGAGCATGCTCCAAATGCAATCGGGCCGTATTCGCAAGCCGTGAAGGCTAATGGGTTGATTTTCGCCTCTGGTCAAATACCGATCGATCCCCAAACCGGTCAATTTGTGGCGGGGGAATAGCGGAGCAAACTGAGCAGGTCTTAAAAACCTTGGCGCAGTGCTGGAGGCGGCGGGCAGTGGCCTGAACCGCATCGTAAAGACCACGGTGTTTTTGGCTGACATGCAGGAGTTTGCGGCGATGAACGAGGTTTACGGCAGGTTTTCAAGGACGACTGCCACCGGCGCGAGCAACTGTTGAGGCGGCCCGGCTACCGCGGGATGCGCGGGTCGAGATCGAGGCAATTGCCCTGGTTTCCTGAGCGAACAGGCAATAAGAAACCGGCGCTCAAGTCGACTGACCCGGCACCGGTTGCTTTACCAGATAGATACGAGATTTACGCGGCTTTAGCTATTTTCCCGGCTTTGATACAACTCGTACAAACCTTCTTTCGTTTAGCGCCGCCCTGCGGTAGTTGCACACGAATGGATTGCAGGTTTGGGTTGAATCGCCGCGGCGTTCGATTGTTTGCGTGAGACACATTGTTCCCGAATTGAGGACCCTTGCCGCAGACTTCGCAACGTTTAGCCATAATTTTTATGATACCTCCAAAGCTTCTAACTGCCGCAGGCTCAATAGGACTGAGTAAGAGGCAATAATTGAAACGCAATTTATAACAAACGGTTTTCCAGATCGTCAAGCTGGCACGACTGGGCCAACCTAAGGCAATCTTCTAAAGGAGTAACAATCCAAAGTGCATAGAACGGTAAAACAAACTATTACAGCCGCTTTTCTGGCGGCGACTCTTCTCTCTCTTGGTGCCTGCACGAACAGCGGCGGCGCCGACAGTAAGGACAACACGGTGGCGGCTACTGTTAATGGGAAAAACATCCTGCTGAAAGAGGTTGAGCAAGGCGTGAGCACTCAGTCTGGAGGCAAACAGGCGCAGCTCTCACAGCTCGAACTGGCCCAGGCGCGTTTGCAGGTGCTCGGTGGTCTGATCCAACAGGAAGTGTTATTTCAACGCGCCGAGCGGGAAAAATGTTGCCGACAGAGGATGAAATCACCGCCTTCATCAATCAGCAAAAGCTGCAGTCCGGCATGACTGACGACGACCTCCAGAAGAGCCTGACCTCCCAGAATATGACCATGGAATCTTACCGCGAGCTCACGCGAAAGAATCTGGCGATTCAGAAGCTGCAGGAAAAGTACAATTCCAAGATCACGGTTAGCGATAAAGAGGTTGAAGACTTTTACAACGGCAATCGCGAACGGTTTGTCAGTGCGCTGGGGTTGCTCTCGCGATGATCATGGCCGATCCCGCTGATAATAGTAGCCAGGGCATTACGCGGAACGATGCGAAAAGCGATGCCGAAGCTAAGTTGAAAATCGACAACATCAATCAACAGTTAAAAGGTAATGCCGACTTCGCGACTGTCGCGAGAGCACAAAGCGAGGATCCCACCAGTGTCACGCGTGGCGGTGACATCGGCTTTGCTACCGAAGACGATCTTAAGCAGAACGGATTCCCCGCTGAACTGATTACCAAATTCTTTGGTATGCAGGCTGGTGACAAAACAGAGCCGGTAAGATTCGCTAACGGAAAATGGTATATCTTCAAACTTGAAGAGAAGCGTTTGCAGACTGAGAATCTTACGCTTGAAAGTCCCGGTGTTCGTCAGCAGATTACTCAGGCGCTGACAAAACAGCGGTCGGACATCCTGAACGGGGCCCTGCTTGAGGTCTCCATGAACGAATCAAAGATCGTCAACAACATGGCGGGCACGATGCTCAATAACCCAAGCAATCTTGGTCTAAGGCCGGCCTCGACTGGCACGGTCGCGTCTCCGCCAGCAAGGACTGGGTCAACGACTCCGCAGTCAGCCGCTCCAGCCACCGCTTCTCCAGCCGCTGCCGCTGCCAGTCCGAAGACGAGCGCCTCGGTGAAGCCCTAACGTTCTGGTTAACAGGTGTCCGCGGGTGCAGGAGGCTTATCAGCTCCGCACCCGCTTTTTTGAAGGCGGCGCCTTGTCCCGCTTTCGTCACTAGACAAAAACTCCGACAGCTCGTAGAACACGAAGATGTTGTTTCGTCTCTCAGAAGTGCATAAGTCTTACGGTACGCAGGATGTTTTGCGCGGCGTTTCACTGCAGATAAACCCTGGCGAACATGTCGGGCTGGTGGGCCGAAACGGATCTGGTAAGACAACAATTTTTCGGCTCATCAATAATGAAGAACCACCGGATCGCGGCGAGGTCATACGCGCCCGCGGAACGCGTCTCGGTTTACTGGCACAACACATACACTTTGAACCGGGCTCGACAGTTCACGAGTCTGCGCTGGCGGCGTTTGGGCATCTCCAGCAGATTGAACACGAGATGCACGAACTCGAGCATCGCATGGGAGAAAATCCGGACGACCTGGAAAAGTTCTCGAGCGCTACAGCGATTTACAACATCAGTTTGAGCGAGAAGGCGGATTTGAATACACGGCCAAAGCCGAATCAATCCTGCAGGGTCTCGGCTTTGATCGCACCACCTGGTCCCTGGAGACGGAGAAGCTGTCAGGCGGTCAGCAAAATCGTCTTGGCCTCGTTCGCCTTCTGCTTGCTGAGCCTGACGTCCTTTTGCTGGACGAGCCGACCAACCATCTGGATGTAACAGGAGTGGAATGGCTCGAAGAATTTTTGCAAAGTTATCCTTCGGGGTTCGTCATAATCTCGCATGATCGATATTTTCTGGATCGCGCCTGCCGTCGCATCATCGAACTGGAAAATGGACGTGCCTCCAGCTACACCGGCAACTATTCCGACTACCTGGTTGAGCGCGAAGAACGTCGGGAAGCGCAGCAGCGCGCCTACGATAATCAGCAGCAGCTGATTGCCAAGACCGAAGAATTCATCCGGCGCAATCTTGCCGGGCAGAAAACCAAACAGGCAAAGTCGCGTCGCACCATGCTGGCTAAGCTGGAGCGCGTTGACGCGGTTCGTGCAGATCAGTCATCGGGCGATTTTCGGCTGCGATCAATCGAGCGGGCCGGAAATCACGTGCTGACGGTTGACCAGACGACCATCGGATATCCTGATAAGGTTCTCGCGCGCGATATTTCATTTGTCCTCCGTCGCGCTGAGTGCCTCGGCATTATCGGGCCCAACGGATCCGGCAAGACCACTTTTCTGAAGACGATACTGAAGCAGATTCCGCCGCTTGCCGGTGAAATCCGTTGGGGTACTAAAGTGGAAGTCGGTTACTACGCTCAGCAACTAGACGATCTCGATGATAGAAATGAAATCATTATGGAGTTGCGCAGAGTTGCTTCCCCGGGAGCCACTGCGGGTGAGTTGCGTTCGTTCCTGGCCAAGTTTCTTTTCCGAGGCGACGATGTTTACAAACATGTTCGCGACTTGTCCGGAGGAGAGAAGGGAGGCTGGCGCTGGCGAAGTTGATCTACTCGCGCGTGAACGTGTTAGTGCTCGATGAGCCGACGAACCATCTCGACATTCCTTCGCGCGAGGCTCTCGAAGAAGCCCTCGATGCGTACCAGGGAACCATACTGACTATTAGCCACGATCGTTATTTCCTCGATCGTATTGCCACACAGATCCTGGCGCTCAATGGTGAAGGAGTTGCCGAACACTATGATGGCGACTATACCGAGTATCACGATTGGAAGGCCGGGGGAGGAATTGCGACCAGCCAGCCCATATTCGAACAACGCGATCCGGGCGTTGAAAACCTGGTCGAATTCGCTACTGCCACTCCAACGCCGGGAGATCAGTCGAAGTCAGGATCGGGAAAATCGAAACCAAGCGGTAAGGAAAGTCGGCTGCACCGAAGCCACCCGCAATTAAGGTTATCAAAAAGAACAAAGGCGAGAGCTCTGTCGCCGGTGCGGTTGGAAGCAGAGATTGCGGAAGCCGAGAAGAAGTTGAATGAGATCTCTGAGAAGATGTCGCGGCCCGAAGTAGCGCGCGACGCCACAGAACTGATCAAGCTCGACGAAGATTACAAACAAACCGAGAGTCGTCTCAGCGTTCTTTACAGCCGCTGGGAAGAAGCGGCAGCGAAAAGCTAGCAGCGACCCAATCGACTTTTTGACCCTCGCTTGACAGCCATTAGGTGCTTTGTTACTTTCGGGGCCTCGTTTTGCCCGCTCTTTATCAGATAGTGGTTTAGACCTTTAGGCGCGTAGCTCAGTTGGTAGAGCGCTGCCTCGACACGGCAGAGGTCTGGGGTTCAAGTCCCCACGCGCCTACCATTTTTATGTCAAAGCCTCTCAATGAATTAGTCACCTCGTGCAGTAAGTAACATTCCAGCCAACGCTTTCACTCTTATCTCTTTTGCAGCACTTTCCTGCATGGCCCACTCGGTCGAGAGTGCCAGCCCTAGGACGGTGACGGCTCCAAAACCTGTCCACATAATGTTTCCGTGCTTCATACTGAACTCCTTTCGATTCGTTATTCTTCTTACCTTCCGCAAAAATTGCCGGCTCCATTGGGGGAGTGCCTTTGCGTTTCTCTGCGACTACAATATACGACGGATGATGAGACTTTCTGCGAAGTCCGAGGATAGGACCCGCTTTAGCAGCTATTTACCACATGCAAGAAATATTGCCTATATGACATATATTCTGCATTTGACATATACGCGACGCTCGCGTAAGATCGCCGCGAACCGAGCGCAGCTTACTCCCTTCTCAGCTCTTCTGGAATCCATCCAGACCACCTGAAACCAACAGCTCAACTACCAAGGAGCTAAGAAATGTTTGCACGACATGTCACTATGAAACTCAAGTCCAATTCGGTCGTGGAACTCCCGCGGATTATCGAGAGCGACGTTCTCCCGCTGCTCCGCAAGCAGAAGGGATTCCGCGATGAGATTAGCTTTGTTAGCCCAGAGCGTTCGCTAGCCGTGGGTATCAGTCTCTGGGACACAAAAGACGACGCGGAAGCTTACAACGGCGCGGGATATCCGGACGTATTGAAGACGCTGTCGAAAGTGTTGGAGGGAACACCAACGGTGGAAACGTTTGAGGTTGCTAATTCGACGCTCCACAAGATCGCGGCTAAAGCCGCCGCTTGAAGCAGACAGATTGGTAACTGCGAAAGGGGCGGACCGGGTCCGCCCTCACACCTCCACCCCCACCAACAAAGTAAGGGAGACTTATGCAGCAGTTAAGAGAGCGCGGCATCTATACCCTACCTGAGGGAGGAGAATTCGTAGCGCATGCAGTCTTTCGTGGCGGCTATGTTTTCTACACTCCGGTGGCTTGGGAATTTTTCGGCATGCACGCCTACGAATCTGATGGAACGGGCAACATTCATTTACACGAGCGGTTCACGGGCTGGCACATCAAAGATCTAACTGATGCCGGGCGGACGGCGCGCTCTCGTTCCAGGAGCGGTGCTGCCCAGGCTTTTAGAGGATGAATAGGCTTAAACTGTGATCTTCCTACTTGTGCGTTGATACTGGAGTAAGTTCAAAGAGATTCTCATGGAAACCACAGTTAATAAGATCGTGCCCCACGAAGACATGGAAATGGAAGTACACATCCATTTTCTTGATGAGTCTCATCGCCCCCACACTGAAGCCAATGTGATTGTTTTTATTGAAAAGCAGGATCATCCTCTTTCTGAGGTAAGGGGTCTTGCGATCCAGAAAGCGCTCAACTTTCTGTCTCAGATAATACATGCGGAAGCTAAGGCGCATGGTATTTGAGGGGCACCCAGTCAGGCGGAGATGCTGAACGGTCATGCCTCGATTAGCAGGCTGAAGCGGCCGGGAGCCCACTGATCGCCGCAGAGCATTCGACGCGAAAAGAAAGCTGCTCCGGCCTGTCACACTGAATTTTCGGTACGGACAGGATAGAGAAAGGAGCACATCATGAGCGAGCAAGAGAACACGAAACTCGTGCAACTAGTCTACAAGAATTTCAAGAACGGAGACATTAAAGCTCTACTCACTCTGCTTTCAGATGACATCGAATGGCAATTACCGGAAATAGAGAATGTGCCATTTGCTGGCAAACGTCGAGGTCACGAACAGATGGGGCAATTCTTCGAATCGCTAGTTGACACTCAAGAGGTTCAGCATTTTGATCCAAGAGAGTTTATCGCTCAAGGTGATAAAGTCGTGGCTCTTGGTCATTACGCTTGGCTAGTCAAATCTACTGGTAGGGAGTTCGGGGGTGACTTTGCGCATGTGTTAACAGTACATAATGGTAAAGTCGTAAGATTCCACGAATACATGGATACTGCCGCCGCCGCTGCTGCTCATCGAAGAGACGAGTATGATGAAGCGGGTGCGCTGTAAGAAAAAGCGGGCCGCTTTGAGAAGCGCGCCATATTCATTTTTGATCAGTGGCAGGCTTGCCCTTAGTCGGGCAGAGAGTCTCATCGGCGCCGGCAACGCTCGCCAACAAGGCGCGCATATGTTGCTTGGCCTTCCACGCGCCTGTACGATCCGCTGCCTCAATACCATCTCTCGAGGTGCTTGATCACGGCGTTGACACGGCAGAGGTCTGGGGTTCAAGTCCCCACGCGCCTACCAGTACTTTCCAACCTTAACTCAAACCTCCGAGTCTCGCCGTAGTTACAATAGTTGTGCTCTACTTGTCGCAAGCAAACTCCAAACAAGGTGCGATGTCGATGAAGATTCATAATAACTTCCGTATTAGTACACCAGGCATAACCTTGCTGTTTTTGATGATGGTTGTGAGCCTGGCCACTGGTTCATCTGCGAAACAACCCACCGCTTTGTCCGCGGAAGCGAGTAATAACCGCGACGTAACGACAACAACGGCTGAATCTGTAGAGTCAAAACCAGAGGTGCTATTCGACGACTTTAGCTATGCCAATCAGAAAGAATTGAGGAAGCATGGCTGGATTGTTCGCACCGTAGCCTGGCTGGCCAGGCGTGCCCGGCGCAATTTGGTCTCAGCACGGCGTCTCATTTCTGAAAGACCTGAACGAGCCTCGCAACCGCATCTTGCGGATGACATCGTCTACTGACGGCTCTAATGCGAACACAACTCAAACTCAAATATGTCACCAGCGAAAATATCTGGAAGGGACTTACGCCGCTCGCGTTCGATTCACGGATAGTCCGGTTTCAGGGCCGGCCGGCGATCAGGTTGTCCAGAGCTTTTACACCATTAGCCCGTTGAAGGCGCCAATGGATCTCGACTACAGCGAGCTGGATTTTGAGTATCTCCCAAATGGCGGCTGGGGAATTGCCGGACCAACACTTTATGCAACCACCTGGGAAACTTTCAGCCCGGAGCCGAATTGGAAGAAAGACAATGTCTTTCAACACGTCGTTGCCAGCCAGGCTGGCTGGCATACACTGATTACTCAGGTTGCCGGCGGAAAGGTCAGATACTTCGTCGATGGCAAAATGTTTGCCGAGCATGGTGGCGAGTATTACCCTGAAGACACCATGTCGATAAATTTCAATCTTTGGTTCATCAATGATGGAATGGTCAAGGCTTCAGGAGCGCGCCAGTATCAGGAAGATATCGATTGGGTATTCCATGAAGCGAAATCCGCACTGACGCCTGAAGAGGTTGAAGGGCGAGTTAAAATCCTGCGCAGAAATTCCGTCAAATTTCGGGATACGGTCCCAGCGAAAGTGCCTGCACTAACGAGTCCCTGTAATTTCTGATTGCGATCGCTTCGTCCTGCAGAAGGACTTCCTGATGCATGCGGTGAGATTTCGAAACGGGCACCTCTCATTCACACCGGGCTTTAGCCCGGTGATATGAGAGGCGGAGCTTAGTGAACCGTTTTACGGTTCTTATTGTCTTGCGGATCGGATCACCGGGCTGAAGCCCGGTGTGAATGAAAGGTAGGAATATAGGGCTATACGGGATTACCGCTTAATCCCATACAAGGAGAAAGAAATGGAACGTAAAGTAGCATCCGATTATCCGCAGGAGTTGTTAGACCTGTTTCACGAATATCAGCACGGCGACATCAACCGTCGCACTTTCCTCGACGGCGCCGGCAAGTTTGCGGTCGGCGGCCTGACCGTCGCGGCAATTTTCGAGAGCCTGAAACCCAACTACGCCTGGGCGCAGCAGGTGCCCGCCGGATGACAAACGCATCAAAGTGGGCTACGAAGTCGTGCAATCCCCGGCCGGAAACGGCTCGATCAAGGGTATCTGGCTCGCCCGGCGAAAGGGAAAAAGCTGCCTGTCGTGCTCGTCATTCACGAAAACCGCGGACTCAATCCCTACATCGAAGACGTAGCGCGTCGCCTCGCGCTCGCCAAGTTCATCGCCTTTGCGCCCGACGGGTTGACTTCAGTCGGAGGCTATCCGGGCAGCGACGAGAAAGGCGCCGCCGCCTTCCGCACTGTGGATGGAAAGAAGATGACCGAAGATTTCATCGCGGCGGCCAAGTGGCTCAAAGCGCGTCCCGATTCAACCGGGAAACTGGGCGCGGTGGGTTTTGTTTTGGCGGCGGGATGGTGAATCAATTGGCCGTGCGGCTGGGCGCTGATCTAAATGCCGGCGTTGCGTTCTATGGCCGCCAGGCCGGCGCAGACGATGTCCCCAAAATTTCCGCGCCACTGTTGCTGCATTACGCGGGCAACGACCAGGGCGTCAACGCGGGCATCGCGAACTATGAAGCAGCGCTCAAGGCCAACAACAAGGTGTATACGCTGCACATGTACGATGGCACACAACACGGATTCCACAACGACACGACGCCGCGTTATGACGAAACCGCCGCCAAACTGGCATGGACGCGCACGCTCGAGTTCTTCAACAAATACCTGCGGTAAGACCTGATCGCGCCGGCGGCTGTGTGCTTCGCGAAAACCGACCGTTACTACTGAGTCCATTTGCATTGTGGGTCAACAAATACAGAACCGGGAGCAGTAGCGACCGGGTCGGACTTCCCATAAACAATATCTCCACTGTGGAGCTTTACAATCACGATGAACTCCACGCTTGCAGACCCGGTCGCTACTGCTCCCGGTTCTGTATTTGTCGACCCATGACAAGGTAGTTCCAGCAGTAAACGAGAAATATAAACCCATGCGCCGGTTTCTAGTCTGTATCCTCCTTGCCTTCTTCTCTTCGCCTCTCTCGATTTCTCTCTCGCGCAGCAGTCGCCGCGGCGTACCACCAGTCGACATCCTGTTGCAGTCGACAACCCTCGGTCCTTACCTCGTAGTACGCCAGAGCGGCAGGGTATTTCATCCGCCGCTATCCTGGATTTCGTCGACGCTGCCGACCGGCAGATCGACACGATGAACAGTTTCATGCTCGTCCGGCACGGTCTCTGTCGTCGCAGAAGGTTGGTGGGGACCATACGATGCTGCGACTCCGCACATCCTCTATTCGCTCAGTAAGAGTTTCACTTCCACCGCCGTTGGGCCTGGCTATCAGCAGAAGGGAAAATGAGCCTCGATGACGAAGTGCTCAAGTTTTTTCCCGACGACGTTCCCGCCGAGCCCTCGCCCAACTTAAAGGCGATGAGAGTGCGCGACCTCTTACGGATGGCCACGGGCAATCAAACTGAAGCACCAATTCTGACCCAGGACGAACCCTGGACCAGGGCGTTCCTGGCCCACCCGGTACCTTTCAAACCGGGCACTCATTTCCTCTACAACTCGCCGGCGACGTATATGCTGTCCGCGATTGTGCAGAAGGTGACGGGCATGACCGTGTTGGACTATCTCAAGCCGAGATTGTTTGAGCCACTTGGGATCGACAACCCGAGCTGGGTCGCCAGTCCGCAGGGAATCTCGGCAGGCGCTTATGGCCTATCGTTGCGCACGGAAGACATCGCCCGCTTCGGACAATTGTATCTGCAGAAGGGAAAGTGGAAAGGCAAACAACTAGTGCCGGTCGGAGTGGATCGCAAGAGGCCACCGCAAGGCAGACCTCAAATGGCTCTTCGCCAAATAGCGATTGGGATCAGGGATACGGTTATCAATTCTGGCGTTCCCGGCACAACACTTATAGGGGCGACGGGGCTTTCGGTCAGTATTGCATGATTATTCCCGAGTTTGATGCGGTGGTCGTAATCACCAGCGGTGTTCGCGACATGCAAAGCGTAATGAATCTTGTCTGGAACAAGCTCCTTCCGGCAATGAAGCCGAATCAACTCGCCGAGAATGCCGTTGCACGACAAAAGCTCAAAGCGAAACTTGCCAACTTGTTGGTCAAACTTCCATCCGGGCAGTCGACTATGCCCCTCTGCCTCGAAGGTTTCAGGAAAGTGGTTTGAGTTTCCTGAAAACGATCGCGGCATCCGGGCGATCTCGTTCGACTTCAACTCATCATCCCCGGTGTTGACCGTTCGTACGGCCGGTGGAGAGATACGCGACCCGCGTTGGGAATTGGATCATGGCGCAAAACGCCGAACGGCTTCGCCAATGGACTTGATAAGTTCCTGACCGTGCCCGGCGCAGCCACTTGTGGCGGCCAGTGGTGCGTGGTCCGCGAATAATGTATTCAACGTCAAGCTTCGTTCTTTACCAAACGCCCGTTCTATTCAGCATTGACGTTCAAGTTTGACGGCGACCGTCTCCTGTTTGACGCGTGAGCAGAACGTATCCTTTGGTCCCGGTAGATTTTGCCTCAAGCTGGTTGGACAGGCGGCGTCAACGCGATGATATTTCTGCTTCATCCAGCTGGCTGCTTGTTCATACGAAGTTCACAACTCCTTCAGGCCGTTCAACGTATAACAAGGCATGAATAGAGAACTGTGCGCAAGGAATTCTTGACTATCAACCGAGGAGGGAACTCCTATGCCGAGAGGCAAATTCTTGATCGCTGTGCTGATTCTAATTGTCATAGCTCTCCTAATCGGGGAGTTGTGTTCTCGAACATCAAGTTTGCGCAGGAAGGAACAGTGCAGGTTGTCACGAAATGGGGAGCGATTGAGCGTATCTACACCCCAGCGGACGGATGGTTCATGACCATTGCACCTGGTCGCAAGAGCCATGAAGGTTGACATCAAGTCGTTTACGGAGAGCGCGCCGGTTCGTGTCGACCAGTAAAGACAACGCCGCATTACAGGTCGATATTTCCCTGACTGCTTACACAGATCCCGCAAAGATAGCGGAGTATGTCCGTAAGTATGGGTTTTCGGAAGAGGAGATGACACCGTCGGCGCAACGAGATCTTAAAAGGAATCGTACAAACGGAAGCTCGCACCTTCCCTTCGCTGATTACGGAGCTTATGAGATTTACGCCAATCAGGGAGCTGATTCAAAAGCGGATCTTGGAATCGCTTGCGTCCACAGCTTCGGCAGATCAGTTGTTGCTCGTCACGGAGTCGGTACAGATTGGCAATCCTGATTTCTTGATGACCGGGTCGAAGCAGCCGCTTCTGGTGTCGTTGCTAATGAGAAACAGAAGCAGGCCGAAGAGGCGAGACTTGAAGCCGCGAAGGTCGCAGCGCAGACAAAGCAAATCGAAGCGCTGACTTTTGCTAATCCGGCGTTGCTTGAGATCAAAAGCTGGAGCTGCAATTAGAGATTGAGGCGCGCACGCGCTGAAGGCATCAAGAATCATCAAGGCCCTCTGACCATCGATGTATGGTCAATCGGGCGTCCAGTTACAGTGCCGGCGGCAGGCAGGTGAACGTGAGATCCTTTTGAGTAAGGTCAAGTCTTACAACTCGTTTTGATTGATGATGCTAGTGGCTGGGCGTCTACAGCGCCGGAAGTCCGCCGGGTGTGCGATTCCTATCGTCGCTATCGTGGTTTCATTACCTTGAGTATTGACGGGCGATCGACCAGGCGGCCGTAGTGGACTACCTGCCAGATGCGGCGAGTGTTGCGAATATCGGCGAGCGGGTCGGCATCGAGCAGAATGAGATCGGCCCACTTTCCCGACTTCGATGGTGCCGAGTATCTTTTTCCGCGCCGAGTATGCGGGCGGCGCCTCCGTGCCGGCATGGATCGCCTCTAGCCGGAGTTAACCCGCCGCGACCAGCTGCTCCAGCTCCATGTGCACACCGGTTGGAATTTGCCCAGATGTCGGTCCCGGTACCAATGGTCACCCCGGCCCGCGACAACTTGGCCACCGCCTCACGCCAGAGCTGGGCGTCCTCTGCCCATTTCTTTCGGGCGCTGCATTTAGCTTCAGCATCCAGCCGAAATTTTCCCGCGCCGGCAGGAACGGGCGAGTTCCGCATCATCTTCGAGAAGCGCCGGGCGTTCGTTGAGCCGGACCGCAAAGTCCAGATAAGTGATAGTGGGTACTACTCCGATACCGGAGGCGCGGTACAGCTGAATCAGGTCGTCATAAATGTGTGTGTTGCCACGCGATCCGCACAGGCCCGTATGCTCCTTCGCGTCCATGCCGGCGGCGACCAACGGCAATTGGTGCGAGCAGTGTCCGGTCGCTCGCATACCACGGCGATGCGCTTCCGTGATCATACGAGCGTTGATGTCCCAGCGGCGGAACGTCCGGGTCTTGATGTGCTGTGCACCGAAGGCCTGGGCCAGGCCAACTGCGCGCGCGATGTGGTCCGGATCCGCCTCCGGCTCGATACCGCGACCCTGCTCTTCGTCAAACGGCCAGTCACTATAGAACTGAAAGCCGCCGTAACCCACTCGAGGACCTGGAAGCGCTCCCGCAGCGATGGCGTCTGCATATGCAACCAGGGGAGCCATGGAGGATCCTTGATCGCGCACGGTGGTGACTCCGAAATAAAGGAAACCGGGGAGCAGATCAGGCCGGATACGTGTGGGCGTGGATATCCAGGAGGCCGGGAATGACAACGCGACCTGCGCGCGTCCAGCACATGAGCCCCACCGGCGGAAATCGTGCCGCTGGGAGCGATCCGAGCGATCCGCCCTCGCTCAATCAAAATGTCGCGAGCAGCGGTCATTGGTCCACCGGTTCCATCGATGATCCGAACGTTGCGGATCAGCATCGGTTCAGCCGTGGGCGGCGTGTAGGAGATGGGCCAGCCGATCTTCTGTTCACTGCCGTCGGTTGAGCGCAACCTCAGTCCTCCGCTCGGAGACGAACAGCAGAGTGCCGTCGCGCGATGATGACGCGTAAAGCGCAGCGTCATTTCCGATCGGCTTCGGGTCGGACTGCATTCCAGTGTGATCGAAAGGTGCCTGCCACAGACGGTCGTGACGAACGAACACGATCTTGTGTTGCGGTGTCCACCGCAGGAAGATTGGCGCATTCGGGAAACGCGTCACCACCTGACGCTGGCCCGAAAGCGGAACAAACGTCGCGCGCCCGGGTTGGTTCGGAATCGCTTCACCAGCACACCAGCAAACCATCCGACTCCGGACTCCATTGCGGAGTACTGGTCCAGTTCAAACCGATGGATCCTGAGATCACGGGTTTGGCCTATATCCGCCACGTTGCCGGCCTTGGCGTCGATTACTCGGAGCACGCCGTCATCCTTTAAGTGTACGAACGCGAGCTGGCGGCCATCAGGAGAATACGCGGGGAATGTCTCGCGTCCTGGCAATGAAGTGACCCTGCGAGTTACGCCTGTCTTCAGACTAGTGGCGAACAGATCCTCCTGCTCTGGCGCCCCAGCGGACCACGCGACCTCAGCACCATCCGGTGACCAGGCGAGTGAAGTCGCTTCGAACGGAACGTCTGCCACCGCGCGTGGACTCCCGCCGACCGGTATGGTCCACAACTTACCCAGCGCCAGTACTCCGATTTCACGACCGTCCGGCGAGAGAGCCAATCCCATGAAACCCCTTGCAGACTCCTGATGTCCGGGTTCCGGAAACCGAGCTTGCGGAGCGCGCGCCGCGCACGAGTGATTGAGAGCTCGGCGCTGAACCGGATTTCCGCTGGTTTGCCGCCGGACGCGGATGACCTTCCAAAGGCGGCCGTCCGCCGAGTAAAGCAACGCACGGCCGTCCGCGACCCAGCGAATCCGGGTAGATGTGACGTCGGTATGGTTCGTCAACCGGATGGGAGATCCTTTGGCTGGTGTCATTAGCGTCGATCTCCTGCAACTCACCTGCGGTCGGCCGTCTGAGTCGGGAGCGAAGTAAGCCATCCGGCGACCGTCGGCAGAAAAGGTTGGGGCTTGCGCTTGCACGGAGTCTGCTGTCACTGGAGTCGCTGGGCCACCAGTAGCAGTGACGATCCAAACGCGACCGCGCTGTTCGTTTGGCGCCTTGCGCGATACGAATGCGATCTTTCTTCCGGCTCGCACCAAACAGGATCGCTTAAAAATGCGCTTGATATACCCCGTGATCGAAAGCTCGCGCATAGTCCGGACGTTACATCGAGCAACATAATCGCAGTGCGCCAGGTGCTGCCGGTCGAATCCGGCGGCACCGCATGCGTAAATGCGATGACCCGACCATCCAGGGACCATGCGGCATTCCGGTCGAACCCATCGGGATCGGGAGTTGGGTCAGCTGGCGCGGGCCACCGGAATCGAGGCTCAGCAACCACAAGCCTGTGCGACCATTCCGCTCACCCTGAAACACCAAGCGACGTCCATCCGAGCGCGAATGAGAGGGATCGAGGTCTTCGGCGGTATCGCGCACCGCGTCGGTGATAGGACGGGCTTACCGCCGTGGACGCTGGAACCAGCCAGAGCTGGCCCAGCAGATCGACACGATGGACCGCCCATCTGAGGAGAGAGTCGAAGCTGAGCTCCGTTCCCTGCGCGCACGCGAATCGGTAATGGTTTCCTGCGGGCCCTGCAGCATTTGGGCTGCTGAAGGTGAGGCACATATTGAGGTCATGAGGAGATAAAACGTTAGATTGGATCGTAACTGAAGGAACATAGTCAGGGCTCCTTCCCAGCCAGCCGCTCGGCTTCCGATAGTCGAGCATAGAAAGATCCGGGATGCCAGGTTGATGTAGCGGAACAATAATGTCCGGCGTCAGCCCCGGACGACAGCGCGGATCTGCTTGCTCCAGCCAGAACAAATGTTTGCGTGAGTCTAATATAACGTGGCGAAGATGAGCGAGAGTTATCCATGTAGTCGGCTTAGTCCTGTGGTGATGCGACTTGTTCTCGCACCTGACTGCTACTGGGCCAGCTGTCACTATGGCGGCGAACTCATCGCGTCTAACTCTAGCCTGGTCTAAACAGCAACACTCCCTTCGCCGCCGCTGAACATGCCCGCCACACATCCAGTCATCAGCGTCGCTAATGCTGAGCTGCCAGCAAGGCTCGTAAGCCGAGGCTGGCGAGATCGTCGCGACGCGAGGGAGCAAGTGCCGCAGTGCCTCCTACAAAGATTGCCATCGCTGCCACGTGTGCGAATCCGCAAAGCGCGTAACTCAGGATCACCACGGTCCGAGGATCGGTGATCTGTCCGCTGGAGATTAACTGTGCGAGATGGTTGTATGAGAAGACCTCAGTCAGGATGACTCGCTCGCCCAACAAGCGAGCCGCTATCGGCACATCGCTCGATTGCAATCCAAGCAGAAAGGCGAAGGGATAGAAAACCCAGCTCAGGATTCTCACAAGCGAAAGCGGTTCGCTCATTCCCAACCACGAACTGCCGGCGCCGAGTAATTTGTCGACCAGCGCTACGATTCCCAGGATTGCGATAAGTAGTGCCGAGACTCCTGCCGCCAGCTTCAGCCCGTCCATAGCTCCTTCGATAATTGCGCTGATCAGATTTTTCGACCGGCTCGACTCGTCTTCCGGAGGAACGGCCGCGAGCGTCTCCGGCGTTTCGGTTTCGGGAATAAGCAGCTTGGCGACGACCACGCAAGCAGGAATCGCCAGGATCGAAGCCGAGATCAGGTGTCCCGCTATCTGTGGAAATACTCCGGTTAGAAAGGCCACATAGACTCCGAGCGTACTTGATGCCACCGTCGCCATGCCGGTAGTCAACACCAGCAACAACTCTGAGCGCGTCATCTTTTCCAGATACGGCCGGACCACGAGCGCCGATTCGATCCCAACAAAGATGTTCGCCGCACTGGAGAGTGATTCTGCGCCGCTGATTTTCATCGTTCGGTGGAAGAGCCTGGCGAAGAGCCGCACAAATATCTGCAACACGCGCAGGTGATAGAGCATAGAGGTGAACGCTGCAAAGAAAATTACCACCGGAAGAACCTGAAAGACGAGGATGAAGCCGATGGATCCTGACTCTCCGGGGCTGGCCGCAAGTGGTCCAAACAGGAACACCGAACCGCTCTTTGACGCGTTGAGTAAGACCAGCACCGCGTCGTTCAGCCAGAGTAAGATTCGATGCGAACCAGGTAAGCGAAAAATAATCAGACCAATCAGAAGTTGCAGAGCGGCTGCCCACGCTATCGTTCTCCACGCAATCTTTCGTCGATTACTGGAAAGCAACCAGGCGATTCCCGCGAAGATCATGAAGCCCACGACTGACACCGCGTGATGAATCATCTCGTTCCATCCTCTTATTGGTTTTTATTGCAAGGGCCGTAAGATACGAGATGAATGAAGCGCGAGGCAAATCGGGCTGGTAGGATCAACGAAGAGTCCCCTTACGGTACGACTAACACATAAGTCCAGCAAGCGGCGGCAGCGACCGGCCGAAGACTCAAGTGATTAAGACTTTGTCCAATCCTGGTTGCTTGACCGGTCGCTACCGATTCCCCGTTCTTGATTTCGCCTCTAGTGGTTTGAAGTTCGATTCACACTGTATCGATACTTTGTTCCGGTTCTTTCTAGATTTTCGCCAAACGCGTGAGAGAGCTAGATGAATGGCGAAAAAATAGCGAAGCAGCAGCATATGAACGGAAAACGTAACCAGAGCGAGACCAAAGGCAAGCTTGAGAGATGATCTGACGCTCTGTTCAGGCTCCCAGTGGCAGAGTTCACCGCCGCGCGCAACACGCTTGCCGCCCAGCTGAAGAAGGCGGACGTCGCGACGAGTCGGATCGTGTGAAAGCGCTGGCCAAGCCTTCAGTCACGGCGTGGGCCGTGAACCAACTCTACTGGCAGCATCGCGAGGAATTCGACCGGCTGATCGCGACAGGTCAAGCGCTTTCGCCAGGCCCAAACCTCCGGTCGCTCCGGAAAGGTCGCGGACATGCGCGAAGCGCTCGACGCGCGACGCCAGGCACTCTCGCACCTCTCAGATTTGGCAGCTGCATTGCTCAGGGATGCAGGTAGCAGCCCGACGCCGGAGACGATCCACCGCATCAGCACTACTCTCGAGGCATTGTCCGCCTACGCATCGTTTCCCGATGCTCAACGTCTCGGGCGTCTGACTCGCGACGTGGATCCTCCGGTTTCGACTCACTCGCCTCATTGATCCCAGGCGCCGGCATGACGAAGATGAAAGAGGAGCCGGGTGCGGGTCACCTCTTCGCAGAAATCAGGACCGTGCCGCGAGCATGCGGCGAAAGGCGGAATCGAGCGAGCCAGTCTCAACAGACGCGTCAAGCAAAGATAGCTACAGCGAAAGCTTCACTGCAGGAAGCCAGGAGTTTGTTGATCGAAGCCACGGGCCGGGGCACAGAGTTTGGACACGCAGCGCAGAAAAAGGCCAACGCAGACGTGAAGGAGAGCCGAGCGGCCACCGGCGCGAAACGGAGGAGCTGTGTTTCGAGAAGGCACGACTTAGCGTCGGAAGGTGCGATCCGACGCGCGCAGCGACGCAACCGCGAGGCCGAAGGTGGCGCAGTGAGCGCCGTGGAAGACGCCAAGCGTGCCGCCGGAGTAAGCCAGCGAAAGAACTCTCGAGAAATTATCGTTGGCAGACCTCGCCAAAGCGAGGTGGAGTGGCTCCCGAGTATTTAACTTTGGCCTCGCCAGCCCTCATCGCACGCCCAACAAGATATCCACGGTCAATTGGTCGAGACGCTCGTAGGGCAGTTTTCCGGTTGCTAGTGCGCTTCGATCGAGTGACATCGACTTCAAGCTGAGCAGCTTTCGCCCGGCTGTAACTCTCTATCAGTCCATCGGAGTCGAGCGTCGCCGAGCGGATTTCAGCCAGCAGCGATTGAATCTCGTTGTCTCTCATTGAACTGCCGCGCTTTCTCCTTGAGATCAGATAATTTCGCGTACAGCCAGGCGGCGAAATCCCAAACGCCCCCTCGTCGTTTCACTGCGAGTACGAATGGGCGTCGAAGTGTCTTGGGCCGTCGTAAGATTCTTCAAGCAGTTTAACGAGAAAGAACAGGTTCTTGATCGATCTCGGATCCGAAACGAAGATCCTGATCAAAACGCGGACCTTTTTGATCGTTGAGATCGATGTGAAACAACTTGCCGGCTTCTGATTGCCTGTGCGACAACGTGATAGAAGTTTAATCCCGACATTTGTTCCCGTGTCCGACTTCGGAGTTGATGCCGACCATTTCGAATGGTCCAGCGTCGCAATGAAGCCCAGCATTGCCCCGGTAGTCGGTAGGCAAATGTCGCGCGTGGGTTCATTGGGTTTGGCTTCAAGCGCGAACTTGTAGTCATAGCCCTGGTCGATTGAATAGGCGCACAGAAAGTTGAGCGCTTCACGATTCCACTTCAAAGCCTCACGCGGATCCTTGGCGGCATCGACTTCGGCTCTCTTCGCGTCCGCCCCAGAAAACGAAGATTTTTGCACCGAGCTCCGCCCCGAGGTCCATCGCATTCATTGTCTTTTGCGTGGCATAAAGCCGGACACGAGAATCACTCCGAAGTGAATGCACCGTCTTTTTGAAAACCGGATCGTAGAAAAGATTTGTCGTGGCCATGGGCACCTTCATGTTGTGATCAGCAAGCGCCTGTTTGAATTCGCACAATGCGATCACGTTCAGCAGGGTGTCGCATTGATCGGCACCAAATCATTGTCATGAAGGTTGACGCCGTAAGCGCCTGAGTCTGCTCAGCTCCTTAACGATTGTGACTGGACTCAAACTTGGTCTGGTAGCATCGCCAAACGGATCGCGCCCGCGATTGCCGACCGTCCAAAAGTCCAAAAGTGAATTTGTGTTCAGGTGTTATTGGTAGTTAGTGCCTGGCATTTTCATCCTCTGATAGGTGATCATGATTTTGAGCCCAGCGAAAGTTGCAGTGGCTGTGGCTTGCACAAAAGTTCAAATCCGACTTTATGGCTGAGGAAAGTGCTTCGCAGCGAGACGCTTGAATACCCAGTGGTTGCTTTTGAAAACTGGCTAAAAGGTTTATTCGTTCGTACCCTGAAGGAGTTGCAACGGGCTTGCGATTCGTGAGCGGCAACCCTTCAGGGTTGGAGTGGCTCCAAACTGCATGTTATGCTCGAAGGTTGCGGGCGCAACCTCGGGCTGGAATTAGCGCATAACGCTTCAGCGTACTCACTCGCCACCACTTCATTTAGCTTCCCGGTCTCTGATATTTTTACCGAACTGCGTTGCCCCACCATGATGTCGAACCAACCGGGTTCAACCACGGTTTCCAGGTACCGAGATTAAGAAACGAAAGTTTGTCAAAGGCAGGAATAGTGAACTCCTACGTTCACGATTTTCGCTTTCGCCGGGTGCCAGCGCGAGATCCGCTTGAAATCTTTCAGTTCCATTACCGGTCGTGTTACGGAGCTCACCGGATCGCGAATGTGAGAGTTTGCACAATCTCATCTCCGGCGCGCGCTTGCTCTGTAAGTGTTGCTGACGGTAACGCGCTTCAGAAAGACCTTGGTTTGATCCCCGGCTGATTTCCAGTGCAGGCTCACTGTCACGTTCTCGAAATGAGTCAAGCAGTCGTGTAGCTGGGGCCGTATCCAAACGGAAACAAAGCGCTCCTTGCTGGTGAAAAGGTAGCCGCGTCGAGCCTGTAGGCTTGCGGTTGTGGCCAAGCGGGCAATTGCCCAACTGAGCGCGGAAAGAAGTGACTGTCAACTTCACCTGCCGGATTGAAATCGCCAAACTGGTGAACGTCAGCGACGCCGACTCCGGTTTCCCGACGCGAGACCGAAGCCCTCGAGAATTGCCGGCATCCTTTTCCGCGATGTAATCAATCGAGAGCGGCCCGCTGTTGATATGCACAACGAATCGTCAGCTTGCCGGTTTCCAGAACGGCTCTTACGAGGTCGTTGGTCGGCCGACAAGATCCAAACTGCCGTCGCGATCCCCGAGATGGTTTTTCTGCCCACGCCTCGCTTGTCCAGTATCTTCGTTGCCGCCCCCGGCACGAGCAAAGCGACGTCGGCGGCGCCGCGGACGCCCGACCGCGTGAGCGACGTCACTGCTTCTCGTCGTCTGCGGCGGGCTGAGGTGCGAAGAATCGGCGAACGAGTCGCCGCCTTCCTGAGTGATCTGCACCCTTTTCCGCGCCAGTTGCTTGGATCTCGCCAGTCGGCCTTCCGGTAATTCCACGAAGCACGCTAACGCCGCGGCCCGGATCGTCGCTGTAGCCACCGAGATGTGCACGGGCGGCGTTTGGCCCGATGACGGCAATGGACCGCAACCTGGAACGACGGGTAGTAATATTATCTCTAGAGGGTCTGCCACTGCGATGTTACGTGAGTCAAAGGCGCCACGGCGATCAAATGACTTCGTAAATACGCCTGGAGAGCTGACGCGAGTTTCGAAACTCTTCCTTCCCTTGCCGCCGCTGGCCCGGAAGGAAGTAAAAGCCGAGGCTTCAGTCGACAAAGCCGTCGCAGTTCGCAACCTCGGGCGAAGTTCCTTCTCGGCCTGGGGTTCGAGAAGCCTTACGTCGACCCTGATCGAGCTGCAGGGTAACGAACTTTACGGAAGCATCGCGAATTGGCAGCCGGAGCGCGCGGCAGATCGATCGTCCTACTAAAGAATGAAAATAATTTGCTGCAGCAATACGCGTGTAACTGAACGAAGTACAACAGA
>ERZ1370068.7496-contig-641_pt1 | contig 33468 bp, 39 predicted proteins | sample MGYA00561227_ERZ1370068 | MGnify/ENA primary metagenome ERZ1370068 (study PRJEB38410, sample SAMEA6850437) | metagenome | study: Metagenomic assessment of the ecological functions of the soil: analysis of the soil microbiota associated with the...
ATACTTCGTTCAGTTACGTGTTGCTCAACTGCATATGCACTAACGCGAAGGAGAGCGCCATGCCCTAGGAAGAAGACCGGTCGGGCCGCAGCGGAAGCGGCCTACGCCAACCTGCTGAAGGAGAACACGGCTCTCGTCGGCGATGTCGAAGGCCTTCGACGCGTTCGTGGCCAAGCGCTGGAGGAGACCGCCGTCGCGGGAAGCGCACTACGAGGAGCGGGCCGCCGCGGTCAGGGTGGTGCCGTCACCAACGATCAACTCGATCAGATGGGCTACAAGAAGACGCAAGTTGCCCCCACCGCCGGGCAAAGCGGCGAACAACACCAGCAGGCCGGCACAGCCTGCCACCACTCGTCTGGCCCGCAGACCAACGGCGCCGAGCCGGCGCGCAACTGGCGTCAGTAGGCGCGGAACCGGGAGAAAGCTGACATGAGCCCAATCGAACTGCTGGCGATGGAATCCACAGGAGCATCGCCGCCACGACCTGTTCGGACTCAACCCCGTGGAGCGGTGACGGACTACGCGACATTGCGCGCCAGGCCACGCGAACTAAGCCAGCAGCGGGAGCGCGGTGCGCCAGGCGTCATCAACCTCAACTTCTCTCGACGGCGGTAACCGGATGACCGGCGGTCCGTTCGCTTTGAGCGACCGGCTGGACAACATTCCGCTGGACAACCTCGGCGGCACTGCGGACCTCGGCGCCGACGCCACCGACAACAGCGCCGACGTCGGCGTCAACGGCGCCAACGACGTCGCCGCCAACGCGGCGGCCGGGCTGGAGATCGGCGCCGTGCCCGACGCAGTCTCCGCGGGGCAGGCGGCCATCCGCTGCTGGCGATCATCGAGAAGTACCACGGCAAAGAGCGCTGGCACCGTCCAGAAGGGTCTGCGCAGCCACCAGGCGAATAACGCGGCGCCCAGGCCGCCGATGGTGGCAGCAGCGACAAGGGCAATGACGACGATCACGGCAGCAGCGACGGGGGGCGGCATGGGCGGCGGAACCAGCCTGATGGACGTCCTCGGGTCACTGCTGAGCGCCGGAAGTTCCGGCATCCAGTATGAACCCAGTGGCCAGCAAGGCGCTGAGCCCGTTCGGGCAGCAGGGCATGAGCCGTTCGGCGACCCCTACGGGCAGCAAGGAGCCTCAACGCCGGCCGCGCTGATCCCTTCGCCGACCGTTCGCTGGGTCCTCGGCGGGTGGTGCGCCAGCGACGACGGCCGGCTACAACGCCGCCACCGCCGATCCGTTCGCCACGTCCCCTCTCGGCGGGCACGGGCACCGTCACCACCGCCGGCACCGACGCCAACACGGCCGCCGACCCTTCTCCACCGCCGACAACAAATCCAGGCTCGGACAACAAGACTGACGACGGCAGGGACGACGAGAACGGCCAAGCCAGCAACAGCGGTGCCAATCCCGCGTCGGCGGCGGAATCATCAATCATCCGGCGTCACCGACGCCGTACGATTTCTCGGTACCGACAGCGCCGCTGTTCCCACCGACCCAGCTGCCAGCAGCGCCGCCTGCACCCCGTAAGTAAGGCAGGCACCACACCGCCATGACGTCGACCACCGCGGTCAGCACAGCGCCCCAGTCACCTCCTGGGTGGTACGGGCGGGGACGCGCAGTCGACGTCGTGCGGCTACAGATCGCTCTATGCACTCTCCCCTGCGCCGGCCGCGCCCGCCGGCTGATCACCGCACGCCGCGACAGGCTGACCGTCACCTTCGTCGCCGGCCTCAAGTCGCCACTGCCGCATCTAACGACCCGCGGACTCCACCAACGAGGCGCATCCCGTGGGATGCCGTGGACTAACCTCGGGCGAGCCCGACCGGTATCTGGTGGTGTTCGGCACGACCGACGACAGCTTGCGCGCTCATCGGCTTTGAATCTTTGCAGCGTTTCAACGGATCCGCGTCGACGGAGACCCGCGACCACGACCGCATTAGTCAGCAGATGGGTGTTGGGGCTGCACTGGCCACCCACCCCGACATCACCATCGGGGTGACCCCGATGTGTGGCGCGGACCGTTGAGCTGCACCCGCGTGCAGGCGGTAGCCGTCGGCGGCATGCCCCAGTGGACGATCCTGGTGTGCCGGACCCGACCTGACCTATACCGACCGCGCGCAAATCGTGTCCAATGCGGCCAGCAGATCATGATCGACCTTGGTCGCGGCAGCACCGTCGACACCAAGTGGACCCATCAGCTGCGCAGCCCCGAATCGTCGGTCAGATCAGCAACGCGGCGTCACCCGGCCCATGATTGCCGCGCTCTGCATCACTGCCGAGCCCCGCCGCAGTCGACCGCTGCTCGGATCTGCTGACCGACCAGCCGCCGGCCCCCAACGAACCCGCCGCCGCCGACGAAGACCCGCTCGATGAGCTGTTTGAGGCCGACGAGTTCAACGAAACCGAAACTTACCGGCCAGCTTCCCGTGCTCACCCCGACCGCGGCAGCACGGCCAAGACCGCGCCGCCGCCGGCACGCCGGCCGGCATCGACTTCTTCGCGCCTTCACTGGCATCAGGCCGGGGAAAGCCCCGACGACTGGCGGCCGCCATCGACGACACCAGCTACCGATTCCCGCCCACGTGATACCTGCCGCTGAAGCACCGGCCAGGCCGCCCGTCGGCGAGCGAGACCGCAAAGGCGAAGTCGCCGACACCGCGGGTGCCATCCAGAGCGGCCCCGCAACAGTGGCCGGCGCTGGCACGTCGATGACCGCCGAGAGGACAACGACAACGCGGCAGACGAGTCGCCGCCGCAGATCGCCCCTGATTTGGAGCCGGATCCCGGGCCAGGTCTGATCTGTGCTCCGCCGAACCCCGGCCAGCAGCCCGGCCCGCGGGAAAAGCGACTCCAACGAACTGACCGTGTTTCTTCAGCACAACCGTTTCGCCGAGAGCGGCGACATCAATCCGCGGCGTCTATGAAAGCGGAGCGGCTTCGGACAAGCACCGTCACCCAACAGCTGTCCATGTTGCGCACTCGCCTGGGCGCCGTTCGAGCCGGGGGCCGAAAGCGTTTCCGTTAGATGCGGGATGAGTTGCTTACGTCCTGGACAACGCGGTGCGTTCGGACTGGATGGAGTTCGAGCGTCTGGGTGGAAGATCCTCATCCGACACCACGCCCACCGCGAACCTGGTTGCAGCGCCATGGAATCTGGTCACCGTGGCCCGCCGCTCGGGCGGCGTGCCGACTCGAGAATGGGCGTGGACCAGGGACCTGCGTGACGAGATCCGCGATCGTGTCGCGGGCGCGGCGGTCGTCTGGCGCGCCGTCACCATTCGGCCAAGAAGTTCAGTGCCGCAATCGAAATCGCTCGCAAGGGGTTGTGGTACGACAACGCCCGCCAAGATCTGTGGCAGGTCGGGATGCAAGCTGCGCTCGACGGCCACGACAAGGACATGTTCAAGTCGCTACGCAGCCAGTACCTCAGCGCCGTGGCTGGCTCCGACCGGGATCGGCCGTCTTCGATCTGACCGAAACGAGCAGGGTAGGTCCGCATGCATTCCATCATCGTGACGCAGTTCACAGACGATGACGATGACGTCATCACCACCGCCGCGACCGACCCGCCGGCGATGTCGGTGTCGGTGCGCACCACCGGCGCAGATCGTCGACGTCGACGCCTCGGCGAACCGGCTGCGTCCCCTCGGTGCCGAGGGCGCCCAGGAACTGTTCGTCACCTGCGCGCAGTCGGCGTTCGCGCACCGTTCGACCCGCTGCTCGACGACGGGATAGTCCGCGTCGGGCCTGCTGAACGTCAACCCTGCCGATTTGTACAGGGCCGCCGACGACTACACCGAACTGGCCGCCCGGACAACGCAATTGCCCGCGCAGGCCCTCGCCGGGAATTCCGACGCATCGCCGCCTCGCACGGCCATCGCGCCGCTCACCAGTGGCTGGTCGCGAACGACCAGAGCCCGCACCATCGTCGCAGTTCTCTGCGCAGTCGCTCTGACGGTCGCGTCGTGTTCATCGGCAACCGACGGCCAACAGGAGCACGGCCCAGTCTCCCTCGGCCACAACGAGTTCCACGTCACCTGAGGTTCCTGTCGCATTCACGCCGGTCCTCGCAAAGGTGGTCGCTGCCCCAGTACCGGTGCCCGCCACCGATGGCAAAACCCATCTCGCCTACGAGCTAGAGCTGACCAACACGCTCAATCAGGAGGTGACGCTGACGTCGGTGGCCGTCCACGCCGGCGACAAGACGCTGCTCACCCTGGCCGGGAGACAAGCTCGGCTACTGGACCCGCGTGTACGGGACGCCCACGCCGACGACGAAGTTGGGACCGGCCCAGGGCGGCGCGGTCTGGCTCGACGTCGCACTGGACACGTCCGCCCCTCTCCCCACTGATCTCGTACACACGGTCAGCTTCACGGTCCCGAAGCCGACACCGCCGCTGATCAACGCGGTCATGGACGAGAAGGTGGCGCCCGTCGTTGTGCTGTCCCGGAAGCCGGTCGTCATCGCGCCACCGCTGGACGGCCCAGGCTGGTTGGACGGCGGCGGTTGTTGCGACATGAGCGCACACCGTAATGCGTTGAACCCGCTGTCCGGAGGCCTGTGGGCGGCCGAGCGGTACGCCATCGACTACCTTCAACTACAACCCGACGGGGTGCTGTTCACCGGAGACCCGACCAAGCTCGAGAGTTATTCCTACTTCGGTACCGACATCCACGCGGTTGCCGAAGGGCCTGTCGTGGCAGTGCTCGACGGTCTGCCCGAGCAGATTCCCAGCAAGACGCCGACCGGACTGCCTCTCGAGGCAGTACGGCGGCAACCACATCGTGCAGGACATCGGCGACGGCAACTATGCGTTCTACGCGCACCTCAAAACCGGCAGCCTGAAGGTCAAGGTCGGCGACCGGCTCACCACCGGGCAGGTCATTGCGGCGCTGGGTAACACCGGCAATTCCGATGCGCCGCACCTGCATTTCCACGTGATGAGCACCCCTGATCCGTTGCGCTCCGACGGACTTCCGTTCGTGTTCAAGTCTTTTCGTCTCGATTCCCGGATCGCCTCGACGGTCGACCTCGAGAAGGTGGTGACGGCGGCGGAAGCCCGCGCCGATGCAGCCCGGATTCACCGCTCGCGACGAAACCGACGTCATGCCACTGGATGACGACGTGATGACCTATGCGACGAAATAGCGCGCTGGCTGCGCTCGCCGACATCGTCGGCGTGCTGGTCTTCTGCGTCGGTCGGCAGGCGCAGCCACGCCGAAGGACTGACACTGACGGGTGTTGCCGAGACGGCGTGGCTGTTTCTCGATGGGCACCGCGGTTGGCTGGCTGCCCAGCGCATGGCGCACGCCCACCGCCGTCGTTCCCACCTGGCGGCGGTGGTCTGGGTCTGCACCGTCGCGGTCGGAATGCTCGCGCGCAGAGCCACTTCCGCGGGCGTCGCCGTTCAGTTTTCGTCGTGCGTGGCGTCGGCCGCCACCGCGGTGCTGCTGCTCGGATGGCGGCTGCTGGCTGCGCGGCATCCGGCGGCGCGGGCTCAACATCGACCAAGATCGTGCGGCCGCAGCCACTTTCGACGCCCTCATTGTTCCCGCAAGCCCACGTCGACCCCAAGCCGCCACCAGATCAGCCGGCGCCGCCGCCGGTGGTGTGCGCTGGCTGCCCAGCCCCGGCGCAGAGCCGGCGAAGTACTGCCCCGCACAAACGACCAGGATCGAGTACGTCGACGACAAGGGGCAGTGGGTTCAGAAGGACATCGGGACCGGCGCCAACGAGGTCATCATGAACGGCGAGCTGCCGGGCGTGGAATACCTGCCTGGGCCGCCGACCGGGCAGGCCGCACCCGGCACCACCGATCGGCTCTGGCCCGACGAGCGCGGCAACCTCGTGCACGAACACCATGAATCAGCCAGCGGGCCGCCCAAGATCGAGGTGCTGCCCCGGGCCGGATCAGTTGGTAGGGCCCACCGTGATACGCGCAAACAACCGGCAACGCTCGCGGCAAACCGCTACGAGCAGGTACAAAGGCAACAAGGCGAAGTGCGCCGGGCACGTCGGTCGGTGACCAGCGCCGCCGCACCGCCCCGCTCACCGAGGAGCGGCAACGTAGCAGGTCAGCAAGCGATTGAGACGGGGGAGGAGACCCACATGACCCAGACGCCTGATCCTGAACGCGCCAGACCCCTCGACGCTGCCTCCGTTCACTCCGCTCTCTCCACGCGTGATCTGACGCAACCCCCTCGTGAGGACCGAACCATGACCCAACCGCAAGAACCCGCACCGGCACCCACCCCGACCCCGGAAATCACCTTCCCGCAGGGACCTCCCGAAAGCCTTCAGCCATTCCCGATGTACCCCGAAGTGGCGCCAAATCCGGACGGCCCCTTTGAGGTGCCGCAATACCCGCCCTACATCCCCGAGTCGCAGTTCGACGCCTCCCAAGGCATGCCGCGCTCGACCGTGGACGGCGTCCATGGCACCACCGGCGATGACCCTGTCCGCTGGTCGCCGAGCCATCCGGGTGAGCTGCCGCCCTACTGGACGAAAGGACTACGTGCAAGACACCGGCGACCCGAACCTGTGGTGGCCTGACAAGCGTCCCTCACCGCCAGGCGAAACCCACCCGGCCGCCTTCCACACGCGGCAAAGGGGACGAGGAAAAGCCTGATGGTGCGGGCAAGCTGGATGTCACGCCGGCGGATCTCAACAACGTCGCCGATCAGTACGCCGAGTTGCAGATCGCGGCGGCCGCGATCGGGCCGCAGGCCGTCGATGAGGTCAACCGCATCATCGCCACCCATGGTGCGATGGGTTATCCGGTGGCCGTTGGTGTGGTCGCTGGGCTGGCTCGCCGCGCAGGCGCAGGTGGAGGGCAAGGCCGCCGATTTCGGGGTGGTATGCGGCGCGGTTCCGCGAGCACGCGGCCACCTACCAGACCGGGGATCTTGAGGGTGCCGCCGCTATCAGAGCGTCCCGCAGAGCGATCCGTGGGACTGGGACGGCGAAGCCGAGGAGTACGTACCCATCAACCCTGGTGGCGCTGCGGCCGGACCCAACGCCGGCCCCGCCATCCCCCGACCCTGATCTAAAACACGGGCTGCTCGCGCTCGTAGATTGCGGACGCGACCCCTGCGCGCACAGGAGACAATTGAAGCCATGGTTGCTCTGAACGTCGACACCGACGGCTTCCGCCGCACGGGTGAGCTCGTCGACCTCGCCGGCGCGCTGCTGGGCACCGATTTCGACGACCCCACACCGGTGCCCGCCTGCGCCTCCGATCCTGCATCGGAGGCCATCATGCGCAACCTCAACGCGCGCCAGGAATGGCTGCTCGGGCACGTGCGCGCGGGCTCGGAACAGGCGTCCAACGCGGCCATCGGCATGAACGACACCGCGACCGGTTACGAAACCGAAGACACGGCCGCCGCCGGCAGCTACGACCAGTTCGGCGGCGGATCCACCGCGGGTGCCGCCCCGATCGGAATGATGAGTGTCCCGCCGTCGGTCACGGCTGCGCCGGCCGGCATGCCGGCGTTTGATCCGATCCCTGACGTCAGCGGTACCGACGGCGAAACCTTGGCCCGGCAGCTGGAGACCGGCGCTGGCCCTGGCCCGGCCACCACCGCCGCTGCCCGGTTCGCCGCGCTGGCGGCCAGAGCCCAGGCCGCCAACGTCAGCCTGGTGAACGCGTACACCGAGCTGCTGGCGACCGGTGAGTCGCAGGCGACGCCGGGCATGGCCGCGAAGCTGACCAGGGGAATCGCCTGGACGGAGGCCGTCGCCGGTGCACGCCTCCGCGCTGGCCGGCGGATACGAAGCGGCCGGCGCCACTGCACACCTTGACCTACAGCCAGGTCGGCCCCTCCGCAGGCTGGCAGACACTGAAAACCGCGCTGGGCGAGGCGCAGCTGGAGAACCGCCATGACCGGCGGGTCTCGCCCAACCCAAGGTCGATGCACTCAACCAGACTCTGGCTGACAAGGAGCAGTTCAAGGGGTGGCCGCCGGCAACCTTCGCCGGCGGCGAGTTGGCGAGAGCACCCCGCCGGGCGCGCTGCCCGACCCCGGTATGGACCCCAACGGCGACAGCGCCCCGGGGACAAGGACAAGAAGGGCGACAAGGACAAGAAGAAGTCCGACGCCGAGGACCCCTCGGGGATGCAGGACATGCTCCAGCCGCTCATGGGTGCGCCTCGGCCCGCTCACGCAGTCAGTTGGCAAGGCCAACCCTCTGCAATCCGTGGGGCAGATGGCCCAGCAGCTTGGCCAGCAGGTCGGCAAGCTCGGCGGTGACGCTGCGAAGAAGGCCGCCAGCCCGCTCAATCCTGCCGCGCTGGCCAAACCTCTGGCCGGTGCCGGTAAAGGTGGCGGTGGCGGCGGCAGTGGGTGGTGGTGGTAGCCCGATCAAGCCCGCGAGCAGTCTCAGCGGCGCCGTGCACCCCGCATCGCTGACCGGTACACCGAAGGCGACGCCCACGACCGCGGCTGCGCCGATGAAGCCCGCAGCGGCAGCCGGCGGCACGCTCGGCGGCGGCATGGGCATGATGCCCATGGGGCACAGGCCGGGTAACGACGCCAAGTCCTCCAAGATCAACAGCTACGAGCAGCCGCTTCCGAGGTGGAAAGCGCGGGCCGACCCGGCGTCGTCGGTGAGGCTCCGAAGCCGGCAGCGCCCGTCGTGAACCCCGACGCGCAGAACGCGGTCAAAGCCCGGCTGGCCCGCCGCAAGAAGGACGAAGAACCGCCGACGGCAATGGGTAGCCGGGGACACGTTGACCCCCGTGTCCCACGTCTGTGAAACGCTGATGGCATGACAGTGCAGCTGACCAGTGACGGCCCGCTTGACCGGTCCCCAACGGGCTGGTGCCACCGTCAGCGCCGGCCACGTGGCCGACAGTCTGAGCGACTCTGCCACCACCCCAGCCCACCAGCGTTAGGCGCCCTTGATGGACATTCCCCTTCACCCCAAGGTGGAGACCGAAATCGCGCGTGGCCGAGAGTTTCTCGACCGAATCCGGTCGGCGCGCCGCACCATCGCGGGGCTGCGTGTCACGGTGCCGTGCCCCGACGGTGACAACGAGATCGTGTTCGGCGGCGACGGCATGGTCGTCGATGCCACTTTCACCGAGGACGTCTTCGACCGCTACCCCGAAGACAAGCTCAGCGAGCTGCTGCTGGCGATGTCCGAGGAGGGATTCGCCCAGGTGTCGACGAAGGTCACCGCGGAGGTGGCCGGCGTCCTGGAGCAGCGATGATCGACCGCGACGCGCTGGAGTTGTTCACCAGCAGCTGCGCCGCCCTGGGCGTAGAGGTATTCGGCCGCCGCCAGGTGCCGACAAGCGCCAAGCGCGCGTCGGGTTCGAGCGGTTGACTGCCCAGTACCCCGACCTGTGCGACGGGTGGTTGGGCCTGGCCGCCAGCGGCGCGACCGATCGCGCGGTTCTGGAGAGCGCCTACCGCACGAACGAGACCGCCGGTGAGTTGATCGCCGCTTCCGACGTCGCCGTCGATGCCGTGGACTTTCCGTTCGACACCGGCCTGTACATCCAGTTGCACGCCCGCGGCGCGGACGGCGTGATCATGGCGTGCGCCGCGGCCCGCGCAAACGATCGGCGACTACGGCGCTGCCCGGGATCTCCTCGACGATCGCGTGCTGGCCGCTCAACCGCTATATGGCGGCTGGGTGCTGGCTGTCATCTTCTTTCGCGCCAAACGCTGGCACGATGTGCGGCGAGTGCTGGCGCCGCTGACCCCGCAGGCCCGCAACGACGCCTACCTCTATCAGGCGATGTCGGTGGCTCAAGGTCTTTCGGCTGCCTACCTGGGTCTGTGGGAGCCGGCGTTCGATCAGCTGAACGCCGCTAGGGACAGGGACCCATCGCCGCGGCCAGCGCTGAGGCGCTGCTGGCGGCTGCGCTGTCCGCCCGGTCGCTGGGCCGCGCCGGCACGGCCACCGCGCTGCTCAACGAGGCCTACGCGGTCACCGGGATCCAAGAAAACCTGCGCACGACCATCGCCACCGCTCTCAGCGACGCCGGCTACGGCATCCACCCCACCACCGCGGCGCGCTATCGACGCCGCGCACCGACTACTGGGACGCCAACACCGAGCCCGGGAGCGTGACTTCGCCCGCCAGCTCGGCTCGGCCCGACGCGAGGAGCTCAACGCCGAAGCTGACGCGGAGTTGGCCGACTTCGTCGGCATGACCGACGTCAAGGAACAGATCAGCCGGCTGGAGTCCAGCGTGCGCGCCGACAAAGCCCGTGAGGCGCGCGGTCTTCCGGTGCGCAACAAGTCGCTGCACCTGGTCCTCAAGGGGCCGCCGGGCACCGGCAAGACCACGATCGCGCGGGTGATCGCCAAGGAATTGTGCGCTGCCGACGTTCTGCCGGCGGAGACGTTCGTCGAAACCGGCCGCGCCGATCTGGTCGACAACGTCATCGGCGGCTCCGAGGCCAAGATTAAGAAGACCATCGACGACATCATCGACAGCGGCGGTGGAGTGTTGTTCATCGACGAGGCCTACGCGCTGACCGCCATCCGGTTCCGAGAACGACTTCGGTCCGCTGGTGATCGCAGAACTGATCCGCGCCATGGTCAATCACTCCGACAAGCTGATGGTGATCGTCGCCGGCTACGCCGGCAAGATGCAGGAGTTCCTCGACTCCAACGAGGGCCTGCGTTCTCGGTTCACCCGCGGCATCACGTTGCCGTCTTACACGGTCGACGAACTGGTCGAGATCACCATCCTCAAGGCCACCAAGGGCGGCAGCATCATCAGGAACGTCGAACCATTGCGCCAGGCCTACACCGACCTTGCTAACGCCACCGCCCTGGACACCACCGGGCGCCGCCGGCCGGCGCTTGATGTACTCGGCAACGGCCGATTCGCCGACACAATCTCATCGGGTTTGCCGGAGAGGAACGTGACCACCGCCTCGACGTCACCGGCAAGCTCGGGCCGGACACCACCGACGAAGAGCTGCAGACCATCACCGGTGAGGATCTGCGCGCCGCGGTGACACGCGAAACTCGATCAGGCCGACAAAGAGCAGCACATCGAATTGTCCGGGGCGCAACGGGAGGTGTGCAGTGACGACCCCACTTCAGCCCCGGCGCGGGTTCAAGTCCAAGAGTTCCGAGCCCGGCGGGCCGACCTCGTCGCGAACCCGTCCTTGGGGATTCGTCACCGAAGCATCAGAATCTCAGGGTGGCGTTTCCTGATCCGGCGGATCAGCAATGGTGCGGCGTTGCGCGACACCCGCATGCTGACCGATCCGCTGCGCCGCCAGGGCCGCGCATTGAGTGTCGGGCTCATGCTGGGCGCGATTCTGTTGGCCGGCGCGTTCATCTTGTCGGTGTTGCGGCCGGCCGGCGCCGGCGGAACCAACCGATTCTGGCCGAACGGTCCACCAACGCGCTCTATGTGAAGATCCGACGACCAGCTGCACCCGGTGCTCAACCTCGCCAGTGCACGGCTGATCGTGGGCAAGGCCGACAACTCGACCGTGGTCAAGTCCAGCGAGATCGACAAGTTTCCGCTGGGCAACACACTGGGCATCCCGAATGGCCCCTCCCGCATGGTTCAGAACCCCAGCCGCGACGCCCGCCTGGATGGTGTGCGACGCCGTAGGTGGCCCCGACGCCGGCACCACCGTCATGTCCGGTGACCCCGTACCCGGCCCCGGGCACGCCGTGCCGCTGCCGGACTCCTCGGCGATCCTGGCCACCGACGGTGACAAGACCACGTGGCTGATCCGGGGCAACAAGCGCAGCGAAATCGATTTGCACAACGCCGCGGTCACTGCCGCCGTCGGCATCGACGTCGATACCCCCCAGTCCGCGGTCGATCAACCGCGGAGCTGCTCAACCTGATCCCGGAATCGCCGCCGCTGGTCGTGCCATTCATCGCCAACGCCGGCGATCCGCCGCTTCCCTATGGCCCGTTCCCGGCAAGCAGGCCCTGCTGGTGGGATCGGTGGTCGTCGACCGCGACGAGAACAATCAACTCGCGCTACTACGTGGTCACTGCTGAAGGGATACAGCCGATCTCGCCGGTTGTGGCAGCCATCCTGCGCGCCAACGACGCCTACGGATTGGTCGAGCCGCCGGCGCTGACCCCGATCAGATCGCCAAGGCTCCCGAAGGCCGAACCCGTCCCGGTGGAGGACTACCCGAGCAACCACGCTGCAGGTCCTCGACCCGACAACCGACCCCGTGTCGTGCGGGCAATGGGTGAAACTCGACGGCGCCACCGACGTCGAGCCTGACCCTCGCTGGCCGGCCAATCGCTGCCCGTCGCCGCCGACGCCAAGCCAGTCCGCTAGCTCACCGGCGCCGGACCCACCGACCGCCCAGCGCGGCACTGCTGCCGAAGGGCACCGGTTACTTCGTGCAGGTCAGCCGGCGCTAACAGCCAACATCGACCACCAAGGAGTCGGTGTTCTGGATCTCCGACCTCGGCGTGCGCTACGGCATGGAAGCCGCGCAGACCCCAGGCGCCTGGCGGCAGACCGGCCGAAGCGCTCGGCATGAGCCGCCGAACCCTTACCGATCCCCTGGTTCGTTACTGAGCCTGTTCGCCCCAGGCCCCACCTTGTCCAAAGACGATGCGCTGGTGGCGCACTAACGGAAGATCAGCGATGCGAGCGAGATTCCCTCAACGGCGACGCGTGAGCGGTCCCCAGCGTGCCGACAAACCTTACCCTCGAGCCGCCGCCCGAACTGCCCGCGCACCATCGAAGTCAGCGCCTGGAAGAAGGCCCTGCCCTGGGTGTTCCGGCATCGTCATCGTCGGCATGGTCGCGCATGATGTTCATCATGGGGTTCCGCCAGATGAACCCCATGTACCTGTTCTTCATGGCGATGATGGGCATCGCGCTGTTCTCTCGATGCAGAACCAAGGCGCCAACACGGAGATGTCGACCCTAGAGGTGAATTCCGAACGCGCTGAGTACCTTCGCTACCTGTCCGGCAAGAGCCGAAGAGATCCCGTAGCGGCGGCCAACGCCCAGAAGGCCAGCGCCGAATGGTCACACCCCGACCCTGATGTGCTCGAAGCAGTCCTCGGACGGCCCGCGGATGTGGGAGCGTGGCGCCAGCGACCCCGACTACCTGCACATCCGCTTCGGCCGCGACGAAGTGACGCTCGCCTCCAAGATCAAGGTCAAGCCTGTCGACTCCGAAGTTGGACCTTGAGCCGGTCTTCGAGACCGCGGTGCAAAACATGCGCGCCGTGCAGCAGTCGATCCCCCACTGCCCCAAGGCGATCGACTTCTCCGGTGTCGGCATGATCCGGCGTCTACGGCGACCGCAGCGTTTTTCGAGGCGGCCGTACGCGCCTGGGTTGCGCAACTGGCGTGCTGGCACACCCCCAACGACACCGCCCTGGCCGTGGTGTCACCGCACCTGGAGTCGCGTTGGGGTTGGGCGACGTGGATGCCGCACACCGAGAGTCACGACATCGACGGGGCCGGACCGGCGCGATTCCTGGGGACCTCGCTGCGTGACGTCGAGGCGATGTTGGACCCCATGCTCAAGGAGCGCGCCAAGCTCGTCGACGACAAGGGCACGGTGGATGCCGCAGCGGTGAGCAAGTCCAACAAGCATGTCGTGGTCGTCGTCGACGATCCTGACGCCCCCTCGGCGCTGGTGCGGCGCATCGCCGCTCGCGATGGCGTCGCAGCGATCGCATACCGGCACGGCGACGGGACCCGATCGTGATTACGTGGGTCTCACCCGCGAGCTGCTGCTGCGGAGTGGACCGCAGCGGCCACTCCGCCGATACCGCAGTGCAGATGGATCACTGGCACAACTTCAGGTGGCAGGATGTTCTGCGCCGAGCCCGACACGCTGGACATACAAATGACCGTCCGGCATCTGGCCCGCCAGCTGTCGAAGTGGGACAGCGCGCCGATCAGCCGCCAGGACGCCGAATCCGCTGCAGCGCAGACGATGTTGTCGCTGTTGGGCATCACCAACGCCGCCAACCTCGATGTCAACGCGCTGTGGAAGCCGCGGATGCTGCCTGTGGGTACGCGGGTGAGCCGGTGGACCTGGAGCCGCTGCTGAAGGTGCCGATCGGGCTGCAGCCCAGTGGGGCGCCGGCTGATCGTCGACCTCAAAGACGAGGCCGATGGCGGCAACGGCCCGCACGGGCTGATGATACGGCATGGACTGGCTCGGGCAAGTCGACGACGTTAGGCCACGCTGGTGGAAGGTCTGTTCATCCAGCACTCCCCGGCGTGGTGCAGGCGATCTCCGACCGACTTCAAAGACGGCGCCGGGTTCGGTGCGTTCGTCGACTACCCGCAAGTGGGCGCTGTCATCGCGAACATGGAGGAAAAGCGTTCTCTGGTAGAGCGTTTCGAGATACACTGCTGGGCCTGTCTCGACCAGCGGGGCCGGATCCATGAAGCCGGCAACCAGATCAAGGGCGCCCCGTTCCAGTCGCTGCTGGAATACAACGAGGCCCGCGCACGCGGCGGGTGCGCATCTGCCGCCAGTGCCGTTCCATGTTCGTCGTGGTCGACGAGTTCTCCCTGCTACTCAAAGACCATCCCGACATGGCCTGACGTATTCGACACCGTGACCCGCAAGGGCCGATCGCAGGGTGTGTGTTCTTCCTCGTTCGCGCAGCCAAACCCTCGACGAGGGCGTGATCAAGCGGATCCCGGACAGCACCCAGTACCGCATCGGGCTGAAGGTGGCACTCAGGTCGATCTCGGCGGCGAGTGATCGGCAACGCCGACGCCTACCGCATCCTGACGGCAAAAACGTCAAGGGCACTGAGGCGTATTTCGTGCGAGCCCCCGGCGCTGAGCCGTGTGAAAGTACCGGGCTTCATGCTGCCCAGCCGCTACGAGCCGCCGACCACGGTCAACCGGCGGGTGATCAGCGCCAACCCCCGCGCCAGGCTGTTCACCGCCGGGCGGGTCGAACCCGATGCCGACACGGTGATCCCGAGGAGGAGATCGCCGCCGAATCGGTTATCGAAGGTCCGCCGCGGTCGCTGGTACTGACCGTCGGGCCGCAGCTGTCCGCCGCGTACGGCAAGAGGCCGCCGCAGCTGTGGTCGCCGCCGCTGGACGATCCCATCCCGCTCGATGACATCCTGCGCCAGGCGGAGACCGCGCCGCGGCGTACGAACGCACCCTGGTGGCCGCTCGGCGAGATCGACCGCCCCGCCAGCTCAGCCACGGACTGCTCAGCTACAGCCTCGACGACGGCAACGTGTCACTGATGGGCATGCGCAAGGGCGAGGCCTCGTCAGTGGTGCAGACATTCATCCTGTCTCGCAGCGGCCAGGTATGCCCCGAGTGAGATCGGCTTCTACGTCTTGAGCTACGGCAGGCCGGCGTTGGCCGCAGTACGAGACCTGCCGCATGTGGGTGCCGTGGGCGGGCGGGACCGCAACGAGCTCAACTTGCTGTGATGTTCGGGACCTGGGACGGTGCTGATGCGCCGCCGGCGGATCTTCCAGCAGAACAACATCCTGTCGCTGGAGGAGTGGCGCCAGAAACGCCGCGACGGCGAAGCGAGGCCTCACGACGACAGTTACCCCGACATCTTCGTGATCATCGACGGGTGGGAGAACTTCATCGAGGACAACACCCTGCTCATGTCGCCCAAGAACCCTCAGATGAAGAACGTGGAGGCGCTCACCGGCGGCGGACACGGCATGCATGTGCTGGTCAGCGCGTCCGACTGGATCAAACTCGGCAGCACGATCCAAAACCAGATCAACACCCGTTACGAACTCAAATTGGCCTCCTCCAGACAACTCGCAGGTCCGTGCGCGGATCGAGGACGAGATGATCCGCCCCAGGACCGCATCCCGCCGATCAACCGGTCGCGGGATCAACAGCGCCGGCGACGTCATCCGCTTCGCGGTGGGCCGCGCCGACGGCAAGGCCAGCATGGACGACCTCGACGCCCAAGGTGCGGAGACCGTGGAAGGATTTCGCAGCGCCATGCCGCCCAACGCCCGGCTCCGCGGCCGCGGCTGCTGCCGACCCGGGTCGAGGCGGCCTCGCTGCCCGCCGCGACCGCCAGTCGACGCGTGTGCACGCGCTGGCGTGCGGGGCCGGGACTTGGCAGCCCATGGTGGTCGACTTCGCCACCGAACCCCTCCTCGGTGTCTACGGCGACGATCACCACGGCAAATCGACCTTCCATCACCAAGCGTGGTCGCCAACATCGTGGCCGGTCGCCAGTCGCCCAACGAGGCGATCATCATCTTCTTCGACCCGAAGCGACGCAGCGGCGAGGTGACTCGGCTGCTGGTCGAGCCCAATCCGGACGATGAAAACCCAGCCGACTTCACGAGACCGACTTCAACGTGATGGCCCGGCGCGTTGAGCAGATAGCCAGCGATCCTCGACAGAGGCAGCCGCCGTCGGCGTCAGGATGGGAGCAACGACGCGCCTGGACCTACGACGGGCCGAAGATCTACCTGATCATCGACGACCTCGACTCCATTCCGCGCGTCCAGCAGATTCACGAGCAGGTCAGGCGCGGGTGCCCGCCGGGGGCTCGCCGCTGCCCGCTTCTGCACGAATGGTGACGACATGGGAGCCGCTGCTGCGCCACTTCGGTAACGCCGTCGACCGCCGGCCTGCGCGTCATCGTGACCCACCGGGCCTCTGACATCAGCACCGCCGAAATCCAACCCAGCGCGGTCCCCACCAGCTCGCCACCCCATCCACTACCACCCGCATCCTGCTGGGTTTCGCGATCGGATCGCGACAAGGTTGGCGAAGGTGAAATTCGAAGTCGGGTTACCTCCCGGCCGCGGGTACGTCATCGCCGCCAATGACGACAACGGTGGGTACGTTCAGTTGGCTGCAGCACCGAACCGAATGTCAACCGCCATGTTAAAAGTCCATGTGGAGGGGTGTTGGGCCGCTGAACGGCCCGTGCTGCAATGACTGGCGTGTCATTTTGCTGTCGGTACCGTTCTTCTCGACTCAGGCCCGACAAAATTGCCGTCCTTTGCGGCCTCGGATCGTTGGCAACAATGATTGACTAAGGAACAAGCGGAAGAGGGACGCTATCCAATGCAGCTTGACGTAACTCCCGAGGCGCTCGCTGCGGCGTCTGGACGGGTCGCTGCACTAACGGGGCGTTTGATCGGCGCCAACGCGGCCCGCATGGTCGCCAACGCGCACGATCCTTCCCCGGGTTCGGACCTGGCGTCGGTCAGGACTGCCGGCTCACTGCAGGCGAGTGGGATGGCCCATCAGGCGGCGGCCGCCATGGGCAGCTTCGAGGCTGGCCATCCTCCTCGTACGGCGTCGGTGAGTCCGGCGTCAGCTATGCGACCGGCGAGGGCAGGCTGTCGCGACCTACGCCGCGGCCGGCGGGCTCTAACCGCACAGGAAGGCGCCCATGCCAGCCGTAGGGTGCAGTACCGCCCACGCCGCCGATCTACCATGCGGCGCCACCGGAGGTGCACTCGACGCTGCTCAACACCGGAGCCACCGCAGCCGGGGTCACCGTAGCTAGCACTTCCTGGACGCAGCTGGCCGCCCAGTACGTGGCCGGGATCGCCGAGCTCGAAGCGATCCTGGCCCGGGTTGCAAGCTACCTATCGGGGGCCTACTGCCGAGAAGTTCGTCGCCGCGCACCAGCCGATGCTGATGTGGATGGCCGATGTCGTCGCCAAGAGCGACACTGGCCGCAGCGGCGCACGGCGAGATCGCCGCCGCGTACACGACCGCGGTGATCGCTGATGCCGACCATGCCTGAACTGATCACCAATCACGTCGTGCACGGTGTGCTGGTCGCCACGAACTTCTTCGGCGTCAACACGATCCCGATCGGCATGAACGGAAGCCGATTACATACGGATGTCGGAACCAGGCGCCGAGCACCAGTCAACCTACGACGGGTGACCGCGATGGCGGTCGACCCAGCATCCCCGACACCCCGCCCTCGCCGAGTCGCCTGATTCCAGGAGTCGGCGAAGCCGCTGGCATCGCCGGCCACCGCCGCCGGATTCACTACCAGGCGCTAGCCCAGACCAGCGGCGCAGCGCTCAACGCTGGGGATCTGATGGGCGCAGCAAGCTGCTCGCCGGCAAGGCCGCGACGAGGCCCGCTATCGGTGGCTGGCAGTTGATAAACACCGGTGAGGCTGCGAATGTGGCTGACGCCAGCTGGCGGCTCAGCATCGGTGGGCATCAGGCGGCGATCTGCGCGGCAGTTCGCTTCGATCTCTGACCGCGTACCAGGCGGCGATCCTCGACTGCCTGACCGGCGAACATGCGATCGCGGGCACCCACGCGGCGGAGTGGCTCAGCGCTCTCTTACCGGCGACTAAACGCGCCATCGACAGTTCACGCCCGGCGAGCATCGACGGCGGCATTTTAACAGCTGCAAGGCGCGGCTTGCCCCCGCCCGCCAGGTTAACCCAGCTCAACCGATCCAGGGTTTCAACCCAGCCGGAAAGATGATAACGCATCCCAGCCAGCGGCCGCACTGGGCACCGTGCGCTTCCGACCATGATGCCACTCCAGATAAAGATCGTCGCGCAACCATGCCGCGATCGATGATAACGCCAACCTGCTGATATCCTGCCAGTGGCGACCGGAGCCACCGCCGGAAGACGGCACACCTGTTGCTTTCGTGGTGGCGTCAGAAAAAAATTGCGCCTGATGATGGCGCGCAGGTATGAACCTGCAGCGCCGCTCCCCCAACAAGGTCAACGGCATGCCAGCCTCCTGGCGAGGCTATGACCGCCTGGGCAAAAACGTGATCAGGTTCGCGATGACCCGCTGACAGACGCATCTCCCTCGCGGGATCAATCATCAAACTGGATTTTGCCGGCACCTGGCAGAATGAATCAGACACCACAAAGCATAGAAGGATGAAGCTATTCTGCTATGTCGAGTGCCTCGACGCTGAAGCGTTCCGCAGATGGCATCCTGGCTGGCGTCAAGACATAGCGGGATGTTCGAACGACGCTGCACCAAGCAGAGGCGACCCAGCAAGCTGCAGGCCTTCAACGGGGCGGTCAGTGGTGGCGTTCAGGCGTCTTGCACGCGGTTCCTCATCAGCCACTGGCTGGCTGCTCTCCTAGCTCCGAAGCTTTGGTCAAGCCTTGAAGCCCATTGTGGCATGACCTCCCACCTGAGGCCTGGCACAGCACTAACAGAGGTAGAACCAGGCTGGAAAGAGTTTTTTTGGGGCTTTTGGGCCTGACCCAGGCATGAGGACAACGATGCACACTGAGTGGCCGCGACGATGAAGCCGGCGAAGTGGGGCGGCTGACGGGCGCGCTGCCTGAGCACCATCTCGGTTTTATGTGGGCGGTGCAGGCGGTGACGCCCGCAGCCATATGTTTGGCGAGATGTACCCGACTAGTGGGATGAGATCGATTCCCGGCTAAGGCACCACCAACGCCCCCGCGGCGATGGTCTCCATTTAGAACTCTGCCACCGCCGGTGAAGTGGCGAGAAGTTCCGGGTGTACCGGCGATCTCCTGAACGATCCGCTGCCCGTGTGGCGAGTAGTTCGGCGGCGGCGCTGGGGAATGGGCCAACGGCGCTGCTAGCGGCAGCGAGCGACCCCGTGTGCGGCCCGAAGTAGCCGCTCGCGTCGTCGGCTGGTCGACCGGCGGCGGCGATGAGGTTGTAGTGGTGCGGGCGACCCGGTAGTGGTCGCTGACATTTCGCCGATGACTATGCGCGCTGGCGGGCGATTGCAGAACCATCGCGCGGGGATTGTGCAGGTATGAAGCGTTGCTTCGCTCTCTGCGCCGTGATCAGCAGCTCCGCGCAGATGCGGCTGACATGCACCGTTCACCGAGCGGCCCAGGCCTGTGCGGACCGGCGGTCGACGCTCATTGTCAACGTCGAGCGAATATCGTGCGCCTGGCGTCGGGTGAGGTATCAGCCTGGCGAGTTGGACGACGCTCGTCCATCTGGTGAGTTCGGTGCTGACGAGCGTGGCGAGTTGGCTCGGGGCTGCCGCGGGCGACGGTGACGCCGTGGTCCGCGATCTGCCGGACGTGAGTCCGGATCGGCGAGAACTTCGTTGAGAGCGGCGTTCAGTTGGTCGATGACCGGTGTCGGTGTGAGCGGCGGGTGCGAACAGCCCGTACCACTGGGTGACCTCGACACCGTCGATGCCTGCTTCGCGCAGAGTGGGCACACCCGGGAGCTCGGGCACCCGGCCCGGGCCTGCGACCGCGAGGGCCCGCAGTCGCCCGCTGGTGATCCAGGGTTGGGCGCTGAACAGGCTGGCGAACATGACGCGGGTGCGTCCGTTGACGGTGTCGCTGAGCGCGGGTGCGGATCCTGCCTGGGTGAGCCCGGGCATCTCGACGCGGGCGCTGAGCTTGAACAGTTCGGCGGCGAAGTGCGGTCGCGGTGCCGTCGCCGGCCGAGGCGTAGTCGGTAGCGGTTCGGCTCGGCGTCGAGCCGGGCGATCAGCTCGCGCAACGGTGGTCACCGGGTCGCTGGCTGTGGTGACCAGCACGGTGGGTGAGTGGCCGATGAGCCCGACGGGTGCGAAATCGGTGACGCAGGTCGTAGGCGAGGGTCTCGCAGGGCGGGGTTCATCCCGTGGGTGGCGACGTAGCCGAGCAGCAGGGTGTGCCCGTCGGGGTGGGCTCGGGCGACGTACTCGCTGGCGATCGAGCCGTGGGCGCCGGAGCGGTTGTCGACGGTGACGGTCTGGCCGAGGCACGGGCCGAGCCTTCGGGCGATGGCGCGGGCAATGGCGTCGTTGGCGCCGCCGGCCGAGGTCGGCACGATGATCGTGATGGGCCGGTCGGGGAACGCCGTCGACCGCGATCCGCTCCGGAGCTGGACTGTGCTGCTGCTGGGTCGCAGCGGCGGAGAAGACGTAGTCGGGCAGGTGGAGATCGCCCTGCAGGATCTTGCGGGCGGTGCGCACCAACGACGCCTGCGTGACAGCGACCTGGTCACCGTCGCCGACCGAGCTCGACCTGCACGTCGATGCGGCCCTGCGGGTGCAGCACGGCGATGTCGTGGCGTCCCGGCCAGGTCAGCGGCGTGTCGCCGCATGCGTTGCGCCACGGTGCCGGGCAGGGCGAAGGCGGTGGCCACCCCGATGGCGCCGGTCGCGGCGTGCGAGGCGTGACACCGACGGGGGTGAAGTAGCGCGAGGTGATGCTGTGCTGGTCGTCGCCGGCACTGACGATCACCGGTTTGGGGATGACCTTGCTCGGTGACGTCACCCAGCCCCATCAGCCGTCCGGCGGTGCGCCGCAACGACTCCAGCCGTTCGAGCAGGGTGCTGTCGGCGTCGAGCTGGTCGGGGGTCTCGCGGCCGGTGACGCCCGATGTCCCTGGCGCGGATGATCATCAGCGGCATGGCGGCGTCGAGGCAGGTGACCTCGACGCCGTCGATGACGTCGATGCGCTGCCCGGTCGGGAAGACCGAGCCGGTGACCGCGCCCCAGGCGTCGAGGAAGTTCAGCCGGATCGGCGCCGCGGTGCCGGCCACGCCGTCGATGCGCGCGTCGCCGTGCGTAGGTGACGCGGTCGGCCGGGCGTCTGCACGGTGACGTCGATGCGCGAGCGGGTGTTGACGTTGTAGACGCGCACCGTCGTGGTGCCGTCCGACGGCCGGTACCAGGCCCTGCTCGATGGCGAACGGGCCGACGCCGGCCAGCATGTTGCCGCAGTTGGGGCTGGTGTCCACCGACCGCTGGCCGACACCGACCTGGGCGAACAGGTAGTCCACATCGCAGCCGGGCTGGTCGGACGGCGAGACGATGGCCACCTTGCTGGTCAGCGTGCTGCCGCCGCCGACCCCGTCGAGCTGCAGCAGGTCGGAGGCGCCGATGGCGCCGATCAGGACCTCGTCGCGGGCGCGCTCGTCGGCCGGCAGCCACTCGCGCAGGAAGAACGGTCCGCGGGAGGTGCCGGCGCGCATCAGCACGCACGGCACCACGCGGCCGGCGAGGGTGCTCATGGCCGGTCCTGCCCACTCGTTGATCGAGGCAGCCGGTCGAGCACCCGGTCCACCATCACGCCCGGCCTGGCCCAGGTAGTTCGGCCGGGTCGCAGAGCTTGGCCAGGGCGTCGCGGTCGAGATGCTTGCTGATCTCCGGGTGCTCGGCGCAGCAGGTCCAGCAGCGGGCGGCCGCTGCTGACGGCGTCGCGGCAGATGTCGTAGACCAGGTCGTGCGCGTACTCGCGGCCGATGTAGGGGCCCAGGCCCATCATCACGGCCTCGCTCATCACCAGCCCGTCGGTGAGGTCGATGTTGCGGCGCATCGCCGCGGCGTCGACCTCCAGTCCCTCGACGATGAGCGCGGGCATGCTTGAGCGCGCCGGCCATCAGGCAGAACGCCTCGGGCAGCACGATCCACTCGATCTCCCACGGCCCGGTGGAGCGCTTCGTGGTCGGCGACCATGCGCGTCCATCAGCGCGGCGGCATGCTGGCGGACCACGGAGATCGCGGCGTGGATGTAGCAGCTGGAGATCGGGTTGCGCTTCTGCGGCATGGTGGACGAGGAGCCGCGGCCGTGCGCGAAGGGCTCGTAGACCTCGCCGACCTCGGTCTGCATCATCAGCTTGACGTCCATGCTGAGCTTGCCCAGGGTGCCGCCGACCAGCCCGAGGAACGCACCGACCTCGGCGATGTTGTCCCGGATGGTGTGCCAGGCGATCACCGGCTGGGCCAGGCCCAGTTCGGCGCACAGCCCGGCCTGAGTTTCCATGGCCCCGGTCTCCAGCGAGGCCAGGGTGCCCGCGGCGCCGGCAAACTCGCCGACCAGCACCGCTCGCGCAGCTGGCGTCAGCCGGTCCCGGTGCCGCTCGACCGCGGAGAGCAGCCCGGCCATCTTGTAGCCGAAGGTGATCGGGATGGCCTGCTGCAGGTTGCTGCGCCCGATCATCGGGGTGTCGCGGTGCTGTCTTGGCCAGCGTCGCCAGTCGCGGCGGAGATCGCGGTGAGCTCGGCGTCGACCAGGTCCAAGGCCTCGCGGATCTGCAGCACGGTGGCGGTGTCGGTGATGTCCTGCGTGGTGGCGCCCCAGTGCACGTATTCGCCGAGGCCTGTCGCGGCAGAGCTGGTTGACCTGGGTGACCACGCCGAGGATCGGATAGCCGATGCGCTCGGTCTGCTCGCGCAGCCGAGTGCCAGGTCGATCTGGTCGAGGTGGCAGTGGCTGATGATCTCCTCGGCGGCCTCGTGCCGGGATCAGCCCGAGCTCGCCCTGCACCTTGGCCAGCGCGGCTTCGATGTCGAGGTACTGCTCGGTGCGGTTCTCGTCGGACCAGACGTGGCGCATCTCGTCGCGTGGAGAAGATGCCCTGGAAGATGGCGGAATCGATGATCGTGGACGGCATGGCGGTTCTCCGATCGGAAAGGGGGGTTCAGTGGCCCGCGCGGGCCAGGGTGCGGGCGGCCTGCAGCACCACCGGGCGGTCGATCATGCGGCCGTCCAGCCGGGCGGCTCCCGGCGCGGCGCGGTCGGCGGCCAGCACCCGGTGCGCCCACGCGAGGGCCTCCGGCGTCCGGGGCCAGGCGCGGTGTGGATCGGCTCGACCTGCGCTGGGTGGATGCACAGCTTGGCGCCGAAGCCGTGTCGGCGCGACCACGCCAGGTCGGCCAGCAGCCGGGCCTGGTCGTCCAGCTGGGGGTGACCCCGGCGACCGGGCGCGGGCAGCCCGGCGATGCGGGACGCGACGGCCAGCCGGCCGGCCGCGTAGCGCCAGCCCGTCCGGGGCTTCGCTCGATGTCCAGGTCCAGGTCCAGCGCGAGGTCCAGGGTGCCGAACACCAGCCGGGCCACCCCGTCGGCCGCGGCGACCGCGCCGGCCTGCTCGACCCCGCGTGCGGTCTCGATCAGGGCCAGCACCCGTAGCGGGCCAGCGGCGGCGCGCACCGCGGCGACCTGCTCGATCGTCTCCGCCTTGGGCAGCATCACCGCCGGCAATCCGGATTCGGCGATCAGCTGCAGGTCCGCGGTGTGCTCCGGCGACTCGGCGTCGTTGATCCGCACCACCGCGCGGGCCCGGTCGTCTCGGGTCGGCCGCCGTGGCCCAGGCGTTGACGGCGGCGCGCGCGTTGGCCTTGGTGTCCGCGGCGACCGCGTCCTCCAGGTCGAGCACGACGGCGTCGGCCCCGCTGGCCAGCGCCTTGGCGAATCGCTCCGGCCGGTTGCCGGGCACGAACAGGTAGGTCCGGGGCGCGGCCATCTCAGATCGCCCCCGCCGTCCGCAGTGCGTGGATCTCCGGCGCGTCGTAGCCCAGCTCGACCAGCACGGCCTCGGTGTGCTCGCCCAGCGCCGGCACCGGATCCATCCGCGGCTCGACGTCCCAGCTGCCCGGCGGCAGCAGCGCGGGCACCGGACCGGCCGACGTGCCCACCTCGCGCCAGCGGCCGCGGGCGGCCAGCTGCGGGTGCTCCCACACGTCGTGCATGGTGTTCACCCGGGCGTTGGCGATCTTCGCCGACTCGAGCCGGTCCAGCACCTGCGGGGCGGTCAGCGCGGCGAAGGCGTCGACGATGAGCTGCCGCAGCGCGTCCCGCTCGGCCACCCGGTTGGCGTTGCCGGCGAACCGCGGGTCGGTGGCCAGCTCGGGCGCTGCAGCACGATCTCGCAGAAGTTGACCCACTCGCGCTCGTTCTGCAGGCCCATCATCACCGTGCCGCCGTCACCGGTGGGGAACGGGCCGTAGGGGTAGATGGTGGCGTGCGCGGCGCCGGTCCGCGGCGGGGGCGGGGCGCCGTCGAAGGCGTAGTACGAGCGGGTAGGAGGTCCATTCGGTCAGCGACTCCAGCATCGAGACGTCGATGTGCTGGCCGCGCCCGGTCCGGTCGCGTTGGATCAGCGGCGGCCAGGATGTTGGTGTAGGCGTACATTCCGGCGGCGATGTCGGCGATCGACGGTCCGGCCTTGACGCGGCTCGTCCGCGGTCCCGGTGACCGAGAGGAAGCCGGCCTCGCTCTGGATGAGCAGGTCGTAGGCCTTCTTGTCGCGGTAGGGGCCATCGGCGCCGTAACCGGAGATGTCGCAGACGATGATCTCGCGGTTTCATCGTGGACAGCCGGTCGAACCCGAGGCCGAGGCGGGCGGCCGCGCCCGGGTGCCAGGTTCTGCACCACGACGTCGGCCTTGTCCAGCACCAGGCGTTCCAGCGCCTTGGCGCCGTCGGGGTGCCTTGACGTCCAGCGTCACGCTCTCCTTGGACCGGTTGGTCCACACGAAGTGCGAGGCCAGGCCGCGGACCCGGGCGTCGTAGCCGCGGGCGAAGTCGCCGGAGCCGGGACGCTCGACCTTGATCACGCGGGCGCCGAGGTCGGCGAGCTGGCGGGTCGCGAACGGCCCGGCGATGGCGTGCTCCAGGGTGACGACGGTGAGGCCGGTGAGCGGTTGCATGGTCGTTCATCCTTCCTCGTCGGAGTCAGCAGGGTGGCGGTGGCGTCCATGGTCAGGAAGCCCTCGTGGTCCTGGGCCCAGAGATGCACGCTTCCGTCGCTACCGCGGCTCGCCGTTGACCCGGAACGGGTGCAGGTCGAACGTCGGGCGCACCGCCCGGAACCGGAACGTCGCCACCTCGCGCGTCGGGAGCGTTGCGGCGCACCAGGTCCAGCAGCAGCGTGGCCAGCAACGGGCCGTGCACGATCAGCCCCGGGTAGCCCTCGACCTCGGTGACGTAGCGGCGGTCGTAGTGGATCCGGTGTCCGTTGAAGGTCAGCGCCGAGTAGCGGAACAGCAGCACGTCGTCGGGCACGATCTCGCGCTGCCACGGCGCCCCGGTCGGCGCCGGCGTGGGCGGCGGCTCGACCTCGTCCGGGCTGCGCTCGGCCCGGTAGACGATGTCGTGGAACTCGACCAGCGCCGGGTCGGTCGCGCCGTTGCTGCGCACCTCGTGGCGGACCGTGACGAACACCAGCGGCCCGGTGCGGCCGACCTTGCTGGTGACGTTGTCGATCGTCGACGTGCGCACGATCTCGTCGCCGACCCGGATCGGGCTGCGGAACTCGAACCGGCCACCGGCCCACATCCGGCGCGGCAGCTCGACCGGGGGCAGGAAGCCGCCGCGGCGGGCGTGCCCGTCCGGCCGATCTCGGACTGCTGGTGCACCGGCAGGAAGTAGAGCCAGTGCCACAGCGGCGGCAGCGGTGTGCCGGCCGGCACCGGCGCGGCCGGGTGGTCCAGGGTGGCGGTCAAGGCGCGGACCGGTGTCGGGGTGACGGTGTCGGCTGCCGTCTCGGTGCGACCGATCCAGGCCGTCAGGTCGATGTCCTCGAACTGCATTCGCGGGCGCCTCCTCGGTGAGCGTGTCAGGTGAACTGCACTCAGCCTGACCCCGCCAAAGCTGAAGCACCAGCGCGAGCTGCAACAGGGGCGTGTAGCGCAGCTTCAATCACTGTCGGCGGTGGCTCACTCCGGCTGGTACCCGCCTCCGATCTCGACCAGGAGCTTGTGGAAGGCGGCCTCGGCGGGGAGTCGACCCGGTCCCGGCGGTGCCCGACGAGTACCCGGCGGGCGGCGACGCTGGTGCCGCAGCGAGATGACCCGGACGTTCGGCAGCCGGTTGAGCACGGCGGTCTGCGGGGCCAGCGCGACGCCGAAACCGATGCCCACCATCGCCTGGGCCTCCTGGTAGTCGTTGGCCCGGAACGAGATCTTCGGCTCGAACCCTGCCGCGACCGCGGCCCGCTGCAGCACCTCGACCACCGGTGGTCCAGCCGGACGACCCAGTTCTCCTCGGCAAGATCGGCCATGGCCACCCGCCGCCGACGGGCCAACCGGTGCTCGGAGGACACCAGCAGCACGGTGGGATCGGAGAACAGCTCGGTCAGGTCGAGCTGGGCCGAGTCGAGGCGCTGCCACTCGGTAGTCCCACAGCAGCGACAGGTCCACGGTGCCGTTCTCCAGCCACTCGATGAGCTGGGGCTGCCGCTCGCTGCGGATGTCCAGCCGGATCGCCGGGTGCAGCTCGCTGAACCGGTGCACCGCCAGCGGCAGGAACGAGCTGGCCACGGTGGGGGAACGTGCCCAGCGCCAGCCGGCCCTGGCGCAGCCCGGCGATCTCGGCCAGGTCCGCCTCGGCCGCAGACAGCTGGCGGAGCACCATGCGGGCGTGCGCCGCGAGCACCAGGCCGGCGTCGGTCGGCGACATCCCGCGGGCGTGCCGGCGCAACAGCGGCTGACCCACCTCGCGCTCCAGCCGACGCAGCTGCTGCGACACCGCCGACGGGTGTAGACCAGCGCGTCCGCCGCGGCCGTCACCGACCCCAGCTCCACGACCGACAGCAGCACCTGCAACCGCTTGACGTCCAGCATCGAGTCCTCCGCTCTTGATTGAAGCGATGCTACAGGGCACTGTTCATTCTCGCGATGGTGCTTAACGGGCGATGCCCGTCAGTCTGAGATGCAGCTCGTCACGGCCTTCGCCGTCGCATCGTCAAAGGAGACCCGCCATGCAGACCAAGATCACGAAAGTACTCAAGCTCCTCTACGTACAGGTCCTGATCGGCCTGGCCCTGGGAATCCTGGTCGGGTTCCTGTTCCCCGACTTCGGGGCGAGCCTCAAGGTGCTCGGGCGACCTGTTCGTCAAGGTCGTGAAGATGATGATCGCGCCGATCGTGTTCTGCACGATCGTCACCGGCATCACGTCGCTCGACCGACTAACAAGAAGATCGGCAAGACGCTCGGCAAGTCGCTGGGGCTGTTCTACGTCCTGACGATCCTGTCGCTGCTCATCGGCTTGGCCACGGTGCTGCTCATCAAGCCCGGCCAGGGCATGCACATCGACCCGACCCACCTCGACCCGGTCGGTGGCCGCCAACGCAACCAAGGACGCGCCGCCGGACACCTTCGGCGAGTTCATCCTGCACATCGTCCCGGACACCTTCTTCGGCGCCTTCGCCGAGGGTCACGTGCTGCCGGTGCTGTTCCTGGCGATCCTGTGCGGCTTCGGCCTCAGCAGAGATCGGCCGGGCCGGACAGACGGTGCTGAACGGCATCAACAGCTTCTCGCACATGCTGTTCGCGGTCTTCGGCTACCTGATGCGGCTGGCCCCGGTCGGCGCGTTCGGCGCGATGGCCTTCACCGTCGGCAAGTACGGCATCAAGTCCATCGGCTCGCTCGGGCCTGCTGATCGCCACGTTCTACCTGCGCCTGCGGCTTCTTCGTGGTCGTGGTGCTCGGGAGTGCTGGCCCGGATGCACGGGCTGAGCCTGTACCGGGTGCTGCGCTACTTCCGCGAGGAACTGCTGGTCGTGCTGGGCACCTCCTCCAGCGAGCCGGTGCTGCCCCGGCTGCTGATGAAGCTGGAGCGGCTGGGCTGCAAGCGCGGCGTGGTCGGGCTGGTGCTGCCCACCGGGTACTCGTTCAACCTCGACGGCACCGCCATCTACCTGACCCTGGCCTCGCTGTTCATCGCCCAGGCCTGCGACATCGATGCTGTCGCCGTGGCAGATCCTCGCCATGATCGGTCTGATGCTGCTGACCTCGAAGGGTGCCGCCGGCGTCACCGGCAGCGGGTTCGTCGCCCTGGTCGCCACCCTCGCGGTGCTTCCCGACCCTGCCCGTCGCCGGGGTGGCGCTGATCGTCGGCGTCGACCGGTTCATGTCCGAGGCCCGCGCGCTGACCAGCACGATGAGCAACATCGTGGCCAGCATCGTGGTCTCGAAGTGGGAGAAGGCGGTCGACGAGGACACGCTGCACGCCGAGCTCACCACCGGCTACCGCAAGACCGAGGAGGAGCTGGAGCACGGCGGCGACATCCTCGAGGACGAAACCGTCGAGGACGAGCGACGGAACCGCGATCGGAGTCCCGACCGGAAACCAGGCACGAGGTCGTCGCGGCCCGCTGACGTCGCAGCGCGACGAGCCCGCCGCTTGAGGGCCGACCTCGAGCGGCGGGCTGTCGGCTGTCGCCTCGTCAGCTGTCGCATGCGCTCGCGCCGTTGCCTGAGTCGGATGGTCGCCAGGCACAGACGGTGCGCGGTCGCATCCGCGGCGCACCACCCGGCACGCCGGGTGCGCCAGCGCGCGACCTGTCCCCGGTCACCGTGACCACGGTGGGGGAGAGAGCGCCGATCGTGTAGACGGCTCCCGCTCGCGCCCCGGTGCTCGCCTGCACCCGCGGAGTCCGGCATCAGCTCGTGCCCCACACGACGAGGGTTCTCCCGCTTGACGTGCTCCTGGACCGACGAGCGGCAGTTACCCATCGAGACGAGGCAGAGGCTGAGGCCCTCACCGGCCCCTCGTGTTTCGCAGTTTTGCGGGTGCTGCCCGGTCCGTAGGTCGTGGCGACGCGCCGGGGATGGCCAGGTCCGTGATCTTGGTGGGTGAAGGGAAAGCATCGACGGTGTCTGCACCACCCTCGTGAGAGTGATCCGTCGATGCTTCCCGGCGCCACCGTACCGTGCTCGCTGGCCGGTCTCCTGGCTGTGTTCCGGCCCTGCTTTACCGCTCCGACCTTCCGCACGTTCATCGGCCTGGTTGTTGGTCTGATCGCTCAAACTCGCCGCCGAACGGTGTGCGGAATGCTCATCAGGCTGAGCGGTTAAAAATTCTTATTATTACGCTTTACCACGTGATACCTCGTCAGTCCGCTCAACAGGACAGATCAGCCTCAGATGCAGCACGGTTCCTCCTCGACCGCCCGAGGCATAACCCGACTCGCGTTACGCCGGACGAACGCGTCGCCCCGATGGGACGCCAGGCCTGGATCATGGGCGCCGTGCGGGGCGATCCGGTGATCGTGCCAGAGCAAGAAGCGCTCGTCCCCGTCGTCGAGCGCCGCCACCAGACCGGGGACTTCCGGTCACATGCCGAAATTATTGCGTCGTACGGCTTCGACGACCGCTGCGGCAGGCTCGTCCCACTTCGACCTGCAATCTGACCCGACGCAGGCGTAACGACTTACCCAGGATTAGCGACCCATTGGGCGTGGAGCGCCACCGGCGCCGCGAGCGCGGACCGGCACCACGGCCGCAGGGTGGCCGCGGCGACCACCGGCGCACCGCGCGCCCACCGGCCACAACCGCGTCGTCATTGTGCTGATCTTGGCCGTGCTTATCGTTGTTCTGGTCCTCCGGTTCCGTCAGTGGCGATCACGCTTTGCACCGTCACGGTGCCTGGGTTCGGCACACCGGCGACGCTTGATGGGGCGCGCAACGGTCAGACAGTTGCGGGCATTCTCGGCGCAACCTGTCGATCCAACGTTCCGTGCTGGTGCCTGGCGGCACGCTCCTCCGCGGCGCACCCGGCTCTGTGGTGCCGTGTTCCCGCTGGGAGGCGCGATGCAGTGTTCAGGTTGGTCGGGTGCTGTCAGTCTCAGGGGATCAGTTCTGCGGGGAGGGCCTGGATCGGTGCCTCGGCCGAGGCGGGGTGGCGAGGCGGCGACGGTGTTTGGTCGGCGTGTCCGGTTCGAGCACGATCCGCAGCAGCAGATCGGCCCGGCCGGAACAGAATTGGCCGCGATTGAACTGGCATTCATGGTGGGCCTTGACCGGGACGAGGGCCTGCCAGCCGCAGCAGGGGGTCAAGCCTGGTCGAGACGGTCACGAGCGGTGAGAGTCAGCGGCCATCAGATCAGCGGTCGCCCGATCGGACCCGGTCATGACCGACTCGGATACGTGGGCGCTGCCGCTGCTGTGCCGGGCTGTCGTAGACCACGGGGAGCCGCGCGCGTCGGCCGCTTCCCCGAGCAGTGCGATGCCCTCCGCGTGGTCACTTCCCCCGAGCGCCGTTGAAGGGAGCTCGGTCTCGAGGGTCAGCCCTCGGTGCCGCGGACCACGCGTGAGGGTGTCGGCACTGGCTGCCGCCCGGTGCCAGCGGTGGAGCCGAACCGGCCCGGACAGCGCCATCGACGGGCCGGCGAGCACCGGCAGGTCGTCGCCGTCGGGGCACGGGTCACGCACGCCGAGCCCGCCGAGGTCGAGCAGGTGCTTGCGGTAGCGGGTGCCGTCGTTGAACGCGGCGAACCGCAGCCGGGTCGGATCGCGGTCGTCAGGGGGTGGGAGCACCTCCAGCACGCACGCCCAGCCGCGCAGCACCGGGCCAGCGCAACCCGATGTAGAGGGTGTCGCCGTGCACGGCCAGGCCCTCGACGTCGAGGCCGTTGTCTTTGGAGGGATCGCCAGAAGGGGGCCAGGTGCGGGTCGGTCACGAGCAGGTCGGTCAGGTTCTGCGCCCCGGCCGCGCCGATCACCGCGGGCGCCGTCCGTCGTTGGCCACCCGGACGAGTTCGGGGCCGCCGTCGATCCCCGGTTGCACGGCGAGCGGCAGATCCTGAACCGGTTCGGCTCGCGACGTATCCGGGCGAGGCGGCGAAACGCCTTGCCCTCTGTGTGGTGGGGTTTGATCCGCGGGCGGACAAGGCTGTGGGGGCCGGTGACCCGCAGCCAGCCTGCCGACCGCGCCAGACGCTCAGATCGGCCTCGGCGTGTGGCGGCCCGGGAGGTCGACGAGATCGGCGAGAGCCGCCCGCCACGTCCCTACCGGGGCCAAACGGCTACCGGTCCCAGAACGCGCAGTCACCAAGACGCCCGGGCACCTGGCGCCGCCTGATTCAGGGTTCCCGGAGTTCAGGTGTGTGGGGACATCGACAACAGTCGCGATCCAGCACCCGCGAGGGATACCTCACGGGCGTCGTCGCCGCTGCCCGGATCACTCACCAGACCAGGGCCCGACGAGATCTCCTTCCAGGTCCGAACGCGGAAGCTCAAACCGCTGCTGGCGGCGGATTAGGTGCCGCAGGCGCTGAGTTGACTTCGAGGCCATCTAGTGTCGCGTAATGCCCGACTCGGTTTTACGCCTGCCAGGCTTGTCTTCTGGCTCATGAGCATGATGAGGGCCGAACGGCACGGCAGAACCGCTGCATTACTTGACACTAGGATGGCGTGCAGGCCGAACTCGAGAGGCTGTCGTCCGATGCCGCGGCGTAGTCGGCGGCAGCAGCGGTTAACCGGGCGCGGGTAAGACCCTGTCGCAGCCACGGGGTCTTCAGTTGACCGCGGTCGCTGCCTCGTCCACGCTACAACAGGGCGACCTCGGTGACGGCCAGTCCGACCACGGTCAGCAACACCCGCGATCAGCACGATCGCCCTGTCCGCCATCGCGGTGACCGCGGACCCTGTCACCGCCAGGTCGACCCTCGACTCCGCGCCATCTACGGTCAACGTCGGCCAGCAGCTGGGGCAAGGCAGATGTTGAACCCGGGCGCCCACGGCCCATCAGCCAGTGCGCGGCCGGTGGCGTGGGCGGCTGGAACTGGCCCAGGAGCGACAGATCTGCGTTGCGGCGCCGGTTCCGGGCGGCGCGGCCGTCCGTCGCGGACCGCGGGCTGAATGAACCAGCCTGTGCCAGGCATCCCCAACCGGCTCCAGATCGGTTCCTTAACCGCCGCGCCGCGGACCGGGAACTCTCTCCAGCGTCGACGAGACCCGATGCCGTTACAGCCAACCCTTGCGCTTGAAGATGATGTGAGAACGGGCGAATCACGATGATCAGCACTGAGGCAATGAAGCCCAGCCGTGGTCCCGAAACCGGGGTACGGCACGTTCTGACCGAAGAAGCCGGTCACCGCGGTGGGTACGGCGACGATCGGCGACCCACGCGGTGATCCGGCGCATGTCCTCGTTCTGCTGGACTGCGGTCGAGGCGGACTTCTCCGCCGCCATGGTCATGTGTGTCGAGGTGCGGGTCTGGTAGAACTCGATGACGCCGTGCAGGAACTCCGCTGCCCGTCGGCCATGGTCGTGACCACCCCGAACTGATCGGCGATGTCGGTGAACAGCGGCGGCGCGGTATCGGGCAGGAAGCGGACCTGCCAGCGCCATCCGCCCGTAGGTGCGCGCTGCTGTGGGTGGCCATGGTGCGGACCGCGCGAGCAGCCGATACCAGGCCTGGAACAGCTCCTCCAGGAACTCCTCCGGATCCTCCCAGGTCCTGCCCCAGCATGACCCGCTGCTCCAGTTCCCCCGACTCCTTGGCCAGGCTCGCCACCAGGTCGGACTCCCGCCGGATCAGCGCCGGAGACGATCCAGTGCGACAGCTCGAACGGCGAGGAGATGTGCAGGTTCTTCTCCTCGATCCGGCGCAGCGACGGCGCCGGTGTCCAGGCACGCGACCTCCGGGTTGCACCGCCGGGGTTCAGCGGCCCGTGCACGGTGACCAGGTAGTTTGCGGCCGATGAACTGGTCCAGCTCGACGTAGTGCACGTGACCGCGCTTGCCGAGCCTGCGGTGCGTGCAGCACGGTGAACACGTGGTCGGGGTAGACTGTGGACCTTGGACACGTGGTTGCGCTCCGACGCAATCGTGCACCGCGATCCGGTGGAAGCCGAACACCGCCGACAGCGACCGTCGACGGCGACGCTCGTCGCACGCCGGGATGTCGACCCAGATGACCGCGTCCTGACGTTCCAGCAGCAGCGGCAGCTCCACGACGTCGTGCCGCTCGACGCCGGCATCGCAGACCACCGGCACGTCCATCATCGCGCCACCCGCCCTTCCCGCGCACAGCGGCGCAGCTGGCAATACGTAAC
>ERZ1370068.6793-contig-5753_pt1 | contig 33455 bp, 27 predicted proteins | sample MGYA00561227_ERZ1370068 | MGnify/ENA primary metagenome ERZ1370068 (study PRJEB38410, sample SAMEA6850437) | metagenome | study: Metagenomic assessment of the ecological functions of the soil: analysis of the soil microbiota associated with the...
TAGTTACGTATTGCTGGTCTTGACCATCATCTCCTGGCGCGGGCTCCAGGTCGACGCGCACCTTCGCGATTTCCTGCACGCCCTTGGCGCGCAGCAGCCGCTCCGCCTGGATGCAATACGGGCAGAAAGCAGTCGTGTACATCATGACCGCGGCGTGCGACGGTCCTGGTTCCGGTGTCGCTGTCGGCGGTCATGTCGACGCGGAATCGAGCGGGGAGCCCGGCGTCCTTCCACGACCTTGAGGCCGCCTTGCAGCTGATAGACGTTGGCGAAGCCCTGTTTCGCGAGCGTCGCGGCCGCCGCCCGGCTTCCGCTGGCCGCGCTCGCAATACACGACAATCGGCCGGCTGGTCATTTTCGCGAGCTCTGCCGATGCGGCCCGGCAGCTGCGACAGCGGGATGTGAATGGCGTTGGGCAGCTTGCCGCCCTGCGAATTCGTTGGTCTCGCGCACGTCGAGAAGCACGCGCGTTCTCGCGGTTGATGAGTTGCGTGACGTGAGCGTGCCGATCTCCTTGACCGGCGAGAGGCGGCGCTGCACCAGGGGCCACAGCAGCATCAGGCCGGACGCGACGAACGCCACGACCAGCATCCAGTTCTTTTCGATGAACGCCATGCGACCGAATGCCAGAGGGAACACAAAGGGTAAAATGATACCCGATCCCCGAGGTCGCCTCGCGCGCCCTCGCTTCCGCGCCCGCCACCTTCCCCGCATGTCCTCCGTTCTCGCTGCACCCGCCGCCGCGCGAGGCCCGCGTCCTGCGTCCGGCCGTCCGGCCCGTCGTCCTCCTGATTCTCGATGGCTTCGGCGACCGCGCCGCCGGCGCCCGACAACGCGATCGCCAACGCGTCGATGCCGAACTGGAACGGCCTGCTGGCCGACGGTCCCGCACACGACGATCGACGCGTCCGAGCTGCGCGTCGGGCTTGCCGCACGGGCAGATGGGCAACTCCGAGGTCGGGCACCTCAACATCGGCGCCGGCCGCGTCGTCTACCAGGATTTCACGCGGATCGACCACGCGATCGCGACCGGCGAGTTCGCCGCGCAATCCGGTGCTCGCCGCCGCCGTCGACACCGCGCGCGACGGCCGCAGCGCGCGCTGCACGTGCTGGGGCTCGCTGTCGCCGGGCGGCGTGCACAGCCACGAGCGGCAGATCGCCGCGATGGTCGAGCTCGCGGCCGCGCGCGGCGCGCGCGCGGATCGTGCGTGCACGCCTTTCTCGACGGCCGCGACACGCCGCCGCAGCAGCGCGGCGCGCGTCGCTCGCGTTCATGGACGCGCGTTTGCGCGAGCTGTCCGGCGCGCGCATCGCGTCGATCTGTCGGCCGCTACTACGCGATGGACCGCGACCAGCGCTGGGAGCGCGTCGCGCCGCGCGTACGACGCTGCTCGTCGACGGCAGCGCGCCGTACGTCGCCGCGTCGGCCGCGGCAGCGCTCGCCGCCGCCTACGCGCGCGGCGAGACCGACGAGTTCGTGCAAGGCCGACCGCGATCGTCGACGCGGCGGCAAGCGCCGCACGATGGACGACGGCGACGTCGTCGTGTTCATGAACTTCCGCGCCGACCGCGCGCGGCAGATGACGCGCGCGCTGACCGATCCCGCGTTCGACGGCTTTCCGCGGGCGCGCGTGCCGCAGCTCGCGCGCGTTCGTGTGCCTCACGTCGCTACGGCGACGAGTTCGCGCGACCTGCCGGTGGCGTTCGCGCCGCAGACGATCGCGCAACAGCTTCGGCGAGTACCTCGCGCAGCTCGGGCTCGCGCAGCTCCGGATCGCCGAGACCGAGAAATACGCGCACGTCACCTATTTCTTCAACGGCGGCGTGCGAGGCCGTCTATCCCGGGCGAGGACCGCATCCTGGTGCCCGTCGCCGAGAGTCGCCACCTACGACCTGCAAGCCCGAGATGAGCGCGCCCGAGGTGACCGACAAGCTCGTCGCGGCGATCGCGTCGCGGCAAGTACGACGCGATCGTCTGCAACTACGCGAACGGCGACATGGTCGGCCACACCGGCAACTTCGACGCGCGCCAAGCGCGCGTCGAAGACGCTCGACGCGCTGCATCGGCCGCGTCGTCGCGCGCCGCGCGTGAGGTCGGCGGCGAGGTCGCTGATCACCGCCGACCACGGCAATGCCGAGATGATGCACGACCCCGCGACGGGCCAGCCGCACACGGCGCATACGCTGAACCGCGTGCCGTTCGTCTACGTCGGCCGCGCCGGCGACGATGGCGCCGGGCGGGCGCGTTGCCGGACATCGCGCCGACGCTGCTTGCGCTGATGGGCCTGCCGCAGCCGCCGGAAATGACCGGGCAATCGCTCGTGCAGCTCGCGACGCGCCGCTGACCACGCGGCAGGCCGGGAACTTGCGGGTCGCTTTGGCGGCCCAAGCGGCGTCGCAGCGGCATTAACGGCTCGCGCGATGCCGGAGCCGCGAAGCGCGGCTGGCGGCACCGCCGGTCGGATTGCGCAACGCCGGCCGGCTGTCACAATACGCGCGGCGCGCGCATAATGGCGGCGAGCGTATACTTTTACTTGCGCAGGCGAACGAGTCCATGGCGGCGGGACGTTTCCGTCTGCCGGCGTTGATCGACTGCATCGCAGTTCGGGAGCGCATGCACATGGCAACGGAAGAACCGGGCAAGCGCGACGGCTGGAAGAAAGTACGGGCTGATCGGCCTGGGCGCCGTGCTCGGGCGTGCTGCTGTCGCTCAATTTCTCAGGCCATCGCGCAGCGCGAGGCGAAGACGCCGATCCCGTACGAGGACCTGCAGCTGCTGTCGGCCGTCTTCGGCAAGATCAAGAGCGACTACGTCGAGACGGTTCCCGACGACAAGCTCATCAAGGAAGCGATCAACGGGATGGTGCGCGGGCTCGACCCGCACTCCGATTTCCTCGACGCCGAGGCGTTCAAGGAGCTGCAGGTCTCGACGCAGGGCAAGTTCGGCGGCCTCGGCATCGAAGTCGGCGTCGAGGACGGCATCGTCCGCGTCACTCTCGCCGATCGAGGACACGCCCGCGTTCCGCGCCGGCATCAAGGCCGGCGACCTGATCGTCAAGATCGACGACGCCGCGACGCGCGGCATGCCGCTGTCGAAGGCCGTCGAGAAGATGCGCGGCAAGCCCGGCACGCAGGTCGTGCTCACCATCGTGCGCAAGGACGTCGAGACGCCGCTCGACGTTCACGCTGACGCGCGAGGAAATCAACGTCAAGAGCGTGCGCGCGAAGATGCTCGAGCCGGGCTACGGCTACATCCGCATCCGCAAGTTCCAGGAGCGCACCGGCGAGGACCTCGCCAAGGCGCTGCAAGGACTTCTACAAGCCAAGGGCGAGCTGAAGGGCCTCGTGCTCGACCTGCGCAGCGACCCGGGCGGCCTGCTCAACCAGGCGGTCGCCGTGTCGGCGGCGTTCCTGCCCAAGGACGCGCTCGTCGTCTACACCGACGGCCGCACGCCCGACGCGCGGATGCGCCTGACGGCGAGCCAGCGAGAACTACGTCGCGCCGCGGCGACGACTACCTCAAGCGATCTGCCGGCCGGCGTCAAGAAGGTCCCGATGGTCGTGCTGGTCGACGGCGGCACCGCGTCGGCGTCGGAGATCGTCGCCGGCGCGCTGCAGGACCACAAGCGCGCGACGGTGATCGGCGCGCAGACGTTCGGCAAGGGCTCGGTGCAGACGATCCTGCCGCTCGGCAACAACGCCGGGCTGAAGCTCACGACGGCGCGCTACTACACGCCGGTCGGGCCGCTCGATCCAGGCCAAGGGCATCGAGCCCGACATCGCCGTCGACGACGGCCGCGACGCGCGCAATCGCATCCGCGAAGCGAACCTCGAGCGCCATCTGGAAACCGCCAAGATCGCCGGCGGCCGTCGCGCGACGCCGACTGCGAAGGCGGCGCGTCACGGCAGCGCCGCAAGTCAAGCCGGCGACCTCAACAAGGCCGAGCTGGCGCCGCCGCTGCCGCGCTTCGAATTCGGCGCCGCCGACGACTTCCAGTTGCAGCAGGCGATGAACCACTTGAAGGGCGCGCCGGTCATTGCGTCGACCAGGCGGTGGCCGCGAACACGGCAGTGCCGTCGCAGGTCAAGCCGTAGTCGCAGTCTCACCGATCGCGAAACGCCCGGCCTCGCCGAGGCGTTTTCGTTTGACGCCCGATAATGTCACGCGATGGACGACGCCCAGCTGCTCCGCTACAGCCGGCACATCCTGCTGTCGAGCTCGGACCGGACGCGCAGGAGCAGTTCGCCGCTGCGCACGCGCTGATCATCGGCGTCGGCGGGCTCGGCGCGCCGGCCGCGCAGTTTCTCGCCGCCGCGGGCGTCGGCACCGTCACCGATCTGCGATCGCCGATCACGTCGATCTCACCAATCTGCAGCGGCAGATCCTGTACGCGACGACGCGACATCGGCGCGCGCAAGGTCGATGCGGCGGCGCGCGCGGCTCGCTGCCGATCAATCCGGAGGTGCGCATCGAGACGCATCGCGGCGCGCGTCGGCGCCGACGAGCTCGCGCCGCTGGTCGCGCGCGGCCGACGTCGTCGCTCGACTGCTGCGACAACTTCGCCACGCGGCACGCGATGAACGCGCGCGTGCGTCGCGCGCGGCAAGCCGCTGGTGTCCGGCGCGGCGCTGCGCTTCGACGGCCAGGTCGCCGTCTTCGACGTCGCGCGATCGCGCAGTCGCCGTGCTACCACTGCCTGTTCGGCGAAGGCGACGAGCTGGAGGAGACGCGCTGCGCGACGATGGGCGTGTTCGCGCCGCTGGTCGGGCATCGTCGGCGCGACGCAGGCGAGCCGAGGCGCTCAAGCTGCTTGCCGGCGTCGGTCAGTCGCTCGCCGGCCGCCTGCTCCTCGTCGACGCGCTGGCGATGCAATGGCGCGAGCTTGACCGTCCCGCGCGATCCGGCGTGTCCCGTGTGCGCGAACCGTATGCATGACTGCGCTCGCCCTGCGCTGCGTCTGTTCACAGCGTGGGTCGCACTGCCGGCCTTCGCCGCCGCCGCGCCGGCCGGACCGCGCTTGCCCGGCCAGAGCGAATGGAAGGCGATCCGGACGGTCATCGACGATCAGCTGCGAGCGCTGAAGGCCGGCGACGGCGCGACGGCGATGAGCTTTGCCGCGCCCGGCATTCGCGCGCAGTTCGGCACGCCCGACAATTTTCTGCGCATGGTGCGCGAAGGCTACGCGCCGCTGCTCGAAGCCCGCCACACGCAGTTCCTCGGAGGGCGCGCTCATCGATGGCGCCGCGATCCAGCCGTTGCGCCTCGTGCTCGCGGACGACACGGTGCTGATCGCGTTGTACCAGATGCAGCGGCAGCCGGACGGCCAGCTGGCGCATCGCCGGCTGCGTGCTGGCGCTGTCGACCGTGCAGGCGACGTGATTCTCACTAGCCCTTCGCGGTCGCGACCGCGCGCGCGCACGCCGCGACCTCGCCCAGTTGCGCGTCCTGCACGAGCCGCCTTTCCCACGCGACGACGGCGCGCGCACGCACGGCGGGGATCGGCGCGATTCGAACGCAAGCGCGACCGGATTGCCGGCTTCCGCGCATTCGAACGCGCGGCGCTGGATGTCGGCGAGGCAGTTGCTGCGCGGCCGCCTGCGGCGGCCGGCACTGGCGCTGCGTTCCGGCCAGGCGGGCGCCTGCCACGCGCAACGACCACGTCGCCGCGCGCTGCGCGGCGTCGCCGTGCCCGCCGCATTGCACGCCGATCGCAACGCTCGTCGGCGTCGCCTTCGCGCATCGCGGCACAACGGTCTGGATCGCGTCGGCCGTGGCATACGGCGAGTTGGGCGGCGCCGTAGGCGGTGGCGAGCTCGGCCTTGGCCGCGCGCTCCGCCGGACACGGGCAGCGCCCGCACCTCCTCCCAGAGCAGGAGCGCTCCCGCGGCTCCAGTAATCGTCGAAGCGCGGGCGCGTCGCGGCTTCCTCGAGAAGCGCGGCCATCGAGGTTATTGTTGCGCTGCCGGGCGCGGTCGGCCAGCAGCAGCATCGGCACGCCATTGTCGACGTCGCGCGTAGCCCAGTCGGCCAGGCGGTCGGTCGCGTCGCATTCCGGGCAACGGCGGCCGCACCGGCTCGAGGCAGCACGAGCGCGAGCGATGTGAGATAGACCATTTCGCCGGGCGCCTGAGTGCGCGCCTGCGCGAACGCGCTGACCCGTCCGCGCCGGATCGCCGGTGTCGAGCTGGCCGGCCACCCACAAGCCGCGCGGATCGGTCACCGTCAGCGCACGCGCGCGCAGCGCGGCATCGAGCTGCTCCTTGTCCTGCTGCCAGCGCGACGGCGGTGGACTTGACGGCTCGGTGATGCGATTGCCGGTCTGCGCGCGTGCAGCGCGCAGGACGCCAGCAACAGCGCGGCAGCAACGGCCAACTCGAAATGCATTCATGAAAACCCGTTCGGTACGACGCGCTGGAATCGCGCGGCGATTGACCGAAGCATCGGCCTTGTTGCGGCGACCAAGTCAACCGAACAGGAATTTGCGCTGCAAGCGCCCAGCCCTCCTGCGGCGTGCGCTTGAACCCGCTCTTGGCGAACAGCTGCCAGCGGCCGAGCACATAGGCGATGAGCACGGCGGCATCGGCCTGCGCGTCGCCGTGCCAGCCGTTCGCCGCTCTGCGCGATCCGCAGCGATTGCGCGCAGCGCCGCCTCCGAGCTTGTCGGTCGAGCTGGTTGATGCGCGCCTGCAGCCGCTCGTCCTCGTTGACCAGCGCCTCGCCGATCAGCACGCGCGTCATCCCGGGATTCTTCTCGGCGAACGACAGCAGCATCGCGACGGTCTGCTCGGCCTGCGCCACGCCGTCGGTCGTTTCGCTGGTGATCTTGTTGACGAGCGAGAACAGCGTCGTCTCGATGAACTCGATCAGGCCCTCGAACATCTGCGCCTTGCTCGCGAAGTGGCGGTAGAGCGCGGCCTCCGACACGTCGAGCCTCGCCGCCAGCGCCGCGGTGGTCACCTTCTCGCCGCGCGGGTTCTCGAGCATCGCCGCGAGCGTCTGCAGGATCTGCAGCCGGCGTTCGCCCGGTTTCACGGCCATGGGTCACGTCGCCAGGTCTGCCGCGATGTCGCGACGCGCCGTACGCGCGGTCGGCGTATTGTCGGCGCGGATCATCGTGCCCACGCCTTCGTTGGTCAGCACTTCGAGCAGCAGCGCGTGCTCGACGCGGCCGTCGATGATGTGCGAGCTCTTGACGCCGTTCTTGACCGCATCGAGCGCCGAGCCGATCTTGGGCAGCATGCCGCCGTGAATCGTGCCGTCGGCGAACAGCGCCGTCGATCTCGCTGCGCGGTGAGCCCCGTCAGCAGCGTGCCGTTCTTGTCGAGCACGCCGACGGTGTTGGTCATCAGCACCAGCTTTTCCGCCTTCAGCGTTTCCGCGAGCTTGCCCGCGACCAGGTCGGCGTTGATGTTGTACGCCTCGCCCTCCGTGCCGACGCCGATCGGCGCGATCACCGGAATGAAGTCGCGCGAATCGAGCAGCTGGATGATCTCCGGGTCGATGCGCTCGATTTCGCCGACGAGGCCGATGTCGACGAGCTCGCCGTGCGTTGGTCTCGCTCTTGCAGCAGCATCTTGCGGGCGTGGATGAACGCGCCGTCCTGTCCGGTCAGGCCGACCGCCTTGCCGCCGTGCTGGTTGATGAGGCCGACGATCTCCTGGTTCAACTCGCCCAGCACCATCTCGACGACGTTCATCACGCTGATCGTCGGTGACGCGCATGCCCTGGCGGAACTCGCTCTCGATGCCCATCTTCTTCAGCAGGTCGCCGATCTGCGGCCCGCCGCCGTGGACGATCACCGGGTTCATGCCGACCAGCTTCAGCATGACGACGTCGCGCGCGAAACCCGCCTTCAGCGTGCGGCTCCGTCATCGCGTTGCCGCCGTATTTGATGACGATGGTCTTGTCGTGGAAGCGCCGGATGTACGGCAGCGCCTCGGCGAGGATCTGCGCCTTGAGCGCGGTGTTGACGGCGTCGACGGACATGGGGAAGGGGAAAGAACGCGCGAGCTGCGGGCAAACGCGCGCGATTGTACTCCGAACCGGCGCGCCGGCACTGTCGCGATGCGCGCCGGCAGTGAGTGCCTACCGATACGCGATGTAGCGGCGCGTCGAGAACGCGGATTTTGGTATCGTGCCTGACCATGGCAAGTCCGCTGCCGGACCCGGTTCCTCTGCATCTTGTTCGCCGCGCGCTCGTCACCAAGTTGCGTCATCACGGCGACGTGCTGCTGGCGTCGCCGGTGTTCACGGCGCTGCAGCGCGGGCCGCTCCGGGCATCGAGATCGACGCGCTCGTCTATCTGGAAACCGCGCCGATGCTGACCGGCCATCCCGCGATCGCGCAACTGCATACGATCGACCGCGACTGGAAAGCGCGCGGCGTGCTCGCGCCAGGCGCGCGCCGAATGGGCGTTGCTGCGCACGCTGCGCGCTCGGCGATTACGACCTGCTCATTCATCTGACCGAGCATCCGCGCGGCCTCGCGCTCGCCCGCCTGCTGCGCCCGCGCTGGTCGGTCACCCGCGAGCGCGAGAGCGCGCTGCGTTGTGGCGGCGCCACTTCACGCATTTCTACCGGCTGCCCGCGCGCACCGAGCGCCACACGGTCGAGCAGAACCTCGACGCGCTGCGGCGCATCGGCGTGTATCCCGACGAGGCGCGATCGCCGGCTGGTGCTGGTTCCGGGCGCCGCGGCCGAGACGAAGCGTCGCCACGCTGCTCGCCGAGCACGGCCTGGCGCCGCGCGAATTCGTGCAGGTGCATCCCGGCTCGCGCTGGCTGTTCAAATGCTGGCCGGCCGAGCGCACGGCCGCGCTGCTCGACCTCATCGTCGCGGACGGGCTTGCGCGTCGTCGTCACCGGTGCGCCCGACGATCGCGAGCGCGCGCTCGACGACGGCGGTGCTCGCGGCGCGTGCGGCCGGCCACGCGCGCGCGCGTCGTGAATTTCACCGGTGCGCTGTCGATGCCGGAGTTGGCCGCGCTGACCGCGCGCGCGCGCGCGTTCGTCGGCGTCGATTCGGCGCCGATGCACATCGCGGCGGCGATGGGCACGCCGGCGCTGGCGCTGTTCGGACCTTCGAGCGAATTCGCGTGGGGACCCTGGCGCGTGCGCGCAGCGCGTCGTCGCATCGACGCAGCATCTCGTGCCGCCCCTGCGGCCTCGACGGCTGCGGCGGCGGCAAGGTTTCCGAATGCCTGACGACGCTGCCGGTCGAACGCGTCCATGCGGCGCTCGCAGTCGCTGCTGGCGGAAACCCAGCGCGATCAGGCCCTGATGCGGCTCGCGATCATCCGCCAGCGCTACACGCCGCAAGGCGGCGCCGAGCGCTTCCTCGAAGAGCGCGCTGGAGGCGCTGCTCGAACGCAACGTCGCGATCACGCTGTACACGCGCGAGTGGCCGCGAGACCAAGCTGCAGCTGATCGAGCCGCATATCGTGCGATCCGCTCTACATGCGGTCCGCTGTGGCGCGACTGGGGCTTCGCCCGCGCCGTCACCCGCGAGATCGCGCGCGACCCGCGCCAATCTCGTGCAGTCGCACGAGCGCGCTGCTGTGCTGCGACATCTATCGCGCCCGGCGACGGCGTGCATGCGACGTGGCTCGAGGAACGGTTGCACGATGCGTCGGCGTCGCTGCGCTGGCGCGTCGCGATGGACCCGTGGCACCGGTACACGCTCGCGATGGAGCGCAAGCTGTTCGCGAGCCCGTGGCTGCGCGCGCGTCCTGTGCAACTCGAAGATGGTGCGCGACGACATCAAGGCGCGCTTCGGACTGCCGGACGAACGGCTGCCGGTCCTCTACAACGCCGTCGATTCGAGCGTCTTCTCGCCGGAGCTGCGCGCGCACCGCGAGCGGATCCGGGCCAACGCCCGGATCCCGGACGAGGCCACCGCTGTTCCTGCTGGTCGGCTCGGGCTTTCGCCGCAGAGGCGTGCCGGCGGCCATCGCCGCGCTCGCCCGGCTGTCCACTCCCGCCTATCTCATCGTTGTCGGCGACGATCGCAAGCTCGACGTCCTACAAGCGGCTGGCGCCGCGAGCACGGCGTGCGCGAGCGCGTCACGTTCGCCGGATACCAGCACGACGTCGCGCCCTTCTATGGCGCCGCCGATGCGTTCGTGCTGCCGGCGATCTACGACTCGTTGCCCGACGCCGCGATGGAAGCGCTGGCCAGCGGCCTGCCGGTCGTCACCAGCACCAAGTCCGGCGCCGCCGAGCTGGTGCGCGGAAAACGACGCGGGATTCGTGTGCGCGTCGCGCGATGTGGCGGCGCTGGCCGGACATCTGCAGGCGTTGCAGGACGCCGACGTGCGCGCACGGCTTGGCGCGAACGCGCGGCGCGCAGTCGAGCCGCTGACGCCGGCCGCGATGACGCTGAAACTGGTGCTCATCTACAAGCAGCTGCTCGAAGCCAGCGTCGCGCACAGGATGGCCGCGCGCGCCGCTGCCGCGGACAGCGCTTCGGCTCCGGCGACTCACAGGCGAGGCGCCGCCGTTGCACGGCGCCGGATGGACTCGACTCCGAAACGCTGCCCGCGAGTGAAGCCGGGCACCGTCCGCCGGTCACCTCGCGGTCTGCGCCCCGCCGTCAGCAGGCCTGATGCGCCTCGCGCATCGTCCGGCAGCGGTACACGCCGTACGGCGGGGCCGAGCGCTTCGTCGAGCGCGCGCTCGACGCGCTCGCGCGCCGCGGCGTCGAGCTGGCGCTGGTGACCAGGCGCTGGCCGCGCGACGGCGATCGCGCGCGTGACGCCGATCATCGTCGACCCGCCCTATCTCGGCCGCACGTGGCGCGATGCGGGATTCGCGCGCGCCGTGCGCGACGCTCGCCGGCATGCCGGCCACGCTCGTGCAGTCGCACGAGCGCATCGAATGCTGCGACATCTATCGCGCCGGCGACTGGCGTGCACGCGGTGTGGGTCGAGGAACGCATCCGCGAGGCGCGCGGCGTGGACACGGCCGGCAGTAGCGCTTCGGCCCCTATCATCGCTACATGCTGGCGGCGGAACGGCGCCTCTATGCAAGCCCGCGGCTGCGCCAGGTGATCTGCAATTCGCGCATGGTGCAGACCGAAATCCACGAGCGCTTCGGCCTGCCGCGCGAGCGCCTGCCGATCATCTACAACGCCATCGACGCCACCGCGTTCCACCCGGGTCTTTCCGTCCATCGGGCGAACGTGCGCGCGCGATACGGCATCGCCGACGACGCCTGCGTGTTCCTGCTCGTGGGCTCGGCGTATGCGCGCAAGGGTGTCGGTCGCGTGCTGGAGGCGCTGGCCGCCGTCCCGGCGCCGGCCCATTTCATCGTCGTCGGCCGCGACCGCCGTTCCGCGAAATACGTCGCGCTCGCGCGGCGCTTCGGCGTCGCGCATCGCGTCACCTTCGCGGGACCGCAAGAGGATCCCAGGCCTTACTACGGCGCCGCCGATGCGTTCGTGCTGCCGACGCTGTACGACCCGTTCCCGAACGCCGTCCTGGAAGCGATGGCCTGCGGACTGCCGGTGGTGACGAGCGATCGCTGCGGCGCGGCGGAACTGGTGGCGGCGCACGGCGCGGGTACGGTGTGCGGCGCCCGCGACATCGGCGCCATTGCCGCGGGCATGCGCGCGCTGCTCGAGCGCGACGCACGGGCACGCGCCGGCGCCAGCGCCGTCGCGGCCGTGCGGCCGCTCACGCCGGATGCCATGGCGGCGCGCCTGATTGCGCTGTACGAGAGCCTGCTCACAGCACCGGCGTGATGCGCGCCTGCCGCATACACCGGGTGGACACGGTCGCTGCGTTATACTCGTCGCCGACCTGCGGGCTCTCAGAGGCGTCCGCACAGGCTATTCCACGCAGCGCGCCGATAGCGCGCCGCCACCCATCCCGATGACGGGCGCCAATCTTTACTCCCGCCTGCTGCGCTATGTCCGGCCCTACCGCTGGGCGTTCGGCGTCGCGGTATTCGGCATGATGATCGTCGCCGCCGGCGATCTGCTGCTCGCGTGGCTCGTCATCCCCATCGTCCGCAATTTCGAGTCGCCCGATCCGACGTCGACCCAGTGGCTGCCGCTCGCGATCGTCGGCGTGTTCCTGTTGCGCGGGCGTCGGCGCCTACATTTCCGAATACGGGATGGGCTGGACCGGCTATCGCGTCGTGTTCGACCTGCGCCGCGACCTGATCGACAAGCTGCTCAAGCTGCCCACGCCCTACTACGACACCTACGCGGCGGGCGTGATCCAGTCGAAGGTCTCGTTCGACGCGCACCAGCTCGCCTCGGCCGCGTCCGGGCGCGATCACCAACGCGATCCGGTCCACGCTCACGATCGTCGTGAGCTTCGGTTACCTGATGTGGCTCAACTGGCGGCTGACGCTGCTGACGTTCGTCGTGGTGCCGATCGTCGGCGTCGTGATCCGCTATTTCAGCCGGCGCCTGCGCCGGATCGCGCGCGACATCCAGGACCGTTCCGGCTCGCTGACGCAGGTGCTGGAGGAGCTGATCGGCGGCCACCGCGTCGTCCGCATCTTCGGCGGCGAGGCGTACGAGCGCAATCGCGCGCGTCGCGGCGGCCAACCGGCTGCGCAACGCGATGACGAAGAGTCGTCGGCGACCGCGGCGAGCTCGCCGCTGACCGTGTTCTTCGCCGCGTGCGCCGGTGGGCTCCATCGTCTAGATCGCGCTGGGGCAAAGCGAGGCCGGCCGCTTCGATTTTGCGCTGTTCATGTCGTACGTGGTCGCGCTGCTGACGCTGCTCGAGCGGCTGAAGGGGCTGTCGGGCATCAACGCCGCCATCCAGCGCGGCCTGGCCGCCGCCGAAAGCATCTTCGGCCTGCTCGATCACGAGGAAGAGGCCGACACGGGGACCGTCGTCGCTCGACCAGTGCCGCGGCGAAGTGCGCTTCGAGCGCCTGTCGCTGCGCTACGCGTCGAACGAGCGCGAGGCGCTGTCCGACATCACGCTCACGGTCGCGCCCGGCGAAACGGTGGCGCTGGTCGGCGCGTCGGGCAGCGGCAAGACCTCGCTGGTCAACCTCGTGCCGCGCTTCTACGAGCCGACCGCCGGGCGCCTGTTCATCGACGGCCACGACGTGACGACGCTGACGCTCGTCGAGCCTGCGCGCGCAGATCGCGCATGGTGTCGCAGGACGTGCTGCTGTTCAACGACACGGTCGCCGCGAACATCGCGCTACGGCGCGATGGCCGAGCGCTCGCGCGAGGACGATCGAGCGCGCCGCCGCCGCCGCGCATGCGCTGGACTTCATCCGCGCGATGCCGGACGGGCTTCGATTCGATGGTCGGCGAGCACGGCGCGCGGCTCTCCGGCGGCCAGCGGCAGCGGATCGCGATCGCGCGCGCCATCCTCAAGAACGCGCCGATTGCTGATCCTCGACGAGGCGACCTCCGCGCTCGATTCGGAATCGGAGCGCCAGGTCCAGGCGGCGCTCGATACGCTGATGCACGGACGCACGACGATCGTGATCGCGCACCGGCTGTCGACGATCGAGGACGCCGACCGCATCGTGGTGCTCGATGCGGGCCGCATTGTCGAGATCGGCACGCACGCGGCGTTGCTCGCCGCCAACTGCACGTATGCCAGGCTGCACCGCATGCAGTTCACGCAGGTCGTGCCGCAGGATGCCGCGAGGCTGCCGCGCTTGCGCCGTTAGCGCGCGTCCAGCGCAGCTGCGATCACCGCGTCAGCGCGACGCTGCGCGTCGTGATCTCCCAGGCTCTCGATGGCGGCGATCACCGCCGGCAGTTCGATCGCCTCCATGCACCGCGCGCGCGGACAGCGGCCGGGCGCATCGCCGTAGAGGCGCTCGCAGCGCCGCGCCCACGGCACTTCGCGGAAAAACTGGATCCTCTGATCGCGGCACGGAAACGGAGCGACGGTCACCGCGCGCCCCGGCATGTCCGCGAAGAACGCGCCAGGACCGCAGATCACCGTCGATCCGGGACCGAACAGCGTAGACGGTCGGCACGCCGACGACGCGTCCGAGGTGCGCGATGCCGGTGTCGGGACACACGAGCAATCGCGCGCCGGCAACGACATGCCACAACGCGGGTAACGAAAGCGTTCCAGCGATGCGCGGCCGCGTGAAGATCCCCGAGACGCCTGCGGCGTCCTCCCCTGAGGGGGCGCCGCCTTGGGGCGGCCCGGCGGCGGCCGCGTCCCCGAAGACGCCTGCGGCGTCCTCCCCTGAGGGGCGCCGCCTTGGGGCGGCCCGGCGGCGGCCCGGGATCGATGGCATCGAGAATCGCCGTTTCGCCTGGTCCTGCGCTCCACACGACGGTCAGGCCCGCCGCTTCGAGCGCTGCGGCCAGCGCGCGCCAGCGGTCGGCGGGCCACAGCTTGAGTTGCGAGCTCGCGCCGACGTGCAGCACCGCATAGGGATCGTCGAGCCGCAGTGAGCCGTCATTCGGCGGCGGCGGCCAGTCATCGATGCGATACGGCGCAGGCGGCGGCCCCGGCACCAACTCCGCCGCGGTGTCGCCATACGCGGTGGGCGCCGTCGAGTACGGGACGAGTTCGTCGACCGGCCAATTCTTGTGCGCAGGACGATCGCCGGCAATGCCCACGATCCACCGCGCGCCGATCGCGCGGGCGAGCCACGACCAGCGGTTGTCCGCGGGCAGGATCGCCAGATCGAAGCGCGGCGCGAACAGCAGCGGCCAGAACGTGCCGATATCGCGCGGATCCAGCGGAAGCACCGTCACGCCGTAGGGATGGCCCGCGTACAGAGGCGCGTAGGCAGGCGCGACGGTCATGACGATGTCAGCCGCAGGGAACCGCGCACGCAGCTTCGCGAGCAACGCGGTGACCATCAGCGTGTCGCCGAGCAGCAGCCGATGCAGCACCAGAATGCGCCGCGGCATCGCCGGCCGGCGGCGCCCCATCCCCAGCGCAGGATCGCCAACGCCACGCTGGCGATCCGCATCGGCGCGCGGCTACCCGCCATCCGCCGCTTCTGCCGCCAACTGCCGCAGGCTTTCGTCGAGAATGACGAGCGACAGGATCTGCTCGGCAAGCGCGCGGCGTCGTCGCATACGCGTCGATCATCGCTTGCACGCGTACGCCTTCGAGCTGGCCGCCGGTGAGGCGCGCGAGCGACTGCGCGGCCGCCGGCAGGCGGTCCTTCAAGTCGTCCTTCAACCAGCCGTCGAGCGGCGGATTGAAGCCGCGCTTCTTCCGGGCAAACGCGCCCAATCGTTCCAGCTCGGGCGCCAGCGTGGCGAGAAAGCGTTTCGGCGGCGTCGTGAAGCGCGCTGCCTGCGGCAGCGCCAGCACCGCCTCGACGAACCGGTGATCGAGCAACGGCGCGCGCAGCTCGAGTCCATGCGCCATCGTGCACAGGTCCGCCTTGCGCAGCACGTATTCGGGCAGGTAGTTGGCGAAGTCCCAGCGCAGCAGCCGATCCTGCGGCGTCGCGGGCGCGAGATCCGGGCGCGCGCCAGTAGTGCGCGGGCAGCGACGCGAGCGACGGTTGCAGGAAACGCCGCTGGTTGGGTGTCAAGCCGGAAAACCGCAGCGCGTACGCGGACTCCCAATCGAGCGCCAATTCACCGCGCGATCTTGCGCCAGCCTTTGGGCCGCGCGTCGGGCAGCGCGGGAAGAGGCATGCGCAGCGCGCCGCGCCAGCGCGTTGCGCAAATGCTTGGCGACGCGCTTGTAGCCGCCGAACAGCTCGTCGCCGCCGTCGCCGCCGAGCACGACCTTGACGTGGCGCTCGGTGGCGCGCGCGAGATACCACGTCGGAAACGACGATGGGTCGGCGAACGGTTCGTCGAGCGCGGCCACGATGCGCGCAGAAGTCGTCACGGATCGTGGTGGGCACGACGATGCGTTCGTTGGGCAGCCGCAGCGCCTCCGCGGTCGCCGCGGCTTCCGCACTTTCGTCGAGCGCGGAACCGGGAAACGCCGCCGAGAACGAATGCAATCCGGCGTGCCCCGTCGCGGCCAGCCGGCAAGCGATCGTGCCGGAGTCGATGCCGCCCGACAGGAACAGCCCCAGCGGCCGGTCGGCGACCAGCCGCAGCTCGATCGCCTCGTCGAGCAGCGCGCCGCAGGCTGCGCCGGCGCGGGTCGCGGCGACCAGTAGCGATGCTCGGACAACCGCCCGGTGTCGAGCTCGTATTCCAGTCGATGCGCGTTGGGCAGCCGCGCGATGTTGGCGAAGATCGTGCGCGGCGCCGGCACATCAGCGATGCGCGAGATAGGCGTCGATGCGCTTCCGGCGAAAGGCCGCGCTCGCCGCGCGGCAAGCCACGGCAGCACGCTGCGCACCGTCGACCCGAAGGCGAATGCGCCATCGCGATGCGCATACACGATCGGCTTCAGGCCGAGCCGATCGCGGACGACATGCACGCGCCGTGTACGGAAATCGACGATGGCGAACGCGAACATGCCGCGCAAGCGCGGCAGCAAGCCTTCGATGCCCCACGCCTCGTAGCCGCGCAGGATGAACTCGGTGTCCGACCGCGTGCGGAACCGGACGCCGCGGTCGGCCAATTGCGCGCGCGTCGTCGCGCCATCCGTAGACCTCGCCGTTGTAGCAGATCCAGAGCGCGCCATCGTCGGTCCCCATCGGCTGGTCGGCGTCCGGCCGCGGATCGATGATCGACAGGCGCGTGTGCACGAGTCCCACCGCCGCCAGTGCATCGTCGGCGAGTCGCCGCTCCGCGGCGTCGAAGGCCGCGAGATGCTGGGCATCGGGGCCGCGGCTCGCAAGCGCCGCGCGCATGCGCTCTGCGCACGTCGGGCCCGACCGGGCGTCCGAAGTGGCCGGCGATTCCGCACATCAGCGGCGAACCTCGGCGACGCGGCGGAACACGGCCTCCATCGCGTCGAGCATGCGCTCGACGCCGAAGTTGGCCTGCGCGTGAGCGTGCGCGGCGCGACCCATTCGTGCCCGCATTTCCGTCGTCGGTCATCAGCCGTTCCAGCGCCGCGGCGAGCGCCAGCGGATCGCGCGGCGGCACCAGAAGTCCGGTCGCGCCATCGACTACCGCTTCACGAATCGCGCCGATCGGAGTGGCCACGGCCGGCAACCCGCACGCAGCCGCCTGCATCAGGCTTTGCGGCACGCCCTCGTCGCCGAAGGAGGGCAGCGTCGCGATATCGGCACACGCGAACCACGCGGGCACGTCGTCCTGGTTGCCGGTGAAGCGCACCTCGTTGACCAGGCCCATGGCGGCAACTCGATTCTGCAGATGCTCGCGGCGCGGACCGTCGCCGATGATGAGGAGCTGCCAGCCGGGCACGCGCTCGCGCAGCGTGGTCCATGCATCGAGAAGATCGTCGTGACCCTTCCAGTCGCGCAACGTCGCGACGATCGCGACCGCCGGTCGCGCGTCCACGCGCAGGCGCGCGAGCGCTTCGCCACGATCGAGCGGGCTGAAACTGCGCCAGATCGATGCCCGTGCGTATCGACGTGATGCGTGCCGCGTCGTAAGCCATTGTCGCGCACGAGCTGCGTCTTGAGCGCTTCACCGGTCACGACGAGCTCCGCGGTCGCGCGCTGGTACAGCCAGCGCGTCGTCGGCGCATTGTTGACCGGCGTCGAGACGTGTCGCGTGCGCATGACCGGCGGCATGCCGTTCAGCGTGGCGCGCGCGAGCGCGACCAGCCACGCATCGGTCGAGCTGTGCGTGTTGATCACGTCGAACGCCGCGCCGCGCTGCGCGAGCCAGCGCCGCAGCGCGCGCAGTCCGGGCATCTTCTTCGCCTCGATCGGCAGGCCATCCGCGGGGAGTCCGCGCGCGCGCGCCGCGGGCAGGATCTCCGCGGATGCCGCCGTCAACAGATGGACCCGATGGCCGCGTCGCGCCATGCCTTCCATCTCGGTCAGGATACGCAACTCCTGACCGCCCCAGCCGGTCGACGACTCGGTGTGCAGGATCGAAAGCGGTCTCACGCGCACGACCAGGACGGCGCGTAGCGGCGGAACCAGCGCTCGAGAATCAGCAGCGCCCACAGCCGCCCGGCATGATTGCGCCGGCCGCGCCGATGCTCGGCCAGCAGGCGCGCGAGCACACCCTCGCGGAAGAGGCCGCGGCGGGCGAGCCCGCCGGCGCCCAGGTGCTCGTCGAGCTCGCCGTGCAGACGCCCGGCCAGCCACTCGGTCAGCGGCATGACGAAGCCCTGCTTGCCGCGATGGACGATCTCGCGCGGCAAATAGCGTTCGGCGACGCGCTTCAGGATGTGCTTGTGCGTGGTTCCGCGGATCTTGAGCGAAGGATCCAGGCGGGCGCAGAACTCGACGAAGCGGTGGTCGAGATACGGAACGCGCGCCTCGAGCGAGTGCGTCATCGTCGCGCGGTCGACCTTGGTGAGCAGATCGTCGGGTAGCCACAACCGGGTGTCGACATGCAGCAACCTGTCGAGGTAGTGCGCAGAGTTCGCTTCCTCGAATGCGGCCGCCGCCAGCGTCCCGACATCGGGCGCGGCGCTCGTCGCGACCAGGAACTGCGGCGTGAACAGCGTCGGATGCAGCAGCACGTCGAACACGTTGGGAATGGTCCGGTAACGGCGGGCGAGCGGCTCGGTGAGCGAGCGCAACAGCCGATCCTTGCGCCATCCCACCGGCAGCGCTTTCACCAGCGCGGGCAGCGGCGACGCCGGATGCGCGAGCCAGCGCGTCAAGTGCTCTTCGCGCACGCGCTTGCGATAGTTCGAGTACCCGCCGAAGACCTCGTCCGCGCCTTCGCCGGTCAGCACGACGGTGACGTCGCGCCGCGCGTAGCCCGAGAGCAACATGGTCGGCAGCGCGGCCTGGTCCGCGAACGGCTCGTCGAAGACGTCGATCCAGCGATCGAACGCATCGAGCACGTGATCGGGCGACAGCATCAGCGCATGGTGGCGGCTGCCAAGGTGAGCAGCCACGCGCTCGGCCTCGCGATGCTCGCTGACCGCGACATTGCCCTCGAATCCGATATTGAACGTGTCGATCGGGCCACCGGTCAGGTCGGTCATCATCGCGGCGATCAGGCCGGAATCGATGCCGCCGCTCACGAACGCTCCCAGCGGCACGTCGGCCACCAGCATGCCTTCGACCGATACGCGCAGCTCGCGGTCGAGCGCATCCACTGCTTCGTCTTCCGTGAGCGCAAGCTTGTCCGCATAGTCCGGGCGCCAGAACGACCGGACCGTCAGCGCGCGTTCGCGCAGCGTCAACGTATGGCCCGGCGGCAGCTTGCGGATGCTGCCGAACACCGAATGCGGTGCGGGAATGAACTGGCATTCGAGATAGAGCCGCAGCGCGCGCGGGATCGATTGCGGGCGCCACGACGGGGTGCGCGAGCACCGCCTTGAGCTCGGAGCCGAAGACGAGCGTCGCGCCATCCCATGCGTAGTGAAACGGCTTGACGCCCAGATGGTCGCGCGCCGCGAACAGCGTCTGCGTATTCGCGTCCCACAACGCGAAGGCGAACATGCCGCGCAAATGCGTGACGACGTCCTCGCCCCATGCCGCCCATCCGGCCAGCAAGGTTTCCGGTGTCGCCGGCGCTGCGAAACGTCCAGCCGCCGCGCGCGAGCTCTTCGCGCAGTTGCCGGTAGTTGTAGATCTCGCCGTTGAAGATCACGGCCACACGGCCGTCGGGACTCGTCATCGGCTGCGGACTGCCGGCGATGTCGATGACGCTGACGGCGGCGATGACCGAGGTGTGCGCGGCCGGACGTGAGAAGCCGTCGGCATCGGGTCCGCGATGCGCAAGCGAACGCGTCATCGCCGCCAGCACCTCCGGTGCGAGGAGTCGTGTCGCTGATGTAACCCGCGATGCCGCACATAGGAATTGGGTTTCGGACGCCGCGGCATTTTCCGCATGGGAGCCGCGTCGGAGCAACGGACCGGTGCAACGAACGACGCCGGCACGATGCAACATGCGCGGCGCGAAGTCTACCCGAAATCCTGCGCGTCGCGTTGCGCCGTGGACGGTGCGCTATAATTCGGCCATTGCGCGTGCCGCGCGCATCGCGCGGAGACGCCAGCGCAAGACGCAGCCAGCGCGCAGTGACCATTGCTTGCGCGCGTACCCGGAAACCCGGCCGTCTCTGCCATGCCCCATCGAGAATTCGTGCGCGCCCGATCCTTTGTCGACGCTCGGCCGCGAAGCACGCGATTGCCACTCCGCCTGCGGGCAGGCGTCTGGTCACGAACACTGACGATCCCATGAAACTGCGCAGTCGCGGACGCTTCAACATCAAGCGGTGGAGTCGCGTCCTGGCGCGACCGGATCCGGGGCACCGCATTCGAGCGCGCGCTGCGCGACGCGCGGCAACGCGGCTCCCACGACTACGTGTTCTGCTGGAATCGCGGGCTCGGCGACATCGCGCTCGGCCTCGTGCCGCTGCTGTCGCGGATTCGCGCGCACGATCCGCGACAGCCGCATCGTCGTATTCACGCGCGCCGAGCTCGCGGAGATGTTCACGCTCTGCGACGTGGACGACCTCCATGTCGTCCCCGGATTGCAAGCGCGGCGCGCCGATCGATCCGATCGCGGCCGCGGCTAGAAGGCGGCATTGGCGCTGTCCCCGTCCGCCACCGTGTTCGCGGAGCCGGACCCGACGCATTGGCTCGACGGGCGGCGGCAGGAGTTTTGCCCTTCGCTGCGCTGGGATCCCGCGTGGAACGCTCGCGCCGATCGCCTGCTCGCGGCAACCGCGGGCGAGATCGTGATCGGCGCGCATGTGAACTCGGAGACCGCGCAATATTATGGTTACGCGAAGGACTGGCCGGGCTCCGCCTGGCAGGGTCTCTTTGCGCGGTTTCCCGCGACCCGCAACGTGCGATGGCTGCTGTTCGGGAATGCGGCGACAACGGCTTTCGCGCAGCCGAATCTCGTCGACCTGCGCGGGCGCACGTCGTTGCTCGATCTGCTTGCCGTGGTGCGCACGCGTTGCCACGTTCTGGTCGCTCCGGACAGCGGCGTGCTGACCGCGGCCTTCTATCTCGCGCAGGACTTTCCGCTGCAGATCGTTTCGCTGTGGTCCGATCCTCGCCAGGGCATCCTGAAGCAGGGTTGCCCGTCTCCGAATCCGCGGCTGCACCACTGAGCCGCTGCAGGGACGCGACGAGGACGTACGCAATCTGCCGGTCGACGATGTGGAACGCGCCGTTGCTGCCGCGCTCGCCCGCTCCCTGCGGTCGCCGGATCGCGTTGATGCGCATGCGGTCGCGCCCTGACCACCCGGTCATCCGGCCGCCTGCGCGCGCGCGGCCGTTCGTGCGCGCCATTTTCGCGTTGCTGCGGTTCAGCTTGCTCTTTTGGGCATGCAGCTATTTCGCGCTGGTGGCGATCAGCGGTCACACGTATCCGCGTTCGATCGCGTTCGGCTTGGCGCAGGTGTTCGCGCTGTGGCTCATCCTGGGCGCGCTGTTCTCCGGATGGCGAGCCGATACCGGTGCCGGATTGGTACTTGTGGGCGGCGCTTGGTCGCGTGGTCGGGATGGTCCGCGGCGTCGCTCGGCTGGTCGCTGCATCCCGCGTATACGAAGGCGGAACTGGGCACCGAGATCGGTTGGGGAATGGCGACCGCCGCCATTTTCTACGTCGCCGCTCGAACGGGCACGGCGTTCCGGACGCTGACCGTCGTCGCCGTCGACGTGTCGCCGGTTTTCTCTCGGCGCTTGCGGTGTTTGCGGCGGTAACGACGCGGCACATTCGACCCGGAGCATGCGTTGGCCCGCGCCGCACGGCGGCGCCGGCGCGTTTTCCACGTACCTGGTCCTGGTCATGCCCTTGCTGCCGTTGCTGCTCGCGCCGAAACCGGTCGGCTTCGGGCGGGCCCGTAGCCCTTGTCGATCATGGTCGCGGTATTCGTGCTGCTGCTGGTGGCGGCGCGACTGACCGAGAACCGCATGATCTGGGTGGCGCTGGCCACCGGATTCCTGGTCTCGGCATTGCTCGCGGCATGGCGTTGGCGCGCGCGGCTCGACCGCGCCCCGATGCGCTGGGTGGCGTCCTGCTGGTGCTCCTGGTGTTGCTCGCCGTATTGTTCGTCGACGCCGCCGGCCGGCGGGCGCGGACCGATTTCAAGCCGGACACCTCGGTCGCGCAGACGTTCGCCGACGATCCGCGTTCTCGTGCTCTGGCAGCATACGTTCGAGCGTATCCGCGAACGGCCGTGGACCGGTTTCGGATTCGGCAAGTCGATCCTGTCCGAAGAGCTGCGCGACGAGCTGCACGATCCGATGCTCGCGCACGCGCACAATCTGTTCGTCAGCCAATGGCTGCAAACCGGCGCCATCGGCGTGGCGACGCTGCTGGCCATGCTCGCGGCGCTGGCATGGTGCTACTGGACTCTGCTGCGCGCATCCGACGGGACGCTCGCCGCACTTGGCCTCGCCGGGCTCGCGATGCTCGTGACCTTCGTCGTGAAGAACCTGACCGACGATTTCATGATCCGCCCGACCAGCAAGGAATTCTGGGCGCTTAACGCCATGCTCATCGGATACGGGTTGGCGTGCGCAGATTGCGCGAGGCAGGCTTCGCCCTCGCAATTCGCGCCCGAGTAGAGTCTACCGCGATCGACTTGAGGCGGCTCGGCGTCGATCCGCGCAAGGCAAGAGCTGGGACGGCCGTCGCGATCGCTCGCAGCGCGTGGCGCGCGTCATGCGCTTCGCGGCAGTTCAGTGCGTGCGCATGCGACGCTGAATGCCCGAATGACGCGTATGCGCCCATCGTAGGCCGTCACGGTGCATACGCGCGCTGCCTGAGTCGAGCCGCGCAACGTGCGCATGTCGATCGGCGTGTTCGTGCAGTTACTGCGCAGAACGGCGACGGGCCGCCCCGAGCTTTCTGCGCTGAAGCTCTCACCGGCCGTCAAAATTGTCGTGTTGGCTCTCACCAGACCGCAATTTGCGGCACGCGCCTCGCTGGCGGCGCAGTATTCCGGAATCCACGCCTTCAGGCGCGCGCGCACCTCCGCGTCGTCGGCAGCGCGATCGCTCTCGCACCACGTCGACCATCTGGCCGACCGCGTCGTGGTTCGCCGCGCGCGCCTGCGCGATGCGCAACTTCGGATGCGGCGTCGGCTTGGTCGCCTCTTCGGTCGCGAGCGGCTCCTCGAAGAGTTTTTCGCCGGGCCGCAAGCCGGTGAACACGACGGCGATCGTCTCGGGATCGGCGCCCGACAGCTGGATCATGTCGCGCGCGAGATCGACGATGCGCACCGGCTCGCCCATGTCGAGCACCAGGATCTCGCCGCCCTTGCCCTGCAATCCGGCCTGCAGCAGCAGCTGCGTGGCTTCCGACAGCGACATGAAGTAGCGGGTGATTTCCGGATGCGTCACCGTTACCGGGCCGCCGCGCGCGATCTGCTCGCGAAAGCGCGGAATCACGCTGCCCGCGCTGCCGAACACGTTGCCGAACCGCACGAGCACGAACTGCGTGCCGCTGCCCTGCAGGCTCTGGCAGACGATCTCGGCGAGACGCTTGGTCGCGCCCATCACGTTGGTCGGATTGACCGCCTTGTCCGACGACACGAGCACGAACTTCTCGACGCTTGGCCGCGACCGCGCGCGCGCGCGAGCACCCAGGTTCCGTACGCATTGTTGCGCACGGCCTGCCACGCGTTGGTCTCCTCCATCAGCGGCACATGCTTGTACGCGCCGGCGTGGAAGATGACGCTGGGCTTCTCGCGCGCGAGCACCGTCCTCGACCAGCGCCGCGTGCTTGACGTCGCCGACGACCGCGCACCAGCGGCAGCTGCGCGAACGCATCGGCGAGCGCCGTCTGGATCTCGTAGAGCGCCGCCTCCGAAAGTGTCGAACAGCACCAGCCGCGCCGGGCGAAACCGCGCGATCTGGCGGCGTCAGCTCGGCGCCGATCGAACCGCCGGCGCCGGTCACCATCACGACGCGATTGCCGAGCCATTCGCCCAAGCCCGCGCTGTCGAGCACGACCGGGTCGCGGCCGAGCAGGTCGTCGAGCTCGACGTTGCGGATCGTCGTGAGCGCGAGGCGGCCGCTGATCAGGTCCTCGTACGACGGCACGGTCAGCGCCTCGACGCCGGCGTCCGCGCAGAGCTCGGCGACGCGCCGGCGCACCACGTGCGTTCGCCGAAGGCAGCGCGATGATCACCTTGCGCACGCCGTATTTCGTCGCACCACGCCGGAAGGCCGCCGATCGGACCCAGCACGCTGACGTTGCGCAGCAGCCGGCCCTGCTTGGCCGGGTCGTCGTCGAGCAGGCCGACGACGCGCCACTGCCGGCTGCGCGCGAGATCGCTTGGTCGAGTCGCGCGCCCGCCTCGCCGGCGCCGACGATCGAGCACCGGCTCGCCCAGCGCCGCGAGCGGGCTGTACAGGCGGTGCTCCTTCCACATCCGGTACGCGAAGCGGCTGCCCGCCATCAGGAAGATGAGCACGATCGGATAGAGGATCGAGCACGCTGCGCGGCACCACCGCCTGCAACTGCAGCATCACGAGGACCAGCGGAATGAGCATCGCGCCCAGGCCCGCCGCGAGCACGATGCGCTGCAGATCGCGCGATGCTCGCGAACCGCCACAGGCCGCGATACAGGCCGAGCGCCAGGAAGATCGCCGGCCTGCAGCGGCAGGATCCACGCCAGCGTTCGCCACATGTCGGCGAGATACGGCTCGCGGCAAGTCGAGATTGAACCGGAGCCAGTACAGCGGCGACCCACGCGAAGCGCGGCCGCGCAGACATCGTGGCACGAAGGCCAGCAACGCCCGCCAGTTGAGATGGGTCCGACATCACGTTGTCAGGGCCTTCCTGCGCCAATGATAATCAATCGCCGCGAACAGCAGCGCATGAACCATGCACCACGCGGCCAGCGCAGGCACGCCCCAATCGGGTTCGGAGACACGCGCAGGCCACGGCCGTCCCGCGGTTCCCAGCATCAGCGCGCCATAGACGGCAAGCGTGCCGCCGATGTCCGGCGCCCAGCTGATGCAGCCGCTGATAGTAATGCGTCTTGTGCGCCTTCCCAGAGCGCTCGCGCGCGCAGCGCCGCGCCGGCAGAGCGTCACCGTCGCGTCGGCAACGAACGGACAGGAACACGAGCAGCGGAAACCAGGCCGGCCATGCGCCGCGCGATCACGCCGCCGATGCCGAACGCGGCTGCCAGAAACCCGAGCGGGACCGCGCCCGACGTCGCCGAGGAATATCCGCGCCGGCGGGCAGATTGACGACGAGAAACGGCAACGTCGCCGCCGCAAGCGCCACAGCGGCAGCGTCGGGCGTCCAGCCCGTCGCAGCAGGCAGCACGACGCCATAGGCAGCGAAGCCGATCACGGTCATCAACGCGGCAAGCCCGTCGCTGCCGTCCATGAAGTTGTAGAGATTGAGCGACCATGCGGCAGCCAGCGCCGCGAGCACGACGAAGCATGATCGGGACCTGCGGCGTGTCCGATTCCAGCGATCGCAACCGCAAACCAGACCGACGCCAACGCGTGGACGGAAAGTCGCGGAACGATCGCGCACGCCGCGCATGTCGTCGAGCAGCGACACACCGGCGAGCAACAGCCACGGCACGCCCCACACGCCGATCGCGAGCGCGGTCGCTCGCCGGAGCCAGGCACGCGATGCGGAAGGAAGCCGGCCCAGATCGCGAGACCGCCGACACGCGGAATGGGCGCCGTGTGCAACGATGCGGGCGTTGCGCGTGGCGAGCGGCAGGTGCGCTGCGCCAATGCAGCAGCGCCGCCGTCGATGCCGCTGCGACCAGCGCCGCGATGACCGGCAGGGCAGCCGCCGCGACGTTCACGTCAAACACGCGTTTTCTGCGCTGCGCCCGGCCGGCGCGAAAACGCGTGCAACCGGCTGAAATCTGGGCACTCCGCAGCCGATCTCGGCGGCGCGGCGACCGGCGGCGCCAGCGATAAATCGCGCGAAATGGCGCGATTTGCCCCAAAAAGCGGCGCTGCCGATGAAGATTCCATGTTTTTGTTGTTGATTATCATTGGCTTAGAAGTTGCGCCCGAGGCCGGAGACCCCGTTACAGCCGCGGCGGCCGAACGTTCGCACGCCGTTTCGCCGTCCCTTTTCTGTTGCTTCGGCACAACAAGGATGCAGACATGCCAGACCCCATTTTGCCTTCGGCTTGCCACTCGGACGCACGGTTTGGCAAAATGGGATCGCAACTTCTCGATAGATCTAGAGAAGGTTCCGATGGCAGGCGCAAAAGGCTCGAACCTTGCCAATTTTATCCGTTAGAGGAGAGACTCCATGAATAAAAAGCTCGTCGCTGTCGCAGTCGCGGGTGTGCTTGCCGCCCCGCTGGCTGCGCAGGCGCAAACCGCGAACGTGACGTTGTACGGTCGCCTGAACATGACGCTGGAAGCCGTCAACCGGACAGGCGGTTGATCCCAACTTGCCCGGCGACCAGCAGCTCGGTGAACCGCACTCTCTACCGCGTGAGCTCGAACTCGTCGCGCCTGGGCGTGCGCGGCACGCGAATCGCTCGGCGGCGGCCTGAACGCGATTTTCCAGATCGAATCGGCGATCAACGCGGACATCACCGGCGGCGTGCTCGCCGGTCGCGAGACACGTTCGTCGGCCTGCAAGGCGACGTGGGGTACGTTCAAGATGGGTAACTTCCTGGCCCCGTACGACGACATCCACCCGATCTTCGGTAACGTCCCGACGCTGACGACGTCGATCCTGTCGACGGCCGCATCTGTGGGCGCAAGGCAGCCAGAGGTCAGGCCAACGGCGGCTTCGACAACCGCGTCTCGGCAACTCGCTCCGTTACGACTCGCCGCAACATCGGCGGCTTCACCGGCAGCCATCCAGGTCGCGCGTACGACTTCTCGCCGAGTCACGGGCGGCGGCGGGCACGACGGCCGGCACCGACGCGCAGGCGAAGCGCCATGCGTATGTCGGATCGGCGGGCGGCTTCTACAACGACGGCCCGTTCCAGGCAGGCGTGGCGTATCAGCGGAACGAGAAGCTGCGTGGACGTTGGCTTGAAGCGACTGACGCGATCTCGGTCGCCGGCGCAGCTGGAACTTCGGCATGCGTCAAGATCGGTGGCGTGTACGAGCGCCTGAAGTACGACGTTCTCGGCGGCGGCGACCTGAAGCGCAACTTCTACGCCGTGTCGAGCGCGTTCAACCGTGCCGATCGGCCGGCGAGCTGTACGCGTTCTGGGGCCATGCGGCGGCAACGATGGCACCGGCCGCGACGGACGGCACGGTGGTCGGCGGCCTGGTCAGGGCAGGCGACAACACGGGCGCCGGACCAGTGGGAAATCTCGTACACGTACGCGCTGTCGAAGCGCACGCTGACCTACGTCGGCTACGTGCAGATCGACAACGACGTCGAACGCCGCGCTACAACGTTCAACATCAACCCGATCAACCAGTCGGCGACGACAGGCGGCGGCCAGCGAAGCAGCCAGCATGGCTCTGGTGGTCGGCATCGTTCACTTCTTCTAAGAAGCAAGCCGACGTAACTGGAACCTACAGATTGCATGACAGCGGGCGCCCTCGGGCGCCCGTTTTTTGCCGCTACCATCGGCGCATGGCTGCGCCTTGCGCCATGCTCGATCGATCGCGATCGTCGGCTTCGACCGGGCGCTGCGCACGCTCGACCGGACTGGCGCAGTCGCGCGCGGCCGATGCCCGGTGCGCACGTTGCCGGAGCCGACGCTGACGCCGAAGGAGACGGCCGCCACGCTGCAGGCCTGATGCGCGTCAACCACACCGGCGAGGTGTGCGCGCAGGCGCTCTACTGCCGCGCAGGCGCTCGTCGCGCGCGATCCGGCGGTCGCAAGTCGCAGCTTCGCCGCAGCGGCGCGCGAGGAGGAGGAACACCTGGCATGGACGCAGACGCGCGCTCGCGGAGCTGCGCGATCGCCCGTCGCTGCTCAACCCGCTCTGGTACGCCGGCTCGTTCGCGATCGGCGTCGCTGGCGGGGCTGGCCGGCGATCGCGTCAACCTGGGATTCGTCGTCGAGACCGAGCGCCAGGTCGAGGAGCACCTGACCGGACGCATCTCGACGCGGCTGCCCGCAAGCGGACGCGAAGAGCCGCGCCGATCGTCGACACGATGCGCGACGACGAGAGCGCGCCACGGCGCGATGGCGCAGGAAGCCGGCAGCAGTCGACCTGCCGAGGCCGGTGCGCGATCTGATGCGCGCCGCCGCCGGCGTGATGAAGGCGGTCGCTTACGCGTGTCAGGAAGTCAGGAGCGTCACGATGCGTAAGCAAGTCGATTCAGCGCGGCGCTGCGATTCCGACCTCGCTTCATCTCACGCACGTAACTGCGCGCGCGACGTGCGCAGCGCCTTCAGCCGCGCACTCGCACCGCCTTGGCGATCGCGTCATCGTCATCCTTGCCGCTGCGCTTGGCCGCGACCGTGCGCGCAATGGCCCCGGCATCGACCGCCTTGATCGTGGCGAGCGCGCCGCGCAGAATCGCGGCAGGTGCGATAGTCCTGCTGCGGCGCCGGACGCGCGACAGCGCGTCGGCGGCGCAGGCGGCGAGCAGCGTGTCGAGGCGATCCAGGCGACGCAGCGCATCGGCGGCGGAAGGAGGTCGAGCAACGTGGCCGGCCGCAGCTCGGCCGCCCGATGCACGACGCCGTGCCACCGCGCTGCGAGCGCGCGGCGGCATCGCGGCAATCGAGCGGGACGCGCAGGCGCTCGGACAACGCTGCTCGCGCGAGCCGCACGCTGCGCCGCTCGTGCGCGATGTGCCGAGGCAACGCTCGCGCGGCGATTGCGCCTTGCCAAGATCGTGCGCGAGCACCGCGTAGCGGCGGGCAACGTGAGTCGCGTGCGCGGCCGCCCAGTCAAGCGCCAGCGCGACATGCACGCCGGTATCGATTTCCGGATGATGGATCGGACGGCTGCGGGACGCCGAAGAGCGCCGTCGACTTCCGGCAAGCAGCGCTGCGAGCGCCCCGCAATCGCGCAGCACCGCCAGCATCCGCGACGGCTGCGCTTCCATCAGGCCGCGCGCGAGCTCCTGCCATACGCGCTCCGGCGCAGCGTCGCGAGCTCTCCGGACGCCACGATCGTGCGCAGCAGCGCCTCGGTTTCCGGCGCGACCGACGAAGCCGAAGCGCGCCGCAAACGCGCGCGACGCGCAGCACGCGCAGCGGATCCTCGGCGAACGCCGTCGAGACGTGGCGCAGCACGCCGGCGCGCGAGATCGGCCGCGCCGCCGTAGGGATCGATCGAGCGCGCCGTCGTCGCCGCGCGCCATCGCGTTGATGGTCAGGTCGCGGCGCTGCAGGTCCTCTTCGAGCGTCGACGTCCGGCGACGCGAAGAACTCGAACCCGCGATAGCCGCGGCCGTGCTTGCGCTCGGTGCGCGCGAGCGCGTGTTCCTCGCTGCGTATCCGGATGCAGGAACACCGGAAAATCGCGTCCGACCGGCCGGAATCCGGACGCGAGCATCATTTCTGGGCGTGGCGCCGACGACGACGTAGTCGCGATCGGCACACGGCCGGCCCGAGCAGCTCGTCGCGCACCGAGCCGCCGACGCGATAGATCCGGACCGGCTGCGGCAAGGCCCGCGCCATCGCGTGCCGCGTCTGCGCCAGGCTCGCGTGCATCGCTACCGGCCGCCGCTTGCGCGGTAGGGGTCGAACGGGCTGCGCCGTGCGCTCGGCGCCAGGTACTGCGGCGCGACCGCTTCGAGCGGCGACGGGCGCAATGCCGAACACCGCCGGAAACGGGCCATCGCAGACGTTGTCCTTGCGCATCGACAGCAGGTTGTCGCGGGACTCATGAGTTTGCCCGGCAGAGTTGCTCAGCACGTACGCCTGCAGCGTCGACGAGCGCGGGCCCGAGCGTCAGGATGGGGCGCACCGCGCCCGTCAGTCGTCGCCGACGTAGCGCACCAGCTCCTCGCAGCGTGTAGACCGTCGGTCCGCAAAGGTCGTAGCGCGCCGAGCGTGCGTGAGGTCGTCGTCGAGCGAGTGCACGAAGCAGTGCGCGACATCGCCGACATAGACCGGCTGGAACCGCGCGCTCGGGCGCGGCCAACGCGACGCATCGGCAGCATGCGCGACAGGCGGGCGAAGAGATTGAGGAAGCGAATCGTCGCGGCCGAAGATCACCGAGGGCCGGAAGATCGTCCAGCGCAAGTCCGACGTGGCGACGATCGACCTCGGCCGCGCCCTTGGTACGCAGATACTGCGACGGCCCGGCCGGATCGGCGCCCAGCGCGCTCATCTGCAGCAATCGCGTCACGCCCGCCGGCCTGGCAGGCGGTCACGAGCTCGCGGGCGAGCTCGACATGCACGCGCTCGAAACGATCGGCGGCGCCGCTCGTTCAGGATGCCGACGAGATTGATCGACGGCGGTCGGCGCCGCGCGAGCAACCTCGCGTCGCGCGCGCGGCTCGTGGACGTCCGCCTCGACCACGTCGACCGTGGGCAGCAGGATCAGGTGCTTGGCGTTCTCGCGCCGGCGCGACGGAACGACGACGCGATGTCCGGCCGCGCGAGGCGCGCGACCGTGACGGCCGACGAAGCCGCTGCCGCCCAGTACGACGACGCCTGATGGAGCGCCATCGGCTACTCCGTATTGTCGGCTGCCGGCTTACGACCGACCCGCGTGCGCGGCGACACGATCGCCGAGGCGCGCGGTGAGCGGCTGCTGATCGGTGTTGAACGCCTGCGCGTAGATCATCGCGTTCGCGAGCACTTTCTTCACGTAGTCGCGCGTTTCGTTGAACGGGATCGTCTCGACCCAGATCGCGCCTTCGAGCGGCGCGCGCGGGCGCCACGCCTGCGCGCGCCCGGGACCGGCATTATACGCGGCCGCCGCCAGCGCCGGCGATGCGATCGAGCGCGCTCGAACCAGTACTTGAAGTAGTACGCGCCGAACTGCGTGTTCAATGTCGCGCGTCGGCGATCGCTGCGGGTCGATAGTCGGTGCGGGCCAGCTGCTTGGCGACCCAGCGCGCCGTCCCCGGCATCAACTGCATCAGCCCGACCGCGCCGGCCGACGACACGATGTCGCGTGGCGAAACGCGATCTCCTGCCGCGCGATGCCGTAGAGCATCGCGACGTCGACGTCGTTGCTCTTCGCCGCGGTTTCGAACTCCGTGCGGTACGGCGCCAGGTAGCGCAGCGCATAGTCGTGGCGACGTCGTCGTGCGATCGGCGGTGTTGATCGCGCGGTCGTAGAGACCGACGGCGCCGCGCATGATCCGCGGCGAGCAGCAACGCGTCGTCGTCGGGAGGCCGCGGACGACGTAGACCCACTCGCGCTGCGATTCCGGCCGCATGTCGAGCTCCGGCCAGCTTGATGGCGCGTCGCACGTCGGCGCCGCCGCGGCAAACGCCGCGAGCTTCCGACGACGATCGCCGACAGCGGCAGTCGCAGCGGCAACGTAAAGCGCTGCGCCGAGCGCCTCGGCGGCGAGCACGCCGTAGAAATTGGTCTCGCGGACGACAGCGCGTTCGAGCAGCGCGCCGTGGCTCTGCCTGCCGGCCGCGGGCGGCCAAGCGCGCGCGCGCGCCAGTAGCGCCCATGCCTGTCCTGCCGCTGCGACTCGGACATGCGCGTCGATCGCCGCCAGCACGTCGTGCCAGGCCAGCGCCGCGCAGCGCCGCGCGGACGCGCCACGCCTGCTGGCCTCCGGCGCCAATGGCGTGTCGCCCGCTTCGCGCGAACCAGTCGTTCGCCGCCGGATTCAGCTGGCGCGCCGCGATAATAGGCAAGCCGCGCGTTGCCGTACTTGCGGTCCGCCTCCGGCAGCCGGTCGCGCCACTTGACCCACGCGGGCGCGCGTCGGCGTCCGGCATCGGTGCGCGCGCGGCGCGCTCGAGCGCATACAACGCGAGGTCGCGCCCGCCGCCGCGTGTCCCAGGCGAACGCCCCTCTGTCCAGCGCCCGCAGCGGATCAGCGGTCGACGTCGGCGAACTCGCGGTCGGCGATGCGATCTCCTGCGCGGGAGGTCGACGGCGATCGCCTGCGCGAGACGCGAGGTTGCCAGCCTCGACCGCCAGCCGGAAACGCGCGCGGCGATCGGCGATCGGTGACGTCGCCGCGTGCGATCAACGCGCGCGAACAGCAGGTCGCAGGCGTCGGGCGTGCGTCTGCCCGGTAAGCCAGAGCGGAATCGCGGCGGCCAGCGCGGCGTCGCCGTCACGCTGCCAGCGACTGCCGGATGCCGTAGCAGACGAGTTCGGCGTCGTCGCCGGTCGGCGGCGAATAATCGAGCGCGAAGCGATCCAGATCGTCCGCTCCGGGCGAGCGACTTCAGCCAGTCGACGCGCAGGCGATCGGCGAGCGGCGTGTTCGGATAGCGGTGCGAGATAGGCGCGCGATCGTCGACCGGCGCGGCATCGTCCATGCCGAGGCTTCAGCTGCCAGTAAGCGACGTAGGGCGCCGAGGATGTGCGCCGAAAGTCTGGGCGCGATGCGCCGCGAGCTTGGCGCGGTCGCCTTGCTCGAGACGCGGCCTTGGCTGCCAGGGAAATCGGCGTCCGATCTGCGCGAACGCGGGCGAACAGTGGGCCCGAACGCGCGCGACGGCGCCCGAACAGGACCGTCCTGGCACAATCGACGGAAGGACGTTCACTGGCACCGGATTTTCGGCGCACGACGCGTCACGAGACAAGCGGATGTCGCGCGCCGCCGTGATGTCAGTCGCTCAAGCCCGCACAACGTTCCATCACGCGACCCGGTTGCAGCGCGGGCGACCCGATGCTAGAATTTCGCCGCGTCAGGCGCTGTCAGGCCGCCGAACGTTCCGCTTGACAGCGGGGATGGCGCAGCGCAAGGCGGCACCGCTTCTGGTCGGGGTGGTCATGGGCAGCGACAGCGACTGGGAGATCGATGCGCCACGCGGTCGGCCCAGCTCGACGCCTTCGGCGATCCCGTACGAGCGCGCGCGTGCTTGTCGCGCGCACCGGATGCCCGGACGACATGTTCGAGTACGCCGAGGACGCGCGCGTCCGCGCGGCCTGCGCGCGATCATCGCCGGCGCCGGCGGCGCGGCGCATCTGCCGGGCATGCTCGCCGCGAAGACGACCGTGCCGGTGCTCGGCGTGCCGGTGCCCGTCGAAGTACCTGCGCGGCGAGGATTCGCTGCTGTTCGATCGTGCAGATGCCCGAAGGGCATCCCGGTGGCGACGTTCGCGATCGGCGAGGCCGGCGCCGCCAACGCGGCACTGTTCGCCGTCGCGCTGATCGCGGGCGACCGATCCGGTCGCTCGCGCGCAGAGCTCGCCGCGTTTCGCGCTGAAGCAGACCGACCACCGCGCGCGCGATGCGCGTGCCGCCGGCGACCTGAACGTCGCACAGCGCGGTCGAGCGCTGGCAGCGATTCCGCCCGGCGCCTGGCTCGGGCCTGCTGGGCGGCGGCCAGCTCGGCCGCATGTTCTGCGCGTGGCGGCGCAAAGCCTGCAAGGGTACCGGGTGGCGGTGGTGCTCGGTCCGAGCGCGCACAGCCCGGCCGGCAGCGTGGCCGACCGCCACGTCGCCGCGGACTATCTCGATGCCACGCGGCCTCGAGGAGAGCAATATTACGTAAAAAAGCG
>ERZ1370068.8240-contig-7110_pt1 | contig 33455 bp, 39 predicted proteins | sample MGYA00561227_ERZ1370068 | MGnify/ENA primary metagenome ERZ1370068 (study PRJEB38410, sample SAMEA6850437) | metagenome | study: Metagenomic assessment of the ecological functions of the soil: analysis of the soil microbiota associated with the...
CCAAGTTATAGATGCTCGTCGTCCTCATCGCCGGGATGACGCCGTACGAGATCTTCCTCGGGGTCTGTTCGCCAAGGCGGAGGATCCCTCCTCCGGAGGTCGCCAGATGCCGAGCCACTGGGGCTCGCGCCGGCTCGGGATCATCAGCCACTCCTCCCCATCGCCACGCAGGTCCCGCACGCCGCGGGCATCGCCTACGCCGCGAAGTACCGCGGCGAGGACGCCGTGGTGGGCTGCTGGTTCGGCGAGGGGCGACGAGCGCCGGCGCCTGGCACGAGGGCCTGAACTTCGCCGGCATCCACAAGCTGCCGGTCATCTTCGTCTGCGAGAACAACTACTACGCGATCAGCGTGGGCCAGCCGCTGCAGATGGCGATCGACAACGTCGCCGACCGCGCGGCCGGGCTACGGGTTCCCCGGCGTCGTCGTGGACGGGAACGACGTCCTCGCGTCGTTCGCCGCGATGAAGACCGCGGTGGAACGCGCGCGGGCCGGCGAGGGCCCGACCCTGATCGAGGCGAAGACCTACCGCTTCTTCCCGCACACCTCCGACGACGACGACCGAGTCCGTACCGCTCGCGCGAAGAGGTCCAGGAGGCAAAGGAGCGGGACCCGATCACGCGGTTCGCCGCCACGCTCACGGATCTCGGCGTGCTGGATGCCGCCGCGATCGACGCGATCTGGGCCGAGACCAAGGCCGACGTCGACGAGCAGATCGACGCGGCGTGGAACGCGGCCGACCCCGATCCGTCGACGCCTCGAGCGGCACGTGTTCTTCGAAGCGGACGGCGAGTGACCGAGAAGAACGTCGTCACCGCGATCCACGACACCCTGCACGACGAGATGGCGGCGGACGAGCGCGTCGTGGTGCTCGGCGAGGACATCGCGACGCGGGGCGGGGTCTTCCGGGTGACGCAGGGGTTCCTCGACGAGTTCGGCGACCAGCGGGTGATCGACACGCCGCTGGCCGAGGCCGGGATCATCGGCATCGCCGTGGGCATGGCCCTGCACGGGCTCCTGCCGGTCGCCGAGATCGAGTTCGCGGACTTCATCCACCCGGCGTACGACCAGATGGTCTCGGAGGTCGCGCAGGATGCGGTACCGGACCAACGGGGACTTCGGTCTGCCGATGGTCGTCCGCGCGCCGTGGGGCGGCGGGGTGCACGGCGCGCTGTACCACTCGCAGTCGATCGAGGCCACCTACGGGCACATCCCCGGGCTCAAGGTCGTCGTCCCGGCACGCCGTACGACGCGTCCGGCATGCTCCGGCGGCGATCAAGGACCCGGACCCGGTCCTGTTCCTCGAGCACAAGCGCACGTACCGGCTGATCAAGGGCGAGGTCCCCGACGAGCCGTTCGAGGTGCCGATCGGCCCGGCGGACGTCAAGCGCGAGGGCGACGACCTGACCGCGATCGCCTACGGGTTGTCCCTGCACCTGTGCCTGGAGGCGGCCTCAGCGGCTGCAGGACGAGCAGGGCGTCTCGGTCGAGGTGGTGGACGTTCGGACGATCAGCCCGCTCGACAAGGAGACGATCCTCGCCTCGGTCCGCAAGACGGGCAAGGCGATGGTCGTCTACGAGGACAACCGCACCTACGGCGCGGGCGCCGAGATCGCAGCCACGATCGCCGAGGAGGCGATGTTCGACCTCGACGGGCCGATCGTGCGGATCGCCGGTCCGGACGTGCCCGGCGATGGGCTTCGCGAGCAACCTCGAGCACGCCTTCATGCTCAACGCCGACCAGATCGGCGAGCGGATGCTCGAGCTCGCCCGCTTCGAAGCACGCCCCACGCTCGAGCGGGCTCCGGCCCACCGACCTTCGGTCTCCCCGTCCGGGGTTCCAGGACGCCCGCAAGCTCGACCGGCTCCTCAAGGACCTGCTCGACATCGACCGGCTCTCGCGCGGGATCGTGACGCCGAACGTGCCGCGCGCTCGGACCTCGCGTCCATCGTGGGCCGGACGGTCGAGAGCCTCGACGTCCTCGACCAGCGGTCGATCCCGGTCCAGACCGAGCCGTCACCGCGCCGGTGGACGCACCCAAGATCGAGCGGATCGTCGAGAACCTCGTGATGAACGCCGTCCGCCACACCGAGCCGACGCGGGGATCTGGGTGCGGGTGTGGCCGCAGGACGGCGGCGCGGTCATCGCGGTCGAGGACGACGGGCCGGGCGTGCCCTCGAGCTGCGGCACGACATCTTCGAGCCGTTCCGACAGGGACCGACGTCGTCCGCGCACGCCCCAGGACCGGCATCGGGCTGTCGCTGTGTCGCGATGTTCGCGGACCTGCACGGCGGCCGGGCCTGGGTCCAAGATCGCGAGGGCGGCGGCGCGTCCTTCCGCGTCTTCCTGCCGGGTGACACCGCCGACCATCGGACGGGCACCGGTCAGCGGCAGGGCGTCGCCCACCACCGTCGCAAGCGAGGCCGCGGGCTAGACTTCCGGGGATGGCCGTCCGCGAGCACAACCCTCTCCAACGACGTCTCTACCTGCCGATCGTCTCGACGAACGGGACGCCCGCCTCCACCGAGCGCAAGCCGCCCTGGCTCAAGGTTCGGCTCCAGCGCGGGCCCGAACTACCGCGAGCTCGAGAGCATCATGCGCACGCGTTCGCTGCACACCGTGTGCGAGGAGGCGATGTGCCCGAACATCTCCGAGTGCTGGGAGGAGCGAGAGGCGACCTTCCTGATCCTCGGGGACAAGTGCACCCGCCGGTGCGGGTTCTGCGACGTGATGACGGCCAAGCCCGACGCGGTGGACGAGGACGAACCGGCCAAGATCGCGGACGCCGTTCGCGAGATGGGGCTGCGGTTCGTCGTCGTCACGGGCGTGGCACGCGACGACCTCCCCGACGGCGGCGCGCGGATCTGGGCCTCCACGATCCGGGCGATCCGCGAGGCCGTCCCGACTGCGGCGTCGAGGTGCTGCCGACCGACTTCAAGGGCGGCGAACGGGACATCGCGACCGTGATCGAGGCCGAGCCCGACGTGTTCGCGCACAACCTCGAGACCGTTCGGCGGCTGCACGGCCGGATCCGGCCCGCGTTCGGCTACGACCGCACGCTGGAGGTGCTGCGCATCGCCCAGCGGCTGCGCGAGGGACAGGTCACGAAGTCGAACCTGATCCTGGGCATGGGCGAGCGTCCCGACGAGATCCCGCAGGCGCTGCGCCGACCTCGCCGACGCCGGCGTGCGGATCGTCACGATCGGCCAGTACCTGCCGCCCGACCGAGCACCACCTGCCGGTGGACCGGTGGGTGCACGCCGGACGAGTTCGCGCGACTGGAAGGAGCTCGGGGAGTCGTTCGGGATCGCGCACGTCGAGGCCGGACCCCTGGTGCGGAGCTCGTACCACGCCGGCAAGCAGTTCCAGCGGGCGACCTCGTCGGTCTGAGATGGAGGAGCCGGCCTGTACGCCGGATCCTGTCCCGGCCCGAGGGCCGGTGGCGACCATCTGTCTGAGCGCTCTCGCGAGCGCCCCGGGGCCGAAGCCCTCGTGCGGCCTACCCGGGAGCTCGGACGGGCCGTCCTCGAACGCTCCCTGCTTGGCCTTAGCTCCGGGTGGGGCTTGCCGAGCCGAGCCGGTCACCCGGCTCGCTGGTGAGCTCTTACCTCACCGTTTCACCCTTACCGCTTCCGCGGCGGTCTGTTCTCTGTGGCGCTTTCCACGGGTCGCCCCGCCTGGGTGTTACCCAGCACCCTGCCCTGCGGAGTCCGGACGTTCCTCGAGCGTTGCCACCCGCGGTCGCCCGGCCGGCTCCTCCGAACCCAGTCTAGAGAACCCGACCGGCCGTATCATCCGCACCACGATGCGTGCTCGTCGCCGCCATCGCGTGCGTTGCCGGTGCTCGCGCTCGCCGCGTGCGCCCAGCAACCCGTCGGCCCGGCGGCGCCGATCGCGCCCGCGCAGCTGGCACCCGGTCCGGCCCTCGAGGCCTCCGCCGCGCGCCAGGCCGTCGTCGAGTTCATCGACGCCTACCGCGAGTCGCCCGATCACGGCGTCGAGGCGCTCAAGCAGATCGTGGTCGGCCCCGATCTCCGGTCGTGGGTCCGGTGGCTCGACGTCCAGCACCGCGAGTTCGACGGGAACATCCGGTCGGCGGCCGACATCCGCGACGTGGAGTTCATCGGCGCCGTGACGGCCCGGCGGATCCCGCTCGCATCGGTGCGGTCTGTCCGCATCCGTCCTGTTCCAGTTCGAGCCGCCGAACGACGACCCGATCGACCTCGTCCGGGTCCTCGACGGCCCCGTCACGCTGATCCGGACCGCCGCCGGGACGTACCGCGTCGAGGACCTGCTGCGCAACGGCGTGCCGATGTCCGACAGCATCCAGCCGTTCCGCCACCAGGTGCGCGCGGAGGGCGGCGTGACGGTCCAGATGGACTCGCTGTTCATGTTCCCGCCCAAGTGGCAGTTCAACGTGATCGTCGAGAACGCGACCGCGCACGACATCTCGCTCGACCCCGGCGGCGCCGTCCTGTTCGTCGACCACGGCGACACGTTCGAACCGCGTCGAGGGCACCCTCACGCCGTCGCTCCTCACCGTGCCGGCGGGGGACGCGTCGAGGGCTCATGGTCTTCCCGGCGCAGCGCTCCGCGGACGGACGCGTCTCTCGCTCGTCTACGGCACCGGTCCGAAGGCGCTCCGGTTCGAGTTCCCGCTGCAGGATCTGGTCACCGCGGTTCCTCCTCCGGCTCCCACAGACGTGGGGACGGCGCCGAGCGCTCCCAGCTAGCGCCCTCGCCGGCCAGCCACTCGTCGACCCCGCGGTTCGCGAGCGCGTCCGCCTCCACGTTGCGTTCGCGCCGGACGTGCTCGAGCTGCACCTCGTCGAACCCCTTGATCAGCGAGCGGGCCTCGTGGTGGAGCCGTTGGAGCGTCGCGTTCTTCACCTTCCACCGGCCGGCGAGCTGTTCGATCAGCAGGCGGCTGTCCGAACGCAGGAGCAGGTGGGTCGCGCCGAGCTCTCGGGAGCGTTCGAGACCGCGGATCGCGGCCGTGTACTCGGCCACGTTGTTGGTCGCGACGCCGAGCCCCTCGGCGATCTCGGCGACGACCTCACCGTCCTCGTCCGTGATCTCGACACCGATCCCGGCGGGCCCCGGGTTGCCGCGGGCCGCGCCGTCGCAGTGCAGGATCAGACGAAGACGACGATCCGACGGCAGTACTCACACCTCTTCGACGCCCTCGGTGCGTTTCAGGCGATCGAGCTCGACGGCCGAGAGCTTCTCGTGGCAGGCCTGGCACACCCCGTCCACGATCGCGGCGGCCCCGACGCCGTGCTTCTGCTCGCGCAGATCGTCGTAGAGCTCGAGCAGCTCCTCGTCGAACGCGGGCGTGAGAGCCTCGCGCTCCGAACGTTTGGCGGTGATGTCGGCCGAGATCGTGTCGAGCTCCCGGACCGCGTCGCCGCCGACCTCCTCGACGCGCGCCCGGGCCGCCTCGGCCTCCGGTCTGCGACTGCCCGGCTCGGACCTCGACGTCCTCCTTGCGGACCATCTGCTCGAGCAGCTCGTCCTCGGCGCGCGAGCGACGCTCCTTCAGGCTCACGATCTCGTGCTGCAGGGCCTCGAGCTCCTTCGCGTTGGCGATCGAGCCGTCGTACATGCGCTTCTCCTCGGCGTGGAGCTTGTCGCTCATCGAGGCGATCTCGTGCTCGAGCCGAGCCGACTCGCTCGAGATCGAGTCCGACGCCAGCCGGAGCTCGCCCAGCCGGGCGTCGGCCTCCTCCATCTCCTTGCGGAGCGAGGACAGCTCCTCGCCGCCCTCGAGCTGCTCGCGCCGGTGCTCCAGGCGGTCGATCGACGTGTCGAGGTCCTGCAGCTCGAGGATCCGGTCAAGTCCGCGCATCGGAGCGCCAGGGTAGCCGATGCCGCGCGCTACACGAGCGTGAGCTGCTCCCCTGCGGCTCGTTCCGATCGGCCGCGCGACCCTCGCGAGAACCGTGCGGGTGGAGGCGCCGCCGGCCGGACGCCGCCCAGCGAGCGGATCAGGCCCGACACCCGCCGGCCGAGCGCGTCGCGTTCGGCGGCGGGGGCGTAGGGCTTGCGGTAGAGGTGCTCGTAGCGTTCGACCAGGTCGGGGTAGGTCTCGGCGAGCCACGGGAGGAACTCCTCGCGAACGCCGGGGCGGAGATGGCAGCAGGATCGGCGAGACGTGCGTGGCCCCGGCGTCGATCGCGGCCGCGACCACCTCGCGGAGCTGGCGCGGGTCGTCGGTGATCCCGGGCAGGATCGGCGCCATGAGCACGCCGCACGGGATGCCGGCCTCGTTGAGGGTCCGAACGGCCTCCGATCCGCTTGCGCGGGTGCGGGGTCCCAGGCTCGCTCGCGCGCCAGGCGTCCTCGTCGAGCGTCCCGATCGAGAACGCCGTCGACACGTCGGTCACGCGGGCGGCGTCGACGCAGCGGCTCGAGGTCTCGCAGGATCAGCGTGCCCTTGGTCAGGATCGAGAACGGGTTCCGGTAGTCGGTGAGCGCCCCGATGATCCCGGGCATCAGGCGGTAGCGGCCCTCGGCGCGCTGGTAGGGATCGGTGTTGGTGCCCATGGCGATCCCTCGCCCTTCCACCGCTTGGCGGCGAGCTGGCGCCGGAGCACCTCGGGCGCGTTGACCTTGACGACGATCTTCTTCTCGAAGTCCGAGCCCGCGTTCATCTCGAGGAACGTGTGGGTCGGCCGAGCAAAGCAGTACGTGCAGGCATGCGAACAACCTCGGTACGGGTTGATCGACCAGTTGAACGGCAGGAAGTTGCCGGGGACGGGGTTGATGATCGTCTTGCACTCGGCCTCGATGAACTCCATCCCGCGGAACTCGGGCGTGTCGAACCGCCGCCTCGCGATCTCGAACAGGGGCTCGGGGGCCATCTCGGCACGATAGAACATACGTTCGATTCGGGCAAGCCCTCCCCCTCGGGCCCGCTCCGGCCTAGGCTTCGGCCTCGATGGCGATCTGGCTGGTTCGGCACGGCGAGACCGAGTGGTCGATCTCGGGGCAGCACACCGGGAGCACGGACATCGCGCTCACGCCCGAGGGACGGCTCCAGGCCGTCGCGATCGGCAAGCTTCTGGCCGGTCGCCGCTTCGACCGCGTCTTCGCGAGCCCGATGCTCCGCGCGCGGGAGACGGGCCGGCTCGCGGGGTTCGGCGACCGGATCCACGTGAACGAGGGGCTGCTCGAGTTCGACTACGGCGAGTTCGAGGGGCTGACCACCGAGCAGATCTGGGCGACGCACCCCGATTGGGAGCTGTTCCGCGACGGCTGCCCGGGCGGCGAGACGCCGGAGCAGATGGCCAAGCGCGTCGACGCGCTGATCGAGGAGCTGCGCGAGCTCGGCGGCAACACCCTGCTGTTCGGGCACGGCCACTGCTTCCGTTCGGTGGCCGCCCGCTTCCTGGACCTGCCGATCCGCTACGCGACCAACCTGCGGCTGGACGCCGGGATCGATCTCGATCGTCACGGACGGCCGCGACGGGCCGGCGCTCGTGCTGTGGAACCGCCGGGTCCAGCCGAGGGCGATGGTCGTGGCCGACATCGCCGCCTCGATCGCCCGAACCGTCCCCTAGCGCCTCGGGCTAGGATGCCCCGATGGGTTGCCTGTTCGCGATCGTCGCCCTCATCACGCCCCGGTTCATCCTGTTCATCCTGTGGCTGTTCACGAACTACCTGAACACCGCGTTCTCGAGCGGCTGGTGGGGGCTCCTCGGGTTCTTCTTCCTGCCGACGACCACGATCGCCTACGCGATCGCCCAGAACGAGTTCACGACCGTCACGGGCGGGATCGAGGCGATGGGCATCGTGCTGATCGTGCTCGGCGTCGTGATCGACGTCGGGATGCTCGGCGGCTCGGGGCGCGGCGTCGCTCGCAAGAGCTGACCCGGGCGACCGTGCTCGACGAGACGACGATCGCCGAGCTCCGGGCCTCGATGGCGTCGGGCTCGCTCACCTCGCGCGCTGACCGAGACCTACCTCTCGCGGATCGAGACGTTCGACCCGGCGCTCCGCTCGGTCCTGCAGACGAACCCCGACGCGCTCGAGATCGCCGACGCGCTCGACGCCGAGCGGCGCTCGGCCCGCGTCCGGGGACCGCTGCACGGGATCCCCGTCCTCGTGAAGGACAACATCGATTCGGCCGATCGGATGAGAACCACGGCGGGTTCATTCGCGCTCGGCGAGGTGACGCCGGCGCGCGACGCGTTCGTGGTCGCGCGGTTGCGTGAGGCCGGCGCGGTGATCCTGGGCAAGTCGAACCTGTCCGAGTGGGCGAACTTCCGCTCGACGCGTTCGAGCAGCGGGTGGAGCGCCCGCGGCGGCCAGTGCCGCGAACCCGTACGACGTCGACCGCAGCCCGTGCGGCTCGAGCTCGGGCTCGGGCGTCGCGGTCATCGGCGAACCTGTGCGCGGTCGCCGTCGGGACCGAGACCGACGGCTCGATCGTCTGCCCGTCGTCGATCGAGCGGTCTCGTCGGCATCAAGCCGACGGTCGGGCTCGTGAGCCGCTCCGGCGTCATCCCGGTCTCGCACTCGCAGGACACGCCGGGACCGATGGCCCGGTCCGTCGCCGACGCGGCGGCGCTGCTGACGGCGCTGGCCGGCGTCGACGAGCGGGACGCCGCGACCACGGGAGCCCGCGTCGAGCCGGACTACGCCGCGTTCGTCGACCCCGACGGGCTCCGCGGCGCGCGGATCGGCGTCGCCCGGAACCTCGCCGGCTTCAACGACCGCGTCGACCGAGCTGTTCGAGGATGCGCTCGCGGCGATGCGAGAGCTCGGCGCCGAGATCGTCGACCCCGCGGACATCCCCACGTCGACGAGCTCGAGGATCCGAGCTCGAGGTGCTCCTGTTCGAGTTCCGAGCCGACCTCGAGTCGTACCTCGGATCGCTCGGCCCTGCCCAGCCGCACCGGACGCTCGCCGACCTGATCGCGTTCGACGCGGCGCAGGCGGACGCCGAGATGCCGTTCTTCGGGCAGGAACTGTTCGAGCAGGCCGCCGCGGAAGGGTCCGCTCACCGAGCCCGCGTACCTCGAGGCGCTCGAGACGTGCCGCCGCCTGTCCCGGACCGAGGGCATCGACGCCGTGATGGACGAACATCGCCTGGACGCGCTCGCCGCGCCCTCGAACGCGCCCGCGTGGCGTATCGACTACGCCAACGGCGACCACGACGTCGGAGGCAACTCGACGCCGGCGGCGGTCGCCGGCTACCCGAACGTCACCGTCCCGATGGGGTTCGCGTTCAACCTCCCGATCGGGATCTCGTTCCTAGGGCGAGCCTGGAGCGAGGGGACGCTGATCCGGCTGGCCTCGGCGTTCGAGCACGCCACGCACCACCGGCGGCCGCCGGTGGTGGAGGAGTAGCGCGCGCTGGAGGCACTCGACCTCCGACCGCTCGCTCGTAAGGGGAGAACGGGCACATACCGCCACCGCGAGCAGGTGAACCAGTACCCCATCTGGCCCCAGCCTCGAATGAGACTCCACACACGGGCAGTCGGCGAGAGCTCACGACGGACTCATGGTGTGAAGGTACCGGCCCTCGGTAAAGCGCTCTTGGCCGAAACATGCCGCGATTCAGGGAACACAGAGTTGCCCGGATAGTGGTTCAGGCCTGCGCGAGCGGACGAGGCCCTGACCTGTGCGGTGGGCGGTTCGGGCAGAGGTCACTGGCGGAACGGGAGACGCCTCGCCGCACCTCCCTCTCGCCATCCGCAGGTCCTCGGCCGAGCTGCTGATCGACTGCGAGGAGGACCGGGCGCTTCGGGCGGTGCTCGTCGGCATGCTGCTGGGATGCCGATCGCTAGGGAGGGGCTGTCCCTCCTCAGGATCAAGGCGCACTGAGGTGCCCGCGCCGCACGGCGAGCCGTAGAAACCCGCATTCTGTAGGGATTCTGGGAGTGGACGTTCGGCGGTGTGGCTCCCAAATGGTCCGACTGTGTGGCTGACTTGCGAGATGCCACGATTGCAGGTCATGGCGGTCATCGAGAGGATCGAAATCCGGAGTCACGCCCATACGTCGTGGCTTGGGGACGGTTGACGGAAGAAGATGAGGACGCCTGCTCGCACGTGTCCTGACTTCACGCCACGTCGATGTCACGGTCGATCTATGTGAGATCGAAGAGGTCACGGACGAGGGATGCACCGGCGATCAAGAATGTGGCCGAGTACATGGGTCAGGATCAGACGATGGTGGTGCTGTACATCCCCGACCGGGAGGCGACTCGATCGCTCGAGCGATCTGGGATCACGGATGACGGCCGGATCGTGCTCGTCGCATCCTCGCCGTCTCGTCGCATCAGTCTGGCGCTCTGACCCGAGCAGAGACGGCCCGTTTCCTCGCTTCGATCGGCGCCCTATCGACGCCGGGACCACTCCTCGCAGTCGAGTCGTAGAGTAGCCGTTGGCGATCGGTCCGGTCATCACGTCAGCCAGGCTCACCTTCGAAGGATGGGGGACCTCCTGGAGCGCCTGCGATAGTTCGTCGTGGCGGAACCCCGCCGCGACGAGTTGGTCAAGCTTCTTGTTCTCCTCCTGCAGCTCCGCGACCTCAGCCGTGAGCGTGCTTATGGCCCTGCGCGCCTTCGCGTTTCGGTCCTTGGGAAGGTGCGCCAACCGAATCGGCACTGAGCCCGGGAAATCGCGCTCCGCATCGGGCTTGAGGTCGGGATCGGGCCAGGGAATGCGACCGCCTGCGATCTCGCCGAAGAACACCTCGATTGTGCAACCTCGATGGATCTCACAGCGGGAGAGGATCATCTTCAGGCCTTGTGGGATCGGCCGCGAGCAATAGCGATCAGACGCTCGCTTCAACTCGAATGGGCTCGGCACAGTTAGGACAAGCCGCAGGACTCGAGCCTGGTGGCGGCGCCCGGAATCTCGAGGCTCGCTCATCGTGGCCGATTCCGGGCGCAGCGGCACAGTGTGTCTATCCGACGTTTTTGGTCGCCGCCTGAGCCCGCGCCGTTCGAGCCCGCGTTCGACTTTGCGCCTTGAGTCGTCCCCCAACGCGGCCCCGAATTGGCCGTTTGGCCAATCGCGTTTGTGGGTCGTTCGGCCGATATTGAGCCTATGAAGCCGCTTCGGATCGTCCTCATCGCTGGTGCCATGCTCATCGTGGCCGGCACGGTCGCCAGCGCCGCCACCGGCGGCGTCCACGGCAAGCCCACGCCAAGCCCTCCGGTGGCCGTTTCAGACTCGCCGGATCCCACCGGACTGAGGCCCCGAACCCACCGAGACCGAGGGCCCGAAGCCGAATCGACGACCTCGGACAAGACCGGCACCACACCGGACTTCTCCGCGTGCGTCGGCCTGACCGGACTCACCAACGCGATCTGCCGACACGAGGCGCTGCTCAAGGTGAAGCCAGACAACCCCGGTCTTACGAATCTCGCTCGGGCACCTGCAGGCGAACGCCGCCAGGCAGGGCCGCAAAGGCTGCAGGCAAGCACGGGAACTCGGGCACGCACGTGAACTCCGGGTAGCACGGCCCGTCGGGTTCGTGGCGGGAGCGCGGTTCGAGTTAGCGAAGAGGCCGGGAACCCCCTTACCCCGGCCTCTCGCTCTCTATCGGCAGACCGTCCCTCGACTAACGAGGTCCAGATCTAGCCCAACGCCGTCGTGACGTTGGGCACGGCTCTTCCCGGAGTCCATGCAAGGAGGGAGATGGAGAGCCGTCGTGCCCGGCCGTGACCGTTTTCCCGGGCGCAGAGGATGGATCGGCAGCGACCGCCTCCCGCTTGAGACGGTCCCGAAATCGCGCCGCACGGCCCGACGGATCTGTGTGACGGCGTCCGGGTAGAGGTGTCGAGCCCGTCCTGCGCGAACCCGTCATCACGCGCGCACAACGCCGCGAGGCGCTCGCCTGGCCGCAACGTCGCGTACCAAGGAACGACGTGGAAGCGCGTGCCCTGTGAGGGCTGGTGTTGAGGAGCCTGAGCCAGCAAGAACGCCTCAAGCCGTGGCCGCAAGCCCGAGCAGTCGATCTGCCGCCGAGCCCGCGCCGCACCGCGAGCCGGGTGGTTTAGCCGAGCAACTCGTCTAGACCCTTCTACTGCGTATGCGCCAAATGCGTGTTGCCGGGAGACCACCGCATTGACGATCCCGGCGTTCCTGGCCGTGACGAACTCGGACGGCACCTCGGTTCGCACGCGAACCGAGGCTCAACCTCTGCTTCACGAACGCGCCCGAATACCGGACGCGTAGACCTCGTCTTCCCAAGCGCGTCGGAGGTGGACATCTGCGGCGGACGACGTTCGGTCGTCGCTTCTGGGCACCGGGCGTCGAGCGGGCGGGCATCGGTCATGCGTCGATCACGATCGACGCAGCGCGCTGAATACCTACGAGGCACCTATTCCCGTCGCTCGATGTCGAGCTCGCCGACCGGCTCGATCGTGTACGTGACGAACGGCTTGCGGCACGTTTGCGGCACGTGGGCGACCGGCCGGTCGTTCCATCGACACCGCGAAGCGCTGAGCAGCGGCTTTACCTGTGGGCGCTGGAGGACTCGAACCTCCGACCGCTCGCTTGTAAGGCGAGTGCTCTACCTCTGAGCTAAGCGCCCGTCGTCAACCACGCGGGCTCGACCGGCTCGCCGCGCACGTGCCCGCACGCCCGGCACACGACCTGGCCGAGCATCGCCGTGAGCCGAGTCGCGCCGCAGGACTCGCACCGGTCGAGCTGGACGGCCCAGTCCGGGCGCTCCTCCTGGCAGGAGGGGCAGACCAGGACCTGCTTCCCCCGAGGTCGCCCGCACCCACGGCCGCTCCCGCTTGTCGGGGTCGTAGGTGGGCCGGCCACAGAGGTGGCACCTCGGCTGGTGCTCCGGCGGGATCGGTTCGTCGGTCGAGACCACGGGGGAGAAGGATATCCGCAGGACCCCTATCCCCCTGATCCGAGGGTCTCGAAGGTCGCGCCCGCCCGATGGATCTCGGTCCCGCCCGACGTGGCGGACCATCACGCCTCCGAGCCCGAACACGCGCCACCGGTGCCCGTCCCCAGGATCGCCGTCCGCTCGTCCAGGCCGACGAACCAGGACCCCTTCGGGATCCGCGACATCACGACCGAACGGAGCCCCGGGATCACCTTCACCTTGTCCCAGTGCACGCCGAACGAGACGTGCGGCACCAGCCCGAGCCCGTACACCCATCCCGTGCGGACGCCGCGCTCGCGCCGCTGCTCGCGCGTCTGGCTCGCGATGAGCGCGCCCGCGCTGCACCCGCGTACACCGCTCCGGCGTCGAGCGCATCCTCCATGGCACTCCACAACCGGGTCCCCGCGATCGTCGTGGCCAGGTGCTGCGGCTTGCCGCCCGAGAAGAAGATCATCGAGGCGCCCTCGAGCGCTCGGGCGTGCTCCTCGAGCTCCGCGTCCTCGCGGGTCTTGACCGGGACCATCCGCGCGTCGATCCCCGACGTCGCGTAGTGCTCGAGCCCCATCCGCCCCCACCGCCCGAACACGTCCTCGCCGTCGACCGAGCTCGCCGTGGGGAGCACCGCGACCGGGCCGGTCCGGCCGTCGAGCGCCGCGGCCTCGATCTCGTCCGACCACGGCTCGAACTCGCCGGAGCCCATCAGCAGGAACGTTCGACCAGGGGCGTTCTGCGCCATCCGGGCAGGGTACCTACGATGGAGTGAGTCAGTAGGCGAGCCGGGAACGAGCCAGTGGACGAGGAGGTGTCGAGGATGGATCAGCCGAGCGAGGTGCACACCGAGCAGGGGATCTTGAAGACGGTCGAGGCGGCGGGCGACGTGACGGTCGAACGCGCGCTCGTGGGTGTCGTGAACGGGCGCGACGTCTCGATCACGCAGGCGGGAGCCGGTCCCGTCGCGGCGCAGGGCGACGTGCGGATCCAGCAGGGCGGGTGCGGACCGGTGCTCGTGGGCGGCGATCTGCGGATCCACCAGGGTGGCTGCGGGCCGGCGATGGTCCGGGGCAACCTGTCGATCCAGCAGGGCGGGACGCAGAGCGTGCTCGTCGGCCGGCAACGCGACGGTCGGCCAGGGAGCGTTCGTCGGGCTCGATCGCGTCCCCGAAGGTCACCGCTCGAGGAGGGCTCGCGCGTGCTGATCGGAACGCCGGGCGCGTTCGCGGCGCGGGCGCGGCCGTCGGTGCGTTGGTCGCGATGGTGGCGGGACGCCGCCGGCGTTCGCGCTAGGAGGTCTCGGCCTCGGCCAGACGCCGCCCGAGCACCGGCAGCATCCGCACGGCGACGCGCGGCTCGCGCTGCAGGAGCTCCTCGAACGCCATCCGGCTGATCGCGAGCCCCGTCACCGGGGTCTTCGCGCGCACCCGCGCGATCCGCGTGATCCCGTCCGCCAGCAGCGGCAGCTCGCCGACGAACTCCCCGGCCCGAGCTCCACCGGCCCCTGTGGGAGCTCCACGACGACCGCGCCCTCGGTGATGATGAACATCCCCGAACCCGGCTGACCGTGTTCGATCAGCACGAAGCCGGCCGGCACCTCGAACCCGCTCGCGAGGTCGGCCACCCAAGCGAGCTCGTCCTCGTCGAGCTCGGCGAACATCGGGACCTTGCGGAGCATCTCGATCGTGTCGCTCACAGACCCGCTCCCTCTTGACCCATCTCGCGTTCGGCGATCATCGGCTGGGGCTCGGACGCCGTCTCCGGGATCACCACGGGCATCTTGCCACCCTGGCGGTGGCGTCCGCCCGCGCCGCGTTGGCGAGGCGCGGTCCCGCGCGCGCGCCAGATCGCCACCGTGCCCGCGCCCAGGCCGAACACCGCCCCCGCGACCCAGATGACACCGCCGACGATCGGGATCGCCGCCACGGCGGCCAGGATCGCCCAGCCGATCACGAACGCCAGCACCCGGCTGCGCGGCTCGCGCCAGAGCACCCGCCCGAGCGCGAACGCGCTCCACGCGAGTCCGACCGAGTACAAGAGGAACAGCGAGAGGAGCAGCCCGAGCCCCAGCGGCAGCCACACGAGCGTGAACACGCCGATCACCCCGGCCAGCGGGAGCGCGACGAACGCGACGAACCCCCACCCGACCGAGACCCACGGAGATCCGTGCGCCACCACCGCTACCGCGTCGACAGACCTTCGGCCCGAGGAGCAGGAGCAGCAGCCCGAGCGCCAGCACCGAGAACCACACCGCGAGCCACGGCGCGAACGCCCCGAGCGCCTCGATCGGCGTTCGGAACGTGAACGTCACGCCCTGGCGGACGTCGCCGTCCACGCGGGCGCCGGGGGCGGCGATCACGCGGTCGTGCGCGAGCACGTCGCCCAGCACGCGCGAGCTCGGGCCGAGCGCGACCGAGCCGCCGACGCTCACCACGGACCCGCTCACCTGGCCGGTGACGTCGATCCGGCCGTCGAGCACGACCACGTCGCCCCGGACGACCCCGCGACCGTCGCCGTCCCGCGCAGGACGACGACCTCGCCGACCTCCTGACCGCGCCGAACCTGGACATCGCCGGACAGGACGATCTGGTCGCGCGGCTCGGCATCGGTGGGGCTCGGTCTGCGCGGACGCCAGAGCGGGGACGACGAGGTACAGGCCCCCGAGCATCAGGGCGATCGCGGTCCGGGTGCGTTGCATCGCCGAGCATCCTACCGACGCGACGGGGGAGGGGTTCGTAAGCTCTGGAACGTGTCCGACGCGGTCGTGACGTTGCGCGAGATCACCTCGGCGAACGAGGCCGACGTTCGCGCGCTCCGGGTCGCGCCGGATCAGGAGCGGTTCGTCTCGTCGGTGGCGGACTCGCTGGACGAGGCGGGAGGCGACCCCCGAGGCGCGGCCGTGGTTCCGGGCGATCTACGCCGGAGGGCGGCCGGTCGGGTTCGTGATGCTGTCGTACGACATGCCGCCGGGCGATCCGGAACAACCGTTCCGCTACTTCCTCTGGCGCCTCCCTGATCGACGCCGGTCATCAGGGTCGTGGCTACGGTCGGGCGGCGATGTCGATCGTGATCGATCAGCTCCGCGGCCGGCCCGGCGCGGACGAGCTCGTCACGTCCGTCCACCCGGGTCCGGGTTCGCCTGGCTCCGTTCTACCGGGCGCTGGGGTTCGAGCCGACCGGCGACTGGCTGAGGACGAGGAGATCTACCGGCTCCCGCTCGAGCGCGACCCGATGCCTGAGCTCCGAGCGGCCGTGTCGTGCGTTCGCGGTACGGTGGAACGGTGAGCCTGGAGGGGTTCTCCCCGCCGTCCGAGCGTGGTTCGAGAGCACGTTCGAGACGCCGACCGCCGCGCAGGCGCAGGGTGGCCGGCGATCGCCGGCGGCCGGCATTCGCTGATCCTCGCCCCGACCGGTTCGGGCAAGACGCTCGCGGCGTTCCTGTGGGCGCTCGACCGCGTGATGACCGACCCGCCACCGCCCACGGACCAGCGGTGCCGGGTCCTGTACATCTCGCCGCTCCGAGCGCTCGCCGTCGACATCGAGAAGAACCTGCGGACGCCGCTGACGGGCATCGGGCTCGCGGCCGAACGCCTCGGCGAGCACGTCCACGAGCCGCGCGTCGCGATGCGCACCGGCGACACCTCGGCGAGCGAGCGCCGCCGGATCCAGACCCGTCCGCCCGACGTCCTGATCACCACGCCGGAGTCGCTCTACCTGATGCTGACGTCCCAGGCGCGCGAGATCCTCCGGAGCGTCCGCTGGGTGATCGTGGACGAGATCCACGCGATGGCGGGTTCCAAGCGGGGCGCGCATCTCGCGCTCTCGCTCGAACGCCTCGAGGAGCTCGCGCACGAGCCCCCGCAGCGCATCGGCCTGTCCGCCACCCAGCGACCGCTCGAGGAGATCGCGCGGTTCCTCGGCGGCCAGACCTCGAGCGGCCCGCGTCCCGTGACGATCGTCGACGCCGGGCTCCGCAAGCCGATGGAGGTCGAGGTCGTCGTGCCGGTCGAGGACATGGCGGACCTGTCGGGGATCTCCGAGACCCCGCAGCGGATGCCGGCGATGCTCGGGCCCGCCACTCCGGGGACCGCGCCGCCGCAGGCGTCGATCTGGCCGGCCATCCACCCCCAGGTACTCGAGCTGATCCGGGCGCACCGTTCGACGATCGTGTTCGTCAACGCCCGCCGCCTGGCCGAGCGCCTCGCGGCCCGTCTCAACGAGCTCGCCGGCGAGGAGCTCGCCCGAGCCCACCACGGCTCGATCGCTCGCGAGCAGCGGCTCGAGATCGAGGACCAGCTCAAGCGCGGCACGTCTGAAGGCGATCGTGGCGACGAGCTCGCTCGAGCTCGGGATCGACATGGGCGCGGTGGATCTCGTGATCCAGGTCGAGTCGCCGGGTTCGGTCGCGCGCGGGCTCCAGCGGATCGGTCGCGCCGGCCACCAGGTGGGCGAGCCGAGCCGCGGCAAGGTGTTCCCGAAGTTCCGCGGCGACCTGCTCGAGGCCACGGTCGTCGTCCAGCGGATGCTGCAGGGCGCGATCGAGGAGACGCACTACCCGCGGAACCCGCTCGACGTGGTCGCGCAGCAGATCGTCGCGATGTGCGCGATGGACGAGTGGACGGTCGCGGATCTCGGGCGCGTGCTGCGGCGGGCCGCGAACTTCGAGGAGCTCTCCGGACGAGCTGCTCCGCAACGTCCTGGACCTGCTCGCCGGCCGCTACCCCTCCGACGAGTTCGCCGAGCTCCGGCCGCGGATCGTCTGGGACCGACGCACGGACACGCTCCGCGGGCGCGAGGGCTCGGGGCGGCTCGCGATCGCCTCCGGCGGGACGATCCCCGACCGCGGGCTGTTCGGCGTGTTCACGGTCGACGGCCGCCGTGTGGGCGAGCTCGACGAGGAGATGGTGTACGAGAGCCGGCGCGGCGAGGTGTTCATGCTCGGGGCGTCGTCGTGGCGGATCGAGGACATCACGCTCGACCGCGTCGTGGTCTCGCCCGCGCCGGGCGAGCCGGGCAAGATGCCGTTCTGGCACGGCGACAAGCCGGGACGCCCGCTCGAGCTCGGGCGGGCGATCGGCGTCGCCACCCGCGAGCTCTCGTCGTCGGAGCACGACGTCGCCGTCGGGCGACTGCGGACCGAGTTCGGGCTGGACGAGCTCGCGGCCGAGAACCTCACGGCGTACCTCGAGGACCAGCGCGAGGCGACGGGCGCCGTCCCCGACGACCGCACGATCGTGGTCGAACGCTTCCCCGACGAGATCGGCGACTGGCGGGTGTGCCTGCTGTCGCCGTTCGGCGAGCGCGTGCACGCGCCGTGGGCGATGGCGATCGAGGGCCGGCTCGCCGAACGCTACGGGCTCGACGTCCAGGTGCTGTGGAGCGACGACGGCATCGCGATCCGCCTGCCCGAGTCCGAGGAGCGGATCCCGGTCGAGGACCTGCTGTTCGACCCCGACGAGATCGAGGAGCTCGTGGTCGCTCGGCTGCCGGGCACCGCGCTGTTCACGACGATGTTCCGAGAGGCGGCCGCCCGCGCGCTGCTGCTCCCCGCCGGACGCCGGGCCGGCGGACGCCGCTGTGGCAGCAGCGGCAGCGCGGCGCCGACCTGCTCGAGGTGGCCTCGCGCCATCCGACGTTCCCGATCCTGCTCGAGGCGACGCGCGAGGTCCTGCGCGACGTGTTCGACGTGCCGGGGCTCGAAGGAGGTGCTCGGGGACGTCCGGGCGCGGCGGATCCACGTGGTCCCGGTGGACACGACGCGGTCGTCGCCGTTCGCGCAGTCCCTGCTGTTCCGCTGGGTCTCGGTCTACATGTACGAGGCCGACGCGCCGATGGCCGAGCGGCGCGCGGCCGCGCTCTCGCTCGACCGCGAGCTCCTGCGCGAGCTGCTCGGCGCCGAGGACCTGCGCGAGCTGATCGACCCGGTCGCGCTCGCCGAGCTCGAGCTCGAGCTGCAGCACCTCGCCGAAGGCCGGCGCGCGCGCAACGCCGACGACGTCCACGACCTGCTCCGGCGGCTGGGCGACGCTGACCCCCGAGGAGGTCTCGGCGCGCTCGAACGCAGACCCCACCGGCTGGCTCGGCGATCTCGAACGCGACGGGCGCGCGATCCGCCTCCGGGTCGCCGGGCAGGAGCGGTTCGTCGCCGTCGAGGACGCCGGTCGGTACCGGGACGCGCTCGGCGCGTCGCTCCCGCTGGGCGTGCCTGACGGTCTTCACCGAGCCCACGCCCGCGCCGCTCGAGGGCCTGGTCGCGCGGTTCGCGCGGACCCACGGGCCGTTCCGGGACCGCCGACGTCGCGGCACGGTTCGGCGTGGGCGAGGATCGCGTCTCCGGCGCGGTCGCCTCGCTCGAGTCGCAGGGGCGCGTGGTCCGGGGCGAGTTCCGCCCCGGCGGGCTCGAACGCGAGTGGTGCGACGCCGACGTGCTGCGTTCGATCCGCCGGCGTTCGCTGGCCGCGCTGCGCAAGGAGGTCGAGCCGGTCGAGGCGCCGGCGCTCGGTCGGTTCGCGCCCGAGTGGCAGGCCGCGACCGTGCCGCGACACGGCCCGACGGCGCTCGTCGACGCGATCGCGCAGCTGCAGGGCGCCTCGATCCCCGCCTCGATCGTCGAGTCCGAGGTCCTGCGTTCGCGCGTGCGGGGATACCGGCCGGCGGATCTCGACGCCCTCTGCGCGAGCGGCGACGTCGTGTGGATGGGCGCCGGCGGGATCGGCGCCGACGACGGGCGGATCGCGCTCGGGTTCCGCGAGACGCTCCGGCTCGTGGCCCCGCCGCTCCCCGAGACCCCGCCGGAGGGCCCGGTGCACGACGCGCTCCGCGACCACCTGCGCGAACGCGGCGCATCGTTCTGGCCGGAGCTGCTCGGCGCCGCCGGCATCCCCGACGAGCGCATCGTGCTCTCGGCAGCTGTGGGACCTGGTCTGGGCCGGCGAGATCACCAACGACACGATCGCCCCGATGCGGGCGTTCCTGATCCGCCGACCGGCGAAGGCCGCCCGCGCCGGCGGTAAGCCACGGCCGGGGGCGCTCCGGCGGGCTGGGCCGCCCGCGGCCGCCGGGCGCTGGTCGCTCGTGCGGACGCTGCTCGAACCCGAGCCCTCGCCCACCGAGGCCGCGCACGCCCGCGCGATGCAGCTGCCTCGAACGCCACGGCGTGCTCACCCGCGAGGCGGTCCTGGCGGAGGGCTCGCCCGGTGGGTTCGCCGGCGTCTACGCGGCGCTGCGCGCGCTCGAAGAGTCGGGCAAGGTCCGGCGCGGCTACTTCGTCGACGGACTGGGGGCGGCGCAGTTCGCGCTTCCCGGCGCCGTCGAACGGATCCGCGACCTCCGCGAGGCGCCGAGGGAGGCGTCGGTCGTCGCGCTCGCGGCGGCGATCCGGCCCAGCCGTACGGGGCCGCCCTCCCCTGGCCCCAGAACGTGGGGCGCCCGTCGCGCACCGCCGGCGCCTACGTCGTGCTCGCGGACGGCGAGCCCGCGGCTTTCCTCGAACGCGGCGCCCGCACCCTGCTCACGTTCACGGCGGGCGGGGACGGGGCCTGGATCGACGCCCTCGCCTCGCTGGTCAAGGACGGCCGGGTGCGGCGGATCGAGCTCTCCAGGATCGACGGCGAGCCGGCCGGCGGGTCCGCGTTCGCGGAGGACCTGCGCACGGCGGGGTTCGTCGACGGCTACCGGGGGCTCGTGCTCCGGGGCTCCTGAGCGCCTCTTCGCCGGGATCGCGCTGAGATCATCCCGCGACCGGACTACGATCCCTCCGCGATGACACGCACCGAGCGGGGCCAGCTGCCTGCGGGGGACGAGCCCGAGGACGAGCTCGAACGCCTCCGGGCGCTGCTCCACGACCTCCCCGGCATGGTGTACCTCGAAGACGCCGACCCGCTGATCGAGGGGCCGGGCCGGTTCCTGCTACGTCAGCCCCGGCGTCGAACGCGTCCTGGGCTACACCGTCGAGGAGTGGCTGGCCGAGCCCGCCGGTTGGGTCGATCGGCTGCACCCCGACGACGTGCCGGCGATGCGGGCCGCGTACCAGGCGGTCGTCCCCACGGGCGCGCCGTACAGCGCCGACTACCGGATGTTCGCCAAAGACGGTCGGATCGTGTGGATCCACGACGAGGCCGTGCTGGTCCGAGACGAGGAAGACGCTCCGCTCTACTGGCAGGGCGTGATGTTCGAGACGGTCGACCGCCCGGCCACGCTCGAACGCCTCCAGGAGGCCGAGCAGCGCTACCGGGCGCTCGTCGAGCAGACGCCGGTCGTGACGTACATCGACCCGCACCGGCCCGACCACACGAGCGCGTACTTCAGCCCGCAGGTCGAGGCCCTGCTCGGCTACACGCCGGACGAGCTGACGACGGACACGCCGCTGTGGCCCGAGCTCGTCCACCCGGACGATCGCGAACGGATCCTCGGCGCGTCGCTGCTCGCCGAGAAGACCAACGGCACGTACGACGTCGAGTACCGGATGATCGCGAAGGACGGCCGCACCGTGTGGGTGCACGACCAGGCGGTGCTGATCGAAGACCGAGCAGGGCACGGCGAAGTTCTGGCAGGGCGTGTGGATCGACCTGACCGAGCAGAAGCGCGCGGCCGAGCTCGAACGCGCGCTCCAGGCCGAGCGTGAAGAGGCCGCCGAGCTCCGCGCCATCGACGAGCTCAAGACGACGTTCCTGCAGGCGGTCTCGCACGACCTGCGGACGCCGCTCGCCGCGATCCTCGGGCTCGCCGTCACGCTCGAGAGCCAGACCGATCTCGCCTCGGACACGGCGCACGACCTCGCATCTCGCATCTCGATGAACGCGCGCAAGCTCGACCGGATCGTCTCGGACCTGTTGGACCTCGACCGGATCTCGCGGGGATCCTCGAGCCGAACCTGCGCGCCACCGACCTCGACGAGCTCGTTCGGCGCGTCGTGAGCGAATCCGACCTGCCGGCCGACCACCCGGTCGAGCTGGACCTCGAACCGGCGACGATCGAGGCGGACGGCGCGAAGATCGAGCGCATCCTCGAGAACCTGCTCTCGAACGCGGTCCGGCACACGCCTAGCGGTTCGAAGATCTGGATCCACGTCGGTCCCGAGGCGGGCGGCGCGCTGCTCGTCGTCGAGGACGACGGTCCGGGGGTGCCACTCGAGCACCGCGAGGACATCTTCCAGCCGTTCGGTCAGGGCGCCGGCGCCCCGAACACTCCCGGCGTCGGCATCGGTCTCGCCGTGGTCTCCCGCTTCGCCGAGCTCCACGGCGGCGCGAGCGTGGGTCGAGGAGCGGCGAGGGCGGCGGCGCGTCGTTCAAGGTGTTCCTGCCCGGCAAGCGTTCGCGCGGCGCCTGAGCGGCTCGTCGAACGAGATCAACCCGCGGCGACGCGCTCCTTCTCCTCGGCGTCGGCGGCGAGCCACGCAGTACGCCTCCTCCTCCTGCGCGAAGTGCAGACGCAGGATCGCATGCAGGCCGTAGAGCACCCGGCGGAGGTCGACGAGGTCCTCGGGGCCCGGGCCCTCGGGTGGCAGGTCGGACAACAGGTGCCCGAACACGCGAGCCAGGTGCTCGATCTCCATGTGCGCGCGCGCCATCGTGCCCATCGGGTCCTCGCCGCCCATGAGCTTGGCGACGACCGGGTAGACGGCCGCCTCCTCCTCCTGTTCGTGCTGCACGAGCCGTTCGAGCAGGAACCAGCGGACCTGTTCGAGCTCGGCCATCGCGCTCGTCCGGCGGATAGGTCTCGAGGCGGTCGGCGACGGTCCGGATCCGCTGCAGGTGCGGCGCGAACTCCTGGTGCTCGGCGCGGAAGCGCTCGCCGACGTTCGAGCCCGGACCGCTGCGCTGGCGCGTCTGGCGGTCGGGGCGGAGCGCCCGGAGCGCGTTCAGGATCACGGCTACGTCGATCGCCTCCTGCACGATCGCGCCGCCGATCGGCAGCAGCAACCCGAACGCGCCGAACAGCATCCCGACGAACGACAGCCCCATCCCGATCAGCACGCTCTGGACCGCGATCCCGCGCGAACGCCGCGCGATCCGCATCGCCTCGGCCACGCGGTCGAGGTCGGTCGACCGACCAGCACCACGTCGGCGGCCTCGGACGAGGCCGTCGCCCCGCGAGCACCCATCGCGATGCCGACGTCGGCGGCCGCGAGCGCCGGCGCGTCGTTCACGCCGTCGCCGACCATGATCGTCAGCGCCGAACTCCGCCTCCGCTCTCACCGGCGTCGACCTTGTCGGCCGGGTCGCGCTCGGACAGGATCCGGTCGACGCCGATCGAGATGCCGACGGATTCGGCGACGTCCGGGTGGTCGCCGGTGACCATCACGACGCGTTCGATCCCCGCGCGGCGGAGCGTCCGGATCACCCTCGGCGTGTCGGGGCGGATCGGGTCCTCGAGCACCAGCGCGCCGGCGACTCGCCGTCGATCTGCGATCGATCACGCACGACGAGCCCTCCATCGCGCTGCGGCGCCGGACGTCGCGCGCGGCGGCCGGCAGCGGCCGCCGTGCGCGATCCACGAGCGCCTTGCCGAGTGCCACGCTGCGGTCCTCGACCGTCCCGCGGATCCCGCGAACCGTGTCCTCGCTCACGTCCTCGGGGAACGACGAGCTCGAGCCCCCGATGACGCGCGGCGCGTCACGATCGCCGTCGCCAGCACGTGCGGCGAGACCTGGTCGAGCGACGCCGCCGAGCCGCAGCACCTCGTCGGGCTGGACGATCGCCGAACGCCTCGATCTCGGCGACCTCGCGGCGTCCCGTGCCGTCAGCGTCCCGGTCTTGTCGAACAGCAGGACGCGGCCGCGGCGCGAGCGCCTCGAGCGCCACCACTCCTTGACGATGATGCCGCGGCTTGGCGGCGCGGCGAGATCCCGGCGACGATCGCGATCGGCGCGGCCAGCAGCAAGCGGACACGGCGTGCGCGACCACCAGCACGGCGAGCGCGCGCACCGGATCGCCGCTGATCGACCCACGCGAGCCGCCGGCGACCACGAGCGTGACCGGGATGAAGATCAGCGCGTAGCGGTCGGCCAGCGCGGACGAACGGCGCCTTCCCTTCTGCGCCTGCTCGACGAGCCGAACGATGCCGGCGTACGTGCTCCGGTCGGCGTCGCGACCGCCCGAAGGTCGAACGCCGCGCCGGCGTTGACGGCACCCGAACGCACCTGCTCGCCCTCGCTGCGTTCGACCGGGCGGGACTCGCCGGTGAAGCGCGGACTCGTCGAGCACGCCGATGCCCGAGACCAACAGGCCGTCCACCGGCACCACCTCGCCGTGCTTGACTGAGCAACAGGTCGCCGGGCGAACCTCCGCGATCGACACCGGACGTGAGCGAGCCGTCCTCGTAGCGGTGGGCGCTGCGCGGAGCGCGTTCGATCGGTGCGGAGAGCTCCCGATGCGCGCGGGCGTCCGCGAAGTCCTCGAGGGTCCGTCCGGTCGCGAGCGATGAACGCGAATCACCGCGCCGGCCAGGTACTCTCTGAGCGCCGAGCGCGCCACCCATCGCGAGCAGGGCGATCAGGTCCGCGCCGGGCTGGGAGTGCAGGAGCCCGCTCAGGACCTCCCATCCGATCGGGAAAGATGCCGATCACGCGTCGTGAGTGCCCACACGACGTTCGCGGCGTCGGGGATCGTCGGCCCCCATCGCGAAAGATCGCGCCGGTCACGATGCCGAGGAGCGACAGGACCAGGAAGATCGCGCGCTCGGGGTCGGCCAGCGGCGATATCAGGGCATCGGCCTCAGGCCCGGGTGAGCGTCGAGCCGACGTGCCACCGGAGCTCGACGCCCTCCATCGCCATCTGCAGCTCGAACGTGAGCTCGTCGCCTCGACCCTCGATGCGCCGGCGGAGCTCGGTGACCGGGCTGGCCGGTCGGCGTGAGCCCGACCGCTCGTCGACGCGAGCTCGAGAGACGCCGCCGTCCACGGTGCCGACCGCGACCTGCGCGATCCCGATCGGGTGGGCGAGCACCAGCTCGACCACGCCGGGTCCGGCCGGCCGCAGGAACCCGTTCTCGAAGTGGATCGGCGAGCCGTCGTCGAGCGACCACGAGCGCTCCGAATACACCAGGAACGGATCGCCGACGTACTCGAACGTCACGTCCTCGGCGTAGTCGAACGCCTCGCCGGGCGGCCAGATCCCTCGCCGGTTCCGCTCCAGTCGCCCGAGCAGGAACGCCAGCTCGGCCAGGTCCGGGTGGAGTTCGGAGGGCGTCGCCATCGGCCGGCGCGCGAGCCGTCCCACGTTCGGGTGCCGTGCCTCCATCGGGCCCGACGCTACCACGCGCCCGGCGTCGGACCGGGTTGGTAGCGTGTGCCCGATGCCGAACGTCGCGCGCTTCAACGTCACGCCCGTCAAGTCGACCGCGCTGCACCATCCCGAGCGCATCCGGCTGGACGAACAGGGCGCGGCCGGCGACCGCCGGTTCTTCTTCGTCGACGGCGATGGCAAGCCGGTTCTCCGGCGCGACGAAGGCCCCGATCCTGCCGATCCGGGCCTCGTACGACGAGTCCGCCGACACGCTCGAGCTCCGGCTGCCCAACGGCATCGTCGTCGCCGGCAAGGCGCCGAGCCCGACGGCGAGGCGCTCGAGGTCAACTTCTACGGACGCCCGGTGGCGGCGCACGTCGTCGACGGCGACTTCAGCGAGGCGCTCAGCGCCTACGCCGGGTCACGAGGTTCGGCTCGCCCGGCCCGATCGCCCGGGGACGCGATCGACGTCCGGCCGGTCACGCTCGGTGTCGCTCGAATCGGTGGCCGAGCTCGCGCGCCACGGTGAGCACGACGGGACGCCTCGACCCCGGCCGGTTCCGGATGACGCATCGAGATCGAGGGCGTCTCGGCGCCGCACGAGGAGGACGCGTGGGCGGGACGTTCGGTCCGGCGTCGGCGGCGCGGCGATCCGGGTGGACGAGCCGGTCCTGGCGATGCGTCGTGACGACGCTCGACCTGGACACCGGGCTCCGCGACTTCCCGACGCTCAAGGTCATCAAGAACTACCGAGGCATCAACGCGGAGCAGCAGCTCGAGTTCGGCGTCTACGCCGAGGTCGTCGAGCCGGGCGAGGTCTCGGTCGGCGACCCGTCGAACCCATCTGAGCGATCACTACACTCCAGGCGTGGCAGACGATCGCGCCCTGCCACAGCTTGCGTGGTGACGGGCGGGCCGGTCCTGGTCTTCGCGCGCACCTGCGCCGAGAGCCGGTGGCGGAACAAGGTCGGCCGGTCGGACGATCTCGACGCGTTCGAACCCGGCGGCCCGGAGCATCCCGACGACCGCGGCCGGGTTCGGCCCCACCAGCTGGTCGGGTCGCGGTTCGCCTCCGAACCCTCGTAGAACGCCGCCGCCGGCTTCGGCCACCAGGTCATGTCGACGAACGTGCTCTATGATCAGGCGTTCCTCTGGTCACGCTCCGTACCTGCTCGAGCGCGAGCAGCGGATGCTTCATGTGGTACAGGATCCCGAGCATCAGGACCACGTCGAACGTGCCGACGGTCTCGGGTGACAGGTCGAGCACGTCGATCTCGTGGTCCTCGACCTTCGAGTCCAGCGCCCGTCGCGCGAGGTCGAACCCGTCCTTGGTCCCCAGCCGCCGCCGCCCCAACAGAAGGAGTCGGTCGCGAGGACGCGTTCGGCGCCGCGGCGTTCGGCCTCGAACGAGAAGAACCTGTCCCACGCGCCGAGCGTCGAGCACGGTCTTGCCGGAGAGGTCCTCGGGCAGGCGGATCTTCGGCAGGCGGAGCGAGCTGTCGTCCACCCCGGGCGTCAATGATGCCGTCCCCGAGCGGAATCGAGTGGTACCAGTTGACCTTCGCGATCTCGGTCTGAAGTTGCTCGGTCTCCCACGCTCAACCCCCGAGCAGATGTTCCGACCACCGATGACGCCGCAGGTGGCGCGGGCGGGACCTGAACCTACGACCGACCGGATCATGAGTCCGTCCAGCGCATGTCCTAGACCGTCCCGGCCATCCCACACGGCGCGGCGTTTCCGCTGGTCAGTCCACCCAGGCGATCGCGCCGCACCAAGACGCGCGCCTCGACGTTCACTTGTCGACCGGTCTCGGAGTCACGCCCGGCCACTGGGCGCATCGCGAGCCCTGCCGCGCGGCATCCCCGTGGTCTGAACGAGACTTTCGACCGAGCAGTAGTTGTGCCTTTCGGCCGATGTCTGTGCCCTCCCAGACGACGTACGGTCCGCGCATGACGCCGGCAGTCGAGCCCTTCGTCCTTCCACGCAGCCACGATTCCATCAAGGTCTTCTGCGCGACTTGCGGGCACTCGAGTATGTTCACGCGGACCGCGGCGAGCGGCGGTGTTTCCACCCCGTGTGCGATTGCGGGAGCTTCATCTTGAGCGGCGGACGACTCGGCGCAGGTCTTCCCCCTAACATCCCGCGTCTGCTCTGGAGGTTGGGGAATAGAAAGAAGGCTCCACTTCCTGACCTCCGGCTTCTCTATCCCGTCTTTGACTCCTCGCTGGGCAACTATCCCACTGGCATTTCCATCAACAGGTTGAGCAGCAGGAACAGCACGCCCACGATCAAGATGCCGATGGATCCGCGTGCGATCAGGCGTTCTCACTCTGCCCGGCAAAGGTTCTCCCACCGGTCCAAGAGCCGTTCCCCACCATCTGCTTCTGCCAAGTCCGGGAGTAGATCCTCCACGATGCTCCCGGCGGAATCGGTCCCCAACTGCGTATCGGCGAGAATGCTCGACTACTTCAGTCCTTCGGAGATCGGTGCTCACATCCGAACCAGCGCAGCACGGTGAGCCGGCGTCTAGGACTTCTCCCGCCTCCGCGGAACGGGCGACCTGATGGCGACCTAGGCCAAACGCCGCTTGCTCGTTGGCAAAACGCCACGCATACGGTCCGATCGACCGAGATGTCGAGCCCGCCACTCGTGATGCCGGCGCTTGGCGTCCCAACCAGCTCAATACGAGTTCCTACCCCTTCAGGTTCGTCGAGCGGCGGCGTCGATTGTCCAACGGGTGACGGCCGGTGGCGCTGCCCCGTAGAACCATCGTGCGACATGACCGGCGGCCCGCACGATGGTACACAAGGGTTCCGTCGAGGAAGTGGTCTTGAGCGTCTCACCGAGCCTGCGGTCATGCGCGTCCTCGAACGTTCACGACAGGCTCCGGCCGCCGAGTGGAGGCCGCACAGCGACGGAGCTCCGCGCGATCACGGCGGGCCGCGTCGGCAACTATGCGGCGTGGAGAGCTCAGCTCGGGACGAGCGGCCGCTTTGACGTCGATCGCGGTCGCCGAGACAGAGGACGCGCTCATCGATGCGGTGTTTCGGCGGACGAGCCGGACGCAGTCGTCGTGGAAGCTGACACTCTGCTGCCTCGCTCTCGAGCGCGTTCGAGATCTGGCACCCGACGCCCGTGCTCATCGTCGTGCGTCTTGATCACACGCCCGCCGGCGCAGTCTCCGGTCGCATCGGAGCGAGGTGTGTCGGGGCCAGTGATGGCCGGACTCCTGCGCGCTCATGTCGCCACGAAGAGCGTCAGGCGGCGGCCAGCCGATGGGGAGCCTCGCGCCCGCGTTCCGGCGCAGCGGCCGCAGCTTCGTGTTCCACAGCGCGTGATGGGATCGCTGCTAACCGCGAACGCGTGATCTCGATCCGGTGCGTGCCTTTGCGAGCGCGTTTCGCGACCACGCGGAACTCGCGCAGCCGCGGCGTGGCACCGCCGCGGTCACCATGCTCGCGAGCCTTCTGTCGGCGCTGAGCGCAATCGCGCGCACGACACGAATCCGGAGCGTCGTCCGCCGTCCCGGCGCCGGCCGTCAGGACGCGCGCTTTGAGCATCCGGTCGCCGCTTTGCTAGTCCCCACGACGCAGCTTCCCGGTCGCCGCTGTGTCCCCACGACGCGAACACCTGCGGCCATGGTCCCTCCAGGAACGAAGGCGCCCCGGCTGATCGATGGCGGGACCAGGCGCGGTGGGTCCAAAGTTTGATCAGGGTCTTCACGACGATCAAGGCGAGGACCAGGTATCTGCATCAGGGCGAGGAATTGCGGACAACAACGTTCCATCCGGGCAAGTGACTTTGAAGGCTACGACGATCAGGGGCGAGGAACCGGGTGACGTAAGCAGCGATCGGGGCGAGGACGAGAGGCGGCGACGATCAGGGCGAGAACTAGGCGGTCGGAGACCGCCGACGACCGGACCTCCGTGACTTTCGGCCATCGCCCGGGACACCACGCCCCGTCCGGTAGCGGCACGCCGCCCGGCCTCCCTCGAAGTACGCGGCCTCGGCACTTGGCGGGCCGTGCACGACATGATGGGCTGGTGGCCCGTCGGCCCACGTACACGAGACGTCGGGCTGGACCCGCGAGAGGTGAGATCGACCTCGGCAGGAAGACGAGTGCCTCACTGAACTTTGGTGTTGAACCGCGCGCCGGACCCTCGTATCGAACGAGGTCGGACCTCGACCGCTGCGCCGCCGTGTCCGAGGGGAACGGCCGCTTCTGCCCGTAGGCGCTCGCTCTCCGAGGCTCTTCAAGAGTTCGGAGGACTGGCGTCTGAAGTGGCCTGCGGTCGTCAGTGACGCTGAACCCGCCTGATCTTCATCTCGCGTGGGATGGCATCATCGGCGCCGGAGTGTTCCGGAGGTCTCGGTGATACCGGCAGAGCCGCACACTCGCCGGAGTTGCCGATCGACTGCGAAGAGGATCCGGACGTGCGGGCAGTGCTGGTCGGGATGCTGCGGGACATCGAGCGGAGGTAGATCCCACAATCTGCTGACCGTCAGGAGGCATGGGATTCGCCCAAATGGCCCTACCAAGGCCGACGCGGCACCGGGTCAGACTGCTCTGAATCGTGTTACCGGCGCTTCTAGGCGTTCCCGTCCTCATGTCTCCTCACTCGAGAAGGACGGAGCAGGAACCCCGGGGTGATCCAGCCCGCCCCGGCGGTTCCTCAAATTTTCTGGGTGATTCCCTTAACGTCGTGGTTCCGAGTTCAATGAGGTCGCGGCCTAGGTCCAGCCGAGCCTCTTCTCCCCGATTGAATACGCCGATCGACCTGGATCACCCGCTCCTCCAGGTTGTGCACGGCGCTGGTGAGCGGGAGCCAGTCGCCGCTGCCAATCTCGCGAATCTGGTCGTCGGTCTGGCTCTCGAGCCAAGACGCCGACAGCTTCAGGGAGCGGGTCGCGGTCGATAGCTGCTCCAGCACATCTTGCAGGTCCATCCTTTTGCTCCTCCTCGGATGGGGCGAAGGCCACCAGTTTGAACCCCCTGACAGGGAATTGAATTGGTCCTTCGGCCTAGTCCCGATCCGACGAAGCGAGAGGACTGACCTCGCTGGGCGGTGCTGGTCTGGCACTGTTGCGGGAGTGCTGACCACTAGAGAAACGTAGTCAGGCGATGGGCGATCGGGGAGCCAGCGCCGTGCGGCGAAGTCCGCGGGCCGGCCGGCTCACGGAACGGACGCCCTTGTGCGCAAGGGACTTCATCCCTCCTCTCACGCGGAAGGGTCCTGAGTGATCGAGCGTGCGTCCCACGCCTCGGCAGGATCCCGGCTCGCCGCCTGAGCAGGTCGTGGTTACGCCTCCGCGGAACGACGGCCGCGAATGCCCTCGATAGGGAGGATCAGCTGATGTCGGAGTGACCGTGATAGTCCGAACGGGTGAGGGCCGGTGGCGCTGCGGCGGGCGCAGAACGTAGAACCGATCGTGCGACATGACCGGCGGCGCGCGCGATGGTACTCAAGGGGTTCCGCAGGGGAAGTGGTCTTCGAGCGTCCACCGGGAGCTCACGACCAGTGTCGATCCTCAACGTTCCGCGTCGCCACAGGCTCCGGCCGCCGAGTGGGACGGCGCAGCGACCGGCTCCGAGTGATCACGGCGGGCCGCGTCGGCAACATGGAGGCTCGGCTCGGAGCGAGTGGGTTTGACGTCGTCGCGGCCGCCGAAACGGAAGACGGGCTGATCGACGCCGTGTCGGCGGACGGGCCGGACGCGATCGTCGTCGAGGCCGACCTCCGCGACTCGCTCGAGCACGTTCGAGATCTGGCACCCGATGCCGTGCTCATCGTCGTCGGCGATCACACGCCCGCCGGCGCGCTGGGTCGCGTCGAGCGAGGCATGTCCGGGACATGGCGATGGCCGGACTCCTGCACGCCCTGGTCGCCGATGGCGTCGGGGCGGCTCGTCGCGTGGGGGCTCGTGCCTACGTTCCGGAGCAGGCTGCGCTGCATGCTCCCCATGGCGTGGGCATCATCGCTCCTGTCCGCGAAGGCAGATCTCATCCGAGCCCACCTCGCGAATGCGTTCGCGACCACGCGGAACTCGTCGCCACGGCGAGCACGGTCCTGGTGACCGTTTCGCGAGCCTCTGGTGGCGATGAGCGCGCCCCGCACGCACGAACGCCCGGAGCGCATCCCCCGTTCCCGCGCTGACCGTGGAGCCGGCGCCGCATCCGGTCGTCGCTGTGTCCCCCGCGGCGCGAGCACTCCGCCCACGGTCCCTCGAGGAACGAGGGCGAGCCCGGCGACCGACGAGGGCCGAACCGTGGTGACGTCAAGCGGATCATGGTCGTCACTGTGGGCGCGACGCCGACCGACCAGGGCCATAACGGCGATGACCAGGGCCAGGAAGGCAACGACCAGGGCCAGGACGAAAACGCTGATGACCAGGGGTGAGAACAACGACAACCAGGGTGACAACGAGAACGCCAACGACGACCAGGGCGCAAGTGGGTCCGACGACGACCAAGGCGATGGAGGCAACTCACCGGGTTAACCGCGGCCCTCGTTTCGGTTGACGGTGAATGTCTGCTGCCTGCATTGGTTTCGCGGCGCGCTAAAGGCCTGGAACACGGCAAACGCGGTCAGCGTCTACCCTGCTGCGCCCGCAGGCGTGCCAGGGCCAGGTCAGCGTGTGCGCGCGTCAATGATTTGGTCCACTCGGCTATCTCGAGTGCGGGCGGCAAAGAGGTCGGCGCGCGACGCTCAGGTCGCAGGCGCGGTGGTGACCGTGGCTGGCAAGCGGAGGCGGCAGCAGTGTCGATCCGGCGAAGGTTTCACACACGCTTTCGATGCCAAATTGCCACGTTACACCGAACATGCCGTATCTTGGTGCCGTTCAGCGTGTAACCATCAATCCTCGCCCTAACAATCAATGGCTTTTGTGAAATGATACGGCAATTCTGATGTCGTCGCTGTGGATCAGAGCGAGACGACTGCGGTCGTCGCTAATCACCGCGTTGGTGATGGCCGAGCCGTACGAAACGCTGGCGACCGTTGCCGCAGATCGAGGTCAATTCACTCGACCACACCTGGATGGATCGTTCCGCCCGGTTGGTACGGGTTTGTTTGCGTGCGGCGGGACTGGCATTGTTCGCAAGATGGGATGCCAATGGAAGGGGCCAACAGTTCGAGCGGTTATCGCTCGGCGACCCGCAACAGCCGCTCACAGGACCATGGCGAGGAGCGGCGCGCTGGCGCGTGTCGACGGCGGGTATCTCATCGCCAGCGCGCCTGATATCGTGGCTTCGATCGTACGCCGCCGACCATGCGTCGGCTTTCACGGGCGAAAGAAGGCCGCAACCGTTACAGCGAATTCTTCCGCGCGATACGCCGAACGTTACAAAAAGCGAAGGCAGAAGGCAGAAGGCGAAGTGCAGATTCTTCTTCTTCTTCATCGCGCCGGCTGTTTGTGGCTGCTGTTGCGCACCGCGCGACGTGAGGCTGAGTTCGCTGCGGCATTACAGGGCATGCGGCCCGGTGCTCCTGGAAGCGCAACTCGGTAAGCGGTGAGCGTTATGGCAACAGGCGGCCAAGACGCCGAATTTGCCACTTCCGCGCCTATCTGAAGGACACCGCTCAGGTACCAGCCATGCGACAGCAACGGCGTGTCGGCCAGTGGTCGAGCGGCGTTGATGCTCCGAGGTGCGTCATCCAGAGAGCCAGCAACCCGGCCAAGCCGCTCGGCGGTACATCGAGGAAGGTGCAGGCGCTCGGCTCCGACGTGTTCAAAGCTACCAAGCGATCGGTGGGGCAGATCAGATTGCTCCCAACGCATAAGCCGACCAAATCAGTTTCGTGATTCGCGGTTCTCCAGCAGCTCAGGCTGCATGGGACAGCCTGAACTACTCGCCGCCGCGCTAACCATGATCCCGATGTTCGCCAAAGGACGTTGAGGGCGTCGATTAGCCGAACAGATGTATGGTGGTAGGGCATTCGCAGACGCCGAAACTCTCGGAACGGTTTCTGTCGGTGCCGAGCGGCATAGTCAGAGTGCCATCGACGCGATCGTTCGGCAGATCCGCAATTCTTCGTGCCGGTGCATTGCCGCCTGCGACGTCATATTCGGCGCCAAACGCGTGGTCAGATCTTTGAGTCCCGGCCCGCCTGATGTGCGCCTGTGGAACGATCCGGCGTTCGGCGTGACATTCATGACGTTAGTGGTGGGACGATGCGGGTGTACAGCGTCCGTCGCTCGCTCAATGTGAACGCTTGAGGACATCGACGCATTGTTTGGGCCTTCATACGGCGCATCGGTCGATCCACCGCGACGACGCTCACGGCGCGGTGCCGGAGTTTGCCAGGGTGCGAGGCGATGATTACGAGGCGAACGAAAGCACCGGTCAATGTAATCGCGGCAGCGGCAAGCAATGCAGCAG
>ERZ1370068.3977-contig-3073_pt1 | contig 33454 bp, 43 predicted proteins | sample MGYA00561227_ERZ1370068 | MGnify/ENA primary metagenome ERZ1370068 (study PRJEB38410, sample SAMEA6850437) | metagenome | study: Metagenomic assessment of the ecological functions of the soil: analysis of the soil microbiota associated with the...
AAGCTACGCATTGCTGCACTTCGCGCACCGGGAAGTCGCCGCCTACCTCGTGTCCGAGGCGGCCGGCTGGGCCGTGGTGCCGGTCACCGTCTTCCGTGACGACGGCCCGTTCGGGGCCGGCATGGCACAGCAGTGGATCGACGTCGACGAGAGCTACGACCTGGTGGCGGCCCTCCGGTCTGGCACGCCGGCGCTGCGCCGGATCGCCCTCTTCGACGCGGTGGTCAACAACACCGATCGAAAGGGCGGCCACCTGCTGCCCCGTGGCCGGACGGCCGCTTGCTTGGCGTCGACCACGGCGTCTGCTTCTCGGCCGAGCCGAAGCTGCGGACGATCCTCTGGGGCTGGCGTGGGACGCCGCTGTCCGACGAGGAGATCGACGAGTTGAGCGGGCTCCGGGCGGCGCTCGTGGCGGGCCGCTGCATGGCTCGCTGCAGGCCCACCTGCATGAGGATGAGATCGCCGCGACGGTCGAGCGGGTCGACCTGTTGCTGGCCGACCCGCGCTTCCCGATGCCCAACCCCGACTGGCCGGCCGTGCCCTGGCCTCCGTTCTAGGAGCGCTCGCGGGCGAGGGTGCGCGACTACGATGTCGGCATGACGAGTGGTCACGCCGCGCCTGCGATCTCCACCGTCGAGGACCTCTCCGTCGGCAGGCTCCTGGCCGCCGTCGATGACCTGCATCCCGTGGGGTCACAGGCCGTCGGCCCGACGCGCATCGTGCGAGCACCCGGGCGGATCAACCTCATCGGCGAGCACACCGACTACAACGACGGGCTCGTCCTGCCGGCTGCGATCGACCTCGAGGTCCGCATCGCCTATCGACCGACCGACGATCCGACGGCCACGCTGACTCTCCTCCTGGCGACCGGCGAGACAGGTTCGTCCGTCTCGACGATCCCGGCCCACCCCGCGGCGACTGGCGCGACTACCTGGCCGGAGTCGCCCGGGCCCTCGGCTCGGACGGCGGCCGGCTGCAGGGGTTCGGTGGCGTGCTCGCCAGCACGGTTCCCATCGGGGCGGGCCTGGCTTCCTCGGCGGCGCTCGAGCTCGCCTCCGCCTCGGGCCACTGTCCGGCCGCTCTCGCTCCTGTCCCGGACGGCCGTAGCCTCGGCCGTGCTGCGCCAGCGCGCCGAGAACGACTATGTCGGCGTTCGTTGCGGGGTGATGGATCAGTACGCCGCCGCCAACGGCGTCCGAGGCGCCGCCATCCTCCTCGATTGCCGCACGCTCGAGCACCATGGTCGTGCACCTGCCCGACGAGCTCGCGCCCGTGGTGGCGCCACACCGGAAAGCCCCGTCGACTCGATGCCTCGGCCTACAACGACCGTCGCGCGGAGTGCCAACGCGCGGCCTCGAGCATCGCCATGCGCGAACCCTCCGTGCGCTCGCTCCGCGACGTGGACGAGGCGATGCTCGAGCGTCATCGGGACATCGTCGACCCGATCGCCTATCAACGTGCCTTGCACGTCATCACGGAGAACGCACGCGTCTCGGCGACCGCGGCGGCTCTCGCGTCCGGGGACCTCGACACCATCGGCCGATCGATGCTTGCCAGCCACGCGTCCCTGCGCGACCGCTTCGAGGTCAGCTCTCCCGAGCTCGACGCCCTCGTCGAGATCGCCACGAGCGGCACCCGGCGTCGTGGGCGCGCGCATGACCGGCGCGGGCTTCGGTGGTTGCACGCTCACGATCGTCGATGCCCGTAGCGCCGAGGCGCTGTCGGCTCGCCTCACGAGCGAGTACACTGGCGCGGACCGGTCTCGTCGCCACGGTCTGGACGGTCCGCGCGGTCGATGGCGCCTGGCATCGTGGAGACCGGGGTCGGAGCGCCGATCGGCATGAAAGGCGACCTGCCGTCGATCACCCCACAGGCGCTAGCAACGCACTGACCGATGAGTGGATCCTGGTGTCGGCCGGACGGGACGCGCGGCCATGGCTCGGGGCCAGTCGAGCCCGGTGCACGTCGAATCGAGGCCGACGTTCGACCCCGGCTGCTATCTCTGCCCGGGGAATGCGCGTGCCGGCGGGGCTCGGAACCCGTCCTACACCGGGCCGTTCGCGTTCACCAACGACTTCGCAGCGCTCACGCCGGCGGACACCCAGTCGTCCTTCGAGGATGGGCTCCTACGCGCCGAGACCGAGGCCGGGATCGTGCCGAGTGCCTGTGCTATACGCCGCGCCATGACCTCGATCTCGGCCGACTTCCCCTCGATGGCGTGCGCCAGGTCGTCGATGTCTGGGCCGACCAGACCAGCGAGCTCGGAGGACGCTATCGCTGGGTCCAGGTCTTCGAGAACCGCGGCACCGCGATGGGCGCGTCGAGTCCGCATCCGCACGGGCAGATCTGGGCTGGGGCGGCCATCCCGAGCGCGGCTGCCAAGGAAGATGCGCGCACAACGTCGCCACCACGAACTCACGCGGCGGCGGCTGCTCGCCGACTACGCAGAGCAGGAGTCGGGCGGGCCACGCGTCGTGGACGAGGATCCCGGAATGGCTGGCGATCGTGCCCTTCTGGGCCGCGTGGCCCTACGAGACGCTCCTCATCCCGCGTCGTCCATTCGCCCGTTTCCCTGATCTCGACGACACGTGGCGCGCGACGGTCTGGCAGCCATCCCCAAGCGGCTGCTCGGTAAGCTACGACGCGCTTGTTCGGGATGCCCTTTCCCTTATTCGTTGGGCTGGCACGGTGCCCCGTGCGATGAGGAGCGGAGGGGACCGCGGCGTGGCAGCTCCACGGACATGTATATCCGCCACTGCTGCGCGCCTCCGCGCGGAAGTTCATGGTCGGCTATGAGCTCGCTTGCCGAACCGCAGCGGGACCTGAGCCCGGAGGACGCCGCGAGCCGACTCAGTGCCGCGGGCTCGGAGAACCACGGGTCGACGGGCCCGGACACGCAACGAGCCGTCGACTAGGCTGGATCCGCCCCGCCGACAGGCTCCGGCACCCCTGCCAGGACGCTGGATCGAAGCCGCTTGAGCCGTTTCATGACGCTATCTCCATCGCGCCCGAACCAATCGTGCAGGCGGACGTACGCGTCGAACAGCTCGTCGTACGCCGGCCGGTGGGCTGCGATCGGGCGGACCACTTCGCCTTCGACCGGGGCCATCCGTCGCGACGCTTCGATGATCGGTGTCGTGACCACCAGCGTCTGAACCGGCCGCCACGGCTCCGAACATCGCCGACCCGAGCGCAGGCGTCTGAGGCGAGGCAGCGATGCGGATGTCAAGGCCGGTGACGTCGGCGAAGATCTGCATCGCCAGACGGTTGCGCTCGGGCAGGCCGCCGCAGGCGACGATCCGTTCCACCTTGACGCCGCCGGCCTCGAGCGCCTCGATGATGACGCGCGAGCCGAAGGCGGTCGCTTCGATCAGCGCCCGATAGATGTCGGATGGGCGCGTCGCGAGCGTCATCCCGATCGAGCAACCCGGACAGATCCACGTCGACGAGCACGGAGCGGTTGCCGTTCCACCAGTCGAGGGCCAGCGAGCCCCGACTCGCCCGGCCGCAAGCGTGCTGCCTCGGCTTCGAGGACCTGATGGACATCGGTCCCCTGCCGCCGCGCGAGCTCGTGGTACTCGGGTGGCACGCAGTGCTCGACGAACCAGCCGAAGATGTCGCCGACAGCCGACTGGCCGGCCTCGAAACCGAAGAGGCCAGGGATGATGCCGTCCTCGGCCACGCCGCACATGCCCGCCGACCTCGGCCATCCTGTCGCCCAGGACCATGTGGCAGATGCTCGTGCCCATGATCGCGACCATCGTGCCCGGCTCGGTGACGCCGGCCGCCGGCACCGACACGTGCGCATCGACGTTGGCGACCGCCACGGCGGTGCCAGGCAGCAGGCCGGTCCAGCTGCGCCGCCAGCTCGGACAGGCTGCCGGCGCGCTCGCCGATGGGCGCGATCCGCCGCGACATCTTCTCGTCCACGATGTGCTCGAGGCGCGGGTCGAGGGCGGCGAAGTACGCGTCGGACGGGAAGCCATCGCCGCTTCGACCAGATGGCTTTGTAGCCGGCCGTGCAGCTGTTGCGCGTCTCGACGCCGGTCAGCTGCCAGACCACCCAGTCGGCGGCCTCGACCAGACGATCGGCCGCCTGGTAGACGCCCGGAGCCTCGTCCAGGATCTGGAGCGCCTTCGGAAAGAACCACTCGGACGAGATCTTGCCGCCGTAACGCGCCAGCCACGGCTCGCCGCGGACCCGGGCGACGGCGTTGACCTGGTCGGCCTCGGGCTGGGCGGCATGATGCTTCCAGAGCTTCACCCATGCGTGCGGGTTGCGCCGGAGATCGGTCGAGCTGCACAGAGCGGCGTGCCGTCGGCGGTCGTCGGCAGCATCGTGCAGGCCGTGAAGTCGACGCCGATCCCGATGACGGATCGCCCGATCCACGCCCGAGTCCACGAGCAGGCTGCGGATCGCGACACGTAGTGCGTCCAGGTAGTCGTCGGGGTCCTGGAGCGCCCAATCCGACTGGCAGCGACGACGTGCCTCGTCAGGCGCCGGCAGTCGTTCGTCGATGACGCCGCTGCGATAGGGATGGACTGCGGTCGCGAGCTACGCGTCCGTCGGCGACGTCGACGAGGAGCGCGCGCGCAGACTCGGTCCCGAAGTCGACACCGATGGTGTAGGCCGCGCCAGCCATCTCGTGCCGATCTAGGCCAGTCCAGGCTGGGCGTGACCACGACCTTGAGGCCGCGGCGCGCAGCGAGCGCCGCGAACGCCTGCGACGCCTCCTCGATCGGGAAGCGCTCGCTGATCAGGCGAGTCAGGTCGATCGGACCCGCCGCGGCCAGCGCGATCGCGCGTGGCAGGTCGGCGGGCTGCATCCGGCGGCACAAGAGCATCGAGATGCCCTTCCTGCGCGCGAGTCCGGCCGCGAATGTCGTCCGGTCGTCGGACGGGATGCCGACGAGGACGACCCGCCCGCCCGGTCGCACCGCGCGCGATCGCGTCGGCGAGCGCGCCATCGTCGCCGGCGACCTCGAAGGCGACGTCGACTGGCATCGTCTGCGACGCTGGCGATCCCCGATCTTGCCGCTCGGTTCCTGACCTCCGTCGCCCCGCGCGTCGCCGGCCGCGGACCGGCGATGGGCGAGCGGGTCGGTCGCGACGACGGTCGAGGCACCGCCGCCCTCAGGACCTGGATGAGGAGGAGGCCGAGCGGTCCGCAGCCGAAGACGCCGGCGCTGCCGCCCAGCGTGGGGCGCGCCAGATCCAGCGGCGTGGAGCGCGACGCCGAGCGGCTTCGAGCAGCGTGGCCTCCACGTCGCGCGATGGCGTCGGGCAGTGGATGGAGGCGCTCCGCGGCCAGGTCATGATCGAGCGAAGCGCGCCATCGGTGGCACCGTGACCGGCGAACCGGCCCGCTGGCAGAGGTTCGGCCAGCCGGCCGTGCACGGCTCGCACGCGAGGCACGGGATGGCGGGGTCGGCCACGACGCGCTAGGCCGGCGTCGGCCCGTCCACGATCGACGCCCGCGAACTCGTGGCCGAGGACGAGCGGACGCTGGAGCCGCGCGTCGCCGATCGCCCCTCCTCGATACCAGTGGAGGTCAGAGCCGCACAGGCCGACCGCCGTGACCCGCAGACGCACCTCGCCCCTGGCCGGGCGACGGCAGGTTCGCGCTGGATCCGGCGTCCGCGGGCCGTGCAGCCTGGCGACCTCGACGACCGGCGTAGCCGCGTTCGGTCACCGTCGGCACGCTGGCCGTAGTACGCGTCCGCCCCGTGCTTTCGCCGGTGGTGCCGCTCGAGGAGCGCGTCGGCGATCGGCCTGGCGCCCGGGTCGAGCGCCACGGTCCGCGTCGCCATCGCGGCGACCGCCTCGAGCGCGATCGCGTTGTCGACCGCCGCGCAGCCGCCCGGCCCCCACGTGAACGGACCGTGGGAGGCGACCAGGACGGCCGGCACGGACGAGCGGATCTTGACGCGTCGAGCTCGGACGGTCTCGATGATCACACCGCCTGTCTCGACCTCGTACTTCGCCGTCGATCTCGGCGACGGTCAGCTGCCGCGCTGACGGGCACCGGTCCGTCGAAGTGGTCCGCGTGCGTGGTCCCGAAGGCGGGGATCGACCGCCCGGCCTGCGCCCAGGCGGTCGCCTCGATCGAGTGCGTGTGCACGATGCCGCCGATCGTGGGATAGGCCCGATACAGCGCGAGGTGGGTCGGCAGTGTCGGACGATGGCCGAAGGTCGCCGCGACACCGGCCGGCCGTCGTCGAGCGACGACGGCGACGAGCTGCTCCGGCCGCAGCTCGTCGTACGGCGACGCCGCTCGGCTTGATCAGCACGATGCCCGCGGCGCGGTCGATGCCGCTCGCATTGCCGAAGGACAGCGTCACCAAGCCGGCGCTGACGAGCCTCAGGTTCGAGCGCCAGACCTCGTCGCGGAGCTCGGACGGCACTGCGGAGCGCATCCATCTAGCCTGCTCGTCCTGCGACCGGTCAGAGACCTCGCGCCAGGTGGTAGTACGCCTGGTTCCAACGCATCTCCTTCACGAATCGCTGGCACCCGGGTATCGGCGTCGACGAGGAGGAGCTCGATCCCGGCCATCTCGGCAAAGTCGGCGAGCGACTCCGGCCGATCGCCTGCGTCAGGACCGTGTGGTGCGAGCCGCCGGCGTGCAGCCATGCCTCGGCGGCGACGCGCAGAGTCGGGCCGCGGTCGCCAGACGGCCCGAGCGACGGGCAGTCGCGGCAGCGGTTCATCGGCTCGACGATGCTCGACCTCGTTCGGCGACGAGCCGGAAGCGATCGCCAGGATCGAGCCAGCGCGACGACCAGCGCAGGCCCGGGCGCGGCCGTCGAAGACGAGCCGGACCGGATCGACCTTGCCACCGATCGAGAGCGGGTGGATCTCGCACGACGGCCGGTCGCCGCGATCGTCGGACAGACCTCGAGCATGTGCGCGCCGAGGACCTTCGGACCGGCCGGATCGAGGTGGTACGTGTAGTCCTCCATGAACGAGGTGCCGCCGGGCAGGCCGGCTGCCATCACCTTCAGCGAGTCGGACGAGCGACCGCCGTCTTCCAGTCGCCCTCGGCGCCGAAGCCGTAGCCGTCGGCCATCAGGCGCTGGACGCGCGATCCCGGGCAGCTGCATCAGGCCATCGAGGTCCTCGAAGGTGTCGGTGAAGGCGCCGAAGCCACCAGCCGTCGAGGAACCCGCGCAGGCCGACCTCGATCCGCGCGGCCTCGCGCGAGCTCCGGCGCCGGCGCGCCGCCGGCGGAGCGCCGAGATCGGCGCCACGTAGATACTCGCGTCGTACGCCGCAGCGAGCGCGTCGACGTCCGCGTCCGGGACCGACCGCGACCGCGTCGACCGAGATCCGTCACGCCGTAGCCGTTGACAGCGACGCCGAGCCGGATCTGCGCCTCGACCTTGTCCCCTTCGGTGACCGCGACCTCGACGCATGTTGTCGCCGAAGCGGGCGACTCGCAGCTGCTGCGCCTCGCGCCATGCCGCGCGGCCGCGCGCGCCCAGGCCGCCGATCCGCTCGCGCGACGCGCGGGTCGCTGCCAGTGGCCGACGACGATCTTGCGGGCAGCCGCGCAGGCGCGGAGCCGATGAAGCCGAACTCGCGGTCGCCGTGCGCCGCCTGGTTGCAGGTTCATGAAGTCCATGTCGATCGTCGCCCACGGCAGATCGCGGTTGAACTGCGTGTGCAGATGCAGGCAGCGGCTTCTGCGAGCGCCTGCAAGCCCGGCGATCCACATCCGGGCCGGCGAGAACGTGTGCATCCAGGCGACGATCGCCGATGCACGCGTCCGCGGCGTTCGCCTCGAGGCAGACCTGCCGGATGCCCTCGGCCGAGGTCACGATCGGCCGATAGACGACGACGTGGACCGGGATCGTCGGCGAGCGCATCCAGGGCCTCGGCGACGCGCTGGCGTTGTCCGCCACCTGGCGAAGGGCCGTCTCGCCGTAGAGATCCTGACTGCCGGTGACGAACCAGACCTCGAGCTGTTCCATGGACTTCATGGCCGTGTGCCCACGCGCGAGCGTCGCTGCGCGACGATGTGCCGCCGGTGCGGTGGTCGGCGGGTGGCGTCGCCAGACCCGGTACGACGGCCGTCGACTGTCGCACGACGAGCTCAGGGCGCAACACCTCGACCGTCACCGATCCGCCGTGTCTGCGCGTCCCTCGATCGCCATCTGGACCGCCTTGGCCGCCATCTCCTGGACGGGCATGCGGATGGTGGTGAGCGACGGGACGGTGAAAGGCCGAGATGGGTAGGTCGTCGAAGCCGACCACGGACAGCTCGTCGGGGACGGCCCAGTCCACGGATCGCCGCCCGTGGAGGACGCCGATCGCCAGCTGGTCCGTCGAGCAGCACGATGGCCGTCGGCGGGACCGGCAGCTCCATGAGCGCGGTCGGGGCCTGCTCGCCCCCGGCAGGTTCATTCGAGACGTGTTGGACGTATCCGGGCAGGAATGTCCAGGCCCTCCGCCCGCATCCTCGCGCCCGTAGGCGGCCGAACGCTCCTCGATGTCGCCGAGCGGGTGACCACTGACGAAGGCGATACGTCGATGTGCCGAGCGCGAGAAGGTGATCGAGCGCCTCGGAGATGCCATGGGCGTTGTCGACGCTGACCATCGCCAGGCCGTGTGACGCGGAGCCTTGCCAGAGCGCGACCACGGGCACGTGGTCGCCGCGAGCTCTTCGATGAGTCGCGGCTGGTCGCCCATGTCGCCGAGGACGAGGATGCGCGTCGACGTGGCGTGTCTCGAGCACCGAGCGGAGCAGGATCGCCTCGTCCGCACTGGCATGGCGCGTGGCCGAGCACGACGTTATAGCCATGCGCCGCGGCTGACGTGGTCACGGCCTCGACCGCGCCGCTGAAGAAGCAGGTCGACGATGTCGCGCGACGTTATGACCCCGAGGAGCATCGTGCTCGCGCCGCGCGAGACCGCGCGCGAGTGGGGTTCGGACGGTAGCCGAGGCGGCGCGCGGCCGCGAGGACCCGCTCGCGGGTAGGCTCGCTGATCGGGATCAGCGAGGCGGTCGCATTCAGGACCCGGGAGACGGTGCTCTGCGAGACGCCGGCCTCATGACGCGATGTCGGCCATGGTCACGTGCGGCTTCGGGGCGGCTGGATGCGCGCTCGCTCGCCGAGGTCATCGGAGCGGCTCGAGTCGTCGCCTGGCTGACATTCGGAGGGGCGCCTCGATCGGTGGTTCGGACTCCAAACGTAGTTGACAGCATACCATTGACTGCATACGATTGCACGCACGATCTGAGGGAACGGTCGTCGGCCCCGGCGGGTCGGCAGCCCTGCACGGGCAGGGGCGGCCGGCCCGCCATGGATCGACTCGCATGAGCAGGATGGAGGACTCGCGATGCTACGAACCTCGAGAGGTCCCGGGCAGGCGCCATGATATCGGTGGGTGCCGGCCGCGATGATCTCGCCGCCGCGCTGGTCATCGCCTCGTGCACCAGCGCGGGCAGCCCATCGCCATCGGCAGGGACCGGCGCCACCCGACGCCCAGTTCTGCAAGGACATGAAGATCACCTTCTTCCCAGGCGGCACAGCGGGCGGCGGGTTCGAGACGGTCGTTCTACAACGGAGCCAAGGCGGCCGAGGCGGCATTCGGGCCCGACGATGACCTATCAGTGGTCCGACTGGGACCCGCAGCAAGATGGTCACCCAGTTCCAGGAGGCCGTGGCGACCAAGCCCGATGGCATCGCCGATCATAGGGCCATCCCGGGCGACGATGCGTTCGACTCGCTGATCGACGATGCGAGAGCCAGGGGATCCTGGTGACCGTCATGAATACCGAGCTCCCGAAGGCCGAGGCGAAGTACGCCAGCGCGCGGGACCGGCTACGTCGGAGCCGTGCTGCACGACGCCGGCGCCGCCCTGGCGACCGAAGCGATCAATCGGGGCGGCCTCAAGTCCGGCGACAAGGTCTTCGTCTGGGGCCTCAAGGCTCAGCCCGGCCGCGGTGAGCGGACGCTCGGCGTCAGACCGACACCCTGGAGAAGGCGGGCATCGAACGTCGTCTACCTCGAGATCGACGACGCGACGAACGCCGATCCGGCAGCCGGAGTCTCCGCCTTCACGGGCATGGCCTCGGCCAACCCGGACCTGAAGGCGATCTTCACCGACCACGGCAACGTCACCTCGACCATCCCGACCTACATGAAGGCCGCCAACCTCGCACCGGGCAGCATCTACGCGGCCGGGTTCGATGCCTCGGCGGCGACCGTGCAGGGTGTCAAGGACGGATACATCAACCTGGTCATCGACCAGCAGCAGTACCTCCAGGGCTTCCTGGCCGTTCAGCAGCTGTGCCTGTCGCACCAGTACGGCTTCAGCGGACTGTTCAGTGAACACCGGCGGTGGCTTCATCGACAAGTCGAACGTCGACGTCATCGCCCCGCTCGTCGAGCAGCAGATCCGGTGACATAGGGGTCACCGACGTGAGTGAGATCTGGCTGGCGAGGGTGAGCGACCCTCGCCAGCCGGCTGAACGGCAACCACGCCAGCCGTCGGCGAAGGCGCCAGCGCAGCCGGTGACATCCGCCTCGAGCTGCGTGGCGTCGTCGAAGTCCTTCGGCGGGGTCCGCGTCCTGAACGACGTCGACCTTCCGCCTGGCGGCAGGCGAGGTGGTCGGCCTGTTGGGCGACAACGGGGCTGGAAAGTCGACCCTCATCAAGATCATCACCGGCTTCCACCAGCCGGACCAGGGCGAGATCCTCTTCGGAGGCCAGCCTGTCCACGACCTCGATGTCCAGAAGGCGCGCGAGCCTCGGCGTCGAGACCGTCTACCAGGAGCGTGCGCCTCGCCGAGCAGCTGCCGCTCTGGCGAAACATCTTCATGGGCCGCCCGATCGGCGGGCGCTTCGGGTTCCTGAAGGTCGGCGAGATGCGACGCGTGACGGCCGAGCTGATGGGCACGTCGATGTGGCTTCACGTCACTGGCCCTGACACCCGACACCTCGGTGACCGGGCTGTCGGGCGGAGAGCGCCAGGGTTTGGCGATCGTCCGAGCCCTCCATTTCGAGGCCGACATCATCATCCTCGACGAGCCCACGATGGGACTCTCGCTCAAGGAGACGGAGAAGCTCCTGCACTTCGTGGACGGGATCCGTGCGGCCGGCAAGTCGTCGCATCTTCATCGACCACAACATCTTCCACGTCTACTCGGTGGCCGACCGGATACGTGGTCCTGGATCGCGGTCGGATCGCCGGTGAGTTCCCGACCCAGCGCTACTCGCTCGAAGAGCTGATGGACATCATGCGAGAGGTGGCTTCGAAGGCGCCTACAAGGAGCTGGAGCGGTATCGGCCGGACGAAGGCACGCCCCCGGTGGCCAACGGACCAGGCATGAGCGGGGTCGCGGCGCAGAGCGCCAAGCCGACCGTACGACGCTCGATCAACGCGTTCACGACCACCTGGGCGTCGCAGATCGGCATCACCGTCGCCTTCCTGGCCCTCTGGCTGGTGTTCGTCGCCTTCGCACCGGGAACGTTCCTGAGCGACCGCATCTACCTGTCGTTCGCGCAAACGACGCCCTACTTCGCGCTGATGGCGCTGCCACTGACGATGGTCATCATCGCCGGCGACATCGACCTCTCGTTCCCGTCGATCATGGCCCTCGGCATGGTCGGCATTCGTGTTCGCCTGGCAGGGGCACCGGCAGCGTCGAGGCTGGGCATCCTCGCCGCGCTTGCCATCGGCTGCCTGGCAGGGCTCTTCAACGGCGTGGTCATCACGTTCATCGGCATCCCATCGCTCGTCGTCACCATCGGCACGCAGTTCCTGTTCCGAGGGCTCGCCCTCGTGCTCGTGGCACGGCAAGAGCTATGCCGCTCGTCCAGACGACAGAGGCTGCCTCGTACGACCTGATGGTCGGTCGCCTCTTCGGCATCCCGATGGAGTTCTATTGGCTCGTCCTGGCCGCGATCGTCGTCTGGCTGCTCCTGAACCGCCACCGGCTCGGGCAGAACGCCTACACGGTCGGCGACAACAAAGAACGCGGCGGCTCTGATGGGCATCCCCATCCGGCGGACCCGGATCCCTCACTCTTCGTGATGATGGGCTTCGCGGCCGCGTTCGGCCGGGACTCCTGAACAGCCTCCAGGTCGTCAACTTCTACCCCTCGATCGGGCCCGGATACCTGCTGCCCACCCTGGCGGCGGTCTTCGTCGGCGGCACCTCGGTGTTCGGCGGACGGGGCAGCATCTATGGCACGTTCATCGGGGCGTTCATGATCGGCGGCATCACCGCGGGCATCGTGGCCATCGGCCTGACCGACTACTACGTCAACCTGATCTGCGGCGCCATCATCCTGATCTCGGTCTCGATCCACGCCGTCCTGCAGCGGCGGTTCGTCCGCTGATCGCCGCTGTCGTGCGTCCTACGGTTCAGCAGCGCACGCTGGACAGCTGATCCACGGCGCCCTGCATCGATGCGGACTCCCGACTCGGCCAGATCCAGGGCGTGCTGCAGCGCGTCGTAGTCCGCGAACGGGAAGTCCTTCGCGAACTGCTCCGTGATGGCGGCCGCCTCGGCAAAAGTCGTCGATGGCGCTCACGCGTACGCGTCAGTGACGTCGGCGTAGCAGGCGCGCCGGTGGGTGGCGATCCAACCAGGCTGACTCGGTGGCAGCCCAGCCCGAGACGCGGCCGCGTCCGCCTGGACGGCCTTGATGTCGAAGGCCTGTGCCGCCTCCCGAAGCGGCGGCAGGAGGGTCTCGCCCTGTTTGATGGCTGCGGCCGACGTGGCGCACGAAGGTCGCCAGCGAGGTGTTCGGCGCGGCTGTCGGCGCCGGGCTCCGGTCGGCTGGACGGCGATCGGCGACATCGCTCGCGCCGACAGATCGTGGTCGGCGCGGATCGGGCGGCCGGGCGTCAGCGACGAGCAGGATGGTGCCGACGCAGTCGGCGTGTCCGCCTCGCCTGGACGCAGCGGCGCGCGCCTTGACGGACCAGGAATGCGGCCAGCGCGCCGCCAGGGCACGCCGGCCGAGCGCGAAGCGGCGAGGCGCAGTCAGAATTGGCGCAGGCGGTGTCACCTAGCCGGCCAGCTCGCGCGCGGCATCGGCGAAGAGGCCGTTGAGGATGCGCGACGTCGACGGGAAGGCGTGGATGGTCTCGGCCAGGACGTCGATCGGCACGCGTGCCTTGATGGCCAGGACGCATTCATGGATGGCCGCCGACGCGTCGGGCGCGGCCATCGCCGCACCGACCGAGCTCGCGCGAGGCCCGATCGAAGACCAGGGTCACGTGGCCGAAGTCGGCCTCGACCGTGTAGCCCTTGGTCGACGTCGGGAAGTCCGCCACCAGCTCGAAGGCGTCGAGGCCGGCCGCCTGGGCTCCTTCGAGGTCAGGCCGACCGAGGCCAGCTCGGGCTCGGTGTAGGTCGCCCGCGGCAGGGCGCGGTAGTCGGGCGTGATGGGCTCGCCGCGCGCCATCCGCGACAGCCAGCTCGCCCTGGTAGTGGGCCTGGTGCGTGTGCAGCTCCGGGCCTGCCGGGTCGCCGATCGAGCCACAGTCCGTCGCCGATGCGCAGGCGTCCGTCATGCGGGCAGCTCGCGCGGCGACGAGGCCGACCGCCTCGAGAGCCAGAGGCCGTCGAGCGCGGGAACGTCCGTCCGACCGCCAGCAGCGTGACGTGACCGGCGGCGGTCGTGCCATCGTCCAGCTCGATGACGTCGGCGCCAGCGCGTCCGCGCCCGCCCGCGCAGCCAGCGCGCGGACCCCGAGCCGGACGGTCACGCCGTCGCGCTCAGCGCTCGCAGCGCCGCGTCCGAGTTCCGTGGGTGATCGGTCGGGCCAGCCGCGCGCCCGACTGGACGACGGTGACCGGGACCCCGAACCGGGCGTAGACCTGGGCCAGCTCGACGCCGGTCGGCCCACCGCCGAGCACCAGCAGGCTCTGCGGCAGCCGGCGAGCCGAGGTGGCGTCCTCGATTGGTCCATGTCGCGGATGGTCTCGATGCCGGCCACCGGCGGGACGCTTGGATGACGACCCGACGGCGATGACCGCATCGGTCGCCTGGAGCGCTGCGCTCGCCGCCCGCGGCATCCGCCGCACGCCACCGGGCAGCGTGGCCGAGACGACGATCTCGGCCCGGCCGACGATCCGCGCCGAGCCGCGGATGAGCCGTCACGCTCCCGCGGCCTCAAGCCCTTGACGTGCCCGCTGTCATCCGGATAGTCGAGCCCGATGCGGTTGATCGTGTAGTCGCGCCGGTCGCGACGCGCGCGACCATGGGTAATCGCCACCATGCGCGTGGCGCGAGCGCGCCGTTGAGCAGCGTCTTCGACGGCACGCAGCCCCAGTGCGGGCACGAGCCGCCGAACAGGTCGCGCTCCACGACCGCCACGCTGGCTCCGAGCTCGCGAGCCTTGTAGGCGGCCGCCTCGCCGGCGGGTCCGGCCCCGATGACGATGAAGTCGAAGCGATCGAGCCCTGTCCCTGCGTTATCACCCATGGCCGTAAGGGTAACGGGAGGCCCCTGGCCGCCCGTGCTCGGTCGGCCACTCCAAGGCGGCGAATGGCGGACTACGGCAGCCGGATTCGAGCCGTCCTCGTCGATCGTCCAGCCGGGGTTGTGGGCGACCTCCCAGGGATGGCCGTCGGGGTCGATGAAGACACCGAGAGTAGCCGCCCCAGAAGGTCGCCGCGCCTGGACGCCCGATGGTGGCGCCCGCGGCGAGGCCTCGGCGAGCACGGCATCGACCTCGGATGGCGAGCGGACGTTGTGGGCGAGGGTCACACCACCCCAGCCGCCACCATCGGTCACCCGCGAGTCGGCGGCCAGCTCCGCCCGGTCCCAGAGGGCGAGGACCATGCCGCCCGACTGGTAGAAGGCGACCTCGTCGTCGTCGTTGGCACGCCGCCAGCCGAGCGCTTCATAGAACGCCCTGGCTCGGCGGAGATCAGGCGACACCGAGCGTCACCAGGCTGACTCGCTGCTCCATGCGCGCTCCTCCTTGCTCGCTGTCACGGGCCTGCGTGCGCAGTCGGTGCGGTCGAGCTCACCGTCGGCGCCGTCCGACCGCAGCATGCGCGGCAGGGATGACGATGCGCGAAGATGGGGCGACCGCCGACCGACCGACCCGGGAGCCCGACCAGAGCATGAAGACCGTCGATGCGCCAGCGCCTCGCCGACCCTGATGGCAGCCGAAGAGGCGCCGCTTCATCGCAGGCCAATCCACGCTCGCATGCCTTGCACGAGCGGGCAAAGGCCTCGCTCCTCGACGGCGTGCCGATGAACTGGATGGTCGAGTGGGCGTCGCCGTTTCCGCTCTTCGTCGAGTGAGGCGCCGGGGCGCGCTTCCGCTGACGTCGACGGCCACGAGTACGTCGGACTTCTGCCTCGGCGACACCGGCGCCATGGCCGGCCACGGCCCTGCCCCGACCGATCGCCGCCGTCGAGCGCCAGATGCGCCGCGGCATCACGCCACATGCTCCCGACCGAGGACGCGATCTGGGCCGGCGAGGAGCTGGGGCGCCGCTTCGGGCTGCCGCTGTGGCAGTTCACGATCACCGCGACCGACGCGAACCGCTTCGCGCTCCGCCTGGCCCGCGCAGATCGACCGGCCGGTCGAAGGTCGTCGTCCACGACCACTGCTACCACGGCTCGGTCGACGAGACCTTCGCGACGCTCGACGCCGACGGCCGGGTCGAGTCCCGGCGGAGGCAACGCTCGGGCCGGCCGGTCGACGCCGGCGCAGACGACGCGGGTCGTGCCCTTCAACGACGTCGACGCGCTGGAGCGGGCGCTGGCCGACCTGGCGACGTCGCCGCCGTGCTCGTCGAGCCGGCCCTGACGAACGTCGGCATCGTCCTGCCCGAGCCCGGCTACCACGACGCGTCCGCGAGCTCACGCGGCGGACGGGCACGATCCTGATCATCGACGAGACCCACACGATCTGCGCCGGTCCCGGCGGGATGACGGCCAGCGCGACGGCCTCGAGCCGGACATGCTCGTCATGCGGCAAGACGATCGGCGGCGGCGATCCCGGTCGGCACCTACGGGATGTCGGCCGAGGTCGCCGACCGGATCCGCGGCGACGATGCCCGTCGAGGACGCTGACGTCGGCGGGCGTCGGCGGGACGCTGGCCGGCTACGCGCTGTCGCTGGCGGCGATCCGGGCGACGCTCGGCGAGGTGCTGACGGCCGAGGCGTTCGAGCGCGATGATCCCGCTCGCCGCAGCGCTGGGAGGCGGGCGTCAACGAGCGTCATCGCGTCGCGGCGACGTTCCGTGGCACGTGACCCGGCTGGGCTGCCCGGGCCGAATACCACTTCCGTCGCCACGCCGCCGCGCGACGGCGCCGAGCAGTGCGGCCGCCGGCGACGCGCTGCTCGAGCGCTACCTCCACCTCGCAGGCGATCGAACCGGCGCGTCCTGCATGACGCCGTTCCACAACATGGCCCTCATGTGCCCGGCACGACCGAGGCTGACGTGGACCGACGCACACGGAGGCGTTCGCCGAGGCGGCGCCAGCCTGTTCGGCTGCAGACCATGCGCGACACTTGACAAGGTAGTGAGTAGCCACCAACATTGCGCGCATGCCGGCCACCGCGACACGATCGACCGCCAACGAGCGACGCGAGGACGTCGTCGCGGCCGCCTTCGCCGCCTTCGCCGACACCGGCCTGCGACGGCACCTCGACCGAGGACATCGCGCGCGCCGCCGGGATGCTCACCGCAGCCGTACCTCTTCCGGCTGTTCGGCACAAAGAAGCAGCTCTTCCTGGCTGCCGTCGAGCTCTGCTTCGCGCAGACCGAGGCGGTCTTTCGCGAGACGCGGTCGCTGGGCTGGTCGCCCGCCGAGGCGAAGCACCGCATGGGCGATGCGTATTTCGAGATGATGCACGACCGCCAGAAGCTGCGGATGCAGATGCGGGCCTATGCAGCTTGCGACGGCCCGGACGTCCGGCGGGCCGTCCAGCAGGGCTTTGCCCGCCTATCCGCGTACATCCAGGGCGCGACCGGATTCACGACCACGTCGAGCTGGCGCACTTCTGGCCCAGGGCATGCTGCTCAATGTGATGGCTTCGATGGACGTGCTCGACTCCAGTCGAGCCGTGGGCTGCGACGATCGCAGAGGGATGCATGACCCAGCGTCCCTGACCAGACTCGACAACCAGCGCCCTTTTTCGCCGCATTTGGTAGTAAGCGCTCACTAATCATTGTTCTGGAGGAAGGAGATCTCGATGTCGTCCCGTGCTCGCACCGGCTGGACCTTCGCCATCACCGCCGTGGCCCTGCTGATGGTGACCCTCGATAACCTCGTCGTGACGACCGCGCTGCCGGTCATTCGCATGGAGCTCGGCGCGTCGCTCGAGGCCTCGAGTGGACCGTCAATGCCTACACGCTGACGTTCGCGGTCCTGCTCCTGACCGGCGCCGCGCTGGGCGATCGGTTCGGCCGGCGGCGCGTGTTCGTCATCGGGCTGGCGACCTTCACCCTGGCCTCGGCGGCGCGCCCGCCCTCTCGGGCAGCATCGAGCCTGATCCTGGCCCGCGCGATCCAGGGCGCTCGGCGGCGGCCATGGTCGCTGCCGCTCTCGCTGACGATCCTGAGCGCCGCGGTCTCGGCGGAGCGCCGTGGCCTCGCACTCGGTGCCTGGGGTGCCGTGGCCGGCCTGGCCATCGCCCTCGGGCCCATCGTGGGCGGCGCCATCACCGAAGGTCTCGACTGGCACTGGATCTTCTGGATCAACGTGCCCATCGGCATCGTGCTGGTCCCGCTCGCCCGCATCCGCCTGACCGAGAGACCTGCGGTCCATCCGCTCGACCTCGACCTGCCCGGCCTCGCCCTGGTCAGCGGCGGGCTCCTGGCACTGGTCTGGGGGCATCATCCGCGGCAATCCGGACGGCTGGACGAGTGCCGGTCGTGGTCGCTTCGATCGCGGTCGGCCTGATCTTGCTAGCGGGCTTCGTCGCCTGGGAGCGCTGCACGGTGGCACCGATGCTGCCACTGACATTCTTCCGCAGCCGGGCGTTCTCGATGGCAAACCTGTCGTCACTTCTGATGTACTTCGGGATGTTCGGATCGATCTTCCTGCGTCAGCCAATTCCTCCAGGTCGTGCAGGGCTACTCGCCCTTCCAGGCCGGCTTGCGCGTCCTCCGTGGACCATCGCCCCGATCTTCGTGGCGCCCGATCGCGGGCGCGATGTCCGGACCGCATCGGCGGTGGGCTGCTGATGGGCGTCGGACTGGCGCTGCAGGCCGTCGGCCTCACCTGGATCGCGATCGTCGCGACGCCGACCGTGCCGTACGAGCAGCTCGTCCTGCCCGTTCGTCATCTCGGGCGTCGGCATGGGCCTCTTCTTCGCGCCGGTGGCGAACGTCGTCCTCGAGCGCGGTCCGGCGGACGGAGGAAGGCAAGGCATCGGGCGCGAACAATGCGATCCGCGAGATCGGCGGCGTCTTCGGGGTCGCCGTGCTGGCGTCCGTCTTCAGTCCGCTATGGTGGCTATCAAAGCCCCCAGACGTTCGTCGACGGCCTGCAGGTCGCCATCATCGTCGGCGCGGCCGTGGTGGCCGTCGGTTCGCTGGCTGCCTTCGCCATCCCACGGGCACATCGAGCGACAGCGGCGGCGTCCGAGACCGGTGGGGATCGGCGCCCGGGAGCTGGAACCGGTGCGAGTGCCCATCGAAGGCTGATGCGGATCGCATGGCCTGCGAGCGGCCGAGGCTATGCGGTCGGCGTCGGTCGCATGGCGAGCTGCAACGAAGCTGTAAAGGCAGAAGCAGCCGACGATGAGGACGATGCCCTGTCAGACGTGCCAACCCTGACAGCGCTGCGTGCTCCGGACGCAGGGCAGCTCATCGAGCGAGGCAACCGATGCAGAACGCCAGCACGATGACCGAACCCAAGGCCATCTTCCGCGACGCCTCGATGCACTGCCGAGCTTCGCGGTCAAGGACCTCGAGGCCGCCTGAACGTTCTATGGCCAGACGCTCGGGCTCGACGTCCGAGACGGTCGGCAGGAGGGCATCCTCGAGATGCACGGCAAGTCGAGCGTCCCGGTGTTGGTCTATCCCAAGCCGGACCATCAGCCGGCCGTCTTCACGGTGCTCAACCTGCAGGTCGAGAAGATCGATGACGCCGTCGCGGCCCTGATGCGGCGGCAGGCGTCACGATGGAGCGCTACGACGGTGAGAACGGCATCACCACCGACGACAAGGGCATCGCTCGAGGTGAGAGCCAGCCGGGTGGCGGCCGGGGGCCGAGCATCGCCTGGTTCCGCGATCCGTCAGGCAACATCCTCTCGGTCCTCGAGCGCCGCTGGACGCGCCAGAGAACGACCCATGAACCGTGGGTGCGACCACGATCCCGCTGATCCGACCCATGACGGAGGGCTCCGGCGAAAGCCGGGGCTCTCGCTGTTCAAGCCGACCAGCAGCAGCACCCCGAAGACCACGAGCCACAGCGACCAGGCGATGTAGGCGATGCGGCACCAGCTTCTCGGCGAAGGCCCAGCCGTGCTCCTCGTTGGGACCGACGAACTCAAGGCTGACCGACGATGAGCGCCAGACCGATGACGAGCCCGATGACGCCCTCAGCCGACCGGCACGATGTCGCGGACCGAGCATCGCCGCCCCGACGAGCATCGTCAGGCGCCGGTCAACAAGTATCCGAGATGCTCGCCGATGGCGACCCCGAGCAGACGGTGGAGCGTGGCGAAGGCGACCTCATCTCGCGCCGAGGCGTAGCTCGCGATGTGGCCGCCGGAGTTCGCGCCGCACGGCCTGGTTGGCACGTACGACCATCGCCAGCGCGTTCCAGCGCATGATCGCCGTGATGCGCGCTCCTCGAGCGCCAGATCGCCGGGTAGCGGCCCTGCCTCCGACGCGGGATCGTGTTGCTGATATGCCGAGTAGGGCTGACGTGCGGCACTGATGCCGAGCTGCTGCGCCTGCTCCTCGAGCGCTCGAGCAGGAAGAGGCCGCGCTCGGCGCCGCCTTCTGCGCGCACGGCGGCCTGCAAGGCGATCCAGCCGATCTCACCGGGTCTCCGCCGGGTCGCTGTCGCGGGCGGCTTCCGGCCGACCGGCTGATCGAGGCAGAGGTGATGGATTCGCGTCCGGCCGCGTCGGCTCTCCCCTTGCGGTACTGCGCCAATGCCAACTTTGTAGACCGCCGCCACCAGGGCGGCATCCTGTGATCGGCGCGTTCGAGGTCAAGGGTCGCACGGATCCACGGCCCAACTGGCGACCTGTTTCGAAAACGGGTAGGGGCAATGAGCGCTGGAAGAGAAGCCCGGCCGTACAATCCCAAAGTTTTGCCGGGCGCTGTGCCGCGGCATCCTTGAGGACGTTCCAAAGTGTTCATTTCCGAAGCATTCGCGCAGGCCGCGCCGGCTGCCGCTGCGGCGCCGCCGACTCGCCGTTCGGCAGCATCGGGGCATGCTGCCCATCCTTCTGATGTTCGTGGTGCTCTACTTCGTGATGATCCGGCCGCAGATGAAGCGCCAGAAGGAGCACAAGGCGATGATCGACGCGCTGGCCAAGGGCGACGAAGTGGTCATCGCCGGGCGGCGTGCTCGGCAAGGTCGTCGAAGATGGGCGACAGCTATCTCAGCGTCGAGGTCGCCGCCAGGCGTCGAGCTGCAGGTCCAGCGCACGCGCCGTCGTCCAGGTGCTGCCCAAGGGCACGTTCAAGTAAACGGCGGCCGCGTCGAGGCGCGTCGACGCCGCGCGACGAGCGCGTCGCAGGCAAGGCGCCATGAACCGCTATCCGCTCTGGAAGTACGCGATCCTGGTGGTCGCGATGCTGGTCGGCCTGATCTACACGCTGCCCAACTTCTTCGGCGAAGCGCCGGCGGTGCAGGTGTCGAGCGGCAAGGCGACGCTCAAGCTCGACGCGCTCGACCTCGCGCCGCGCGTCGAGCAGGTCCTCGACGCAGGCCGGCCTGAAGCCCGACCTCGTGCAGTTCGACGGCAACTCGGTCAAGGCGCGCTTCGCCGACCTCGACGCGCAGGCGCAAGGCCAAGGACGCGCTCAGCGCGGCGCTGAACCCCGATCCGAACGACCCGTCGTACATCGTCGCGCTGAACCTGCTGTCGCGTCGCCGCGTTGGCTGACCGCGCTGCATGCGCTGCCGCATGTACCTGGGCCTCGACCTGCGCGGCGGCGTGCACTTCCTGATGCAGGTCGACATGAAGGCGGCGCCTGACCAAGAAGGCCGAATCGCTGACGGGCGACATCCGCACGCTGCTGCGCGACAAGAACATCCGCCACGCCGGCATCACGCGCGACGGCAACAGCGTCGAGGTGCGCTTCCGCGACGCGCGACACGCTGACCGCGGCGCAGGACCGTGCTGATCGACCAGCTGCCCGACCTGCGAGTGGACGAAGCCCGCGACGGCGAGCGACTTCGAAGCTCGCCGGCAGCGCTCAAGCCCGAAGCGGCACGCGCGCGTGCAGGAGCACGGCGATCAAGCAGAACATCACGACGCTGCACAACCGCGTCAACGAGCTCGGCGTCGCCGAGCCGGTGATCCAGCAGCAGGGCGCCGACCGCGTCGTCGTGCAGCTGCCGGGCGTGCAGGACACCGCCAAGGCCAAGGACATCATCGGCCGCACCGCGACGCTCGAAGTGCGGCATGGTCGACGACAGCACCGAGGCCGCTGCGGCCGCAGCGGGCGCCGGCCCGGTGCCGTTCGGCACCGAGCGCTACGTCGAGCGCGGCGGCGCGCCCGCTCATCGTCAAGCGCCAGGTCGTGCTGACCGGCGACAACCTGACCGACGCGCAGCCCGGCTTCGACAGCCAGACCCACGAGCCGGCGGTGCACCTGACGCTCGACGCCAAGGGCGCGCGCATCTTCCGCGACGTCACCCGCGAGAACGTCGGCAAGCGCATGGCGATCCTGCTGTTCGAGAAGGGCAAGGGCGAGGTCGTGACCGCGCCGGTGATCCGCAGCGAGATCGGCGGCGGCCGGGTGCAGATCTCGGGCCGCATGACGACCGCCGGAGGCCAACGACACCGCGCTGCTGCTGCGCGCCGGCTCGCTCGCCGCGCCGATGGAGATCATCGAGGAGCGCACCGATCGGCCCGAGCCTGGGCGCCGAGAACATCGCAAGGGCTTCGACAGCGTGATCGTACGGCTTCGCCGCGATCGCGCTGTTCATGTGCGCTGTACTACCGGCTGTTCGGCGTGTTCTCGACGCTGGCGCTCGGCGTCAACCTGCTGCTGCTGGTGGCCGTGCTGTCGATGCTGCAGGCGACGCTGACGCTGCCGGGCATCGCGGCCATCGCGCTGGCGCTCGGCATGGCGATCGACGCCAACGTGCTGATCAACGAGCGCGTCCGCGAGGAGCTGCGCGGCGGCGCTCGCCGCAGGCGGCGATCCACGCCGGCTACGAGCGCGCCTTCGCGACCATCCTCGACTCGAACGTCACGACGCTGATCGCCGGCCTCGCGCTGCTCGCCTTCGGCTCCGGGCCGATCCGCGGCTTCGCGGTCGTGCACTGCCTGGGCATCCTGACCTCGATGTTCTCCGGCGGTGTTGTTCTCGCGCGGCCTGGTGAACCTCTGGTACGGGCCGCCAGAAGAAGCTCGAAGGCGCGTGTCGATCGGCCAGGTCTGGCGGCCCGAGGCGCGACGCGCCCGCCAAGAGCTGAGACGCCGCTCCCGGCACGCGCTAGCACGAGAACTACGCACATGGAATTCTTCCGGATCCGGCGCGACATCCCGTTCATGCGGCACGCGCTGGTGTTCAACGTCATCTCGCTGCGTCACCTTCCTCGCCGCGGTGTTCTTCCTGGCCACCCGCGGCCTGCACCTCTCGGTCGAGTTCACCGGCGGCACGGTGATCGGAGGTCCAGTACGCGCACGCCGGCCGACATCGGCCAAGGTGCGCGCGAGCGGTCGAGGACGCTGCAGCTTCGGCGACGTGCAGGTGCAGAACTTCGGCAGCTCGCGCGACGTGCTGATCCGCGTGCCGGTGCGCGGCGACGTCAAGCAGGACGTGGTGGTCGCGCGCGTCTTCGGCGAGCTGTGCAAGGCCGAGGGCGGCAGGTCGCGCACGCAGGCCGTCGATCGCGACAAGGGCGCAGGCGATCAGCCGCCAGGTGTGCGAGGCCGGCGGCGCCGAGCCGGTGCGGCTGTCGCGCAGCGAGTTCGTCGGCCCGCAGGTCGGCGCGCGAGCTGGCCGAGGACGGCGCGAAGGCGCTGCGCCTTCGTCGTCGTCGGCATCATGATCTACCTGGCGTTCCGCTTCGAGTGGAAGTTCTCGGTCGCCGCGATCGTCGCCAACCTGCACGACGTCGATCATCATCCTCGGCTTCTTCGCCTTCTTCCAGTGGGAGTTCTCGCTGTCGGTGCTGGCGGCGGTGCTCGCGGTGCTGGGCTACTCGGTCAACGAGTCGGTGGTGATCTTCGACCGGATCCGCGAGGCGTTCCGCGCGCTACCGCAAGATGAACACGCACGAGGTGATCGACCACGCGATCACCAGCACGATGAGCCGCACCATCATCACCCACGGCTGCACGCAGATGATGGTGCTGTCGATGCTGCTGTTCGGCGGCCCGACGCTGCACTACTTCGCGCGTCGCGCTGACCATCGGCATCCTGTTCGGCATCTACTCGTCGGTGTTCGTCGCCGCGGCGATCGCCATGTGGCTCGGCGTCAAGCGTGAAGACCTCGTCAAGGCGGCGCGCCAAGGACATCGATCCGAACGACCCGAACGCCGGGGCGGTGGTGTAGAGTCGAAAGCCACATTCCAGCGAGCACCTTACTCCGAGACCTCATGGCGACCGCCCGCCAACCCGATGGCATTGGCCGCACAGGCGAGGCGCGGCCTACATGCGAGAGCGACTGCTCGAACGGCCTGCCGAGCGTCGTCCAGGCGATCGACCAAGGCGCGCGGATCCTCGCTGCAGCCAGGTCGCCGAGCCGGCCACGACGATCGCGCGGCGCGACTGCTGCCGACGACCTGAGCAAGCTTCCGCGACTCGTGGCTGCACGGCATGGTCGCGCGCCTGCGCGCAGCGCTTGCAAGGCGGCGGCATCGTCGGCAGTCAGGCCGGGCGACCTGCCTGCAGCCGGCGCATCGCGCCCGGCTGGGCGGCAGGCACCCTGAGCCTGGTCGGACAACGACACGATCGAGACGAGATCCTCGAGCTCGCGCCTCGCGCTGGCGATGATGGACCGCGCGTCGTGGGAGTTCACCGACCTGCGCTCGCGCATGACATGCTCGAGGGCCGCGACGAGCTCGACACCAACGACATCCTGCGCCCGCACGTGCTCGGCGCGCATCGTCGCCAGTCGTCGCTGGCGCGCCGCTCGGCCTGTCGCATGCGTGGCGCATGCTGCAGTCGGTGATCGCACGACGGAGTTCGTCGCATTTCGCCGAAGAGGCGTACCACGAGACTCAACCGCTTCCTGCTGCAGCGCCACGTGCTGCCGGAGGTCGACCTGCGCCCGTTCATCCGCCGTCGCGCAATGCGGCGGCCACGACTGGCGTCGGCCGCGGCCGGCGGCGGCTTCGGCGCCGACCGGATTGCGTGCACAGCCGGACTCCAGCCGGCGGCCGACCGGCGCGCGTCAGCCGAGGTCGCACGAAGAGACGCGGCTGATGACGCGCGCCGGCCAGCCTGGCGCGCGGCGCCGACCAGCGCCGAGGCGGTGCTCGGCCGGCTCAACAAGCCTGATCGGCCGCCAGCTGCCCGACGTTCGCCGACACCCGCAGCACGTGCGCCGCCGTCGCCGGCGCTTGACGCGCGGCGATCGACGAGGCGCAGCGAGGCATCGCGCAAGCGGCTCGCCAGCGCGCCACGCGCCGCGCCGCGGCCGCGCGCGCAGGTCAGCACGCCGGCGCTGCTCGAGGAGCTGCACCAGCGCAAGCAGGCGCTGAAGCAGGCGGCGACGACGCCGGTCGAGCGCGCGACGATCGAGATCGTCGCGCTGCTGTTCCAGAGCATCCTGACCGAAGAGCGCGATCCCGGCCGATCGTGCGCGTCTGGTTCGCGCGCCTGCAGATGCCGGTGCTGCGCGTCGCGATCGGCGAGCCCGACTTCTTCGCCACCGCCGATCATCCGGCGCGCCGCCTGATCGACCGCATGGGCGCCGTGCGTGATGGGCTTCGACTCGACGAGCCTGCGCCGTCGGCGACACCGCTCGAGAAGGAGATCAAGCGTGTCGTGCAGGTGGTCGAGGCGTATCCCGACACCGGCCGGCGCGTCTTCCAGACCGTGCTGACCGAGTTCGAGAAGTTCCTGGAGCACTACTTCAAGAACGAGAACGAGGCGTCGCGCAAGGGCGTGTCGCTGGCGCAGCAGGTCGAGCAGCGCGAGACGCTGGCGATCCAGTACACGATCGAGCTGCGCAAGATGCTCAACGAGGTGCCGGTGCAGGAAGGCGTGCGCGAGTTCCTGTTCCACGTCTGGGCCGACGTGCTGGCGATGACCGCCGTCAAGATCGACGCAGCAGGGCGAGGCGACCAAGGCGATGAAGCGCGCCGCCGCCGACCTGATCTGGTCGGCCAGCGCCAAGGTGTCGCGCGAGGAGCGCGCCGAGGTCATCCGGCCGCCTGCCGCCGCTGCTGAAGACGCTGCGCGACGGCATGGACGAGCGCCGGCGTGCCGGCGCACAAGCAGGACGAGCACATCCAGAAGCCTCAACAACTCGCTCGCCGCCGCGTTCACGGCCAAGGCGGCCGCGATCCCGCACGAGCGCCTCGAGGACCTGATGGCGCGGCTCGAAACGCTCGGAGGAGCTGCTGCCCGACGCCGACGGACGTCGAGATCGACGAGTCGCTGGTGCTCGGACCTGTCCGGCCACGAGAGCTCCGAGCTCGAGGTGGTCGGCCGAGGGCGGCTCGATGCCGACGCCGGCGATGCTCGCTTGGGCGCGCGAGCTGCAGGTCGGCAGCTGGTACATGCTGGACTACCGCAACCGCAACGAGGCGGTGCAGCTCGCCTGGCAGGGCATGCGCAGGCAGCTGACGCTGTTCGTCTCGCCGCACGGGCCGCGGCGTGCTGTTCCAGCAGCACCGCCTGGCGGCTTTCCTGCAGGCCGGGCTGCTGGTGCCGGCGCAGGACGAGGCGCTCACCGTGCGCGCGACGCGCAGCGCGCTGGCCAAGCTGGACGTGGATCCGAGCGGCTCCTGAACTGATTGCTGCAGGCGCAACGAAGCCGCCGTCGGCGGCTTGCTGTACGGCAGGACGTCAGTGGATCAGCCGGTCTTCGGCTCGTCGACGAACAGCTCGTCGAGGATCAGCGCGTCAGGCTCTTCGCCCAGGCTCCAGAAGACCATCAGGACGATGATCTTCAGGTCTTCGAGATCGAGCGGACCGCCGGGGATCGCGCTGGCGCGGTCGATCACCATTTCGCGCATCGGCGGCGGCAGGACGCCGGCCGATTCGAGGAAGGCTGATGAAGCCGATCGACTCGCTCGCCGAGGTGCTCCTGCTCGGCCGGCGCGAATAGACGCGGATGCTGCCGGCGCGCTGCTCGCCGACCTAGGCCTCGGCGCCGCCGGCGACGCCGTCGAGCCACGACAGCGCTTCCTGCGATCTCTTCGGACTCGAACCCGACCGCGGAGAGCTTGCGGGTCAGCTGCTCGTGGTCCGGACACGCGTCGGGCCGCCAGTAGTTTTCGTACAGGTACACGAGCACGTCGAACATGAACACGACTATACCCCAGCGGCTGCGCCATGCCCGACGCAGGACGAACGGCGCGTCAGCGACTCGCGGCGCCAGCGGCGTCAGCCCGCTCGAGGCGCTGGAACAGCTGGCCCGGGCAGGCCGGGCGACGCGCCCGTCCAGCTCGAGCTCGAGCAGGCGCGCCGACAGCTCGGCGGCGGCTCAGCCGGTGCGTGCCGACCAGCGCGTCGAGCGTCACCGGGTCGTAGCCGAGCGCCTCGAGCAGCGGATCTGTCGGCGCGCCGCTGGCGCGGCGCTTCGGCGCGTCGGCGGCCGCGGCGGCGCGCGCCGGCAGCCCGCAGCTCGTCGAGGATGTCGTGCGCGCTGTTCGACCAGCTTGGCGCCCTGCTTGATCAGCGCGTGGCAGCCGCGCGCCTGCGGCGAGTGGATCGAGCCCGGGATCGCGAACACGTCGCGGCCGGCCTCGGCGGCCAGCCGCGCCGTGATCAGCGAGCCGGACTGCGAGCGCCGGCCTCGACCACCAGCGTGCCGCGCGCCAGCCCGGCGATGATGCGGTTGCGTTGCGGGAAGTGCTGGCGGCAGCGCCGGCGTGCCGAGCGCGATACTCGCTCACGCAGCAAGCCCTCATGCGGCGATGCGGCGCGCGAGCGTCGCGATGGCGCGCGCGGGTAGACGACGGTCGAGCCCGGTGCCGACCACCGCGATGGTCGCGCCGGCGCCGGCGAGCGCGCCTTCGTGCGCGCGCGCCGTCGATCGCCGAGCGCGAGTCCCGAGACGACGGTGCAGCCGGCCTCGGCTCAGACGCGCGCGCGAACGCGCGCGCGTTGTCGAGCCCTTGCGGCGGTCGGGTTGCGGCTGCCGACGATCGCGATCGCCGGCACGCCAGCAGCTCGATGCGGCCGTGCAGCGTACAGCAGCAGCGGCGGGTCGGGCGCTTCGAGCAGCGCCGAGCGGATAGCGCGGATCGCCGAGCGCGATGCGCACGTGGCGCGCGGCCGTCAGTCCGCCGGCAGCCCAGCCACGCCATGGCGTCGCGGCGATGCGCGAGTCAGCGGCTCGGCAGCGCTGGACAGCGCCTCGCGGCGCCGCGCGTGTCGACGGCCGACCACCGTCCGGCGAGCCGAGCGCGGCGCCGCGACGCGCCGCTCGGGCGAGCCGAAGCGCTGGCAGACGCAGCCGCGGCGACTCGTCCGACGACCACGGGGTCTCGAGCAGCCGCAGCCAGGCGGCCGAGCTCGTCGCGATCGATCACGGTCGGCGCGCCCCGGCGCCGGCGCGGCGGTCAGGGCTGGGTGAAGCGGTCGCCCGGCTTGACCGGCTCCTTGACCGACAGGATCAGCGCGTACGACATGCGGTCGAAGACGCGGAACACGAACAGCACGCCGTGCCGCTTCGTCGGGCAGCTTGATCGTCGGACGCGACCGCTGATCGGTCTGGTCGATCACGCCTGTTGCCGTCGCGCCAGAGCGCGAGCACATGGCCGCGCTCGATGCCGTCGACGCGCGCCGCTGGTTGAGCGCGACGATCTGGTTCTGGCCGGCCGTCAGCGCGTCGCCGTACAGCGAGACGATCTGGCCGGCGATCGGCGCCGCCGGGCGCGTGCGGCGCGTAGTTGGTGAACTCGCGCGGCGGCACCGGCGCCAGCCGGTCGCCGACGCCGGCTTCCTGGCGGATGCTGGTGACCGTGAAGGTCGCCGGGATGATCTCGGCCTTGCCGTCGGCGTCGGTGCGCGTCTCGCCCTGGCACTGCGTACTCGGTGCGCCGACGTAGGTCGGCCTCGTAGCCGAGGATCTCGCTGGTGGTCGGGTCCCGCAGCGGCGTGGGCTCGCGGAAGATGCGGAACTCGCGCGTCTGCCGCCGAGCTCGCCGCGCACGTAGGCGGTGTCGCCGCGCGACGAGCAGCACGCGGCCCTCCTGCGTGGCGACGATGCGCGGCGCGCCGGCGAGCTCGTTGTCGTCGAAGATCACCGCCTCGTTGAGGAACGGCTCGATCAGGTTGAACGGGATCGACGGCGATGCGCGTCGCGGTCGAGGTCGCTCGGGCGCACGCGCGGCGACAGGCTTGCATCGCCGGCGCCGCCGACCGGCGCGCCCATGCGCAGCCGGGCGCGCGCCGTTCGACTTGTCGAGGAACAGCACCTGGCCGGGGATAGATCAGGTGCGGGTTGCTGGACCTGCTCGAGGTTCATGCCCCAGAGCTCGGGCCAGCGCCACGGGCTCTTCAGGTACAGCTCCGGAGATGTCCCACAGCGTGTCGCCGCGCTTGACGGTGTACGATGTCGGGCGCGTTCGGCGCCAGTCTCGCTCAGCGGCACGCCGGCTTCGGCGGCCTTCTGCGCGGTGCGCGCGCTGCTGCGGCGGTGATCGGGAAGTTGGGCTCGGCGGCGAGCGCGGCGGTCGCGAGCATCGATGCCGAGGCCGACGACGGCGATTGCCGAAGCGCGAGCGCGGGGCAGGAGAATTCGTGCGCGCGTCATGCAGGAAGTCTCGTGGCGCGACGAGCGCACGAGCGCCTGCGCGGTGGAAGGTCTTCCGCGCGGCTGCCTCGGCGGTGCCGTGCGCCGCGGTTCGGCGAAAATCCTCATTCAGTTTCGCAGATTCTGCCCTAAAGCATTGATATCGCAACGAAAGTGCGACCCGCTGCAGCCGTGTCGTGTGAGACCTTTCACGCACCTCGTTTCGTTGTCGCAGCATCCACATGTCGGCCGCGCGCTGAATCTGATTCGTCACAAATGAGCCAAGCTCGACATCCTTCGCTACCCCGATCCGCGCCTGCACACGGTGGCCAAGCCGGTGGCGGCGGTCGACGATGCGCATCCGCCAGCTCGTCGACGACATGCTCGAGACGATGTACGCCGCCGATGGCGTCGGCCTGGCCGCGACGCAGGTCGACGTGCACGAGCGCGTGATCGTCATCGACACCTCCGAGGCGCGCGACGACCCGCTGCGTGCTGATCAACCCCGAGCTGATCGAGCGCAGCGAAGAGATGACGCTCAGTCGACGAAGGGCTGCCTGTCGGTGCCCGAGATCTACGACAAGGTGCAGCGCCACGCCCGCGTTACGCGTGCGTGCGCTCGACCGCGACGGGCGAGTCGCGCGAGTTCGACGCCGAGGGCCTGCTGTCGGTCGTGCGTGCAGCACGAGATGGATCACCTGCTGGGCAAGGTGTTCGTCGAGTACCTGAGCCCGCTCAAGCGCGACGCGCATCAAGACGCAGGATGCTGAAGAAGCCGCGCGACGGGCCGGGTCTAGTGCCTCAGGCCGGCGAGGCGATGCGACTCGCCTTCGCCGGCACGCCGGAGTTCGCGCGCGTCGCGCTCGCGCGGCTGCACGCGGCGCGGCCTCGACGATCGCGCTGGTGCTGACCCAGCCCGACCGGCCCGCCGGCCGCGGCATGAAGCTGCAGGCCTCGCCGGTGAAGGCAGTTCGCCGCTCGCGCACGGCATCGCGCGTCGCGCAGCCGCGCGAGCCTGCGGCTGGACGGCAAGTATCCCGACGACGCCGCTGCCGGCGCGCGACGCGCTCGCTGCGCGGCGGCGCCCGACGTGATGGTCGTCGCCGCCTACGGCCTGATCCTGCCGCCCTGGGTGCTCGACGCTGCCGCGCCACGGCTGCCTCAACATCCACGCCTCGCTGCTGCCGCGCTGGCGCGGCGCCGCGCCGATCCACCGCGCGATCGAGGCCGGCGACGACGTCACCGGCGTCACCATCATGCAGATGGACGCCGGCCTCGACACCGGCGACATGCTGCTGCGCCGAAGCGGCTCGAGATCGGCGCCGACGACACCACCGGCGCGCTGCACGACCGCCTGGCCGACGCTCGGCGGGCGGCTGATCGTCGAGGCGCTCGGACTGCGCCGCCTGCGGCGGCCTGCAGCGCACGCCGCAGCCGGCCGACGGCGTCACCTACGCGCACAAGATCGACGAAGGCCGAAGCGGCGATCGACTGGCGCGCCCGCGCGGCCGACGATCGAGCGCCGCATCCGCGCCTTCGACCCGTTCCCCGGCGCGAGCAGCGTCGCTGGACGGCGAGACGCGATCACCTGCTGGCGCGCGCGTCGTCGCCGCAGGCAGCCGGCGAGCCGGGCGAGGTGCGTCGCGCGTCGACGACGACGCGCTCACGGTCGCCTGCGGCGACGGGCGCCTGGCGCTGACCGAGCTGCAGCGCGCCGGGCGGCCAGGCGCCTGGCCGCCGCGCGCGCTGTTCCTCCGGCGGCGCCGCCCGACGCCGCGCGCCCGAGCCGCTCGGCGCATCCGCGGCGCGATTGAACTTCGCGGCGCGCGCGCCGCCATCTTCAGCTGGCGTCGCCATCCGTCGACGGCAGACCGAAGTCCCATGTTCAACCTGCTGAAGACCGCCGTCCTGATGGCGGCGATCACCGCGCTGTTCATGGCGATCGGCGCGCTGCATCGGCGGCCAGCGGGGCATGATGCTCGCGCTGCGTCGTCGCGCTCGGCGATGAACTTCTTCAGCTACTGGTTCTCCGACAAGCTGGTGCTGAAGATGTACAACGCGCAGCGAGGTCGACGCGACCTCGGCGCCGCAGTTCTATCGCGATGGTCGCGCGAGCTCGCGCAGCGCGCCGGCTTGCCGATGCCGCGCGTCTACCTGATCGAGGAGGACGGCGCCGAACGCGTTCGCGCACCGGCCGCAACCCGCAGCACGCCGGCCGTCGCCGCGACCGACCGGCATCCTGCGCGTGCTGACCGAGCGCGAGCTGCGCGGCGTGATGGCGCACGAGCTGGCGCACGTGCGGCACCGCGACATCCTGATCAGCACGATCAGCGCGACGATGGCCGGCGCGATCTCGATGCTCGCCAACTTCGCGATGTTCTTCGGCGGCCGCGACAGCGAAGGCCGCGTCCGACCAACCCGATCGTCGGCCTCGCTGGTGATGCTGCTCGCGCCGCTCGCGGCGAGCCTGATCCAGATGGCGATCAGCCGCGCGCGCGAGTTCGAGGCCGACCGCGGCGGCGCCGAGATCTCGGGCGACCCGCAGGCGCTCGCGCTCGGCGCTCGCAGAAGATCCACGCGCTACGCGCAGGGCATGCCGCTGGACGCCGCCGAGCGCCACCCCGAGACGGCGCAGATGATGATCATGAACCCGCTGTCCGGCGGCGGCTGCGCGGCCTGTTCTCGACCCACCCGTCGACCGAAGAGCGCGTCGAGCGCCTGCTCGGCGATGGCCGCGTGCCGGACCGGCCCCGTCACTGAGCCGCGAGGCCGTGCGCGGGTCTGTGGCGCGCGCATCCACAGCGAACATCCCGGTGGCGCCACGGCTTACCCTGAACAGGTGCAGCCGCGGTGATATTGGCGTTTACGCGCCGAGACAACTCAGCCGCACAGCCGCTCGTGAAGGCATACCAGTTCCCGACCTGTCCTTGTGGGGAGCCGCCACCTCGGCCTATCAGATCGAGGGTTCGCCGCTCGCCGATCGGTAGCGCAGGCCGAGCATCTGGCACCGCTTCGTGCGCACGCCCGGGCCTGGTGAACGACGGCGACACCGGCGACGTGGCCTGCGACCACTACCGGCGCATGAAGTCCGACGTGGCGCTTGATGAAGCAGCTCGGCCTCACCGCCTATCGCTTCAGCGTCGCCTGGGCGCGCGTGCTGCCGAGGGGCGCGGGCGCGTCAACGCGGCGGGCCTCGGCTTCTACGAGCGGCTGGTCGACTGCGCTGCTCGAGCGCGGCATCCAGCCGATGGTCGACGCTGTACCACTGGGACCTGCCGGCCGCGCTGGACGACCGCGGCGGCTGGCTGAACCCCGACGTGGCCGACTGGTTCGCCGACTACGCCAGCGTGATGTTCCGGCGCGCTCGACGACCGGCGTGAAGCTAGTGGGCCACGCTCAACGAACCCTGGGTCGTCACCGACGGCGGCTATCTGCACGGCGCGCTCGCGCCCGGCCACCGCAGCCGCTTCGAGGCGCCGATCGCCGTCGCACCAGCTGATGCGCTCGCACGGCAAGGCGGTGCAGGCCTATCGCGCGCTGGGCAGGCACCAGATCGGCCTGGTCGGTCAACATCGAGCCCAAGTACCCGGCGTCGCGACAGCCCGAGGCCGATCGCGCGCGCCACGCGCGCGCGCCGACGCCTACATGAACCGGCAGTACCTCGACCCGGCGCTGCTCGGCCAGTACCCCGACGAGACTGCGCGAGATCTTCGGCGAGGCCTGGCCGCGATGGCCGGCCGACGACATGCGCGCTGATCAGCAGCCGATCGACTTCGTCGGCATCAACTACTACACGCGCAGCGTGACGCGCGCACGACGAGGCCGCGTGGCCGGTGCAGGCCTCGCGCGTGCCGCAGAACGCAGGCGACCTACACCGAGACCGGCTGGGAGGTGTTCCCGCAGGGCCTGACCGACACGCTGCTGTGGGTCAAGCAGCGCTACGGCGACATCCCGCAGTACGTCACCGAGAACGGCGCCGCCTTCTTCGACCCGCCGGTGGCCGAGGGCGGGCGCGTCGACGACCCGCTGCGCGTGGACTACCTGCGCAGCACATCGACGCGCGGTCGCACGACGCGCTGCGCGCAGGGCGTCGACCTGCGCGGCTACTTCGCGTGGTCGCTGCTGGACAACCTCGAATGGTAGCTCGGCTTCTCGAAGCGCGCTTCGGCATCGTGCACGTCAACTTCGAAACCCAGGAGCACCCGGACAGCGCTTTTTACGCGGGTGATCGCCACAGGGGCGCGGTGCTCTGAGCCCCGAACGCGCTCGTCAGGGTGATTTCAGAAGAGATTAGCACACTGAGCAACCCCGTGGCGGCAAAGTGATGCGTAATTGCGGCCCAACGAGACTGTTCTCGCCGGGCGTAACGTGAAACGCTGATCTCGACCCGCTCGGATAGCAATGCGTAAC
>ERZ1370068.259-contig-10233_pt1 | contig 33450 bp, 49 predicted proteins | sample MGYA00561227_ERZ1370068 | MGnify/ENA primary metagenome ERZ1370068 (study PRJEB38410, sample SAMEA6850437) | metagenome | study: Metagenomic assessment of the ecological functions of the soil: analysis of the soil microbiota associated with the...
CTACGCGAAGGGCCGCATGATCAACGCGATCAAGCTGGCGGCGGCGTTTCTCGAATCGCTGCCGCGCGGTACGATGTCGCCGGAGACGACCGACGGCTACTGCAGGATTCGTGCACCCGCATCGTCCTGTCACGCCGGCGTCGACCAGACGTCGGTCCAGCTGCTGGTGCGCGACTTCGGTCACCGCGGCGCTCAAGGAGCAAGGAAGCGCTCGTCGAGCGGCTCGCGCGCGAAATCGTGGCCGCGCACCCCGAGCGCGCGCGTCGAGGTCGATGGTCGAAGAGCAGTATCGCAACATGAAAGAGGTCCTCGAACCATCATCCCACGGATCGTCGAGCACGCGCGCGAAGCGATCCGCCGGGCCGGACCTGGAGCCGCCGCATGCGTCCGATTCCGCGGCGGCACCGACGGCTCGCCGCCTGTCGTTCATGGGGCTGCCGACGCCGAACATCTTCGCCGGCGAGCACAACTTCCACTCGCGGCTGGAGTGGTGTCGGTGCAGGACATGGAGAAGGCGGTCGAGGTGATCGTCCCCACGTTAAATGCGTTTGAAGAGATGGCCGATAATCAGGCGCGCGCTGAGGAGGAAACCACGACGCACTCGAAGCGGCGATTTGCGGTCGGCCTGGTCGTTGCGCTCGCACTCGGCACGCAGACACCGCGCGCGCAGGACGGGATCAAGCGGACCGACCTGCAGACGCACGACCTGTCGTGATCCCTGGGCGCGAAGTCGCACAACAGATGGTCGAACTGGCGCCGGGCGCGGTCGTCCCCAGGCACACGCATCCAGGCGAAGAAGCGTCAGCGTCATGCTGGACGGTGAACTGTTGCTCGAGATCGCCGGCAAGGCGTCGATGACGCTGAAGGCCGGCCAGGCTTTCACCGCCGATGGGCGCGGCACGGCGTGAAAACGCCAGCCGCGCTCCGGCGAAGCTGCTCGTCACCTACATCGTCGAAAAGGCAAGCTCGCTTCGCTCGCTGGCGCCATGACCGGGCGCTTGATAGTCTCGATGCTCGCGATTCTGCTTCGCGCATCGGCCGCTTCCCAATCTCGCGTGCAGATCGGATATTGCGCCCCGCTGAAGGACGTGTCGGCGGCGAAACGTGCCGGATTTCGACTACGTCGAGTTGTCGACCACCGAGATTGCGGCGCTGTCCGACGCTGACTTCGAGCGGACGGTCGCGACGCTGACTGTCACCGGGGCTTCCCGGTGCCGGTGACGAATTTGTTGCCTTCCCGCAGGCACCTGAAGGTGACCGGGCCTGAGGCTGACTCCGCCACGGCAAAGATGGCCGGCGTCGCGAAGGCGTTCGACCGCGTCGCGCGGCCCCGGCGTCCGCCGTTGTCGTCTTTCGGCAGCGGCGGCAGGCTCGCCGCATGCCGGGAGGGCTACTCGCGCGACGACGCCGTCAGACAGATGGTGGATTTCGGCCCGGCGGATTGCACCGCTTCGGCGCAGGCGCGCGGCCACGGCCGGTCGCGATCGAACCGCTCCCGGCCGCGAGGAGACCAACATCGTCAACTCGGCGGCCGAAGGCCTCGACCTGGTCGAAAGCCGTGCGCGACCCGGCGTTTCAACTGATGATCGATTTCTTTCACCTCTCACGCGAACACGAGGATCCAGCGATCGTCGTGCGCGCGGCATCCCGTCTGCGGCACATCCACCTGGCGAATCCCGAAGGGCGCGTGTTTCCGCTGGCCTACGACGAATACGACTACGAACCCTTCTTCGCGAATCTCAGGAACATCGCATACGACCAACGCATCAGCATCGAGGCGTCGACGACCGATCTCCAGCGCGATGGACCGCGGGCGATTGCGCTCGTGCGACGCGCGCTCGGCCGTTGAACGCGCGGCTGACTGTATGATTCAGCACTCTCACCGACAGCTCCTGTTCTCGCAAGGAAGGTGGTTCGTGCATCCACGTTTCCGTTCGCTCGTCGCCGTGATTGCCGCGTCGTCGACCCTCGTCGGCGTCGCAGGCTGGCGCGCCGCCACACGTTCGCGCAGTCGTCCGGCGCCCCCCGACCTCGCCGCGATCCGGGCCATCGTCGAGGCGCCCATCACATCCGGCAAGGTGGCCGGCGCGTCGGTTGTCGTGGCGCGTCAGGTCAGACCATCCTGTCCGAGAGCTTCGGCAAGGCGGACCTCGAGCTCGACGTCCCGATGCCGGCCGATGCGAGCTGAGATCGGATCGGTGACGAAGCAGTTCACAGCCGCGGCGATCCTGCTGCTGGTCGAACGCGGCAAGCTCGCCCTTGACGACGAGCTGACCAGCTTACCTAACGGACTATCCGACGAACGGTCAGCGCATCACCATCCGCCATCTGCTCACGCACACGTCCGGGATCAAGGGTTACACCGAGCTTCCCGAGTTCGGGGATCTGATGCCCCTTGCGGAAATCGCCGGACACGCTCGTCAAGCTGTTCTCCGGCAAGCCGCTGGACTTCGCGCCGGGCGAGCAACTGCGTCTACAACAACTCGGCGCATTCCTGCTCGGCCTGATCATCGAGAAGGTCGGCGGCCAGTCGCACGCGGACTTCGTCAAGGCCAACCTGTTCGACAAGGTCGGGATGACCGGGTCGTGCTACCGCAGCGAGCGCGCGATCCATCGTCATCACGCCGCACGGCTACGACACGTTCGCCAACACGCTCGTGCTGAAAGGCGCGATCAGCCACGTGTGGGCCGTTCTCGGCCGGTTCGCTCTGTTCGACGGCCGCCGACCTCGCCGCATGGACGTCCGCGCTCCACGGCGCGCCGCGTGGTGAGCGCCGACTCGTACCGCGCCATGACCACGCCGGCGTCGCTCGCCGACGGCACGAAAACGCGCTACGCCTCTCGGCCTCCTGATTTCCAACCTCCGCGGGCGGCCGGCCATTCGCACGGCGGCGGCATCAGTGGATTCCCGTCCGAGGTCGACTACTACCCGGACAGCGGTCTCTCGGTCGTCGTGCCGCTCAACACGGCAGGTCCCGTCGGTCCCGGTGAACTCGCGCGCGACATCGCCGACGTGGTCTCGGCAAAGTGACGGAGCCGTCGAACACATACAGCGGCGACCTGTCCGCCTTCGCCGGGACATTCGAGGGCGTTGGACGCGGCCGTCCGGACTGGTCGTGACGCTCGCCGTCGAAGGCGGCAAGCCGATGATGAAAGGCATCGGCCCGGAGCCGCGGGCGCTCGTTCCAGAGCGGCGAGACGTTCGCCGCGGAGACGCGCTGGTGACATTCGAGCGCGATGGCGGCCGCGTGACCCGACTACACCTCGACACCGGCGGCGGGCACGTCGTGCTGAAGAAGAAAGCCGGCGGGAGCGACTGTGACGTGACTGCGACAGCCAAAGGTTGTCACGTCGTTCAAGCGGCGCCGGTTGTGTCTCCTGATCGCGAGCAGACGATCGACAAGCTGCACCGCCTGACCGGTGTTGAAGCGGCGCAGTCAGGGCGCCGAACTCGCTGCTCTTCCCGGAAGCGTTCGTGTCCGCCTCATCCGCGCGGCCTCGACTTCGGCGCGGTCGTCGGCTCGCGGACCGAGGCAGGGCGCGACGACTTTCGAAGCGCTACTGGGAGAGCAGCGTCGAGGTGCCCGGGCCGGCCGTCGAGTCGCTCGGCGGGACGGCGCGGCTCGCACGCCATCTACCTCGTGATCGGCGTCGTCGAGCGCGACGGCGGCACGCTCTACTGCACGGTGCTGTTCTTCGCGCCCGACGGCACGTATCTCGGCAAGCACCGGAAGATCATGCCGACCGCATCCGAGCGGCTGGTCTGGGGCTTCGGCGACGGCTCGACGCTGCCGGTGTTCGACACGCCGCTCGGCAGAGCTCGGCGCGGTGATCTGCTGGGAGAACTACCTGCCGCTGATGCGCGCGACGATGTGCGCGAAGGGCATCGAGACTCTACTGCGCGCCGACGGCGGACCCGCGCGACTCGTGGGTCGCGCGTCGATGCGGCACATCGCGGTCGAGGGGCGATGCTTCGTGCTGTCGTGCAACCAGTTCAACCGCCGGCGCGACTTTCCCGCGGACTATCGCGGCGCTTCGGCGACGACCCGGACACGGTGATCATCGCGCGGCGGCAGCTGCATCGTCGATCCCGTTCGGCACGTTTCTCGCCGGGCCGAACACGGAGGGCGAAGCGATTCTGGTCGCCGAGATCGATCGCGCGCAGATCGTCCGCGGCAAGTTCGACCTCGACGTCGTCGGCCACTACGCGCAGGCCCGACATCTTCCAGCTGCACGTCGACGAGCGGCCCAAGCGGCCGGTGACGACCGAACGCGCGGAATCGGTCCAGACAGACGAAATGTCGGCGCCGCGCCGGCCATGTAGCACGGTGGGACTCACTGCGGGATCTGGAACAGGTTGTTGAAGTCGTCCGTCCACGGCCGCAGTCGCAGGATGTCCTCGATCGGGCTCGTCGACGGGGACGATAATCGTCGCGCTGCAGCCAGGCGCGATTGCGCGTCGACCACGCAATCCGACTTGAAGACGATGTCCGTTTCGCCGCGTAGTCCGCGATCGGCGCCGAGCCGAGACCGTTCGCATCGGCAATCTGCTCTGACCACCGGCGCGAGGTTGCAGGAAGTGATTCGTGACGTGAAACGCCATGACGCCGTCCGGCTTCAGGTGCCGCAGGTAGACGGCCATCGCCTCCTGCGTGAGCAGGTGCACGGGGATCGCATCGCCCGGAGAACGCGTCGACGCAGCCGGCAGATCGAATGCCTGCGGCGGTTCATTCGCGCCAGGCTGAGCCGCGCGTCGCCGAAGCGCGATCTCGATCGTCGCGGCGCTGTCGCTCAAGAAATGAAAACTCTCGCCGCGCGACGTCGACCACCTGCGGGTTGATTTCGTAGAAGCGGATCGACGTCGCCCGCGCGGCCGTAGGCGGCGATCGTTCCCGCGCCCAATCCGATCATCGCAATCCGCCGCCCCGGATTCGTCATCGTCGGCAAGGCGCGGCCGACGCCGCTCGTCCTGGCCCGTAATGCGCAGTGGGCGTCGTCCGCAGTTCGGTCGCAAGCGCCTGCTGGCCGTGGATGATCGTGCCGTGGATGCAGTTGTCGGGTCGCTTCCGGCACGTCGGGCGGAATCATGTCGAGCGTGCGCAGCGCCCCGTAGAAGCTGCGCACGAGCAGGTGCGCGCCGGCCGCGATAGTCCCGCCGCTCGACATAGGTGAAATACGCGCAGGCGCCGGCGACGCCGACCGCGGCCAGCGGAAACAGAACGAACGCGCGGCGCAGCGTCAGCCACAGCGAGCAAGGCCGTGAGCGTCAGCCCGATTCCGAGCTCCCAGTACCCCGCTGAAGATTCGCGGTGCGACGACCTCCGACGGCGATGAGCGCCGATCGCGCTGCCGAGCGACAGCATCAGGTAGAACGCGCGTGAGATGACGCGGCGGCGGCTTAGAGCCGCGCCAGCTCGCCGTGGCAGAAGAGGAGCCCATGAACAGGCCGGCGCCGTATAGCGGGATCGCGATCCTGATGTCAGGATCAGAGGTCGCTGTCCGGCAGCCGCATCGCGCAGGCCACGAGCAATCCCAGCATCGGCAGGACGAATAGCTCACGCTGAGTACCACCGAGCGTGATCGAACGCGATGATGAAGCGTCACGAGATAGAGTGCGAGCGGCAGGAGCCAAAGAAACGGAATCGCGGCGACGTTCTGCGTGATGTGATTCGTCACGGCCAGCGGCAGCCAACTGCTCATCGCCGGCAGCGCGAACCACAAGAGCTGCTCCGCGGCCCGCGGTTCCGCCGCAGCGAGCGCCTCATCCTTCGACAAGCTCAGGATGAGCGGTGAGTCGAAGCGCTCAGGACGAAGCGGCACGCTGCTGTCGCAGGTTCGCGACCAGCGCACTCAGCGCTTACAGCACCACGAACCCGACGTATCCCGCCAGACCAGACACAGGCCTGGATGCGCGTCGGCGACCCACGGCTCGACGGCGAACGGATAGCTGACCAGTGCCGGCGAGCGACGCGAGGTTGGAGAGCGCGAACAGGCGGTACGCCGCGCGATGCGGGAATCGGCGCGCGAACCACGTCTGCAAAAGCGGACTCGTCGTCGAGAGAAGAAAGTAGGGCAGCCCGATCGTCGTGGCGAGCAGCCCAGGATCCGCCAGCTCGGCTCCTCGCCGCCCGCCGGTTTCCATCGGTCGCCGGCAACGATCGGCAGTGAGATCAGGCTGAGCGCCAGCAGCCCGACGTGCAGCGCGGCCTGGCTCCGCCCGCCGAGCCTCCGCGTCGTCAATCGCTGTACGCGTAGCCTGCCGTCAGCAGCGACTGGAAGAACACCAGGCACAGAGTCCACACCGCGCTCGTGCCGCCGAACCACGGGACGATCTGCTTCGCGATGAGCGGTTGAACCGAGAACAGCAGGAACGCGCTGAGCGACGTCGTGAGCGCGAGCAGGAGCATCGATCAATTCGCGGCTAACGGCCGCGCGTGCTCCACAACGTCCACCCGAGCATCGCGACGCTCATCAGCATCCACGTCGCCGCCCAGAACCATGCCGGCAGCAGGAAGAGCCGGGCCATGGTCGCCGCATCGGACGGTCCGTTGACTAGGAACAGCACGCGGATGTCATACACCGAGTTGAGCGCGACCTGGACGGCCAGCAGACTGAGGAGGAAGCGCAGCGCGTTGGCCATGCGCCGTCGAGCCATGGTGACAAGTGCCAGGCCCCACGCCAGCACCGACCACGCCGAACACGTTGCGCATCCAGACCACGACCGTCAGCAGCATGAACGCGCCGACACCGTACAGGATGGTGCGCGCTCGCCGCTCGACGCGCGTGGCGGCCATGAGCAAGCAGCCGACGAGGGCGGCGCCGAGATAGCCGGCGGAGGCGACGAGTCCGCGGGCGACGCGGCTCCGCGGGCACGAGGCCGTGCGTCAGGCCGCTGGTGTCTGGTCCAATCGTGACCGCCGTGACGCGGCCGCCCACGAGAACCGTCATCAGCGCGTGGCTGGTCTCGTGCACCCAGGTCGTGAACAGCTTGAACGGGTAGAGGAGCGTCGGCCCCAAGGTGTGAGGCTGGCGATCAACGACACTGCGATCGCCACCCAGAACCACTGCGGTCGCTTCATGGATCCGCGCGGCTTCAGTCTTCTTTCCACGGATTGGTCGCGAACACCGCGAGCTCGGGCCACAGCGCCCGCCGCGGCATGTCGAGCGCGGCCATGATCGTCGCCGCGATGTCAGCCGCGTAGAGCTTGTTCGGGTTGTTGCGCCCGCCGCGTCCGCCGAAGTTGGTCTGCACTTCCGACGGACATACGCAGACGACGCGAATTCCGTGCGGGCGCAGCTCGGCCTGCCAGCATTGGCTGATGCCGCGCAGCGCCCACTTGCTGCCTGCGTAGCGCCGTCGCCGTGGCCGCGCCTTTCATGCCGGATGTCGACGCGATGTTGACGATGTCGCCGCTGGCGCGCGCCTTCATCTGCGGCACGACTCGGTTCGTGATGATCGACCAGCCCGAAAATGTTCGTGTCGAACATCTCCTTCATCTTCGCCACGTCGAGGGCGCCGATCTCGCCGCGGTACGCCGTAGCCGGCGTTGTTGACGAGCACGTCGATGCCGCCCATGCGCTCGTGTGCAGACGTCGACCGTCCGCGCGTTGTCTTCGGCTTCGCGACATCGGCGCGGACGCCCGTGCGCGCCGGTCTGCCGCGCCACCGCGTCGATCGGCTCTTCAGTTGCGGCCGGTGAAGACGACCTGGTGGCCGGCCTTGTGCGCGCCAGTTCGACGAGAGCGGCGCCGATCCCCTGGCTGCCGCCGGTGATGAGAAAACGGGATGGAGGCATGGGGGCCAATTGCATACTGAGACGGCGTCGTTTCCATGCCGGCGGATATAATCGCCGGCGCCATGGCTCTCGGCGCGTCTCCTTCTTCGACCCGCACCGTCGGCCAGGCGATTCTAAGCGGCTGGCTGCTCGTGCGGCGTGCTCGATATCACCGCCGCCTGCCTTCAGGGATGGATACAGGCGGGGCGGACTCCCGGCGCGGTGCTGAAGGGCGTCGCCTCCGCGTTGTGGGGCCGCGCGGCGCTGGATGGCGGTGCCGGCATGGCGACGATCGGACTCGTCATGCATTTCACCGTGGCGCTCACGGCCACGCTCGTCTTCTATTCGCTCAGCCGGCGCCTCGCGCTTCTACGTACTGCGCCGTTGCTCGTTGTCGGGCCGATCTACGGTGTGATCGTGTTCGGCGCCATGAACTACGGCACGCTTCCGCTGCTGTCGTGGGTGCGCAGCTTCTATCTCGGCACGGCGCCGCGGTGGCCGGGCACGATGGGCTGGCCGCAGCTTGGCATCCACCTGATCTGCGTCGGTCTGCCAATCGCATGGGGCGTGCGGCGCGCGCCGGATATCGTCAATACCGTCGACCCGCAGGCAAACGGTGTGACGGTTCCAGGCGTTCTGCGACGAGCCGATCCGATGTCTACTTCGCCAGCGGATCCGGCCGCAGCTGAAAATGCGCGGCCAGCGGCTTCGTGCCCTTGCCGCCCTCGATGAGCCACGGCGTGCGATCGCCGTTGGCTGACCACAGGCCGCGTCCTTTCCAGCCCGCGTTCGGATCGTCGATGCGCCCGTCGAGGCCCTTCGCGTAGAAGCCGAGCGGATGCGGCACGCGCAGCACCACCATCCGCCCGTTCGCGTACGCGATCAGCCCGTCGTTGAGATTGCCGGTCGAGACCGGCACGTTCCGTCCGAGGCCGAACGTGTCGTGCTGATCGACCCACGTGTAGTAGCTCGACTCGGCGCTGTTCTCGCCGATGCCTTCGAAGCCTGGCCCAGGATACTGATGGAAGGACCAGCCCTCGGGGCAGTGATCGCCGGTCGCCTTCGGTCCGTTGAGCGGCCCTTTGCATTTGCGGCGATCGAAGCTGCCGAGATGCCCGCTCGCGAGCGACACCCAGACCACGCCGTTGCCGTCGATGTCGGCGCCGCGCGCGCCGAAGCCGGGCGAGCGGCACGTTGTAGACCTCGGCGAGCGCGGTCGCGGGCGGATTCGACGCCAGGCGCCACCCGCACGACCGCGCCGGGATTGCCCATCACCGCGCCCCAGATCGATCCGTCCACCGGGCTCGGCATGATCGAGTAGAACGGCGTCACGACGCGCTTGTCCTTCGCCGGATCGACGGGATCGTTCGGGCCGACGTAGTCGTCGCGCTTGCCGTTGCCGTTGCGTGTCGAGCACGAACGCCGTCCAGCCCTGCGACTTCGCCGCGTCGCCGGTCTGCAGGAACTGTTTCGTGTTGACCCAGCCGAGCACCGGGCCGCCGCCGCTCGTCCACAGCGTCTCGTTCGCGTCGTAGCCGAACTGGAGGTGATGCGTCCCGAAGCAGGTGTCGACGAACGTGTAGTTCTTCGTCTTCGGATCGAAGACGGCGATGATGCCGCACCGCGCGATCGTTCGGGAGGAGTTTTGCCGACGGATGGTCCGAGCCCTTCTCGGCAGAACGCCGGATTCTCCGGCGCGCGCACCGTCGCCGCGAGCCACAGTCGGCCGTCGCGATCGAACATCGAGTTGTGATTGTTCGCGCGCGTGTCCCAGATGCGCTTCGTCGCCCCAATACGGCGACGGCTGCCAGCGACTTCAACGCCGCGGCGTGGCCGGGCCCGAGGCTGAGCGGCATCTGCGCATCGCGCACCGGCAGCCGGAACGTCGTCGCCTTGTTCTCCGCCGGGTCGAGAATCGGCATGATGTCGGAGCTGTACTCCGGCGATCCGTACGAGCGGTCCGTTGGCGTTCACGGTCGGATAGCGTCGATCGCTCGAGATGAGATCGTGGAGGTAGTGCTTCTCGTCCATCCAGTCGCGCAGCGTGACGACGATGTTGCGCTCGACACCTTGCGGGCGCTGGCGGACTGCGCGTGCGGCAGCTCGCCTTTCGCGATGCGATCGGTCCACTCGCCGTAAGTAGCGGAACGACGCGTCGCCGAGCCCGTTCAACTGGCCGAGCATCATCTCGCCGGCCTGGCCCGACTGCACGCGGCGGCGCCAGGCGTCGGCGCCCGACGCGGAACGTGCCGAGCGACGCGGGAATCGTTCGCGTCGACAGCTGCCCGAGCTGATGACAGCCGACGCAGCCGAGGTTCTTCATCGCGCCGAGCCACCGTTGCTGCGTCATGTTGCCGGCGAAATGCGCGCGGTCCGCCATCTCGGATTGCGGCGGAATCTTCAGCATCGAATACCAGTAGATCGCGGGGTAGTAGCTTCGCCGGCGTCGGCTGGCGTCGGCGCCGCCGTCGCGGTGAAGTTCACCAGCTTGCCGGGCTCGCTCGTCGATTTCGCGCTGTCGACGAGGCCGTAGCCGCGCACCCAGATCGAGTAGCGCGCTCGCGGCAGATCGGGAATGACGTAGCGTCCGCGATCGTCGGTGGCGACGATCTTGATGTAGCGGACGGGCAGGTCGCGCGTCTCGGCGATCACCCAGACGCCGGCCTCCGGGCCCACTCGGCCCCGATCACGACGCCGCCGATGTCGTCGGCGTCGATGGCGACGGCCGTCGCAGGCGCCGACTCGGGCCCGCGGGCCTGCCCTGAGCGAAGTCGAAGGGCCGCCGACGAACTGCGGTGCGAATGAAGCGAGACCGATCGCCAGTATGAGCGTGACGGTAATTTTGCTGATGACCATGCGCGTCCTCCAGCTATCCGTGGATGCCGATTATAGACACTATGCAGCGCGCGTCGGAGACGTGGCTGGCGAGCGCTGAGAAGGACGGTTGCGGTTGTTACGCTCCTGTTTGGGAATGCGACTTCACAAAGGAGCGATGCCATGACAACCGCAGACCGTCCGGCCGAGTGTAGTGCAGTGAGGTTACTGGTGGCATTTGAGCTGGGCGAACAGACGTGGAAGATTGGAGTACGGTCGGGTTCGGCCAGGTCCCGCGCGTGCGCAATGTGCCCGCGGGCGAGGTGGCGCAGGTGCTCGAGGAGCTCGTGCGGGCCAAACGACGCTTCGGGCTGCCGCCGGAGGCACCGGTGGTCAGCTGCTATGAAGCGGGGCGCATCGGCTTTTGGTTACATCGGTGCTTACAGGCGCACGGGCTGACCAACTACGTGGTCGATTCGTCGAGCATCGAGGTGCCGCGACGGGCGCGGCGGATGAAGACCGATCGCCTCGATCTGGTCGCGTTAGTCACGCTGTTGGGACGGTATCTCGCCGGGGATCGGCGGGCCTGGCGGGTGGTGCGGATTCCGAGTGTGGCCGAAGAGGACGCGCGGCATTTGTCGCGGGCGCTGGAAGCCTTGACCGCGGATCGGACGCGGCTCATCAATCGGATCCGCGGCCTGCTGAGCAACTACGGCGTGCGGATGCCCGTCGACCGGACGTTTCCGGACGCGGTGCGGACGGCGCGCATGTGGGACGAGCGGCCGCTGCCGCCGGGCGTCGTCGCGCGGCTGACGCGGGAGTGGGCGCATTTACGGTATCTCACTGACGAAATGCGGACGGCGAGAGCGCGGCAAGTGCCCGATCCCGCGACGCCGGCCGGGCGCCACATCGGGCAACTCGAGGCGCTGCGGGGTGGGCCGCGCCAGCGCGTGGGTGCTGACGACGGAGCTCTTCGCGTGGCGCCAGATTCGCAATCGGCGCGAGCTCGCGGCGCTCGTCGGGCTGGTGCCGGGTCGCTACCAAAGTGGCGAGACCGACCGCGATCAAGGCATCACGCGCGCGGGCAACGTGCATGTGCGGCGGGTGATCGTCCAGCTGGCGTGGGCCTGGCTCCGCTATCAACCGGCCAGCGCGCTCGCGCGATGGCACGCGCAACGCTTTGCCAGCAGTAGGCGCCTACGTCGCATCGGCATCGTGGCCGTCGCCCGGAAGTTACTCATTGCGTTATGGCGGTATGTGGACAGCGGCGTCGTCCCCGACGGCGCGGTGCTGAAACCGCTCGGGATGTCGGCGTAACGGGCGCGCGTCCGTCAACGCCGGCCGCTGGAGGCGAGTGCGCGACCGCTCCTGGGTCTCCCCTTCGGGGAACCGAATTATAGACGGCGCACTCGATGCCAGCTTCACGCATGCAGTGTTAGGTCGTCGACGTTACACGCGTCGGCACGGATAGAAGGTGTGTCGGAGCCTCGGCCGGCTTCGTCGTGAAGCGCCAGCGGACGATCGCAGAGGTGGGAACCGTCTGCCGCACCGGCCGCCTGCGCGGGCCCTGCTCATTGGGGCCTGCTCGGCCGCCTCAGCGCAGATCTGTTTGGACGGGAGTGCTTGACCCCGCAGGGCGTCATAGAAGGCGCGTCGACGTGACGAGACGTATGTCGATCCGTCGTAGGTCCGGCCTGAGCGCCGAAGCCTTGGCGAAGGCGGTTAGCGGACCTACGTCGGCGCAGCGCAGACGTAACTGGCGTTGCAGGTCCGCCTGAAGGCGCGGACCCCACGTACTGGGTGAGATTCGGGCTAGTACAGCAGGACGCGCTCGCGGATCTTCAGAAACTCGTCGACCGGTTCCTTCCAACCTGCCGCGATCTCGTGCGCCGGGACTCCGGCGTCGATCTGCTCGCGCAGCGTCGACGAGCCGGCCAGGCAGTCGATCGGCATCTTCTCGTATTCGTATTCGTACGGCGGGTCCTTCCAGCGGAATTGATTGGGATCGCTCGCGCGGAAGGCTTCGATGAGCGCGACACCTGCCTCGACCGGCCGAAACGCGCGCCGATCGACGCGCGTGGATCTGCACGCCCGCGCACGCTTTGCCCGCGTGCTTCTGGAAGGTCGGCTCGAAGACCGCCGGACGGAAGTAGACGCCGGGCAGATCGCGCCGGTTCATCGCCTCGGCGAATCGCTCGGCGACGACCCACGGCGCACCGATCAGCTCGAACGGCCGCGTCGTGCCTCGGCCTTCCGACACGTTCGTGCCTTCGAACAGCACGCGCGCCGGGATACACCGTCGTCGTGTCGAACGTCAGGATGTTCGGCGACGAGATGATCCATGTGAGACCGGTGTCGTCCGCAGTACATCTCGCGCCGCCAGCCGTCCATCGCGATGACCTCGAGGTCCGCGCCGATGCCGAACTGCTCGTTGAACAGCCGCGCGATCTCGCCGATCGTCAGGCCGTGGCGCATCGGGATCGGATACATGCCGACGAACGACTCGAAGCCGGCGAACGAGCACCGGCCCCTCGACCTGCAGGCCGCCGATCGGATTCGGCCGATCGCAGACGATCACCTTGAGGCCGTGCCTGCGCGCCGCCTTCAGGCAGTTCGCCATCGTGTAGATGTAGGTGTAGATGCGGACGCCGACGTCCTGCAGATCGACGACGAGCACGATCGAGATCGCGCAGCATCTCCGGCGGTCGGCTCGCGCGACGTCTCGCTGTAGAGCGAGTACACCGGCACGCGGCGGCACCTCGTCGTGCGCGTGACGCGTCTCGATCATGTTGTCCTGCACGTCGGATCGGAACCCGTGCTGCGGACCGAACAGCGCCGCGAGTCGCGCGTCTGGTGCAGCGCCAGGATCGGTCCGCGATGTGCCGCAGCCGACGATCGACCGACGCCGGATTGCAGACCAGACCCACGCGCGCGCCGTTCAGCGGCGGTTGAGGCGAGCAGCCGTTCGGAGCCGATGCGACCATTGCGTCTGCCATTGTAGGTTCGATTGCAGCGTTCAACGCGGGACTTGCGCCGTAATAGTGAGCCGTGGTAGACTACCCGCCTTTGGTGGTTAGCCCCGCCTGCTTCGCCCGCGCAGAGAGTCGATCGAGCCCTCCGACTCGCTCCCTCCCCGTGATTGTCGAACCGACGTGTCGCCACCGACGATCTGTCTAGCCGCGGGAGGCTGAGGAGAGCGTAGATGGGTCGCAGGCTTTACGTCGGGAACCTTCCATACCACGGGCGAGGCGGAGCTGCAGGAGCTGTTCAGCAAAGCCGGCACCGTCGAATCCGGTGCGCGTCATGCGCGACGCGGCGACCGGCCGCGCGCGCGGCTTCGCGTTCGTCGAGATGGCGACCGACGAGGAAGCGCAGAAAGCGGCATCCGAGTTCAACCAGTACTCAGATGGGCGGCCGCGCGCTGACGGTCAACGAAGCGCGGCCCAAGCCCGAAGGCGGGTTCGGCGGCGGCGGCGGCGGCTACGGCGGCAATCGCGGTGGCGGCGGCGGCGGCGGACGCCGTGAGCCTCGATGGTAGCGATGAAGAACTGGTCCAAAGGCGATCGCGTCGTGCAGCCGACCTACGGGCGCGGGCACGCTCGTCGAGGTCAACGAGCACCACACGGTGATCGATTTCGACGAGCACGGCCGGCGCACGTTTTCGACGCGGCTCGTCACGCTGTCAGGCGACCAGCGAGCCGCGCGCCGAACAAGGCACCGGCCCGCAAGCGCGCGGCGAAGAAGAAGAAGGAATCGTAACCGCGACTACCTCAACGGTCGGCGGGCCAACTGCCGACTGTCGACTCGTGCTAGCATGGGGCCGTAGCTTGCGAAATCGTTCACAAGCTCCACGCCACTAGCGATGCAGGGCTGGGTTTCATCCTGATCATGACCGCGCCTCGGCGCAGGGTTCGCGCTGATCTCGGTTCTCCTCTCAAGCCTGCTCGGTCCGCGCAAGCCGTCGCCCGAGAAGTCGGCGCCCTACGAATGCGGCATGCCGCCCGTCGGCGACGCGCGCGAGCGCCAGTCGGTGAAGTTCTACCTGCGTGGCGATGATCTTTCTGCTGTTCGACATCGAGGTCGCGTTCCTCTATCCGTGGGCGATGGCGCTGCGCGATCTGCGGATGGGCCGGCTACGGGCAGGTGATTCTGTTCATGGCGCTGCTGCTGGCGGGCTATGTCTACGTGTGGCGCAAAGGTGTGCTGGACTGGGGCAATGAAAAGCCGATGGATTAGGGGTTAGGGCTTAGGGATCGTTAGGGATTGAGGCTTAGCTCAAACTCATGGGCCTCGAAGCTGAGATATTCCGGTTCTGACGACCACCGTCGAGAAGATGGTGCAGTGGGCGCGCCGCTCGTCGATCTGGCCGGTGACCTTCGGCCTCGCGTGCTGCGCGATCGAGATGATGGCGATGAGCTGCTCGCGCTACGACATCGCGCGGTTCGGCGCCGAAGTGTTTCGCGGCAGCCCGCGCCAGTCCGACCTGATGATCGTGGCCGGCCGGCTGTCGCGGAAGATGGCGCCGGCGCTCCGCCGCATCTACGACCAGATGCCCGAGCCGAAGTGGGTCATCTCGATGGGCGCCTGCGCGTCGATCGGCGGCGTGTTCGACAACTACGCGCTGGTGCAGGGCGTCGATCAGATCGTGCCCGTCGACGTCTACGTGCCAGGCTGCCCGCCGCGCCCGGAGTCGCTCATCTACGGCATCGTGCAGCTCCAGCGGAAAATCGCGGAACAGAAGCTCGCGTGATGGACGTCGACGTGCTCATCGCCGCACTGCAGCACGCGGTTCCCGGTGCGCACGTCGAACGCGCCTCGTCGATCGACCTGCAGACCACGGTGTACGTGGCCGAGTGAAGAGGTCGAGCCCGTGGCGCGCGCTTGCGCGACGTGCCGGAGCTGGGCTTTGCGCTGCTCGCCGAGCTGACGGCGGTCGATTACTGGCCGAAGGAGCCGCGCTACGAGCTCGTCTACCTGCTCGTGTCGATCGCCAACCGCCACCGGCTGCGCATGAAGGTGCGCCTGCCGCGGACGACGCGGCACGTGTCGCCACGGTCACCGGGATCTGGCCGGCGGCGAACTGGCTGGAGCGCGAGGTGTGGGATCTGTTCGGGATCGCGTTCGACGGCCATCCCGATCCGCGGCGGCTGCTGATGCCGGAAGACTGGGAGGGGCATCCGCTGCGCAAGGACTATCCGGTGCAGATCCACGCATGACGCCGCGCGCCGTCCGAAGCGCTGCAGGTGACCGCCGAAGAGTTCCGCGCGAACGTCGAGCGCGATCGTCGGCTGCGCTGACGGGAAGCGACTGATGCCTGAGATCCGCACCGAAGTGATGACCGTGAACATGGAGCCGCAGCACCCCAGCACGCACGGCGTGCTCCGCCTGGTGCTCGAGCTCGACGGCGAAACCGTCCTGTCGGCGGCGCCGACCATCCAGCTATATGGGCGGGGTGTTTGGTGGATACTCGAAGATCTGACCGCTCTCCAGCATCGCTTTGGTCAGATACCAGGTTTCCATGTCGCTCATGCCGCGGAAAAAATTGCCATCGCGAGCGCGCTCATCTGGTAATCGGGGATTTCCCCACGAGTAAAACCAGATATGACCTGTGCGATTTCTTCGGAGCTCAATTCACCGCCATCACGCTTCTTCTCAATCAGCGATGGAACGTGCATGATCAAAACGCGGAGTGATGAATTCAGCGCCTGCTTAACTTCCGATTTATCATTACTCCATTGTCGTGGCGGCTAGAGTCCGATCGGATGCCACGCGGTTTTCATTTCAACAGTATCAAGAATCCAATACGGATTTTCCTCGTCTCGAACGAAGTAGTTTGCGACGCCGCGCCGGACGTAACGCTTGACGTTGATGGCGGAGCCGGCCTGCAATTCCTCACCGATCTTGTCGTCGCCGCTGGCATCGACAATTGCGTTGACGTCCATATGACTTGCGAAATGCGGCGCCAGCTCTTTGCGATCTCCTGCGAGAAGATTGAAAACGCCGGGCGGAAGGTCACTCGTCGCGATGATTTCGGAAAAGGTAAGCGGGGCGAGCGCATTCGCGGTCGATGCGAGCGCGATGACGCTGTTGCCGGTAGCGATGATTGGGGCAATGACAGACACCAACCCAAGCAAGGCGGGTGCATCCGGCGTCAGCGCAACCACCACCCCAGTCGGTTCAGGAATGGTAAAATTGAAATGCGAGGTCGCGACCGGATTTACCGATCCGAGAATTTGCGAAAACTTGTCCGTCCAACCGGCGTAATAAACCGGGCGATCAATCGCGGCCGTTACTTCGCGGCGCGCCCCGCCCCAGAGCGGTCAACGCGGGCAAGCTCGTTTTCCAATTCGAGGCGGCGCCCTTCCAGCATTTCGGCTGCGCGATACAAAATTTGGCCCCGCGAATAAGGGCTGTAGTTTCGTCCAGCCCGGGATTGCGCTTCGTGCCGCCCGGACCGCATCGCGAAAATCTTTTCGGGAGGCACGAGAGTAATTAGCCAGCACGTTTCCATGCCCATCACGCGCGGCAATGACGCGTCCATTTTCGCCGCGGGCGAATTTTCCGCCGATGAAAAGCTTGTACGTTTTCTGCACCGCCAGCCGGCGCCTTTGTCTGGGCATGAACTCAGGATTGCGTGCGCAGCAAAAAGAAAATGCTAAACACCTATTCGGGGATGAAACAGAGCGATAAAATTTACGTCGCCGGCCACAGCGGACTGGTTGGCAGCGCCGCTTGTCCGCCTGCTTCAGGCGCACGGTTTCATTAATCTGATCACTCGCTCGCGGGCGGAAGTTGATCTGCGAGACGAACGAGCCGTCCGGGATTTTTCGCCGAGGAAGGGCCGGAAGTGGTGGTTCTGGCAGCGGCGAGAAGTTGGCGGAATAAAAGCCAATATGGATGCGCCCGTCGAATTCCTGATCGAAAACTTACAGATTCAAAACAACGTCATTCGCGCCGCGCAGGAGGCCGGGACGCGCAAACTCTTGTTTCTCGGCAGTTCGTGCATCTATCCGAAATTTGCTCCGCAACCAATTCCAGAGAGCGCGCTCCTGAGCGGGCCGCTTGAACCAACCAACGAACCGTACGCGATTGCCAAGATTGCCGGTATAAAATTGTGCCAGGCTTTCGCGCGCGAGTATGGGGCGAATTTCATCTCGGTCATGCCAACCAATCTTTACGGCCCTTGTGATAATTTCGATCTTGAGACTTCGCACGCCCTGGCCGCGTTGCTGCGCAAGGCGCACGAGGCTAAAATGAGCGGGGCAGGGGAGATGATTGTTTGGGGAACGGGCGAGCCGCGCCGCGGAATTTCTGCATGTGGACGATTTGGCGGCGGCAGTTCTATTCCTACTCGAAAAGTACGATTCGCCGGAAATTATCAATGTTGGTTGCGGCGAAGACATTTCCATTCGGGAGTTAGCGGAATTGATTTGCGACGTGGTCGGTTTTCGGGGCGAGCTAAAGTGGGACCGGTCAAAACCGAACGGCACCCGCGCAAATTGCTCGACGTTTCAAGATCAAAAAGCTCGGCTGGCAGCCAACAATTTCGCTGCGGGACGGCGTCGCCCAGCTCTACGAATGGTTCCTTGATAATTACGCGCCGCAGTCGATGGCAAGTGTGCGATGAAAAAACTGCGGGTTGGTGTCGTTGGCGTCGGTCACATTGGCAGCAATCATGCGCGGATTTACGCCGAGTTGCCGCATGCCGAGTTCGTCGCGGTTTTCGATATCGATCCGGGACGTGCGGCTGAAATTGCGGCCACATGCAAGACGAAGGCCGTGGAATCCCTCAATGAATTTGCCGAAATGGTCGACGCGGCCTCAGTCGCCACCCCTACTAATGCACATTTCTCGGTCGCACGTGATTTGCTTGCGCGCGGCAAACATTTGCTCATCGAAAAACCGATCACCGAAAATACGGCCGACGCACGGGAGCTCGCACAACGCGCGGCCGAAAAACGGCTGGTTTTACAGGTTGGCCATGTCGAACGCTTCAATCCCGTTCTTAGCGCGTTGGAACAGCGGCTGACCCATCCCCGTTTCATCGAAGCGCATCGCCTCTCACCTTATCCAAATCGCAGCACGGAGATCGGTGTTGTTCTCGATCTCATGATTCACGATCTGGAAATCATTTTGCATTTGGTGAATTCGACCGTGGAAACTATCGACGCGGTAGGCGTGCCGGTACTGAGTCGCGGCGAAGACATTGCCAATGCCCGATTACGTTTCGCCAGCGGCTGCATCGCCAACATTACTTCCAGTCGCATCAGTCCGGAACGGATGCGCAAAATCCGAGTGTTCCAGGAGGACGCCTACCTCTCGTTAGATTATCAGGGACAAAGCGGCGAGATTTACCGCCGGGTCAACGGGCAGATCACGCGCGACCCGGTCCCGATTGAAAAGAAGAGCCGCTCCGGCAACAGCTCGCTTCCTTCGTCGATTGTGCGCTCACCGGCGGCGAACCCAAAGTCTCCGGTTCGCACGCTGCCGCTGCCCTTGAGCTCGCCGTCGAAATAACGAAGCGAATCGCGACCACATAGAATGCCCGATGATTTCTTAACGGAGGGACGTGCTTCCGCACGTCCGATCCTCGCGAAGCAGGACATGCAGAAGCATGTCCCTCCGGACGCTCTAGAGTCTCGGCGCAAACATCCCATTCATCTTCCGCCGGGGGAGGCATAACCGTGCAGTCGTTGTTTTCGTGACCGCTTGTGACTGTGAAGCGGCGCGCGATTCTCGCATCGCCTCGCATTCATCAAACAATTGTCAGTGCTTGGGGCGGAGCCTCGACGTGGCTGGTCGGACGCTACGTCGTGATGCCTGATCACATTCATTTTTTCTGTGCGCCAAATGGAAACGATATTCCGTCTCTGGAGCGTTGGATACGATATTGAAATCAATCGTCACCAGAGGAATCGGCGCAAAGGGCGGTGACGTTTGGCAACGTGACCATTGGGACCGCCAACTTCGATCGGTGGAAAGTTACGCTGACAAGTGGGAATACGTGCGCAGAAACCCGGTACGTCATGGTTATTGCGACAATCCAGATGAATGGCCCTACCAAGGCGAACTTAACATTCTGCAATGGTAAGCGAACCTTCAGGCCACGCAGGAGAGCGTCCATCCAGGCAGACCGATACCAGTGGACGTGCAGAGGCACGTCCCTCCCAGGCCTCCGCGGCGACGACTGTCTATTTCGTTGCGGGCGAACGCAGCGGTGACGATCATGGTGCAGCATTGCTCAAGGCTTTGCGCGCGCGCGTGCCGGAAATGCGATTTATGGGACGCGGCGGACCGAAAATGCGCGCTCTCGCCGACGGAAAGTTTCGCGATTGGATCGATGACACCGCTGTCGTCGGATTATGGGAGGTGATCAGGCGTTACCCTTTTTTCGAAAGCAATTTCAGGCTACTATTTCGGAGATTGAGGCGGTGGAGCCAAGCGCAGTCGTGCTGATCGATTACCCGGGATTTAATTTGCGCCTCGCCCATGCGCTGCACGCGAAGTTTCCGGAGCTGACAATTATTTATTACATCAGCCCGCAAGTTTGGGCGTGGAACCGGCGTCGCGTTTCGCAAATGGCCCGGTCCATTGATTTGATGCTCTGTATTTTTCCATTCGAACCTGAGCTCTATAAGGCATCGGGTTTGCGCGCGATTTTTGTCGGCCACCAATGACGTCAGTCATTCCGAGCGGAAACGCCGTTCCGCCACGGGATGACAAGCTTGTCGGTTTATTTCCGGGCAGTCGCGAGCGCGAAGTGAAGAAGATTTTCCCGGTTATGCGCCAGGCAGCGCTGGAATTGTCGCAGCGGGATCGCGATCTGCGTTTCGTCGTTGTCCGCTGCATCTGAGCCGTTGGCGGAACTCATTCGGGCCGACCTTTGCAAGCACGCCACCGGAAAGTTTTCCATCGTCACGGGCGACGCCCGCGCTGTAATGGGGCGGGTTAACGTGGGGATGGTCGCCTCCGGCACGGCCACGCTCGAAGCCGCGCTTTCGGAGCTGCCTTTCGTCCTGATTTACCGGGTAGCGTGGCTCACCTATTTGGCTGCGCGTCTGGTCGTGAAAGTAAAATATTTGGGAATGCCAAACGTGCTCGCCAATCGCGAGATTGTCCCCGAGTTTATTCAGCACAAAGCACAACCGCGCGCGATCGCTGCGGCGATGGCGCGCTTGCTCACCGACAAAACGGAACGTAAGCGAATGCTCACGGATTTTGCATGCGTGGCGCAGAAACTCGGTCGGGGCGAGGCGAGCGTGAACGCGGCCGAGGCAATCGTAACGGAATTGCGCTACGCAGAATGAGAAACATCTGGGATATTTCGCGACCGCTGACTAAAGATCTCGCGCCCTGGCCTGGGGATACGCCATTTCGATATGAGCTAACCTGGCGTCTTAGCCAAACGTGTTCGGTCAATGTCGGTGCATTGAACACGAGTACGCACAACGGAACGCACGCGGACGCGCCGTTTCATTTCCACGGAGAAGGGGCCGCCATCGATTCCGTTCCACTCGAAAATTACATCGGACCGGCGGTCGTGATTGACCTCGTGGAAAAGTTCTCCCGGACTCAGCCTTCCATCGCCATTGCTGATTTGGAGCATGCACGTCCGCAAATCGCCGAAACGCGCCGGGTCTTGCTGAAAACGAATTGCTTCCCGGACCCAACACGATTTCCAGACTGGATTCCGGTCCTCAAATCCGAAGCGATCGCCTGGTTGAGCGAGCTGCGCGTCGTCTTGCTCGGCGTCGATGTTCCTTCAGTTGATCCGATCGAGGCAAAGTTTTGGCGAATCATCACGCTCTCGCACTCGGAAAGATTGCCATCATTGAGTCACTCAAACTGAGCGAGGTCGAAGCGGGAGTTTACCAATTTGCCGCGCTGCCGCTGAAGATCGTTGGTGGCGATGCTGCCCCGGTTCGCGCGTTGCTTTGGCGCGACTAGGCGATGAGCCGGATCGCGTCGGTCAAGAGAGGTCAAAACTGGCGAATGCTGCTAATCGTTAGTATACTAACGGTCTGTTTTTGCGGTCTCGAACCTGCCTTGGAACCTCGACGATTACGACCAGGCGAAACAGGCCTTTGTCTCCTTCCAAATGATCGGTCAACAGCGCTGGCTTTATCAGACGACGCCGGACGAAGGAACGAAAGCGAGCGGGGGCCGACACTCCCCGCACCATATTAATAGTAAACCGCCCGCGGTCGCGTGGGTTTCCGCCGCGCTCTATCAACTAACGCGCTCTTGGGATTTTGCCTGGCGGTTTCCTTCTTTCGTTGCCGCGCTCGTCCTCGCAGTTTTGGTTTTCGCGGTGCGCGAACCTTTGGTGATTTGCCCGCACTGTACGCGCTGGCGGCATTTGGTCTGAATTTGTTGAGTGTGCGATTGGCAACGCTGGTGCGAACGGATATGCCCCTCGCGCTTGTTACTTTTGCGGTCGGATTATTGATGTTTGAAAAATCCGGACGCGAACGTCGTGGACGACACGCGATCGAGTTGTGCTTTTCGCGGCGTTGAGCCGCGGCGATGTTCGTTAAAGGGCCAATCGTTTGGGCGTTCGTTCTCCCACCACTTGTTCTTTATCAATTGCGTCGAAACTGGCGTCCCGACTTTCCGAGTGCGTGGAGCGGATGGGTTCCCTGGATTGCTTCTTTCGCCTTATTTTGTCTTTGGGTGATTTTCGGGATCCGTTTTATCGATGGATTTTACGAAGACGTTATTCTGAACGAATTCGGCGCTCGCTTTCATGAGGGCATTCATCGTTCGCAGCCGCTACTCTTTTACATTCCGCATCTGCTGCAAAAATTCGCGCCCTGGAGTTTGCTCATCCTCGGATTGCTCGTGGTCGCTTTGCGCAAAACGAAAGCGGCAACCGGAAAGTGGCTGGGGAATCTCTCTCCGGAGATGTTCTGGCTGATCACATGGGCGCTTGGCGGCATCGTAGTGATGTCATTGATTCCATCGAAGCGAGTGGACCGAATCTTCCCCGCCATTCCTCCGCTTTGCCTGCTCCTGGCTGCGCAAATTAAGGCGATTATGGCGGATAATGTTGATTCGCGCTCGCCGGATCGCTGCGTTCGCAATCATTTTCGCCGCAATTTTTACCGGCGCGTATGCGGCGATGCGAGTGATCGATGGTTATGGTAACGATCGCGACGCGCTGGTGAAGTTCGGACGCGAAGTTCGTCGGATCGCAGCCGCCGAACATTTGCGCTACGAAGTTCTCCCGGCCCGCGATGAGAGTATGCTTTTGTATTTGGAGCGCCCCCGTTTTTATATGCGCAAAATCGAGACGACCGGTCAGCTCCCAGATTTAGACGGGCTAGTTGTTCCACTCGATCAAGAGCCATGGCGCTCATTGGAATCTAAGGCCTGTCTTAGGGTGCAGAAGAAAGGCGAACCTCCGTCGCGCTACGGATTTTTCGCACCGCTGCCGACGCTGTTGAAGTCGCGCAACGATTGATGAACGTTCTGGCAGTGCAGACGCAGGCCTTGCGTTCCCCGGCCACTCTTTCTCTCTATCTGTCTAGTTATGGTGATGCTAGTCGGATACCTCGACTATATTTCTGGTGTCGAGAATTCGATGTTGCTTGCTTTACCTTGTGCCTATTGCGCTGGCGACGTCGATGCGCGGTATTCCGGCCGGGATTATTGTGTCTGTGCTGAGCATTTCCGCCCGGGTTGCCTCGGACGTTTTCGCCGGCATCGTGCGGGTCAACATCTGGAATGTTCTGACCGGCTTTGGCTGCTACAGTGTGATCGTTTTCCTGCTTGCGCGCTGGCGGGAGCTACTCAAGCAAATGCATTCGCGGATCAGAAGAGCGAACGGCGGCACTACGACGGGAGCTGGCGGCAAGGAAACAATTAGAAGCCAAGCTGGCAGCCATTGCCGAGCGCGAACGCGAACGCGTAGGGCGCGAACTTCACGATGGTCTCTGTCAGCACCTGACCGGAACCAGTCTTGTTGCGCAAACGGTCTCCATTCAGATTAGAAACATCAATTCGAATATCTCGGAGCAGGCGCGGAAGGTTGTCGCACTTATCGACGAAGGCATTGAAATGACGCGAGAAATTGCTCGCGGTCTGTTATCGTTTGAGCTTGACGCCGGTGGGTTGGCTGCGGCGCTGGAATCCCTGGCGAAAACCGTGACACACGAACAAGGAATCGACTGCAAACTAGCGGAGAATATCGATGTTACTATCGCGCAACCAGTGGCCAATCATCTTTATTGGATCACACGTGAAGCCGTGGCAAACGCGGTGAAACACTGAGTCATGCCAGGCGCATTCTGATCAACTTGCGACAACGTAATGGCACTGCGGAATTGAAGATTGAAGACGATGGTATTGGATTTTCTAAATTAGATGGAGTCGAATCGAGAGGTTTGGGGTTAAAACTGATGACTCGACGAGCAGAACTAGCTGGTGGAGTTTTGCAGATTGCGGATGCAGTTCCGCACGGAGTCATCGTTCGGTGTGAAGTTCAAATTTGCGACGAAAATGAATGAGCAAAATTCGAGCCCGCACAAATGGCGGATATTTATCGTCGATGATCACCCGTTGATTCGTATCGGGTTGATCACTCGCATAACAGAAGAAAAGGACCTCGTTGTTTGTGGCGAGGCTACGGATGGGCCGAAAAGCGCTCCAGTGCCATCCCCAAGGCGCGCCCTGACCTCGTTATTGTCGATCTCTCCTTCGAAGCGGCTCTGGCATGGAACTAATCAAGGACCTGGTCATTCAGGTTCCGGAGGTAAAGATCGTGGTGTTATCCATGCATGATGAAATGATCTATGCAGAACGAGCGATTAAAGCTGGGGCGCGAGCTTACGTCATGAAACAGAACACGTTCTCAACAAGTAGTTACAGCCATTCGTCGCGTCCTGGAGGGCAAAGTATTCATTAGCGAAAAGGTGATGGCGGCGATCGCATCCAAACTGGGAAAAGGGATGGGCGATAGTTCTCCGCTGGAACGTTTGAGCGACCGTGAATTGCAAGCGTTCGAGTTGATGGGCCAGGGATTAAGTAGATGCGGAAATCGCAGAAACATTGCATGTGTCGATCAAGACAGTGCAAATGTATTTCACGCGCGCGAAAGCCAAGTTCGGGGTCTCATCCGGGAAAGAATTGTTGCGAGAATCACTTCGTTGGCACGACGCTACCCGCCCGTAGTCCGTTTTCGTTGGCGCATAGTGCAGATGTAGGACGCTACCTGTCGCAAAGGATAGGTCGGATACTTTGGCGACAGCGGCGTTCCCGTCTCTAGCCTAAAGAGATGGGAGGATGGGGCAGCGATAGCTGGGAAATATCTCGACGGTTGTTTGAGGCATCGCGTCCGAGACTGACTGAGTTACTACCGAGCCGCGGACGCCCGCGCCAGTCCTGTCATTCGGGAGAGCGGCAGTCTTCCCTTTCCCGTTAGCTTGGTCTTGTTCGGTATTTTCCTGCCAATCTTTCCTGTCGTTGAGGTACCGCCGCATTGCTCCTTAACCGGACGCGATTGGGTTACTTACCAACTAGCTGAGCCAAGCTTACTGAGGTCGCGCGCGATCCGATTGGGCCAGCTACTAGTTTCGATCCGGTCGGCAGCCTGCGGTCCCAAAACGTGTTCCAGCAGGGCGGCTCTTCTCCTGCTGCGAGCAATACTGCCGGCCTTATTTGGTGGGTAGCCGCGGCCGCGGCGGCCAGCACACTGACGGCACGACCCATGTTGGTCGATGCGTTCCGCCTTCAACTAACTAACAATTTGAAGCAGCTATTCTTATTCTTACTAGTAGTCGTAGTTTTTGTCTCGAGCTTACTCGGGCAAGATCAGCGTCCGAACTTCCTCATTATCATGGTCGATGACCAGAGTCATGACACTCTCACGCAGCAGTTCATGCCGAACACGAAAAGCGATGATTGCCGATCAAGGGTTGATCTGCACGCAGTTCATCATGCCAACTCCGCTGTGCTGCCCGAGCCGGTCCAGCCTTCTCACCGGGCAGTATGCGCGACACCACGGGGTATGGGACAATTCCACGCAATTAGTTGGCGCGATCGTGGCAAATCGCTTGCACGAAGCTGGCTACTATACCGGTTTAATTGGCAAATACCTCAATTCATGGCCGGGGACGCGCGGCCGGAATACGATTATTGGACAGCCTGGATCAGCGGCTACCTCGATCCGAAAATGAACATCTTTGGAGTATTTCGCAATGTGTCCGGCTACCTTACCTACATCCAGCGCGATTATGCCTACGACTTTTCAGTAAAGTCCCCGCAAATCAGCCGTTCTTTCTCTTATTCACCCCGCACGCGCCGCATCAGCCTGCTACTCCTGCTCCTGGAGACGAACACCTTTGCCGACCTGCCTAATTGGCGGCCACCGAATTTTAATCCATACAATCAGTCCGACAAACCACTCTGGCTGGCAAATACGCTCACAGCTGAAGGCACGCACGGTTGAGAAGCGAGTGGATCACATTCGACTTAATCAGCTGCGGTGTTTGCACTCCGTGGATCTAGCCGTGCGCGACATTTTGTTGCGTCTCGCTCACGAAGGAAAACTTCGATAACACATTTATCGTTTACTATTCCGATAACGGTTTTTTTGGGGGAGCATCGACTGGTTGGAAAGAATCGTGTTTACGAAGAGGCCAGCCGCGGGCCGTTTGCGGTGCGCTATCCTCCATTAATTAAAGCAGCTCGGACGGAAGACAGATTGGTAGGTGTGATTGATCTGGCGCCGACGATTTATGAATTGGCGGGTTTGCCGATTCCACCAGAGGTCGATGGCCGATCCCTTCTACCACTGCTGCGTGGTACAGAGAATGGCGGGACGCAATGCTCCTGGAAGGTTGGCCCGGCTCCTTTAATTTGGAAATGCGAAAGAAGCGAGGCAAAGCAAGCGAAGAAGAGGAGGATCTATCCAATACCGCGGATGCGCCCATGGCGCACCGACCTCAGGTGGAAATCCCTGAGGATTACGAGGCAATCCGGACGATGGACTACATCTATATCGAAACGAAGGGAGATAAGCCCGGAGCTTTACAACTTAAAGATCGATCCTTTCAGATGCACAATCTCATCGGCCAGCCGGGATATGCAGACCTGATAAAGAAGCTGAGCTATCGCCTGCACCACGACAAACTATAGCAGGCGATCTCTGCAACCGTCGCGTTTTGTCTGTTAGATAAAGATCGACTTTCGCCGCGCGATCTTCTAAGCTCGTTAGTTGGTGCAGTTTCCCAAAGCCGAGCTCGAAACTTTGTGGGCGCCGTGGCGCTTTGAGTACTTTGAGAAATCGGGCACGCCCGATTTCCTGTCCGGAAGCCGCGCGGGCCAGCGATGATGCGGCCCATCTTGTCCTGGTGCGCCGGAAGAATTCGTTTCTGATGATGAACCGCTACCCTTACACCGTGGGCCACCTGATGGCGGTGCCATATCGAAAAGTGGGCGAACTGCGCGATCTCGGTGAAAATGAAGTGGCCGAGCTTTTTTCCCTCGTCGTGCGGGGGCAGGAGCTGCTGCGGCAGGTCACGAAAGCCCAGGGGTTCAACATCGGGATCAACGTCGGCGAATGCGCTGGAGCGGGCGTGCCCGATCACCTGCATATTCACATCGTGCCGCGCTGGAGTGGCGACACGAATTTCATGCCAATGCTTTCAGGGACGCGCGTGCTCTCACAAGGACTGCACGATCTCTATCAAAAGTTGAAGGCGGCGCAGACGGCGTCGGATGAAGCGAGATGAACACCTGGATCGAAGGTCCGTCGCCGCGAGAGAAGCGTGGGATGGGATGCGTGGGCAAAGGTTGTTTGATTCTGGCTTGCTTCATCGTCTTTCTAATCATCGCCGGCGCCATCGGCTTATATTTTGGAACGCAAACGTATTCCGCTCTGCTCCACGGTCTCTCTTGGGCAAATAAAACGCACGTGCTGGCGCAGGAACCCTCACCGGTGCCGCAATTCGAAACCACCGACGAAAATGTGGCGGCGGCAGAACGGAAGTGGAAAGATTTTGAAAACGCTCGCGATCAGCCTGCGCATATCGAACTCACCGCAGATGACTTGAACAATCTGATTGCGGAAAACCGACACGCTCGCGGCAAGGCCTTCGTCGCGATCGAGGGCAATCGTTTGCGCATTCAAACCAGCGTGCCGTTGGGCGAATTCGTCGGGCATGGCCGCTATTATTTGAATGGTGACATCGTGAGTTGAAAGCGACGGTCCGCAATCCCTGGAGAATCCGCGCCTGAGTAGCATTACCATCAACAACGAGCCGGTGCCCCCAGACGTTCTCGATTGGAAATATCACGCCCGCCCGCTGCGAGACTATCTTCGCGAATACGCCGCACACCTACGGCAGCGGATCGTTTGAAATTCGCGATGGCAAATTGATTATCGACCGACGTGGCGGCGATTGACCGAAGCAATTGAGAATAGTGAGCTGATATCTAGGTGTCGCACCTGCAACGTTCAATTGCTAACTCGATCGCGGCGGCATGACTACGGTTGCATGATCTCCCGCGCGAAGACGTTCAGCTGACCATCTTCCTGCTTTCCGCACTTCCGTCACCTCGAGTGGACGAACCTCGTCGCGGCTGACGACTGAGCCTCGGCTTGGGGGAACGTAACCAGTCGGATACTCGACAATGATACGAACGGAATTCCCACCGGTGAGAAACATTACGGAGTCGGGCACGCGCGAGCGTGGCCGCAGCACTGCTTTATTGGCATCGGCAAAATTGACCACGAATTGTCCCTTCCAGGTAGGTCCGTTCTCCAGTGAGACCGCGGTCGGCGACTTGCACCGAGATCAGCTGGAGCGACAGACGGCCAATCGGCATTTTGCCCGGCGCATAGGTTTTCCAATTTCCGCCGCCAGCGGTCGAGGCCAGCGCAGGCGCCATCGGCGGGAAGGGCTGCGGGTGCACTGGGATTTGGGGCCGGACTTGATTCCGTGAACTTTGCAAGGGCGGTCGTCGATAACGTGGGAGCCGGACTGTTCATTTTTGCGACTTGTATCGGCGTCACGCTCGGCGCCGCTGTCGGCTTTTGATTTTTCGCGATTTTTCCGGCTTTCCCGGCGGGCGTCGGCTTTGTTCCTTTCAACGGCGAGTCGGCGCTGGCGTGCTTGCTGGCGTTTCAATCGGCAAGGCCTGTTCTACGCGAACAAGTAGATTCTCGCTTGGTGGTGGCGTGCCGCTGGGCGTGATTCCGGGAATAGCAATCGTTCCAGGCGAAGCTGGCTCGTTTTGACGCAACTGCGCGTATCGATCTTCAGCTGCCCGCAATTCCTCGCGTTTAAACAGGCCAGCCGGCAGCCAGGTTCAAATCCAGTGGAGGCTCCAGAGTGAGAAGGTCCCGTGCCGCGCTGACAGCGTAGGTTCCGTAAAGCAAAGCGCATCGCCGTGATCAGGACACGGCCGTCGGCGCTGCGATCGGCGTGAATCACTGCCGAAATATCGTGTGTTCGTTCGAGCCTTAATTTCCAGACCAGGCGCAAGTGTCTGGCGCATGAGCGGAATGTCTCGCCGATCGGCCGGATAAACGTGCTCCAGCAGGACTTCCCCGTTATCGATAGCGGCAGCGAGCGCCACGATACCGGAAGTGAAAACGTCTGCCGCGCCAAGTTGGTGAACGTCGATAATACGGAAGCGACCGACAACGTAGGGGACGAGCCCGTGAACCTGCTGGAAATTGCGAATGTAATTGCGTGCCAGCTCGCTGTTGGTCTTGAGTAATTCCGCTTCGCCCAACGGCAGCGTAGCGACTCATGCAATTGTTTGGGATTGAGAAGTTCGCCCGGCGGGTGCGGCGGTCAATTCAAATCGCCGCGGCGGGTCGATTCGATGCAGTTTTCTACATAACCGATAACTGTCCGGGCCGTTCCGGTTGCCAAAAACACGTAGAAACTTCCCAACCAGGCGACAAAGGCGAAGGCGGTGAGCAGAAGAATTGCCAGCGTCCAGGCGAAAATGGTAATTCGTCCGCTGCCGGGGACGGCCATAGAAGGCGTTTCGTAGCGAAAAATTCCTGTGCCATCAGCGAAGCTCGTCCGCTCACTTCAGCGGGCGCGCCGGTTCGAAGGAGGAGCCGCAGCCGCAGGTCGCGCGCGGCATTCGGATTAACGATCTGGAAACCCAGCGCCAGTGAGCGCATCGCGATAGTCCGAGTTCGATCCGCGCAGTAACTGCGCGCTCTCTTCATCGACAAAAATTTCGCCGTCGCGCTCGATCACGGCATCACCGGGGCGACCAGCTCCGAGCGTCATCTCTCGTATTGCAGACCGGAACAGCCGCCCTTAGCAATCCCGATGCGCAATCCTTTCTCTACCCGCGGCGTCCACGCCCACCAGTGTTCGCAGATTGCCGCACCGCGCTTCCGGTAATCTTCAATCATTCACTGAAGGAAACAGCGACGATCCACCCCTCTTAAGTCAATGAGCAGGCGCCTTGCCTTATCTGGACGAAAGTGTCGCGAATAGCCTGAGCTCGACAAATTCTTGCCTCATCAGAAAGCGAAAACTTTGTCCTGAGCGAGCGTAAGCTTGAGTCAGAATGGATCTACAAGGTCAGAAGTCCAATGAGCCGGATCAAACTTCTTCCCGAAACTCCGCCAGCCAGGTGGCCGCTGGGCGAAGTGGTGGAGCGGCCTGCCTCGGTCGTGAAGGAACTGGTCGAGAACTAGCATTGATGCTGGTGCGCGCGCGATCGAGGTCGGGATTCAGCGTGGCGGAATGTCGCGCATTCGGGTGGTCGATGACGGCTGCGGAATGGATCGAGATGACGCCCTGCTTTCCCTCGAACGGCACGCCACGAGCAAATCGCTTCCGCGGCTGATCTCGCAGCCATTAGCACGCTTGGTTTTCGGGGCGAAGCATTGCCGAGCATCGCCAGCGTTTCGCGCTTGCGGCTGAGCCACTCGCGAGCCCGGCGCGCGTCGCCGGCACGGAAATTCTCGTAAACGGCGGACGGATCGAGACGGTGCGCGACGGCGGCGAAGCGCCTGGGACGCAGATCGAAGTGCGTTCGTTGTTTTACAATGTGCCGGCGCGCCGAAGGTTCCTGCAGCTCCGAAACGACGGAAGCCGCGAAATATCGAGCATCAATTTTTTCTGCAAGCGTTGGCCCATCCCGAAATTGGCTTCACCCTGGTGCGGGAAGATAACATTGCGTCGCAATTGCCGATAACGACCTCGCTGCGAGACCGGATCCGGCGATCTCTATGGTGCGCGAAGCTTCTCGACGACTTGCTCGAAATTTCCCTTCGCGATCGGCGTGGTATTCAGGTTCAAGGCTGGATCGGTCGCGCTGGGGTGAGCCGGCAAACGCGAGCGCAGCAATTCGTTTTCGTAAACGGACGCGCGATTGACACGCGGAATCTCTCTACCGCCTTGCGCGAAGGTTATCACACCGCTCTCATGCGCGGACAATTTCCGGTTACGTTTCTGTTCGTCGATCTCGATCCGCGTGAAGTAGACGTCAACGTCCATCCGGCGAAACGCGAAGTTCGTTTTCGCGATCCTGCCAGCGTTCGCGAGGCAATTGTCGAAGCGGTGCAACGCACGCTCGAGAGCGGTCGCGTTGAGTGGCAGCGAGAATTTAGTCGCACCGGCTGCACCTCGCAGCGGGATTGCCGCCGGACCCGCCTGCAGCTCGCGCCAGATGGAGGGGACGACCTCCGTGTCGTCCCAAATCGTAGGAACGGGACAGCGCCCGTCCCTCCAACTTCTGCACCGCTCGGATCAGAGCGAGTAGGGCCGATTCACTGAATCTTCCGCGACCGATTGATGGCAATCGTCCTGAACCGCAAGTCGAACCGCGGCGTGATCAGCAGTTTCAGATTATCGGCGTCGCTCAACCGTCTTTACGTGCTGATGGAAAATTCAGACGGGCTCGTTTTGGTGGATCAGCCACGCCGCGCACGAGCGAATTTTGTTCGAGGAATTGCGCCGACGGATGGAAGAGCAGGGAGTGCCGTCGCAGCGCATGCTATTGCCGCAGATCTTTTCGTTGCCGCCGCGCGATGCGGAATGGGTCGAACGTAATGTCGCAACCGTTGCAGAAAATGGGAATTGGAGTTGAAAACTTCGGCGCCAACAGTTTTCGGGTCGATACCCTGCCAGCCTTTCTCGAAATCGCTGGACGCTGCGGATTCTTGCGCAAAGTGATCGACGAATTAATAACGACCAGCCGCAGCAGTTCACCTCTGCGTCTGGGTGAAGACATGATCGCGAAAACCGTTTGCCGTCACGCCGTCAAAGCCAACGATCCGTTGCGTTATCCCGAAATCGAGAAACTAATTCGCGACTTGCTGGCCTGCGATCTGCTCCTTACTGCTGTCCCCATGGCCGGCTCCACCATGATCCAAATTTCGCACGCCGAGTTGGAGAAGAAATTCGGGCGAAAAGTCTAGGAATCGACCGTGCCGAGAATTGGAGTTGCTTCCAATCCGCGCCTTGCTATCCGGGCCGTTCTGCAACTCGCGAAAGGCGTTTTACAGCCCCCTTCCCTCATAGAATTTCCGAATGTCAGAGCGACTCCTTGTTACCGCGAGCGGGCGGCTTTATCGGGGGCCATCTCGTCGCCAATTTACTGCGCGAGGGTAACGAGGTGCGCGCGGTCGATATCAAGCCGTTGCAGGAATGGTATCGTCGCCCGGAAGCCGAAAACTTGCAGTTGGATCTTTGTGGCAAGGATGCGTGTGAGCGCGCGGTCCGGGATGTCTCATTAATCTATAACCTTGCCGCCGATATAGGGCGGAATGGGTTTCATCGAGAATACACAAGGCACTTTGCATGTTGAGCGTACCGGTGAACACCCACATGCTGATGATGGCAAAAGAAGCGGAGTTTCGCGTTTCTTCTACTCCTCTTCGGCTTGTGTTTACGCAGCCGATAAACAAACCAATCCGAACGTCACCGCTCTGAAAGAAGAAGATGCCTATCCGGCGATGCCTGAGGACGGCTACGGTTGGGAAAAATTATTTTCTGAACGAATGTGCCGGCACTTTCGCGAAGACCTGGTTGGAAACCCGCGTTGCGCGTTATCACGAACGTCTATGGGCCGCTGGGGACCTATGCTGGTGGCCGGGAGAAGGCACCGGCGGCGATCTGCCAGGCAAGTAATTGAGGCAAAGCTTAGCGGAAATCATGAGATTGAGATCTGGGGCGATGGCCATCAGACGCGCAGCTTCATGTGGATTGATGACTGCGTGAAGGGGACACAAATGATCATGGACAGCGGATTTCGCTCGAGCCGCTAAACCTCGGCAGTAGTGAACTCGTTAGTATCAATCAGCTAGTCGACATGGTGGAGGAAATCGGGGGCGTAAAACTAAAAACGGAACTTACAATCTGAGGAGGCGCCCAAAGGAGTAAACGGTCGTAACAGCGATAACACGCTAATCCAGAAAATTTTTAATTGGGAGCCGGCGACAAAGCTACGCAATGGGTTGGAAACCCACCTATCGCTGGATCTATGATGAGATGACAAAGGGTTCGCCGAAGGCGAACGCCAAGAACTGCATCAGCATCTCGGCATGATTGCCCGTCCGTAAAATACTTCCAACAGCGGTGCAGACAAAGGGCAAGTTTGTCCGAAGGTTTCTTCGAAATCGACGGTTGAGGCATCGCATCGTGCGATTCCGAAAAGGTTATGTTCGATCAGTTGCCGCGAACTGCTTCGATCCCGCTAATCTTGAAAGAAGGCCGGCGTTCGCGAAACCAGCTGGCGAGTGAACTACCAACAAAGCCGCAGATTCCGGTAACGAAGAGCTTCATCGCGAGAGCCGACAATGAGATTCGGTTGAGGACCAGGCAAATTAATTTTGACCGTGGACACGCTGAAGATGAGCACATGCACTGAACGAAGTACA